>Ga0208566_1000244_pt1 | contig 39394 bp, 19 predicted proteins | sample PL_2010_150m_FD_184159 | JGI IMG/M metagenome (GOLD analysis project Ga0208566, IMG submission 184159) | Freshwater microbial communities from Powell Lake, British Columbia, Canada to study Microbial Dark Matter (Phase II) - PL_2010_150m... | ecosystem: Environmental > Aquatic > Freshwater >...
TCATTGAAGCCCGAGGCTGACATCGGCGGGTTCGGATTGTGGTCCACACATTTTACGCTTTCAAACTATGCGCAGGTTTTCGAGCGTATTCCTCTCGGCAGGGCCTTCCTGAACAGCATCATCGTCTCCCTCTCTTCAACAGTCTCGGTGATTGTGTTCGGGTCCATGGTGGGCTACGCGCTTGCGCGCCTGCAGTTCAAAGGACGGGGTGCTCTCTACGCGGTCGTCGTGTTCACGATGACATTACCGTTTCAGATAACGCTCATACCGCAGTATATCCTGATGGTCAAGCTCGGGATCACGGACACGTATTTAGCGTTGGTGGCGCCGACGCTGATGACGGCGTTCAGTATCATACTCTTCCGTCAGTTCTTCATCTATATCCCCCAGGCTTTGATCGATGCTGCGCGGATCGATGGGTGCTCGGAGCTCCGGATTCTCTTCCGGGTGATATGGCCCCTTTCTCGGCCGGTTGTTATTACCGTGTCATTGCTTACGTTTATGTCAAGCTGGAATGAAGTCCTGTGGCCGTTGATCGTGGTGCGTAACCGCTCGTTGATGACGATGCCGCAACTCGTCACGCTCTTCACAATCGGAGGCGAAGCGGAGTCTCTGCTTGGGTTGCAGCTGGCGGCCGCAACGCTGCTGGCCCTGCCAATCATCATCGCCTACTCGTTCTTCCAGAGATATTTCATCGAAAGCATGGCGTCCGCGGGGATCAAGGGGTAACTCAAATCTGGAATTGTCTTCCAATGAAAAAGCATGGTGTGACATGTTGGGTGGCCGTGGTTTTGATGTGGAGCGTGAACGTTACCGCGCTTCAGGCACAAGAAGAACGTTCAAAAGAGGACCCTCTCTCGTATTTCTTCGATGGTCAGCGGGGCCAGGTTGAAGTGGGGGGGAGGTATGCGGGATTCGAATTTCATCACAGCAGGCCGGTCCCTTCCCGTATCAGCTTCTTCTACCCGGTAGCCAACAGCATCGATGTCAGCACTGACTACTGGAAGCGGGACAACTCGCTCCCGTGGGCGATTGGGTTCCGGATTGGCACCGGCAAAGCCGAATGGATCAACAACCAATCCTGGTCGTATCACCTCAGCCCTCACAAGGTGACATTTGTGAAGAACGCCGGTGGTCTTCAATGGTCTGTCTCGTATGAATTCTGTTTGAACGAGCCGGCAGCGGTCGCATCTATTGTGGTGAGGAACGTCAGCGGCCAACCTGTGGCAATTGAGCTCTATACACATTTGTTGATGAGCCTCAGAACGTGCCAGACCTACAGGCGCAGGGACACGTCAGAGATTGCCTTCAATTCCGATACGCAGACGCTTTCTGCACGGTTCAACTATGTTGATACTGATAGTGCTGCACTCTTTGTGCAAAACGTCGGTGAACGTCCGGCCGGATGGACGTCTGACGCCGAGCTGCTTGGGGCAACGGACAGCGGAAGCTCCCGGTGGCCTATGAATCTGGATTCGCGCGCTGGAATATCATCGGGTCGTGGCCGCGGAGTGGCAGCGTTCACGTACAAGAAGACGCTCAATTCGTCCGATTCGATGAAGGTCGTTCAGATTGTCGGTAGCTGCAGGGGAGCCGAGATCGAACAGCGCAGTGCGCGACTCCGCGCTCAGTGGAGAGATGAAACCCTGGCGTATGATACCTACATCAGGATGAAGGCACAGAGGGAAGCCCGGTTCATCACAGGGAACAAAGAGATCGACCGCTCCGCTGTCTGGGCTCGTGCCCTCATTGCAGCGAATGCCCATTACCTGCGCGGGAGAATTGTTCCGATGCCGTGCCCGGCGGAATACAATTTCTTTTTCACCCACGACCTCTTGTTAACGAATCTCGGCGCCGTGAATTTTGATCTTCCCAGGGTTAAGGAGAACCTTCTCTATGTCGTGTTGCTGTCTAGGGACAGCGTGATACCGCATGCATACTACTGGCGCGACGATGGATTCAAGACGGAATACTGTGAACCGGAGAACTGGAATCATCTCTGGTTCATCCTGGTCACCGGAAGCTATCTGAGGCATTCACTCGATGATTCGACCGGTCGGGCGCTTTACCCGAATCTCAGGAAAAGCGTCCACGAATTGTTGACACGTCTTCATCCGGATGGTCTTATGTACGCCTTCCGCCCCGATTGGTGGGATATTGGTCATCTTGAGGGCTCGCGGGCGTACCTTACCGCCCTGGCAATCCGCGCCCTGAGAGAATATGTCTTCATCTCTTCCTTCCTTCATAAGATCGGTCCGGAGCTCCTGGAGTATGAGCGGACGGCTGATGCGATGCAGCACGCACTCGTCGGGAAACTCTGGGATCGCAAGGATGAATATCTTACAAATTTCAATGGGGGAACAAAAGACTATCATTTCTACGCGGGATCACTCATCGCTCCTGTGTATGGGCTACTGGATGATGAGCACGCGCAGAAGCTCGTGGCTACTGCCGCGAGGCGATTGGTCGATCCGCAGATCGGAACGCGCATTGCGGTGCCGGTTGATTTTGCCACCGACTCCGTCGTTCGGACTTTCAAATTCGCAGGCGCCGAGGCCGGACCGGCATACTCGTATGCAAACGGGGGAGTGTGGCCGCACGGGAATGCCTGGTATGCAATGGCGCTGAAGAATGTCAACAAGCTGAAAGAATCATTTGATTTCGTCCAACGTACGATGACGATCGGTGGTGTTGCCGGCAGCCCGAACGGATTGCCTGCGATGTATGAGTACCGCAGCTCCGATCCGGGTTCCCCCTCATTTGGGACAATTGACAAGCCATCGTTTCTGTGGGCAGGGGGCATGTATCTGCAGGTCCTTTACCGGCTTCTCGCAACAGACGAGAATGAATGGAATATCGGAATCAGGGACGCTCTGCCGCCGCAATGCGATTCGATTGCCTGTTCATTTTCATTCGCAGGCCTCAAGGAACTCAACGTTCGCCGGTTCCCGGGCGGATTATGTGCATTGGCAGCCGATGGCGTTGTGATTCCCTCACGTATCATCCCGTTGGAACTCCGGTCAAAGAAACGCTGGGAGCTCACGCCTACTACGTCGCGAATTCCTGTCCTGGTCAGTGCGACCGCGATCATTCATTCTGTACTCTATGACGGCGCGAAGAAGCAGATCCGTTGTGACCTGTCGTCCTTCAACGGCCATCTGACACAGCTTGTAATCGACAGTGAAAGCGCCCCCGCACGCATCATGATCGATGGAACCACAGCTCACGGCACGGAGATTTCGCCGGCACCGGGTTCAGTACGTAGAACTGCGGTGGAGTTCGCTGGATCAGATAACCATCAACAGGTCATTATTCAGTTCTGAGCGCATATGAAAGTCGCACTCTTTGAGAAACCCCATCAGCTCAAAGTCACCCACAAAGACCTTCGCAAGCTGAATGAAGATGAAGTGCTGGTGAAGGTCACCGCATGCGGAGTCTGCGGCACCGATCTGCATATCGTCGAAGGTAGCTCACGCTCCAGCCCGCCGGTGGTTCTCGGGCATGAATATGGGGGCATCATTACCGACGTCGGCAACGAGCCGAATGGGTTTGCTCCCGGGGATCACGTTGCCGTCGATCCGAATATCGCCTGCGGGACATGCTTCTATTGCCGACGCGGCGATGTGCACCTCTGTAAAAATCTCCGGGCCCTCGGTGTTGATATCGACGGCGGAATGGCGGAATTCTGTATTGTCCCGTCATCGCAACTCTATCGCCTGCCGAGCACGCTGACACTGGAACAGGCTGCCTTCATCGAGCCGCTTTCGTGCGCAGTGCACGGGATCGACCGCGCTCAGATTCGTGCAGGTGATACTGTCGTGATACTTGGAGGGGGGACGGTCGGACTTCTGATGCTGCAACTTGCAACCATCTCGGGAGCTTCGCGGGTCATTGTCGTTGAGCCTGTGGAGTGGAAAAGGGGGATTGCGACTCGCATCGGTGCCTTTGAAGTTCTCGATCCCACCGTCGTAAAGGTCTTCGAATGCATAATGGATCTGACAGGCGAGGGGGCTGATGTCGTAATTGAGTGTGCCGGCCGACCAGAGACAACCTCGCTTTCATTGACACTGGCACGTCGAGGGGGTACAGTCGAATGGTTCGGAGTGTGTCCGCTTGGGGCGACAGTACAGGTGGAACCGAACAGCGTGTACTTCAAAGAACTCACGATTGTCGGTTCGTACGTGAATCCGCACACGTTCGACCGGTCGATTGCGTTGATCGCGGCAAACAAGATTTCGTTCAGGGACTTTGTCATTGACAAGTTTCCCCTGGATCGTGTCCACGAAGCGCTGAAATCACTGGCTGAAGGGAAGACGATCAAGAGCCTCATTGTGCCGACGCTCTAATATGAAGGTGGCACGACAACTTAATGCTCCACGCGGCAACTTCGCGCTGAAAATGTATCTAGCTAACAACCCGGGTTGATATGAAGAAAACCGTCCTAATTCTCCTGCTCGCGATTGCGACCGCTTTCAGTCAACCGCAGAAGAGTTCACCGGTCAACTTCGCGCACCTCCGGCATCTCACGCAGGAAATCGTCCTGAATGGTGGTCCCGTCAGCATCGTGCACGTGTATGCGAACTATCCGGATTATGAATGGGTGGAGGCAGCCGATTCAGGGCAGGAAGGAATCGCGTGTGTGGACGATGCTGCACGTGCCGCCGTGGTGTATTTGCGGAGCTTTGAACTTCAGCATGACACCTCCAGCCTTATCAGCGCCCGATCACTTCTTCGGTTCGTGATGTCGATGGAGGCAGAGGATGGGAACTTCTACAACTTCATCCGGCGTGACCACTCGATCAATCGTGACGGGAAAACGAGTTTCAAATCGTTCGGATGGTGGGCCGGGCGTGGAGTGTGGGCGCTGTCGCTTGGTTACCGGCTCACAAAAGACTCTGATGTGAAGTTCGCGGGTGAATTGAAACGGTGCATCGAGCGCTCGCTGTCGCATGTTGAGCAGGTACTTGGCCATTATGGACAAACGAAGACGGTATCGGGATTCAAGCTTCCCTCATGGCTTCTGTATGAGTCGGCTTCAGATGCGACAACTGAACTGATGCTTGGACTTATCGAATATTACCAAGCCACCCATGACAAACGTGTTAAGACATCTGTTGAGAAGCTGGCAGATGGTTTGATGATAATGCAGGACGGGGATATGAAGAGTTTTCCATTTGGGGCACATCGCTCCTGGGAAACGATGTGGCACTCATGGGGCAACAGCCAGTCCTTCGTCCTTGCCTATGCGGGGCGTGTTCTTGGGGACAAGAAGATGATTGCATCGGCGGAGAAGGAAGCCAGTGGGTTCTATACCCGCCTGTTGATTGACGGGATGATAAAGGAATGGAACTTTGCCGAGCCAAAGAAGAAATCCGAGTTCGAACAGATCGCGTACGGCATTCGCCCGATGACTCTTGGATTGCTGCGCCTGTACGATGCGACAAAGAACGAAATCTATTTGAAAATGGCGGGGTTGGCGGCTTCGTGGCTCTTTGGTAATAACGTATTGCAGCAAACAATGTATGACTCCACGACCGGCCGGTGCTTTGATGGGATCAGCGACCGGACCCGGCTCAACCGCAATTCCGGGGCTGAGTCGACTATCGAGGCATTGTACACGCTCCTTGAGATTGAGCAGTACCCGCTGGCACGCAAGTACTTGTCATACAGGAAGACATCGAACCGATCGACAAAGGAGATTCTGTCCGCCACATTTCAGAATGATGCCGGTGATACGCTGGTCTTGACGATGAATCTCAAGCGTGGGATCGTGCAGGCCCAAGGGCGATGAGGCGATGCCAAAAATATCCGGTCAGGAAATCCAGGGGGGGCATCCTTGTCCTGGCACTGTTCGCCGTCGTGACCGTTTGCACCGGCCAGCAAATCACGATCAATCGAATTGAATCGATGCCCAACAAGCCATTCCCGTACGAGATGAGGGATTGGAAAAAGGTGGCGAGGGGATACGATTCGCTCACGTTCAGTTCAAACGCGGCCGGAGATCACTTGCCATTCCTTTCGCTCATCTCGAACACGGTAAACTATCCCGGACAGCAAAGCTTCAGGCAACCGAGTTACGTCGGAGCCGTCTCTTCCGGAGGAGAGGGGATCAATTGCCTGCCGGCCGTTGTCGGAGCCAGCCTGGTGGGTATCGACAAAAGTAATCAGCAGGGGCTCAACTGGGTGGCGATGTGCAAGGAGTGGTTCAACAACCGACCGGCTGAATACGTGTATCTCAACCAGCCGAGCGCCAGCAGTGGAAGCGACTGGTGGTACGAAACGATGCCGAACATCTTTTTCTATCAACTCAATGATCTCTATCCTGCGACGGGCGACTTTTCGTTTCAATTCACAACGGTGGCAGATCGGTGGCTCGGTTCGCTTCGTGCGATGGGGGGGAGCGCCGCACCATGGAATGTTCCAAACATGAACCATCGCGCATGGTCACTTTCAACGATGACCCCGAACGATGCAGGCGTCCACGAGCCGGAAGCGGCGGGAGCGATTGGTTGGATGCTGTACACTGCATACGTGAAGACCGGCCAGGCGAAGTATCGCATAGGTGCAGAGTGGGCGCTGGAATATCTCAATAGTCAGCAGTCAAATCCGGCGTATGAACTTCAATTGGCATATGGTGCCTCCATCGCCGCACGGATGAACGCAGAGCTGGGGACCTCATACGACATCGCGAAGATGCTGAACTGGTGTTTTGACATCGGCCCATTGCGGAATTGGGGAGTCATGGCCAAAGACGGGCGTTGGTTTGGATATGATTGCGCCGGACTGATTGGCGAAGTGAACGGAGTCAATAATTACGCCTTCGCGATGAACACGTTTGAACAGCTTGGAGCGATTGTGCCCCTGGTCCGCTACGACACCCGGTTTGCACGCGCGATCGCGAAGTGGGCACTGAATGCGACAAACGCGGCACGGCTGTTCTATCCGAACTATTTGCCCGATGAAAACCAGGACAGCCGGTCATGGTCGGCTGCGTACGACCCGAATTCGTACGTTGCTCACGAGGCACTTCGCCAGTATAAATCATACGTCAGTCCTTCCAGTAACACGCCTGGTCCATACGCGACGGGGGATGCGATTTCGGGCGGTTGGGCTGCAACCAACCTTTCGCTCTACAGCTCATCTCACGTGGGCATCCTGGGCGGCATCATTGACACGACCAATGTGCCGATGATTCTACGACTCGACGTGCTGAAGACTGACTACTTTCACGCACCCGCATATCCATCCTATCTCTATTTCAATCCGGATTCGATCCAGCACGCCGTCAACGTCGATGCCGGGTTAGGACTGCATGACATTTACGATGCTGTGAGCCACTCATTTCTTGCCAGGAATGTGAGTGGAGTAAGTTCGATTTCCATCAGCGCCAACACGGCCATCCTTACCGTTCTTGTCCCCTCATCAGGAACGATTGGTTATGATCTTGACCGGCTCGTCGCAATCGGAATCGTTGTGGACTATCATGCAGGTCGCGCGATCCAGAACTACCCACCCAGAATCAAAAGCCTGGTGCCGGACAGCGCCACAATCCTCGCCAATCGTGCAGTCCGGATTTATTGTACGGCCATCGATCCAAACAATGACAGCCTCGCGTATTCCTGGAGCAGTTCAGGGGGAACATTTCTTGGCAGCGGTGCATCGGTAAGTTGGATTGCACCGGACTCCGCCGGGACCTATGTCGTGACGTGCACGGTGACTGATAAGCCGGGGGCGAAGGCTGTTTCATCGGATACAATTACGGTTGTTCGGTTCGTTAATCACCTTCCGGTGATTCTCAAGCTGAATGCGGTACCGAGAAAAATCAATGTCGGTGCACGGACGACGCTTGGCTGCCTGGCAGTTGATCCTGATAGCAATGCACTTTCCTATCAATGGTCTGCACGGAGCGGTTCGTTGAGTGGAGGAGGCTCGATTATATCATGGCAAGCTCCTGTGGCAGAAGGCAACTATTTTGTCCGTTGCACAGTGAATGATGGTGTTGGTGGGATAACGACAGACAGCATCGGCCTCGAAGTAAGGGATTTTTCGAAGGGGCAGTCTGGCAGGTTGGTTGCATTCTACCCCTTCACCGGCGATGCAAAGGATGGGAGCGGCTTTCATCGTGATGGCCGCATCAATGGCGGGACATTTGTCGGCGATCGGTTCGGTCGCCCATTGAGCGCATTTGCCCTGGATGGAACAACGGTTTCTGTCGTCGTACCGAATGACTCCGGTTTGAATTTTCAGAATGGCATCACGCTGAATTTCTGGATGACTATACGATCCTTCTATGATCGCGAACAATATCCGATATCACACGGCAACTGGCAAAACCGGTGGAAGGTCTCGATCTCGAACAAACACGTCCGCTGGACGGTCAAGACATCGGGCGGAATCAAGGATCTCGATTCCGAAACGCAGCTATCGTTGGACAGCCTGTATAATGTTACCGTCTGCTACAACGGCGCAGATATGGAGATCTATCTCAACGGGGCTCTCGATGCATTTACTTCCTTGTCGGGGCCGATGGCGACAACATCATACGATCTGACGATCGGTCAGGATCTGCCGGGGGATAACAAGTACAATTTCAAAGGGGTGCTGGATGATATCCGCATCTTTGATTATGCGGCCTCTGTTCAGCAGATCGCCAGTCTGTTCGACATCAATACCGCCATCATGGTAGCGAATGACGAGGGAACACTCAAGAGTTTTGCACTATATCAAAACTACCCGAACCCGTTCAATCCGAGCACAGCGATCAGCTTTCAGCTCTCGGCGGTCAGCGTTGTAACGCTCAAAGTGTATGACGTTCTCGGGAGAGAATTGTCCACACTCATCGACGAACGAGAGCAACCCGGAGTCTATAGCATTCGATGGGATGGCTCGGCGTTTCCCAGCGGAGTGTATTACTATCGCTTGACAACTTCTGCTTTCACTCAAACCCGGAAAATGGTGCTCGTGAAATAAGGACAATGAAAACGATTGATCTCAACGGCGAGTGGGCGTTCAAAGGGGTCGGCCCAAAAAGGAGTTTTCCTCCGGAACATGCCGATGCACTGCAGTGGATGAAAGCGACTGTCCCCGGAACAGTACACACCGATCTGATGGCGGCCGGTCGCATACCTGATCCCTTCGTTCGCATGAACGAACTTGACGTGCAATGGGTCGATTCCCGGCAATGGCTCTACAGGAGGGGGTTCGATGTGGATGGTGACTTCCTTCGTGCGGATTCACTCTCTCTTGTTGCCGAAGGACTCGATACGTATGCCAGTCTGTCGCTTAATGGACACATCGTTGGCCGGACGGATAATATGTTCGTGGAACATCGATTTGATGTGAAGCGCTTCCTGAAGGCAGGACCGAATGTACTCGAGGTGCTCTTTGATTCTCCGGTGGTTCATTCGAAGAAGCTCGAGCAAAAATACGGTGCGCTGGAGGTTGCTCTCGAACCGCATCGCGTCTATGTGCGCAAGGCGCAGTATTCATTCGGCTGGGACTGGGGTCCGAAGCTCACAACCTCGGGCATTTGGCGGAACATTTATCTGGAAGGCGTCTCAGGCTGCCGAATTGCCAGCGTATTCGCAAGGGCTGAAAGGATCACCAAGAACAACGCCGTAGTCCGGGCGACGATTGAGCTTGATCGAATCGCCAGATCCCCTCTTGATATCACCCTGGAAATCCTGGGCGAGGGATTTGAACACAGGCAGTCGTTCGCAATGCGCGGCAAGTCGAAATCGCTGGTCATCAATGTCCCAAAGCCGCGCATTTGGTGGCCGAACGGATACGGAGAACACCCCCTTTATCAGGTTCGTGTAACAGCCTCCGCCAACGGTGCTGTCTGCGACTCGAAAGTCGTACCGTTTGGGATCCGATCGGTTCGCCTGCTGCAGGAAAAGGACGAAGAAGGTCGCTCGTTTGTCATTGAGGTCAACGATGTGAAGGTGTATTGCAAAGGAGCCGACTGGATTCCGTGCGATTCCTTCATTCCGAGGATCCCGACCTCAACGTATGAACGACTGCTGACACTTGCGCGGGACGCCCACATGACCATGATACGAGTCTGGGGGGGCGGGATCTATGAGCAGGATATTTTCTATGAGCTCTGCGACCGACTGGGATTGATGGTGTGGCAGGATTTTATGTTCGCGTGCGGAGAATATCCCGAGCGGCCTTGGTTCCTTCGGTTAGTGAAGGACGAAGCTTCCGAAGCAATCGCGCGCTTGCGCAATCATCCGTCGGTTACCATTTGGTGTGGCAATAACGAGTGTGAATGGAACTTCTGTAAGGAGAATCCCGACAAAACACCGGATGACATGACGGGCGCGCGGATTTTCCGTGAGCTTCTTCCTAGGCTTTGTCGTTCACTCGACGGGACGCGTCCCTACTGGCGCAGCTCTCCGTTTGGCACCGGATTCCCCAATGCGGAGTCCAGCGGAAACCATCATCAGTGGGCTGTCTGGGGCCAATGGAAAGACTACAAGGAATATGAAACCAACAATGCACGATTCGTGGCAGAGTTCGGTTTCCAGTCGCCTGCCCATGCCGTGACATTTGAACCGGTGACCGTACCTTCCGACCGGACTCCACAAAGCCGGGTGCTGGAGCACTATAACAAATTGCCTGAGGGTACGGAGCGGCTCTTCCGGTTTCAGGCTGCCCATTACAAAGTGGGAACGGATTTCAATGATTTCATCTGCAAGGGCCAACTGGTTCAGGCTGAGGCCTTGAAAACAGCCGTGGAGCATTGGCGCCGCCGCAAATTCAAGACTGCCGGATCGCTGTTCTGGCAGCTCAATGATTGCTGGCCTGTGAGTAGTTGGGCCGTCATAGACAGCGCGTTGCGACCGAAGGCCGCTTACTTCTACGCAAAGAAGTTCTTCGCTCCACTTCTTGTGAGCTTCGGTCAGAGAGGAGCCGCCCTGGATGTATGGGTTACAAACGATCTCCTTTCGGCTGTCGATGGAGAGCTCGCGGTCAGCCTCCGTTCGTTCGACGGATCGGTAAGTTGGTCGAAGAAACTAGTAGTGCCCATTGCCCGCAACTCTTCGAGAACACTGACGCATCTCGATGCTCAGGAGTACGAAACGTGTGACAAGAGCCAAACCTATCTTCTGGCGCAGTTGATTGTGCGGGGAGAGGTTTGCTCCGAGAACAGGTTCTTTTTCTGTGAACCAAAACACATGCGCAGTCAAACGCCGGTTCTCTCTACTGAACTGGTCAAGACCGGGAGCAATGCATATTTGATGACCATCAGCTCGGCTACTTTTCTCAAAGGCGTATGCTTGGATACTGAAGGCCCAGATGTTGAGGTGGACGACAATTATTTCGATATCGATGCGGGGATTTCAAGAACGATCGCACTTGTTTCCAAGTCTCCGAAAGAATTGGACACAAAAGGAATTGTTTTGCGGTCGTTGTGGAGTTGAATTGAAGAGATAACGAAAAGTATTATCAATCATTCGACAAGGGGGTACGTGTAGATGAACTCGTCACAGCATCAAGCGCGGCGGCTGGGTACATCCATTATACCGGACAAGGCAAGGGTTCTCCTGAGGCCGCTTGTCCCCGGAAAAGCGGATAGAATGAAGAGCATCCTGCGCCGGATCATGCAACTTACCGATGGACAAGCCGAGAAGGTATTTGAAGACGTTTTGCCGGAATTCCAGGATCGCCATCGGGACGTGAAGGCTTTCTTTGAGCAGCGGTTCAATCAGTTGAAACCATTACTGCCGCCCAGGTTCAAACCGTCAGAAACGAAGCGTCTCCTGATCGGTTCATATTTCTCATTCGAGTATTCACTCGAGTCTGCAGCACTGTTCAATCCTTCGATTGTTCCCCATCCGGACCAAAGCCGGCTGGAACCCGGCTCAATCCGGTTCGTTATGAGTCTTCGCGCCACGGGAGAAGGACACATCTCGTCGATTGAGTTTCGTACGGGCACAATCAACAAGAATGACAAAGTCTCGGTCGATCCGCCCAGTCGCTATGTCTCTTCTCCGGAAGAGTATCCTGATCTGGAGTACACAAAACCTGAGTTTACATTGAAGCTTCTCGATGAGCAGGCTCTGACGCCCGCGACAAAGGAAATCCTTCGCCCACTCGCTAACAAATTCAAGAGATCGCAGCTTGTTGTCCAAATTGCCCGATACAAAAAGGGGCACGCAAAGCTAACTGCCGTTCAGCGCCGATCGATCGAGCAGGCCGAAGTGCTGGCTGATCTGAACTACGAGATCAGGTTTTCGAAATCCCTACAGCTCTCGGAGCGTGTGATTTTCCCGGTTTCCTATCATGAGAGGAACGGCATCGAGGATGCGCGTTTTGTGAGATTCATCGACGAGGACGGATCTGTCACCTACTACTCGACATATACCGCCTACGATGGCAAGGAGATCAGACCTCAATTGCTTCAGACAACCGATTTCACGCATTTCCGCATTCGATCACTCAGTGGAGCAGCTGCAAAGAACAAAGGGATGGCACTCTTTCCAAGAAAGATCGGCGGCAAATTCGCGATGATAACGAGACAAGACGCGGAAGTTCTCTATTTCGCACTCTCGGACGACGTCTCGCGCTGGAACAAACCGGTGAAACTGCTTGTACCAACCCACGAGTGGGAGTTGACACAAATCGGTAATTGCGGCTCACCCCTGGAAACGGAGAAAGGCTGGGTTCTCCTTACGCATGGTGTTGGTCCGGTCAGGAAATACTGCATTGGCGCTATCTTGCTCGATCGTGACAATCCGGCCAAGGTGATTGGACAACTCCGGCAACCGTTGATTGCCCCGGATGAATCCGAGAGGGAAGGGTATGTGCCAAATGTCGTCTATACATGCGGCGCGATTCTGCATGATCGAACGTTGGTTATTCCCTATGCGGTGTCAGACACCATGACACGCGTCGCAAGTATTGGTGTCGACGAGCTGCTTGAGGGAATGGAGTAAAAGGATTGAGGTGAACTCAACCATCATTTGCAGTGACGATATCCTCAATTGCCGAGGGCGTTCCCGTCACATTGATCAGGCCTCCAAAGCAAATCCGGCGGAATAACCGTGAAGTTACATCAGTTTACTCAGAGTCGATCTCGTGATTCGCCCGAGATCGAGGAGAGGAAACCGCCGAGAGGACAGGGTGCGACTCTTGTTGAATCGGTGAAGTGATAGGAGAGAAGGTGGGATGCCAACTCGCACCGGCGATATCGGCAAAACTAACATTGTACGAAGGCCTCGGCTGGAGAACCCGAGAATTCGATTGGCATTTGTCGTAGCCCTAAAGGGATTCTCGAGCACCCTGAAAATTCGTGCTTGGTACTCTCACTGGACCTAGATTGAGCAGCCAAGCATGAAGACCACGAAGCTCACATCTTGCACTTTGTGCTCATTCTGGCGGCCATCGTCCTCTTCTTGACCGACTGGGATTGCCCTCGTGCGCCTATGTAACTTATGACACTGTGGGCCGTCGAACGGCCGTTGCGTTGCTCGGCACCTCACCAAAAGGAACGAAACTACTATTTCTCTGGGTGACGGGCAGAGGCTGAATCTCTCCAAATACCAGAAAATCAAAGAGTATGCGTGTCCCTCGAAAAAGGACAGTTTCTGGATAATGTGTCCTTGACAAAATGACACAATTTTCATAGATTTTAGCTATGGCACTTCACCCAATTCTCCTGGAAAAGCTGAATGAAGCAGTCTCAGCAGGCGAGGGACAGCCCTTCACACAGCGAGATGCCCGGTTGCCAGCAATCCCAGGCAAGGTCCACGCAGTCATCGGCATGCGTCGCGCGGGCAAAACCACGTTCCTTCGTCAACTGCAAAGTGAGCGTCGTAAAACATTTCCTCCCGAGAGGGCTCTCTACGTAAGCTTCGATGATGACCGGCTGATGGACCTGCCATCGGGACAACTGAGCCAACTCCTCGAGGAGTACTATCGACGATATCCGGAGCTTCGTGGCAAAGAGACCGTCTCTTGGTATCTCGATGAGATTCAACTGGTCAACGGCTGGGAGCGGTTCCTCCGCAGGGTACTTGATTCCGAGCGGGTCGATGTGGCTGTGTCCGGCTCATCGGCCCGGCTTCTAAGTCGGGAAATCCACACCTCACTGCGCGGCCGAAGTGTGGAAACTATCATCCGTCCATTCAGCTTTCGGGAATTCCTGCGGCATCGTGGCGAAGAGCCAGCGACGTCCGCTGAACGCTTGACAGCGAATGAGCGCTCTCTCATTGAAAAACGGTTTCGTGAATATTTGCAGCAAGGCGGGTTCCCGGAAGCTCAGCGGCTTCCGGCAGGCTTGCGGACAGAACTTCTGCAGGGATATGTGAACACTGTGCTCTTCCGCGATATCCTGGAGCGCTATCACATCACCCAGGTGGCGGCGCTACGCTGGCTTGTGCGACAGTGTCTGCGTAATCCCGCCGGTGCAATGAGCGTGCATCGGCTATATCAAGATCTGAGAGCGCAAGGACACGGAATATCGAAGGACGCGCTCCACGCAATGTTTGGCCACCTCTCGGACGCTTTTCTCATCAGCGCTGTGCCTCTCTCCACTGACTCGGAACGGAAGCGCAATTCCAATCCGCGCAAGATCTATCCCGTCGACACGGCGCTCATCCACGCGTTCGATGTCGCCGGCAGATCGAACGAAGGCCACGCCCTGGAAACCGTCGTGCTGGGTGAACTCGAGAGACGCAAAGCAGACGTCGGATACGTCAAGTCCACTTCCGGATTTGAAGTAGACTTCCATGCGCGCTTCCTCGACGGCAAAGAAGAGCTGATTCAAGTCTGCGCCGATCTCTCTTCCGCGCAGACACGCGAGAGAGAGCTTAGGGCCTTGCGGGAAGCGTCCCTTGAGCACCCGCGAGCCCTCAAACGACTGCTTCTGTTGGACCACGAGCAGACGTTACAAATGCAACTGCCGGAGGTCAGTGTCCAGACTGTATATGAGTGGCTATTACGGGGAGAACCAATCCTCTAATCATCTTCCGCTTCACCCCCTACGATCGAATTCACGCACGAAAAGGTAGATCCTTGAACCTGTCCTGATTGACCCGAATCCATACTTGCGTTGGCAGTCCCATCTGATCAGGTGGCAAATGCGCGAAAGAGGGCGTTCGTAGCGCGCTCATGATCGAGATGGATTGCACTGAACGCGTCTCGGCATATCCTCTAAGGTGTCATGACGCCTTCCGCGTTCACAGAGCTCCGGCAGAGCAAGCAGCGTTTGACGATAGGAAGCATTGATTCTGCCAATTGGACGAACTTGACATGTAACTAGGCAAAGCGTATGTTGCACCGCATATGATGCAACCCCCTCAGCCAAGTCCCTCATCGCCCCTTATCGCGGTTTCCCACTCAACTTAAGATCACCGGTCTTCCAAGGATATGAAGGAAGAGAAGAAGATTTCTCCAATGATCCCAGTCGTTGTTGACGATCGCGAGGCCGGTTCTGAAGTCGTTCACGCACTCAGAGAGATAGATGGTCTGGTGGTCGAAGTTCGGCGGCTTAAACTTGGTGACTACTACATAAACGGAAATCTTCTGATCGAGAGGAAAACGTTTGGAGACCTCGCCAGCTCAATCAAAGACGGTCGGTTGTTTCAGCAGGCATCCCGGCTTGCGTCTTGCCCGACGCGAAGTGCGGTGATTCTTGAAGGAACGGCTGACGATTTGATACGCAGCCGCATGCGGCGTGAAGCGATTCAAGGCGCGCTCATCACCTTGACGATAATTCTTGGCATACCGGTTTTGAGATCGAAGGATCCGCTTGAGAGCGCTCGCCTCATGCTTTATGCAGCGCGGCAGACGGGCGCCGTTCCACGCCAAAGTTTCCCTCGAAGAGGAAAGCGGCCCCGAGGAAAACGGAAACTCCAACTATATATCCTTCAAGGGTTGCCCGGGGTGGGACCGGGGCGCGCCAACCGACTCCTGGAGACCTTTGACAGTGTTGAAGCCGTGGTGACGGCAACGACCGCCCGATTGGCAGAAGTTCATGGAATCGGAATTAAAACGGCTCAATCAATCCGCTGGTCAGTTACTCCGTAAGGAAAGGTGATTTCTATGAGAATGGTTTTGAAGCTCGAACTTGGTCACTAACCTACGGGCTTCCCGCGATGAGTCGTGTGACCCGCGAGGATCATACATGCGACAGATTTCTTACAGCGGTTTGAAAGGCGGAGGAAGGCAATTGGCAGGCGTTGTGAGTGACGACTAACGAACGCCGGTTAGTGAAGTGAGAAATTCAGGGAGGAGTGCAGTAGCGCTAACGGGATCCTCGAGCACCATGTAAATGCGTGCATACTGCTTGAGTTGACGCTTGGCCGATGACACTTATTCCGGCATTTCCCTGATTTGTCGGATCAAAATGTCGACCGCGAACGGACCATTGATACGCCGCACCCCGTCTGCCTGGTAGTTGTAACAATCCAATAATTGTTGTATAATTACGGCACATATATTCGAATGTGCCTTAATCATACATGAGGTAACCATCACAAAGACGCTCAAAAACGCAATCCTCCAGGCTCTCAATCATGCAAAATACGCAAGCGTCCAAGGATTGAGAAACAGGCTTCGAAGCGACCGAAAGATTCCGCCGGCATCCCTGCACACAACGCTCTACCGTCTTGTAGAGGCTGAAATGCTCTTCGATGCTGGAAGGAGATGGTACTCCACGATCGCGACAGCGTTCGAACCACGCTATGATCCCATAAAAGCCCTTGCCCGGCAGGTTGAAAAACAATTTCCTCAATTGCAGTTTTCCGTCTGGAGCACCCAGCAGCTTCAGCCGTTTGCACATCACCTCATGGGCCGTTTTACGACGTTTATCTATACTGAAATGGACGCCATCGTGCCTGTGACAGACTATCTGCAGGATTCGAAGCATTCAGCCTATGCCAATCCCAAGCAGACGGAAGTCGAGAGGTACGTTTCCGCCTCCGGGCGGCGGATCATTGTCCGTCAACTTATTACGGAAGAACCGGTCGACGCTCACTACGCGAAAATCGAAAAAATCCTTATCGACCTGTATCTGGAAAAAGATCGGCTGTTCCTCATGGATCTCGCGGAATTTAAGCGGATATTCGAAAACATCGTCTTAGCCCATCGCATCAACATGGGGAGGTTGCTCCGCTATGCTGAGCGCCGGAAGGTCAAGGCTTCCATGGTGAACCTGTTTTCCGAGCACAAAGACCTGATCATCATGTGATGGGGGCAACTGTGATCATTGACAAATCGTTTTCGAGAGAGTGGATTCAGGAAAAGCGCAAGGCCTATAAAGGCGTGGATCCTGGTCTGATAGAAAAGCAGATCTATGTGTTCGAATTGCTGCACCACCTCGCAGAAAGCGGAAAAGAATTCGTCTTCAAAGGCGGCACATCGCTTCACCTCATTCTGCCTGACCATCGACGCCTTTCCACCGATCTCGATGTCGTTGGTGCTTTTTCCCTGGATGAGCTCTCAAACCTCATTGAGAAGTCACGATTTGTACGAGTCGAGGAAAATATCCGCAAGAGAAGGGCCATTCCGAAAAGGCATTTCAAGTTCTTTTATCCTTCTACAGTCGATCGCCGAGAAAGCTATGTTCTCTTGGACACTCTGGAACTGAGCCATACATACCCCAAACTGGAGAAGCGATCCATAGCCAGCAAGCTATTCGAGACAGATGGTGATTTGGCCGTCCAAACGCCGTCACGTGAAGGAATCCTCGGCGACAAGCTGACCGTGTTCGCCCCGCACACAGTGGGGATTCCTTTTGGTGTTGGCAAATCGATGGAGATTATCAAGCAACTCTTCGACATAGGCGAGTTGTTCGATAACTGCAGTGACGTCAGGATCATGATCGACGCCTACAATGCCACACAAGCGCAGGAAAGCGGATTTCGCAGGCCAAAATATAGCCCGGAGGCTTCACTCCAGGACACCATTCAATCGAGTTATCTCGTGTCTCAATGTCTCTTGAAGGGATCCGTGTCGAACACCGAGACGGCCGAAATCGCCGCTGGATTGAAGCAGATCGAGAATCATCTATTAGGAGTTCCTTTTAGGATCGATCAAGCCCGCGTAGCAGCTTCGAAGATTGCACTCCTGGCAGCCATAGTGCAAAAAGGGGATGCTGGTCTCTCTCTTGATGAGATGCGTTATGAATCGTCGAAGGATGAGGGCCTTTTCAAGACCGAACTCTCCGGCGCGTACGAAATTCTGAATCGGTTGAAGAAGCTTCGGCAACTTGAAGCCTTTCACTATTGGGTTCAGGTTTCACGCATCCAGCAAAGTGGGCGGGGCACGCCCGGTTGATTCATCGCGCGACGGTCTATGTCGAATTTGTAGGAATGCCAGATGGCAATTGTAGGATAGGCTTAAGTTGGTGAGTGCGGCGGGAACCTGCTGGCAGGCAAGATGTCGAGAGACGGAATGCGACATCGATCAAGGAGTGGCCGGAGGGGGGCCGACCCCACGCGTTGGCTAAGTTCGACGAAGCATTTCGAATAGGGGGATTGATTGAAATTGCCAATCGAAGGTTCCAAAAAATCGATTGGCAATTTCATGTAGCCCTAAAGGGAATCTTCTGCACCCTGAAAATTCGTGCTTCATGATCGAGTTAGAGCTGGCGTGATTTTGACGTTCGGGAAGCTGGGTCAGTTTCAGAGTTTTTCCATTTCTGACAAACTTGTAATTATTTGAGAATCTTCTTCCAGCATGGAGACTTGGTTCTTAGGTTTCAAGCCACTTTCGTGGTTTGTATGGCCGCAATAGACGTGGAGCGGTTCCTGGAGCATCAGGAAGAAAGCCAAGGCTCGTGTCCCACGTATATCTCGCGATGAAAGTTTCTGCGGAGTGAAATTCCCCCCGGGCTTTTTCGTCCCACCGGTATCTGCTTCTTTGTGTTGAATCCCGGGAAGCAAATCCCTACGTTTGGGTATACCAAGTGTATCGCACAGCGCCGTGAACCTCAGTTCTGCCCACAGAACAATTCTTCAATCCATCCTTTCAGGGGTGTATACGCCCTATGACGTACGGGAACTTGTACGTATTTGCTACGCGTTGGCCCTTCCATTGATTCGCAAAAGGATTGCTCAAGGCAAGATCAACCTCGAATCGTTGGGTTTGAATCAAATCGACGTCGTCTATGACTGCATAGCAGACCTTTTCGTGCGAGACAACGTCGGCAACTTTACCGAGATAAGAAGATTCTTCAACAAGGAAATTGAAGACAGCACTTGCTGCTCTGATGCACTCCTGCTCAGCACGCTCCGACGCATTGTCTTTGGAAGCGTCAACGTCAATCTGATCCGAATTCACAGCGGAGCCGACCCGACCTTCGGCAAGATATTGCACAACCTCAACATTGCCCTGACGAGAACCCGTCTCTTCGAAAAATATGTCCAATTTGGCGAGACAATGCTGGCATGTTGTGAGTCAGATTTGCTCCTGCACCTTCCTGATCCACCCCTTGAGTACTTGAGGCAACAACTCTCGCTTATCATCCTCATTCATGATTCCATGCCAGCGATGCTGAAGAAACTGCACGATATTCTTCAGAATCAGCAAGAATACCAGAGGACCATTCCGCTTATTTGCGCAGCGACCCTCCTGAAGGAAGTGTATGCGCTCGGTGCGGAACCTGAGCGGGAATCTGATGATTCACCTCTGAAAGACTTGCAAGAGGAGGATGCATCGCGGATGGTACGGGCTGTGTGCGCCAATCTTCGTAAGGACATGGTTTCGCACTATGTGGGAAACGGTAAGATGACGGAGTACGTATTTGAGGCATACCTTCAGGCGACGAATGGCATCCTCTCGGATTTGGTTCTGAATGGCCGCGATGAATGTAAGCCTTACTTTGAATATCTGTCTGGCAGTTTGCCGGCGTTGACGAAGGAGGACTACATAAATCGCCATAAGTCGATTCTGGAACATTTCGTCCGGGCTGCAAAGCAGGGGCTGTCCGAAAAAATTAGGCGCAAGGAGACTGCGCTGTGATCATTGTGACGTACATACTACATGGACTAGGATGGAAGAGCAAGTGACACCGTCAACGGAACATCTGGAAGAGAGACTTCTCGACCTCTATGTGCTGAGAGCGCCGGAGGTAAACGAACGGCGTGGCGAAATTGCCGCTCATCTTGAGCAGTGTGCCGGGTGTACAAAGCGCCACCAGGAGATTAGCGAGTACTATGCTGAGGTCGAAGAGCTGCAAAAGACGGAAGCTGAGAGCATCTTTCCAGCACTGCAGGCGTCCTCCCGTCTCGTGCGCTTCCCTTTTGTCGATGAACGCGGCCCGTTGAGTCCGGTGAGGCGTCGGGCGGTGCAGATCTTTGTTACATCATTCAAGGCGTACCCCATCCGTTGGTCGGCTGCGTTTGCCGTGATCCTTACGATAGCTATTCTCCTTGTACCCAAGCTCATCACGACTGACAGGAATGCGGCCTACGTGCGTGCATGGAATGGGTACTTGATTGTACAAGACAAGAATGGGGAGGAGCTCTGGAGAAAGTACATCGGACCAGGAATTGACGCAGGGGTACTCAAAATCCCACTCGCTAGCAGCGCAACAAGCAAGGAGGCTATTGCACCAGCTAAAAGCGGCTCCGCCGTTTCTTTGGCAGCGACACCGTACGAGCTGGATCCGAGTACTGCTCTCCTTGACCATTTCAATGGAACAACAGTGGGGATGGCCTTTGGCTCGTCAACTTTCGAAAGTAGTTTACCGGCTTACGGACAAGCAATTAATATTGTCAGGAACAGTTATGTCAAATATACACTTCTGGGTTGGGGGGAGCGTCAAGGCACTGTAGAAATGTGGGTAAGACTACGCCAGGGCCCACCTTCTACTATATTGGCCCTGCAATGGCTCGATGTGACCTCTTCTCCACCATGGGGCTTCGTTGGGAATCTCTGTTTAACTCAGAAAGGTAAAGTAGCATGGGGGGTATGGAATGATGAACAAAGAGATGAAAGTTTTGATGGAAAAACGACGATCCCTCTAAATGAATGGACCCATATAGCTGTAACTTGGGGGGCTGATGGAACGAAAATATATGTTAACGGCGTTGTTGATGCGTCCACAAGTGCGAATTTTTGCCCTTGTTTGAGTTCCCCCACATATGCATATCTGAATAATTGGGGCGTATGGGATCTTGGCTACGTTGATGAACTTCGCATCTCAAACGTCACAAGATCTGCGGAAGAAATCAAAGCTCAGGCGGCGAGAACCCCGCCAACCTCAATAATGAGGTAGCGTATTCTGTGAAGTAGGGGAAATGTAACGGTATGGAAGGGGACTTGGTGATCATAGTCCAGTAAATATCGAACGGTTTCAGATTGTTGAAAGCCGAATTGCCAGATGTGAGAAGGCAATTCGGCTTTTTACGTTTTGACCTGACAGATTCGCTGTTCGAGGGGTTGTGTGGAGTAGATCATAGAGACGATCTCGTGCTCTTCTCTTGCGACAACCTGCACTTCGGTCCGACGGACGGAGCACATCAGATCAACCTCTTGATCGGCAGCGATTTCGAAATCCTTAACTACAGTAGCACTCTGGTTCACCACCGTTGCGTTTTCATCAGGAATGAAGGAGAAGCGTGATGAAAAACACTTTCCGATTTCTCTTTGTGGTGTTTTGCCTATTCACTACTCAGAATCCATTGCTTGCCCAATGGGTCCAAACCAGTGGGCCGAACGCAGGAAATGTCAACTCTCTTGTCTTCACCGGTACGAATCTCTTTGCCGGGGCTCAGGGCGGCGTCTTTCTCTCGAGCAACAATGGCACAAGCTGGACTGCTCTCAAAACTGGCCCCTGGGTCTTGTCTCTTGCCGTCTCTGGCACCAATCTCTTTGCCGGGACTCAGGGCAACGGTGTTCTTCGTTCCACCGATAACGGAACAAACTGGACTAGTATTAGCTTGATGTATCCTTATGTCAATGCTCTTGCAGTATCCGGTACGAATCTCTTTGCCGGGACTGGTGGTTACGGTGTCTTCCTTTCCACCGACAACGGCACAAGCTGGACTGCTGTCAATGCTGGCTTGACGAACCCCAATGTCTTGTCTCTCACCGTCTCCCCCGCCAGTGGCGGGTCCGGCACGAATCTCTTCGCCGGGACTCAGGGAAGCGGTGTTTTTCTCTCTACCAATAACGGCACAAGCTGGACTGCGGCCAGCACCGGCTTGACATACAATAATATCTATGCTCTTGCCGTCAGTGGCACGAATCTCTTCGCAGGGACCGGTGGCACCGGTGTCTTTCTCTCTACCAACACCGGAACAAGCTGGACTGCTGTCAATGCTGGCTTGACGAACCCCAATGTCTTGTCTCTTGCCGTCTCCCCCGCCAGTGGTGGGTCCGGCACGAGTCTCTTTGCAGGTACTGGTGGCAGCGGTGTTTTTCTCTCTACTAATAATGGCACAAGCTGGACTGCGGCCAGCACCGGCTTGACGTACAATTATGTCTATGCTCTTGCCGTAAGTGGCACCAATCTCTTTGCCGGGACTGGCGGGGGCGTCTCGAGACGACCGTTGTCGGAGATGATTACCACCTCACAGCCCCTGATAGGAATCTGGAACAAGGCTTCCGGTCCGGGCGATCCAATCACATATAACTTCCTTACGAATTCTATAGCCGTCGTGGTTCACAATGCAACTTGGAGTGACACGGTCAACTATACGACTTTTGCTATCCCTTCGTCCACTCTCAGAGGAATTGATCTTGGTCAAAATGGAGTGGTAGGATGGCGTGGAGTATATCAGATCTCGTCAGATTCTTCAACTTTTCAACTAGAAGGCTATTGGTATACCGGATTGCCCTCAGCCTCAACTCCAACTTCGTTTACTTCGCCGACAACGTATGCGAGAGTGGCAAATGCTCAGATTCCGAATGGTGGATTTGAAGACTGGACAACTCAGTCGGGAATTGAAATACCATCAGCTCCATGGGTAACGGGCAACCTTCTGAATAAACCAGCCGGAGTAACCTATAACCCTGTAACAAAATCAACAGATCATTACCCGGTGAATGTCGGCAGTTACTCCATAAGAATGGAAAACAATATCTCTTTTGTCAGCGATCCAGGATCAGCCACCCGCTACTGGCCATGTTCATACGGTTTTTCAGCGACGGCTTTTTATCCTGGATATACCGGACCGGTTTTTCCAACAGCCGGACACCCAGCCAGTCTTTGCGGTTATTACAAATTTTTTCCACAGAATGGCGATACAATGTGTATAAGTGTTGGACTATACAAAAACGGAACACTTGTAGCCGGCGCGACTTTTACAAATACAAAACTTGTCTCCGAATGGACATCGTTTAGTATTGCTATTTCAAACTATTCATCAGCGGATAGCGCCCAAATCGGCTTAGCCCCTTTCTATGCCCAACTAGGGAAATATCCTGCAGGTCCTTATGGAAATTCAATTCTCTATGTCGATAATTTGAGCTTTAATACTTCCGTGCCTCTCACTTCCGTGCCGACGATTGTATCCTTCTCTCCCACCTCCGGTCCAATTGGAACAAGAGTGACCATCACCGGCACGAACTTCAGCACGACACCAGCGAACAACATCGTGTATTTTGGTGCGGTGAGGGGGACGGTGACATCAGCAACTTCGACTTCTCTCACTGTGACCGTCCCTGCAGGCGCGACCTATGAGCCGATAAGCGTAACGGTCGGCGGATTCACCGGATATTCTTCTCAACCATTTATCGTGACATTTCCCACAGTTGCATCGATCACTTCAGGATCATTAGCGTCGAAAGTGGATTTTGCGACAGGAACATATCCAGACCGTGTCGCAATCGGTGACATTGATGGTGATGGAAAGCCGGATCTGGTCGTCTGTAATAGTGGTAACACCACTGTTTCGGTGTTCAGGAATACGAGTACATCCGGTTCTATTACATCGGGTTCATTTGCTGCGAACGTTGATTTTACGACAGGAACGGGAGGAAACAATGTCGCCATCGGTGACATTGATGGTGATGGAAAACCGGATCTGGTCGTCACGAATGCTCATAGCAACACCGTTTCCGTGTTCAGAAATACGAGCACATCCGGTTCAGTCGCATTTGCTGCGAGACTTGATTTGGCGACAGGAGCGAATCCTCTGGATGTCGCAATTGGTGACATCGATGGTGATGGGAAACCGGATATGGTCGTCGGTAATCAGATGAGCAACACCGTTTCCGTGTTCTGGAATATGAGTTCATCAAGTTCTATCGCATTTGCTGCGAAAGTTGATTTTACGACGGGAACAGGTCCATGGGGTGTCGCAATCGGTGACATCGATAGTGATGGAAAACCGGACCTGGTCGTCGCTAATATTAGTAGCAACACAGTTTCCGTGTTCAGAAACACGAGTTCGGTTGGTTCAATCACATCGGGTTCACTGGCTGCAAAAGTTGATTTTGCGACAGGAGCGGGTCCCTACGATGTCGCTGTCGGCGACATTGATGGCGATGGAAAACCGGATCTGGTCGTCGGCGATTATAATGGCAACACAGTTTCCGTGTTCAGGAATACGAGTGCATCGGGTTCTATAACATCGGGTTCATTCGCTGCGAAAGTGGATTTTCCGGCAGGAGTGGGTCCACTTGGTGTCGCAATCGGTGACATTGATGGTGATGCGAGACCGGACCTGGCCATCGTTAATGTCAATAGCAACACAGTTTCCGTCTTTAGAAATACGAGTTCACCCGGTTCTATCACGTCGGGTTCATTGGCCGCGAAAGTTGATTTTACGACAGGAACGTATCCAACAGATGTGGCAATCGGTGACATTGATGGTGATGGGAAACCGGATCTGGTCGTCGGTAACAACAATAGCAACACTGTTTCCGTGCTTCAGAATATGACTCAGTCTCCACACCAGCAGGCGACCCTGGCAGCCGTATGTCCGCTATCTGCCTCCAAGGGTACTGATTTCTCTGTCGAGATCAGAGTTGGAGATTCCACTCGTGCAGCAAACATCTTTGGGCTGGGTTTCGATCTCCTCTACACAAACACGTCTTACATCGATTTCGTCTCGGCCGATACTGCCGGCAGCTTCCTTGGAGGGAATCTCCTTTACATTGTGACACCTGATGATGCGAATGGAAAGGTGAGCATTGGCATTTCGCGTAAGGCACCTTTGTTTGGCGTAAGCGGGGGAGGAACGCTTATTCGCCTCAAGTTCCATGCGGCGTTGACCGCGCCTGATAGTGGGACAGTGACCTTCAGTTTCTCCAATGTGTCTGCAAACGATCAAAATGGAACGTCCATAACTCTTTCACCAATCTCAGGAACGACTAGAATACAAGGTTTGTCAGTCTGGCCTGGCGATGCGGATAATAGCGGAGTGGTGAATCAAAGTGATATATTGCCCCTCGGTTTGTATTGGGGAAGCAGAGGCCCGGCGCGTTCGAACGCCTCGTTGCAATGGATTGCACAATCCGCCACTGCTTGGGCGCCTCAAACGGCAACCTATGCCGATGCAAACGGGGATGGCGTTGTCAATCAAGCGGATGTTTTGCCCATTGGGCTCAATTGGGGCAAAATCCATAGTCTTGGCAAGGCGGGGTCCTCCATCGCCAGCGGCCAAATGCCGACACAGGCAAGTGCTCTCGGCACGCCAGTTCTTCGAGCCACTGGTCCAGCGTCTGTGCGCGGAAAGACAACGTTTGACGTCACCGTTACACTTGGAGATACGGTCAACCCCGTCTCCGGCTTGTTTGGTATCTCCTTCGTGCTCGACTTTGCCAGCTCAAAGAGCATCATCCAGGTGATCGAAGTAACACCGGGAACATTCATCGGGAACGACATTATTTTCTTCCCGCAGATCGACACCACCAATGGATTGGTCGCTCTCGGAATGACCAGAAAGAGCGGGGCAAGCAACGTTGCGGGATTCGGACAGGTGGCGAAAATCAAATTCCAGGTCGTCAACAATACGAGCACTTCGTCGTTCTTGTTTACAACTCGTGACATATCAGCCAACGACGCTGGTGGCAACCCCGTCGCAGTCCAACCTTCCTCATCTTCAATTCTCGTTTCAGTAAGTGATATGAACTCAGTCCCAGTTGGGTTCCGGCTTGAACAGAACTATCCCAATCCATTCAACCCAACAACGAAAATCAAGTACTCAATTACAAACGCTGGGATGGTAGCACTCAGAGTTTATGATATTCTCGGCAAAGAAGTTGCCACTCTTGTAAATGAAGCACAAACGCCCGGGCTATATGAAGTAGGATTTAATGCACATGATCTGACAAGCGGTGTCTATTATTATCGTTTGCAAGCTGGTTTATCTACTGAGACCAAGGCACTTGTTTTGATTAGATGAGAAAAGGAAACTGCAATTAACACGCCCGACATGGCGTGCGCGGGCTAAGACTGGCAGGTATTTCTGAAGGCAAAGATTGCTTGACGCTATGATTGGTCAATCCACTTGACGGGCCCACAGTTGTGGTGCCAATGTCAAGCTAGTTAATTTGTTGAGTGATCCGTTTGAAGAGCAGTGGTTCGTGCTTTTTGGTTAACCTGTCAATTTGATTGCCTCCCCTGCTCAGCTACCAGGAGCGAGAAAAACCTCGCTTCTTGGGCAAAAAGTCCGCAGATGTTCCACCCTCCTTCGGTCAGGAGCACATGCTCATTGATATTCAAATCGATATGGTCTAATCTGCGCTCGTCAAGAAACGAAAGGAAACTCTTAACCATGATCATTTTCTATTTCTTTGTTGCAGCAGTCCTGCTGAATGTTGTTTGGGTAGTCGCAAAATACAATTCGCTCATCACGCTGCGAAACGTAGTAACCAACGGGTGGAAACAAATCGACGTGCAATTGAAGAGACGACACGATCTGATTCCCAACCTCGTCAACACGGTCCGCGGACAAATGCAGTTCGAGCAGGAAACTCTGGAGAAGGTGATTCAGGCCCGTATCGCCGCTGTCTCTGCAAAGGGCGTCGCTGATGCAGCAGCAAAGGAAGACGTGTTGAGCTCCGCGCTCACGAAACTCTTTGCACTTGTCGAGAACTATCCAACCCTCCGATCCAACGAGAACGTCCAGCAACTGCAGGAAGAACTCACCAGCACTGAAAACAAGATATCGTTCGCCCGACAATTCTACAACGATATCGCAACCAAGTTCAATATCGCACAGCAACTCTTCCCGACGAACACCATTGCCTCGATGTTCAACTTCAAAACAGCTGAGCTCTTCGAAATCAAGATTGACGCAGAACGGCAAGTGCCCACCGTAGACCTCTCGCTGAACAAGAAGTAGGACACGAGCGTGTCGGCCGTTCGAAATATCTATGAGCAGCAAGCGCACAACAAGCGGATGACAGCGATCATTGTGATCCTCTACATCACAGTCCTCGCCCTTATGGGATTTGCTATCGATGTCCTTCTGCTCGGACTTCCGAACGACGAAGTGCCACTTCCGGTGATGACCATTCTCACCTTCGGCACCGCCACCGGTCTGGCGATCCGGGGCCTCTACTCGGGGTGGATCGCTGTCTTGAAGTCAACAGGAGCAGTGGCGGCAAACCCCAAAGACCCACTTCAGAAGCAACTTCTCGATGTTGTCGAGGAGATGAAGATTGCTGCCGGATTGCCGATGCCGAAGGTCTACGTGATACACGATTACGATTTTAATGCACTCACAATGGGAAGTGACCCCCAGCATTGTGCCATGGCAGTAACAGATTCCTTGCTGAAAGAAACCACCAGAGAAGAACTCCAGGGAGTCATTGCCCACGAAATGAGTCACATCCGGAACTATGACATTCGACTGATGACAATCATCGCCTCATTGGTTGGTGAGGTTGTCCTCATTAGCGACACGCTCACCGGCAGATTGAAAGGCCGCATAGAATCCTCAGTGAACTGCAGCACAGGAGGGGGCTGGATTTTTATGATTCCCCTCTATATCATCATCTGGCTCATCGGGGTCGTCATCGTTCCGGTGATTCTCAAGGTGATGGCGATGGGTGTCTCGCGCAACCGAGAGTATCTGGCCGACGCTTCAGGGGCAGAACTGACGCGAAACCCGGCTAGCCTCGCCAGCGCGTTGAGGAAAATCGGCTGCGACAGAATCCCCACTTTCTCTATCAAACGCGGCACAGCTCACATTTGCATCGTCGATCCAACGGGAAGCGGATTCAATGACAAGGAAGGATGGATCGCTGAAGTGTTTGGAACTCACCCACCGTTACTGAAACGCATCAGAAACCTGGAGGCGATGGCATATCGCATCAGGCCTCAGCTCCCATACGCACCACCAACACCAAACTGACTGGCCTGGTCCGGTGAAACTTGGCCGCAACATCTATGAGCAACAAGCCCATAACAAGCGCGGCTACCAGAGCCGGATGGAGGCAATAGCTTTTCCTTCCTCTTGATCGCCGTGGGCAATGTACGTCGTCAAAGTCATTTGGTGACATCCATATCGCTGGTAAGCCGAAACCTCTGTGTCTACAGGTGGAGCGACAGATGTTGCGCCAGGATCTGAGGAAGAAAAACAAAGAGGCAATCTCGAAAACCCGGAATTGCCTCTTTCAATTTGATGGCCAACCAACTGAGCAAGTTGTTGATCGCGAATTGTGAAACTGGTAGAAACTTTTCCCTCTATTACCCAATTCCGCAATTCCACACTTCCCAATTTTTTGGTAGCCCTAACGGGAGCCTTGAGCACCCTGAAAATGCGTGCATCGTGATCGACTTGGAGCTCGACTGACGACGATATCTTGAAAAGTCACGTAATCCTCGACTATTTCTTTGACCCTACTTCGGGGGACAAGCCCCTTCGCACTCTGGCCCGCGGGCTCAGCGCCCGAGCATTGTAGGGCCAAGCGCTGGATGAGCAGAAATTAACGTTCAAGCGAGGCGGAATGCAACACAACATCCCGACTGCCGGATGGTCAATCTTGAGAAATGTAGGTCAGGGCGATTGACTCTCTACCGGTTGAAAAGTACCTTGCAGTCAACCCGCCTGAAAGGACTAACTGATCATGAACGATGATGTCCGGCAGCTCAACAAACGCGTTCAGGAACTAGAAGAGCTGAACCGTCTGGCGCAGGCACTCAGCAGCACCACAGGAGTAACTCAGACGCTGGAAGCAATCATTCAGTGCAGTCTTACTCTCTGTCAATCAGAGAGGGGAGCGATCGTTCTGTTTGAGAGCGGGGATGTCAATGAAGGACACACGATCATCCGAAACAGCGCTCCGACGCTTGATCCGATCGATCATCGAATCAATGTCATCGTCGGCGGCTATGTCCTTAGGAGCCAACAAGCCTTTGTTGCTGAGGACATCATTACAACGGCAGGGTATATCAATCCCCCGGAGCGGTTGCGTAACCTCGGGGCAGCCATGGCCGTCCCGTTGACCTCGGACGGAAAGATCATCGGGATGATCAATCACGTGAATTCCCGGGATGGGAGAACGTTCAGCCCTGACGAGGTTCGGGCTGCTCAAATCGTGGCCAGCATGGCATCGCAGTTCATCGTGCGCGCCAAGGTCCACGAGTCGCTCCAGAAAAACGTCGAGGAATTGAAGGAGTCATTAGCCAAGGAGCAGAGCACCCACCGAATACTCGGTGAGAGCGCAAGCATCAGGAAAGTACGAGAAGACATCGCTTTGGTGGCGCCTTCGTCCGCCAACGTCCTGATCATTGGAGAAACCGGGACGGGGAAAGAATTGACCGCGCGCGCACTCCACAATCAAAGTCCCCGTTCGCTGAAGCCTTTTGTTGCCGTCAACTGCGCTGCCATTCCGGCCGAGTTGTTCGAGTCTGAATTGTTCGGACACGAACGCGGGGCTTTCACCGGGGCAAACGCAACCGTACGGGGGAAGTTTGAGCTTGCCGACGGCGGAACGTTGTTCCTGGATGAGATTTCAGAAATGCCGCTCGGGTTGCAGCCCAAGCTCTTGCGTGTGCTGGAGGAAAGGGAGTTCTCCCGGGTGGGCTCCTCTGAGCTCATTCGCGTTGACGTACGTCTCCTCGCGGCGAGCAGCAGAAATCTCGCTGAAGCCGCGAAAGCGGGTGAGTTTCGCGAAGCACTTTTTCATAGACTCAATGTGGTTCCCATCGTTCTCCCGCCGTTGCGCGAGAGAAAAGAAGACATCCCACTTCTTGCACAAGCTATGATCCATGAGCTTTCTTCGGGGGTCAAGATTTTCGATCCCGAGGCGCTTGAGCTATTGGAGTCCAGGCAGTGGGCAGGGAATGTGAGAGAGTTACGAAATGCCATCGAACGTATCTCGATCTTTGTACGAAATAAAAATGTCACCGCTGATGACATCAGGACCCTTGGGTTGCACACGGATGTCGTGAGCTCTAAGCGGCTTGTGTCTGCGTTGCGCGAGGCGATCCTCTCTGAGCAGTCTGGTAAGAGTGTCTCAGAATTGATTGAGAGGGAACTACTGAAAATCGCTTTGGCAGAGTGTTCCGGAAATGTTACCCAGGCCGCACGCATGATTGGCATTGACCGGACGACACTTCATCGACGAATTGAAAAGTTCGGCATTCAGCAGCCTGCCGAACGCGACGACCCCTCCAACAGCTCACCTCGGTAGGATCTGCTCGCGTCCCGCTTCCCATATACGCCCCTGTATATTCCTTTTGCCTGATGCAAACTGAGCAGGGACTGTTCAGTTTGAGCGGCCCATGTTCGCCGACCCTCGAAATCCTCCATTTTTCCCGCTGTCACAGCAGGCACGAGTATTGCGTCGCATGACAAGAACATCCGTCCCGACAGCTATTCTAGAGATATGCCATCTCTTCCTACGGTCACATACCAAATTGCCGGACTTTCCATACCTAACATGGAGGAGTTATGCGTCTATTTAATACTCTGCTTATTGTTGTAGCAGTAGCCTTGAATGCCCACGGCCAGAGCTCGGCTCCCCTCAAGGCGCGTTATGGTCTGACTAAGGCTGATTTGCTTCAATCCAACATACGCGCATCCGGGCTCGCTCACTCAGCAAGCACGCTGAGTATGCCCGCACCGCTCGACAGCTTCTTTGTCAAGTACATGGCCACTTACCACATTCCAGGGATGGCGGCATGTATTATCAAGAAGAATAGGATTGCATGGCAGGGATACTATGGTTTTGCCAACCTGGCCCGGAACATACCTGTGAGTGATAGCACCATCTTCTTCCTTGCATCAATCTCCAAAACGGTGGTCGCTACAGCTCTGATGCAGCTGTGTGAAGCAGGCCGTTTTCAACTTAGCGATGATGTCAACAAATATCTCCCTTTTGCCGTGACGAATCCGAGCTACCCGAATGATCCAATTACCTTCAAGATGTTGCTTACTCACACAACGTCCATTCAGGACAACTGGAATGTTATACCCACTCTCCCTGGCGATCCCACTGTGCCCATTGGGATATTTCTTCGCGAGTACTTGACCCCGGGAGGGCAGTATTACAACGCGAGTCTGAACTTCTATTCAAATGCTCCAGGGACGGCATGGAACTACAGCAATATCGGAGCGACTCTTTGTGCATATCTTGTCGAAATCTTCACAGGCATGCCATTTGAGCGCTACTGCAAGGACAGCATCTTTGTACCTCTGCACATGACACATACGGGGTGGTTTCTGAGAGAACTGGATACGACTCTCATTGCCCGACCATATACGTATTCATCAGGATCATATGTCGATAACGGTCTATATGGATTGCGAGGTTATCCGGCTGCCCAACTGCGGACGAGCGTCCCTTCACTTGCCAGATTTCTGATGGCAAATATGAATGGGGGGGAGCTGGAGGGAAGTCGAGTCCTCGACAGTGCAACCGTACGGTTGATGCACACCCGATGGTACACAGGCGATCCATGGGACCCATACACCGGCCAGGGCCTATTGTGGATGAATGGTTTTCTTTCAGGAAATGAGTGTTGGTATCATAATGGCGGCTTCACTGGTGCCATGACCGCAATGTGGATGTCGAAGGAAAATGGCACGGGTATCATCTACTTATGCAATTTCTCCCCTGATGAGTATCCCGGGACAATCGTTGAGGAACATCTGATGGCGGCAGCCGACACTTTGGGCGGGGCGACAGGAAATCCGAAGTTTGACAAAGGCATACTCCTTGTCAATGGTGTCGATTTTTCAACGTATGGGACAGAAATCAGAAGTGCGTATTCGGACAAGAGTTACTCCGGAAAATATCCGATATCATTCTGGGATTGTTTCCCTTCCGCTCCCTCCGGCGGGTATCCATCGAACCTCCCAACCCCGATTGGACGGGGCCCCATTCCGCTCGAGGTCTTGTCAAACTACTCAACTGTCATTTGGGTTGGCAACGCCTATAATGGCGATTGGGGCGTTTGGAACGCCACGCCACATCTTTCTTACCTGCAATTGGGAGGGAATGTCATTTTGTTGACCAAGAATGGTTCAGGCTTCGTCAACTCGGCATTGAGCGACTATCTCGGGTTGACATGGGCGGAGACGGGACAAACTCTCTCGAACACCATCGTGACCTATCCTGGCTTAACGATTATGCGTCCGCTTGGTGCTCAATCGGGAAACGATGTGTTTGAAACCTCGCTCGGGAACAGCGAATCGAAATTGTTATTCACGGCATCAGGAGCATTTTCAGGCACGCGTGGAATCGGAGTGTGGCGAAAACCAGCTGCCGGAGGAGCATTCAAGAAGTCCGGCGGCAATTTCGTTTTCATTTCGGGAAGGAATTATCGTTGGAACCATTCAGATCTCCAAGCGAATATGGAGTTCTTCCTCAATAAGTTCATGGGAGAGCAGGCGACGACAGGGGTGGATGTCCTCTCCGAGATTCCCCTCACCTATGACTTGTCCCAAAATTATCCCAATCCGTTCAATCCAAGCACAAATTTCGAGTTTCGCCTGCCTGCCGGTCGGTCGGGAGTTTCGAGTTTGGGATTTGTTTGCCTGAAAGTATTTGACGTTCTCGGCAGAGAGGTCGCCACGCTCGTGAATGAAGTTCGCCCCGCCGGGGTATACAGGGTGCATTGGGATGCATCATCGTTCTCGAGCGGTGTGTATTTCTACCAGCTGCGTGCTGGAGACTTTTTTGAAACAAAGAAGATGGTGCTGACGAAATAACGTCGTCCGATATTCGTATGCGGTCCAAAACACACACAATTTGCGGCCAGAATCGAGGAAGACCGACAATGATTGACATTCCCAGCGCCATTCGCTATGTTGAAGCGCTTCAGCACCGTCCAACTCGAAGCGAGCGGATAGCCCTCCTCCCCGGAGGTCCCACGTTTCGAAACACCACCGACCTCATTGCCACATGGAGACGATTGCCATGCTAGGCGAGACTATATCTCACTACAAGATCATCGAGAAACTCGGCGAGGGGGGAATGGGCATTGTCTATAAGGCCCAAGACCTCACACTCGACCGTCTCGTGGCTCTCAAGTTTCTCCCACAAGATCTCGTCCGTGATCCCGAAGCCAAAGAACGCTTCGTCCATGAGGCGCAGGCAGCATCTGCGCTCGATCACGCCAACATCTGCACCGTCCACGAAATCGGTCAACATGACGGACAGACCTTCATCGTGATGGGGTATTATGATGGTGAAACGCTCAAGAGGAAAATCGAACAAGGGTCGATACCTACCAACGAAGTGATTGGTCTTATCTGCCAGGTTGCGGAAGGATTGGCCAAGGCACACGAGGCAGGAATTGTCCACCGGGATATCAAGCCGGCAAACATCATCGTGACGAAGGATGGTGTGCTAAAGATTCTTGACTTTGGATTGGCGAAGGTCTCCGGCCGCACACTCCACACGAAATCAGGCACGACCCTTGGTACAGTGGCATACATGTCACCGGAGCAGGCTCGTGGTGAAGAGATTGATGCGCGGTCGGATGTCTGGTCCTTAGGGATCACGCTGTATGAGCTCCTCGCAGGAAAGCGGCCCTTTGAGAGCGGCTATGAGCAGGCGCTGGTCTATTTGATCCTGAACGAACAACCTGAACCTCTGGAGAAACATGTTCCGGATATTGCTCCCGAGGTCCTCGCCATCGTCAACCGTGCGCTGGAGAAAAGGCCGGACGCAAGGTATGCGTCGGCAGGGGAGATGCTTGCTGACCTGAGGGCATATCAGGAGATGCTCCGCGGTGAAGTGTTCAGCATGAAAACAGTGTTTCGATGGGCTCGGACGCCAAAGATAGCCATCCCGACGCTTGCGACGATAGTCGGTATTGCACTTTTGTTTGTCTGGTTCTTCCATCGTCAGGAGAAGATCCGTTGGGCCCGGGAGGAAGCGATTCCGGAAATCAAGCAGCTCATTGCACAGAATGACATGTGGCGTAACCTCGCCGCGCCGTATGCGCTTGCTGTGGAAGCGGAAAAATACATACCAGATGATACCACTTTGGCTGACCTGTTGTCAACGTGCTCTGTCAAGATCGACATTACAACCGAACCTCCCGGCGCCACCGTTTCAATAAAAGAATACAATTCGCCTGAACGTGAATGGCAAGAGCTCGGCGTGACTCCGCTCCAAAAAGCAAGGCTCCCCGTCGACGTAGTGAGGTGGAGGCTCGCGAAGGACGGCTACGATACACTCATGGCGGCGTCATTCACATGGAGGATGGATTCCTCCAGTGGTATTTTTGCTGCTCCAGAGAACTTTCACAGAGTGCTTGACAAAGTTGGAAGCGTACCTCTTGGAATGGTACCTGTGCAAGCATCGCAAGCATCAAATACTGAATTCGGCGGGCTGGGCGATTTCTTTGTCGATAGGTATGAAGTGACCAACAGGGAGTACAAGAAATTCATCGACGCGGGAGGATACAGAGATAGGAAGTATTGGAAGCAACCCTTCAAGAAAGATGGGAAGGACCTCAGCTGGGTACAGGCGATGAACGAGTTCGTCGACCAGACCAACCAGCATGCTCCTGCGACCTGGCAGGATGGAGGTTACCCGGAGGGTCAGGGCGATTATCCTGTTTCAGGTATCAGCTGGTATGAGGCTGCGGCGTATGCAGAATTTGCCGGGAAGACCCTTCCGACGAAAGCACATTGGGGGGCAGCGAGCGGTGAATATTCATTTTTCGGACAGTTTTGGGGAGACTGTTCGGTTGCACTCAACAGCAATTTCGTTGGCAAGGGTGTCGCACCAGTGGGGAAGTATCAGGGGATCGGCGTTTGCGGAGCATACGATATGGCTGGCAACGTCCGGGAATGGTGTTGGAACGAAACTCCGAGGGGAAGGATGATCAGGGGAGGTGCCTGGAACGAAAACCTCTATATGTTCTATAATCCGAGCGAAAGACCCGCAATGGATCGATCGGCCGAGAACGGATTCAGGTGTGCTTCCTATCCTAAACCCGAATCGATCGCGGCTTCAGCGTTTCAACTTGTGAAAGTGGATACCAGTTTCAATTTAAAAAAATCCAAGCCGGTCTCAGACGCGATTTTTGATGTCTACAAAGAACAATTTGCGTATGACAATATACCATTGAACGAACGCATCGAATCGAAGAAGGAGAATCCTGACGGCTGGGTTCAGGAGAAGATCACCTTCGATGCTGCATACGGCCATGAACGAATCATAGCATACCTATTCCTGCCGACGAATGCCAAGCCACCATACCAGACGCTGATCTATTACCCCTCTGGTTCGGCATTTGGTACCCCTTCGAGCAAGGACATCGAGCACTATCATGAATTTCCCATGTTCCTTTCGTTTGTCATAAAAAGCGGCCGTGCTGTTCTCTTTCCTGTGTATTACTCAACATTCGACAGGGCCGATCCTCAATTGTTTGATAAAGCATTTGGCGATCAGCGAGACAATCGGTTCTACACAGAGCACATGATCAAAACTGTAAAGGACCTCAAAAGATGTCTTAATTATCTGGAGACCCGCAGAGATATCGACACTTCAAAGATTGCCTACTACGGAATGAGCCGGGGTGCTGTGCTCGGAGGGTTTTTCCCCGCTGTAGAGAAACGCCTTAAAGTCAGCGTTCTGCTTGCGGCGGGAGGAGATCCCCGCGGACGACCCGAAGTCAATCTTGTCAACTACCTTCCCCGTGTGAAGATCCCGACCTTGATCATGAACGGCAAATACGACATTTACATGACGAATGATGGGCTGGATGTGTTTTACGATCTCCTGGGAACTCGCTCCGAAGATAAGTCTAAGATGTACACTATATCAGGTCACACGCCGACAAGAGCAAGTGTAGTTAGAGAAACACTGGGTTGGCTGGACCGATACCTTGGGCCGGTTCATCAATGAAATTCTTCATCCATAACTCTTCAAAAAGGTGTCACATGAGACGCTTGCCGGTTCTCTTCCTCCCATTCATACTACCGTTTTCCCTCCTCGCTCAATTCACCACCGGAAATCTCGAAGGACGTGTCGTCGATACGTCAGGTGCTGCAATTGTCGGGGTGAATGTCCAGGCAAGCTCAGATGTCTTGCAAGGTATACGAGGATGCAATACGGATGATGCCGGTCATTTCAGGCTGCCTGCTCTTCCGCCGGGAAATTACTCAGTCAAGTTCACGCACGTGACAACTCAGCCTGTCATATTGGGAAACATCCGAGTTTATCTAGGCCGCACAACTACCATTGGAGAGATCGTGATGAGAGAGCGCAGGATCGAGCTGCAAGAGGTCGTAATCACGGCAGCACGCCCCTTGATCGATCCACGATCGACGGTGACCGGTGTGAATCTGACGGATACGAAGTTTAGTGCTCTGCCGATCGATCGAAGCTACTTGACCATGATGCAACTTGCGCCCCAGTCCTCGCCGAGCTTTTACGACGATGGAACAAACATCGCTGGCGCGACGGGGATCGAAAACCGTTACTTCATCGACGGGGCCGATGTAACGGATGTGTTCAGAGGGATTTCGGGAACGCAGCTTCCGTACAATTTCATCCGCGAGGTTGAGGTACGAAGCGGTGCGTATGAGGCTGAATACTCAAGTTCTCTCGGCGGCATTGTGAACACCATTACGTACTCCGGCGGAAATGAGATGCATGGACAGGTGTTCGGCTTCTTCACAAACAACCGGTTTAGCGGAAGTCCGCGATTTTCTGTCGGCAAGCCCCCCAGCGGATCCTTTTCGGAGTATGATATCGGGGTGAGTCTCGGCGGACCTATTATGAGGGACAAGCTCTGGTATTACGTCGCATACAATCCAAAATTCCAGAGCGAGGACGTGGAGGTACCGGGTCAACCAAACCAGAACGACCATTCCACAACTCACATGTTTGCGTCGAAACTGAGTTGGAACTTGAACGAATCAAATCTCATTACGCTTTCTGTGGCGGGTGATCCGAAAATTCGCCGGGGGGTCGGTGTTGATTTCAGGTATGGCGGACAAATGGAACTGGACACAGTACTCGACCTGAATTGCTACATCTCCAACATCCAAACAGGTAGCATCAATATTGCTTTGACGGGAACACACAGTGTTGGCACCAACTTTCTGCTCGAGTCGTCTTTCTCGTACGTCAGGAGGAGAGCGGGATATGATCCAGTTGGTCACTCGGAACCATTTTTTGCCTGGGATTGGTCGGTTGCGTTCCCTGGGTGGCAATTTGGGACCTATCAGCGATCCTTGGATCGATCGGCTGCAATCCACGCCGGACTTCGAGCGACTGTAACTCTGGACGCACACACGCTCAAAACTGGCATTGAATACTCGGAACTGTCACATGATTCTGAAGACGATTGGAAATTCTTCATCAACTGGGGAGGAGGCTCTTACTCATATCAGTTTGTTAACTGGGCCGGTGAAACCTCCAGTCGAAATCCATCGTTCTTCGTCCAGGACTCCTGGCAGTTGTCTGAACGGCTGACGGTGAATGGCGGAATTCGCTGGGATCCTCAATGGCTCATTGCGTCGGATGGCACGACTGGTCAAAGAATTTTGGGAACAGTGGCCCCACGCCTGGGAATTATCTACCAACCGGGTAGAATAGGATCGGACAGATTGGTGGCTTCTGCCGGCCGCTTCTATCAGCCACTGAGTCTTTATCTCTCATCCCAGATGCACCTGGAATCGGCATACATGAGACAAGTTTCATATAACCACGATCCGAGAATTGATACAACGGGCGGCAACCTCGATGGGGACTATCAAGGACACATGACAAATGTCAAAGATCTCAGCGGCCAGTACTTCGATGAGGTCACGTTGGGTTATGAAAGCATGATCGGATCCAGCCTGAAGGCGGGCGCAAGGTTGGTCTATCGGAAACTGGGACAGGCAGTCAATACGGGAAAAGACACTACGAATGCGGCCTTTGTCTACGGTAATCCTGGCTCACCACCACTGGAGATGTATCCCAAGGCCAGTAGAGAATATAAGGCGGTGGAGCTCACTCTGGAACGCAACGATCCGACCGGCCTGAGTTTCCAGGCCTCATATGTACTGTCAAGGAACTATGGTAACTACGAAGGACTCTTCGATGTCACATTCTCCTCTATTCACGGGGCACAGGAGCTTTCGCCAAACGGCTGCAGCTTCTACTATTCTACTGACATGGTGAACAACAACCTGGGGTTGATGCCCGACGACAGGACGCACCAGTTCAAGTTCTACTGCTCATACCCGTTCTCCCCTGATTTCACGATCGGATTCTCTGGCTACTGGACCAGCGGGACGCCACTTAGTGAACTCGGGACAAGTCAAGCAGGTTGGCCAGTTTTTGTCAGTCCTCGCGGCTCGGTCGGGAGGAGTCCATCCATCTGGGATGCAAATGTCCGTTTCGTGTATGATCTCGGTGGAGCTCTGAAGACGACATATCGCCCTCGCCTGATACTCGACATGCTGCATCTTTTCAGTCAGAAAAAAGCTGTCTATTACGAACAGAGGCATTATATCTTCGACCAGAGCTACACAACGATAATCGAAAATGCGAACTACGGTCTTCCCATCGCGTTCCAGCTCCCCATGTCGGCAAGGCTGGGGATGGAAGTGAATTTCTAGCATTTCCAATTTCCGATTGTCGATTTATGATTGAAAAGCTAGCTTGTATCGTTTTCGATTTCCGATGGTTCGACCCCCGCCGGCTAAGCTTGCTCCTTTGGGCCGTCGCCCACCACAAGGTGGCGATTCTCGATTGAAGATTGAAAAATTTGCTGGTGTGGGGTTTCGATTTGCGAATTATTGCGCCGAAGGCGCATCCGCCTCCGGCGGAGATTGATGATTGAAAGGCGAGAAATTCTGCAGGTTTCCGCGGTAGCTAGACGATCATGAACACGAACCCCTGCAATCGCGGGGGTTCTTTGTTCAGAGCGGCAAGATCTGACGAAGAAAATCAAAGAGGCAATCCCGGATACCTGGAATTGCCTCTTTGCCTTATTCAACTTGGTAACCGAGCAATCGCGGAATTGGTACAACCGATCCTTTCAATTGGCCAATTACCCAGTTCCACATTTCCGCAATGT
>Ga0208566_1000245_pt1 | contig 39345 bp, 41 predicted proteins | sample PL_2010_150m_FD_184159 | JGI IMG/M metagenome (GOLD analysis project Ga0208566, IMG submission 184159) | Freshwater microbial communities from Powell Lake, British Columbia, Canada to study Microbial Dark Matter (Phase II) - PL_2010_150m... | ecosystem: Environmental > Aquatic > Freshwater >...
GGATCCGGCCAATGCCATCAACCAGAACAAGATGGCGAGCGCGATCAACTATTTCACCCGATTCGTTACCCCAGGGGGGGCAGACAAATGAGCGCCCGGCGTCCCTACGTCCGCTCCATGGATGGCTGGTGGAAGCGCGATGCGTATTTCATCCGCTACATGGCGCGCGAAGTCACGGCGATATTCGTCGCCCTTTACGCGATTGTCCTGCTGTTCGGCGTGGTGCGTCTTGCACAGGGCGAGGCCGCGTTCAACGGCTGGCTGCATTACCTGACAACCCCGTGGATGAAGGCGTTCCACCTGATCGTGCTGGCGGTGTTCTGTTACCACACCTGGAGCTGGTTCAGCATCATGCCCAAGACCATGCCGATCATGTTCGTTGGCGGCAAGCGCGTGCAGCCCGGATTGATCACCAGCACCGGTATCGCGGCGGCGGTGGTGGCGAGCCTCGCGGTCCTGTTTATCGTCAAGGGGATGCATCCATGAAGCGCTCCAACGAACCCATCTTCTGGTCCATGTTCGGTGCCGGCGGGATGCTGGCGGCGCTGATCGGCCCGGCGCTGGTGATCATCACCGGCATCGCCGTCCCGTTCGGGCTGTTTTATGCACCCGATACGATGAGCTACGCCAATATGCTTGCATTCGCGCACAATTGGCTCGGCAAAATTTTCATCTTCGCCGTGGTGGCGCTATTCCTGTGGCACGCGGCGCATCGCATCGCGATCTTGCTGCACGATTTCGGCGTGCATGCGGTTGCGCTGGTCAAACTGATTACTTACGGCGGAGCCTTCGTCGGGACCGTGATCGTTGCCTACGCGCTGCTTCGCCTATAGACTGGCGCGCGACACAAGGACGGAGCGATCTGATCATGCGAACGCGAACTAACTGGTGGAACGAACCGTAGGTCGTCGCTCGCGCACGAAGAGTTTTTTCGAAAAAGTGCGGCTCGACCGCACTTTTTTCATTCTAAAATAGTGAATCTATGCCGGATATCAAATTACCTGACGGCTCCATCCGCCAGTTTCCGCAGGCGATCACCGTTGCCGAGGTGGCGGCCGTCATCGGCCCTGGCCTGGCCAAGGCGGCGTTGGCCGGCCGCGTCAACGGCAAGCTGGTGGATACTTCGTTTCGCATCGAAGCCGATGCGGAACTTGCCATCATCACCGAGCGCGACAAGGACGGTCTCGACATCATTCGCCATTCCACCGCGCACCTGCTCGCGTACGCGGTGAAAGCGCTGTTCCCGGATGCGCAGGTGACCATCGGCCCGGTGATCGAGAACGGGTTCTACTATGACTTTGCCTACAAGCGGCCGTTTACGCCGGAAGATCTGGCCGCGATCGAAAAGAAGATGTCCGAGCTGGCGAAGAAAGATTATCCGGTAACGCGCGAAGAGCTGCCGCGCGATCAGGCGGTGGCGCTGTTCAAGGCCATGGGCGAGCATTACAAGGCCGAGATCATCGCGTCGATTCCGGAGGATCAGCAAATCGGGCTGTATCGCGAGGGTGATTTCATCGACCTTTGCCGCGGCCCGCACGTGCCCTCCACCGGAAAACTCAAGGTATTCAAGCTGATGAAGGTCGCCGGCGCCTACTGGCGCGGCGATTCGAAAAACGAGATGCTGCAGCGAATTTACGGCACCGCCTGGGCGAAAAAAGACGAGCAGGACGCCTATCTGCACATGCTCGCGGAGGCGGAGAAGCGCGACCACCGCAAGCTCGCCACGCAGCTCGATCTGTTTCACATGCAGGACGAAGCGCCGGGCATGGTGTTCTGGCACCCCAAGGGCTGGACCCTGTGGCAACAGGTGGAGCAGTACATGCGCCTCGTCTACCAGGAAAACGGCTATCAGGAAGTCCGCTGCCCGCAGATCCTGGACCGCAGCCTGTGGGAGCGGTCCGGCCACTGGGAAAACTACCGCGAGCACATGTTCACCACCGAATCGGAGAAGCGCAGCTATGCGGTGAAACCGATGAACTGCCCCGGTCACATCCAGATATTCAATACCGGCCTGCGTAGCTATCGTGAACTGCCGCTGCGCTACGGCGAGTTCGGCGCCTGCCACAGGAACGAAGCGTCCGGGGCACTGCACGGCATCATGCGCATCCGCGCCTTTACCCAGGACGATGGGCATATTTTCTGTACCGAGGACCAGATCCTGCCAGAGTGCGTGGCGTATACCGCGCTGCTGCAGAAGGTTTATGCGGATTTCGGCTTCACGCAGATACTGTACAAGCTCGCCACGCGGCCGGAAAAACGCGTTGGCGCGGACGAATTGTGGGACAAGGCGGAAACCGCGCTGGCCGAATCGCTGCGCGCGAGCGGTGTCGTCTACGACATGCTGCCGGGTGAGGGAGCGTTCTACGGTCCGAAGATCGAATACCATCTGAAAGACAATATCGGGCGCTCATGGCAATGCGGCACGATGCAGGTGGACTTTTCCATGCCCGGGCGACTCGGCGCCGAATATGTAGCCGAGGACAATGCACGCAGGGTGCCGGTCATGCTGCACCGGGCCATCGTCGGATCGATGGAGCGCTTCATCGGCATTCTGATCGAACACTATGCAGGAGCGATGCCGCTATGGCTCTCGCCCGTGCAAGTGGTAGCACTGAACATCTCCGGCGGCCAGGCCGAGTACACCGCCGCGGTCGCAGCCGAATTGCGGCGTGCGGGTTTCCGCGCCGAAGCTGATTTGCGTAATGAGAAAATAACCTATAAAATACGGGAACATAGCATGCAGAAGCTGCCCTACCAACTGATTGTTGGGGAACAGGAGAAGGCAGCTTCCAAAGTGGCCGTGCGAACTCGCAGCGGTGAAGATCTCGGGCAGATGACGCTCGCTGAATTCATCCAACGCCTCAAGCAAGAGGCGCGTGCGGGCAGCGCGGCCTAATTATTAATTTTTTGGAGAAACGACATCGCTCAGGAAAAAGCGCAGCGCCTCAACACCGAGATAACCGCACCCGAAATTCGCCTGGTAGGTACAGAGGGCGAACAGCTAGGAGTAGTGCCAATCGCAGACGCAATGCGGCGGGCAGAGGAACTGGAAGTAGATTTGGTGGAAATTGCACCGACGGCGGTTCCTCCGGTGTGCAAGCTGATGGACTTCGGAAAATTCAAGTACCGCGAAGCCAAGAAAGCGCACGAAGCGAAACTGAAGCAGAAGCAGATCCAGGTCAAGGAAGTGAAATTCCGGCCCGGCACCGACGAAGGCGATTACAAAATCAAGCTGCGCAACTTGATTAAGTTTTTGGACGAAGGCGACAAGACGAAAGTCACGTTGCGTTTTCGCGGGCGCGAGATGGCGCACCAGGAATTCGGTCACCGGCTGATCGAGCGTGTAAAGAATGATCTGATCGAGCACGGCGTTGTTGAGCAGTACCCGAAAATGGAAGGGCGCCAGCTGGTCATGGTTCTGGGGCCGAAAAAAGTGGTAGTGAAAAAGAAGCCTGAACCTGCGTTAAAGACTGAAGCTGCCGCGAAATGAGCGTTGCGGCAGTCGGATTCAGAGGATGTGAATAGGGACATCCTCGGGAGATATCCCCTCATTTTGTAATAGGCTCTTAGTTAAAAGCGATCTGAAACCGATCGATTCATGCAGCACCGTTCCGGGTTTGCCCGAAACGTAAAACAAGTGGTGTCAAGGTCAACAAGTTCTCCCCTCGGGAGACACCTGCCGCCATGTCAAAACCAGGAGTAGTCATGCCCAAGATGAAGACCAAGCGGGGCGCTGCCAAGCGTTTCCGCGTCCAAGGCAGCGGCGGGATAAAACGCACCAAAGCGTTTTTGCGCCACATCCTTACCAAGAAGACCACCAAACGCAAGCGCAATATGCGCGGTACGTCCATGGTGGATGCGAGCAATCTGCGCTCCGTGCGCGCGATGCTACCTAACGGTTAAGGAGAACCAGCCATGCCAAGAGTTAAACGTGGGGTAGAAGCACGCGCGCGTCACAAGAAGGTAATGGACCTGGCCAAGGGATACCGCGGCCGCCGTGGCAGCGTGTTCCGCATCGCCAAAGAAGCGGTGATGAAGGCAGGCCAGTACGCCTATCGCGACCGCAGGAACAAGAAGCGCGTGTTCCGCGCGCTGTGGATTGCACGCATCAACGCTGCAGCACGCGCCTGCGGCATGACCTACAGCGTATTCATGAATGGTTTGAAGCGGGCCGAGATCGAAGTCGACCGCAAGGTGCTGGCCGACCTCGCCGTGACCGACATGACCGCGTTCGCCAAGTTCGCGGAACAGGCCAAGGCCAGTCTGCCTGCCGACGCGGCGACCAAGTAGGGCGGGCCGCGCAGCGTACAAGCGGGTCAAACTGAAAGGAGGCTAACTTGATTAGCCTCTTTTCTTTTGTGTGATCGTAAAAATGGATAATTTGGAAAAAATAGTCAGCGACGCCCTGGAGCAGTTCGGCCGCATTGTTGATGCCACGGAACTGGAGCAGGCAAAGGCGCGCTTTCTGGGCAGGACAGGTGCGCTTACCGATCTGCTCAAGGGCCTGGGCAAGCTTCCCGCCGAAGCGCGGCGCGAGGCTGGCAGCCGCATCAACGCGGCAAAAGACCAGCTCGAGGCCGCGCTCGCCCAGCGGCGCGATGCACTGGCGCAACTGCAGCTGGATGCGCGGCTGGCGGGAGAGGCGCTCGATGTGACGCTTCCCGGGCGCGGCGCCGGGTGCGCTCGCCTGCATCCGCTCACCCGTACGCAGGAGCGCATCGAGGCCATTTTTCGCTCGATCGGCTTCGAAGTCGCAGACGGTCCGGAGATCGAAACAGACTGGAACAATTTCACTGCGCTCAACAATCCGGAGAATCATCCGGCGCGCTCGATGCAGGACACGTTCTACGTCGACAAGCAGGACGAGGCGGGCAGGCCGTTGCTGCTACGGACGCACACCAGCCCGATGCAGGTGCGCTATGCGCGCATGCATGCACCGCCGCTCAAAGTGATCGCCCCAGGCCGCACCTATCGCGTCGACAGCGATGCTACGCATTCGCCCATGTTCCAGCAGGTTGAAGGTCTGTGGATCGACGAAGACGTGAGCTTTGCCGACCTGAAAGGTGTCTACACCGATTTCCTGCGCCGCTTCTTTGAAACCGACGAGCTGCAAGTACGCTTCCGGCCTTCCTATTTTCCGTTTACCGAACCGTCGGCCGAAATCGATATGGCGTTCGGCGCAGGTCCGAACAAGGGCCAATGGTTGGAGATTTCCGGCGCCGGCCAGGTGCATCCGGCGGTGATCCGCAATTTCGGCCTCGACCCGGAGAAATATATCGGCTTCGCCTTTGGGTCCGGCATCGAACGCCTGGCGATGCTGCGCTATGGCATTCATGACCTGCGCTTGTTCTACGACGGCGACCTGCGTTTCCTGCAGCAGTTCAGATGAAATTCTCCGAAAGCTGGTTGCGCAGTTTCGTGGATCCGACCCTGTCAACGGAGGAGCTGGCGCATGCCCTCACCATGGCCGGTCTGGAGGTCGAGTCGCTTGAGTCGGCTGCGCCGCCATGTACAGGTGTGGTGGTGGCCGAAATACTCGAAGTGGCGCGCCATCCCAACGCCGATCGTTTGTCGCTATGCAAAGTCAATGTAGGCGAGCCGGCGGCGCTCACCATCGTGTGCGGCGCGCCCAACGTGGTTGCCGGCATGCGCGTGCCCTGCGCGCGTATCGGCGCGCGTCTCACCGGCGCCGATGGGAACGCGTTCGAAATCAAGCGCTCGAGCCTGCGCGGCGTCGACAGCCAGGGCATGCTGTGCTCGGCGAAGGAATTGGGTATCGACGACGATCATGAAGGCATTCTGGCGCTCGCCTCCGATGCGCCGATCGGGCGCGACGTGCGCGAGGTGCTGGAGCTCGACGATACTGCGCTCACGCTCAGTCTCACGCCGAATCGCGCCGACTGCCTGAGCCTGCTCGGGGTTGCGCGCGAAGTGGCGGCGATCACCGGCGCAGCGTTGGTTCTGCCGGTGATCGCGCCGGTAGCGGCGACAAGCGATGTGCGCCATCCGGTGAAGATTTCCGCGACGGGCGGTTGCGGTCGATTCGCCGGCCGCGTGATCCGTAACGTCGACGCCGCCGCGCCAGTTCCGCATTGGATGAAACGGCGCCTTAAAAGCGCCGGGCAGCGCTCTATTTCGGCGCTGGTGGACGTGACCAACTACGTCATGCTCGAGCTCGGGCGTCCGCTGCACGTCTACGACCTGAATAAGCTCTCCGGCGGTATCGATGTGCGCTTCGGACGCAAGGGCGAGCGGGTGAAACTGCTGAACGAGCAGACGGTGGAAGTGGACGAGACAGTGCTGTGCATCACCGATGGCTCGGGCCCGATAGGTTTGGCCGGCATCATGGGCGGTGATTCGACCAAGGCCGAAACCGACAGCCGCGATATTTTCCTCGAGGCCGCTTTTTTCTTTCCCGACGCGATTGCGGGCCGCACGCGACGCTACAATTTTTCCAGCGATGCCGCGCACCGCTTCGAGCGCGGCGTCGATTTCGACAATAATGTCTCCGGCATAGAGCGAGCGACCGAACTGATACTCTCGATTTGCGGCGGCGAGCCGGGGCCGACCGTCGATGACGTGGCGCAGCTGCCTTCGCGCCTGCCGGTTCACGTGCGCAGCGCGCGCGCGGCGAGGGTGCTCGGTATCGACGTCAGCGACGCGGAAATCGGCGCGATCTTCTCGCGCCTCGGTCTTGCCTGCACGCGCACTGCCGATGGCTTCGACGTGACGCCGCCCTCCTACCGCTTCGATATCGCGATAGAGGAGGATCTGATCGAAGAGATTGCGCGCATCCACGGTTACGAGCGCATTCCGGCGAATCAGCCGCGCGCGCGTGCCGCGATGCTGCCGCAGCACGAGGGTGTGCGGCCGTCGATGCGGGTGAAGGAAGCCATTGCCGCGCGCGACTATCAGGAGGTGGCAAATTTCAGCTTCGTCGAAGCCGAATGGGAGCGCGATTTTTGCGGCAACAACGCACCGATCAGGCTGCTGAATCCGATTTCGAGTCAGCTCTCGGTGATGCGCTCCGGCCTTGCCGGCAGTCTCGTGTCCAACGTGCGCTACAACCTCAACCGCAAGCAATTCAGGGTGCGCGTATTCGAACTCGGTCGGGTGTTCCGCGCCGACAGCAGCGTGGGTGCCGGGCCGCTGACGGTGGCCGGCATCGACCAGCCGCTCAGGATCGGTGCCATTGCCTACGGTTCGGCCTATCCCGAACAATGGGGGCGTGCCGGTCGCAATGTCGATTTCTACGACGTAAAGGGCGATATTGAACGCCTGCTTGCACCGGCGGCAATTCGCTTCGAAAGTACGACGCATCCCGCGCTGCATCCGGGACGCAGCGCCGCGGTATTGCTCGAAGGCAAGCCCATCGGCTGGCTCGGCGAATTACACCCGCGCTGGCAGCAAAAATACGAACTGCCGCTGGCGCCGGTCCTGTTCGAACTCGATCTGGACGCGTTGCTGGCCTCGCCGATGCCGCTATTTCGCGGAGTATCGAAATTTCCGCCGGTGATCCGCGACCTGGCCCTGGTGGTGGATGAATCCGTGCCGGCCGAAGCGCTGCTGGAAGCGATGCGAAGCGCCTGTCCGGCGCTGGTGACGGACCTGACAATGTTTGACTTATATCGCGGAAAAGGGATAGACGCAGGCAAGAAAAGCCTTGCATTTCGGGTAGTTATGCAAGATACTTCGAAAACGTTGACCGACGTGGAGACGGAGGCAGTGATGGCACAATTACTGCAGCTTATCGCTCAACGCTTCGACGCCAAATTGCGCACCTAGGGAGTAATAATGACGTTAACCAAAGCCGAGCTGGCTGACTTTTTGTTCGAGAAAGTCGGGCTTAACAAGCGCGAAGCCAAGGATATGGTCGAAACATTTTTCGAAGAAATCCGTGCGGCGCTGGAAAATGGCGACAGCGTCAAATTATCCGGATTCGGAAACTTTCAACTGCGCAACAAACCGCAGCGTCCCGGGCGCAACCCCAAGACCGGCGAAGAGATACCGATAACCGCACGGCGCGTCGTCACCTTTCATGCGAGCCAGAAGCTGAAGGCGTCGGTGGAAAAGGCAAATCGTGGAAAGCCGCAGCAGCAGCAGTAGCCTGCCGCCGATTCCGGCGAAGCGCTATTTCACTATCGGTGAAGTAAGCGAACTGTGCGGAGTCAAACCCCATGTGCTGCGCTATTGGGAGCAGGAGTTCACCCAACTGAAGCCGGTCAAGCGTCGCGGCAACCGGCGCTACTATCAGCATCACGAAGTGCTGCTGATCCGCCGTATCCGCGACCTGCTGTACGAGCAGGGTTTCACCATCAGTGGCGCGCGTAACCGCCTGGACGAAAGTTCATCGGGTAGCGGACGCGCACAGGCCGCGCGCGCAGAGTCGGACAAGGCCGATTTGGCCGGAATCAGGAACGAGATCAAGAGTGTTATCGAGTTGCTGGGCAGGCGCGCCGCAGCGGCGTGACTTCAGACGCCGCGGGTTTTCATTCTGACCGGCGTGATAAAATTGAACAATTCGGGGCGTAGCGCAGCCTGGTAGCGTACCTGCATGGGGTGCAGGTGGTCGGAGGTTCAAATCCTCTCGCCCCGACCAAATTGAAGAACGGGTTGTAGACCAAGGTCTGCAGCCCGTTTATCTTTTTGGAGTGATGGATGTGCCTGCTTGTCGCCCGCAAAATCGCCAATGATGCGCTCGCTGCTCCCGGCGACAAGGGACTTTGCTCCGCAGTGCGCGCATTGTGCGCCAGCGCGATAGTCATCGAACTATTGTTCCAGCGCCTGCTTGTAGCGTATGCGCGCGGCCTCCTCCTTCTTTACATCGTCGATTTCGCGCATGACGCCGCGGACGTCGGCGGGCTTTTCGCTGCGCGCAAAGCAACCGCTTAGCGCGATCTCCGGGTGCAGCTTGCCGCTCTCGTAAATCGCCCAGATCTCGCGGCCGTAATCGGTGCCGCGAAGCTCGGGGGCGTACTGGCCGAAGTAAGAGGCCAGGTTGTCGACGTCGCGAAACAGCATCGCACCGGCACTGTTGTTCCCGGCTGCATCTACCGCCTGCGGCAGGTCGATGATCACCGGCCCGTCGCTGCCGACGAGCACGTTGTACTCGGACAGATCTCCGTGGACGATCCCGGCGCAAAGCATGCGCACCACTTGTCTCACCAGCGTGTAATGGTATTCGCGCGCCTGCACGGCATTTAGTGCCAGATCATTGAGCCTTGGCGCCGCATTGCCGGAATCGTCGGTCACCAGTTCCATCAACAGGACGCCTTCGAGGAAATTGTACGGTTTTGGTACACGTACACCGGCAGCGGCAAGACGGTGCAGCGCGTCCACTTCGGCGTTTTGCCATGCCTGTTCCTGTTCCTGGCGGCCGTAGCGGGAACCCTTCTCCATAGCCCGCGCGCGGCGGCTGTTCTTGACTTTGCGGCCTTCCGTGTACTGGACGTTCTGGCGGAAGCTGCGCCTGTCGGCCTCCTTGTATACCTTGGCGCAGCGCCGGTCTTCGCCGCAGCGGACCACGTAGACCTCCGCCTCCTTGCCGCTCATGAGCTGGCGCATGACCTCATCGATGAGGCCTTCATCGATCAGGGGTTGGAGTCTTTTCGGTATTTTCATGGGCGCCTTTCCGCGCGGCTCTGGCGCTCGATGATGGTGCGTAGCAGTGCCATTTTACGCGACCTTCGCAACTGCCTGTTCGATCGCCTGGTCCAGGTCGAATTCGCGACTTCTTGACTCAAGTCAAAGAACGCTGAAACGCATCCGGCATGATCCAACCAGCTTTGTCGCGTTGACGACAATCCAGGCCGGGGAGGGGCAGGGTGGAGAAGAGCGAATGGGAAATTACCTGGAGCGATAAATTCGAGGTCGGTATTGCCGAATTGGACGACGAACACCGGCAATTCATTTCGCGCGTGAATCAACTGAACAAGGCGATCATCGAGTCCGAGGACAAATCAGCAGTTCAACGCGCGATGAACCTGATGTTGATAGAAACGGGCCATCATTTCGGACACGAACAGGATCTGCTGGCGCAATGGAAATATCCGGAAGCTGCCGCCCACAGTGCCAAGCATGTGGAACTCATGCAGCGGTTTGAGCGCGTAATGAAAGAAATTGCCGACAGCGACATCAGCTTCGTCTGGGCGGCGAAAGGCCTGCATCTCAAGCAGCTACTGGTCGAACATTTGTTGAAGGAAGACATGAAATATCGGGATTTTCTGCGGGCACAGGATAGGCCGGGCTAGGCGATTGGAAAAAAAAACCGGTGGCGCTGTTAGCAACGCCACCGGCTAGAAGACGGGATTCCAAAGGAGGAGGAGGAGAAACCCCGCAAACGAATAATACGACAAGTTATGATGCATTGCAATAAAAATTGCGATCCGTGCTTTAAATTCAATGATTTTATCATTTGTTTTTCTGATGTTACTCATCATGTAATGCATATTGATGCGCTGCATCAATATGGTATATATATCGTATGACAGCAGATGCCTCAATTACTTGATGATCATCAGGCCACTTACCGTTTTTGAACGCGAAGCGGTCAGGCAATTTTATCTTTCGCTTACGCCCGACGACCGCCGCAGGCGTTTTTGCAGCATGCTTTCCGATGAGACTATCTCCGGATATGTATCCCGTCTGAATTTCGCCAAGGACACCATCCTTGGTGCGTTCGACGAACAGGCGCAGCTGATCGCAGTGGCCGAGCTCATCAGCGGTGCCGCAGCAGGTGAAATGGCGTTCTCGGTGCGGCCGGACCGGCGCGAGCAGAAGATCGGCACGCAACTCATGCAGCGGCTGTTGCGCCGCGCCAGGATGTGCGGCATCGGCAGAGTGTTCGTACTGTTCCTCGCGGATAATGCACCCATGCGCCGCATGGCCAGCCGAGCAGGAATGACGATTGGCACCGTCGACGGCGAAGCCCACGCCGAGCGGGACCTGCAGAAGCCAAGCGCGGAAGAACTGGCGCAGTGGTTCATGGAGGAAAGTCTGTCGCATGGCGGGTATTTCGGAACTCTGGGAATTGCACGCTGGGGCTCGCTCGTGAACCGAAGCGCCGGCGCCGCCCCGGTACCAACCGAAACGCTGACTGCGGTAATCTGATTTGCGTTGAAAGTTGCGGCGATGCACGCGCCGACCGCGTGTCTGGTATTCCCGCGCGCTTTGCCTTAGGATGACCGGAATCTTTCATCCGCCTCCGGAGCTCCCGTGCCCCCTGTGATTACCTGCGTAGAAGACCTGCGCCTTCTGGCCAAGCGGCGCGTGCCGCGCATGTTTTACGACTACGCGGATTCGGGTTCGTGGACCGAAGCAACTTATCGCGCCAACGAGAGCGACTTTGCCAGCATCAAGCTGCGCCAGCGCGTCGCGGTGAATATGGAACACCGAAGTTTGAAGAGCACCATGGTTGGGCAGGCCCTGGCCATGCCCGTCGCGCTGGCGCCGGTAGGGCTCGTAGGCATGCAGCATGCCGATGGCGAAATACTGGCAGCGCGTGCGGCAGAGAAATTCGGTGTGCCGTTCACGCTCTCCACCATGAGCATCTGCTCGATCGAAGATGTCGCCGAAAACGTGAGCAAGCCGTTCTGGTTTCAGCTCTATGTGATGCGCGATCGCGAATTCATCAAGCGGCTGATCGATCGCGCCAAATCGGCCGGCTGTTCCGCGCTGGTGCTCACGCTCGACCTGCAAATCATGGGTCAGCGGCACAAGGACATCATCAACGGCCTGTCGGCGCCGCCCAAGATCACATTCGGCAACATGCTCAATATGAGCACCAAGCCGCGCTGGGGCCTGGGGATGCTGGGAACCAAACGCCATACCTTCCGCAACGTCGTCGGTCACATCAGCGGGCTCGACAGCATGAGCTCGCTCTCGGCTTGGAGTGCGAGCCAGCTCGATCCCACGCTGAGCTGGGACGACGTGCAGTGGATCAAGGAGCGCTGGGGCGGCAAACTGATCTTGAAGGGCATCATGGATGCCGAAGACGCCGAAATCGCCGCGCGCTCCGGCGCCGATGCCATCATCGTTTCCAACCATGGCGGACGCCAGCTCGACGGCGCGCCGTCGTCGATCGCCGCCCTGCCGTCGATCGCGCAGGCAGTGGGCGACAAAATCGAGGTGTTGATGGACGGCGGCATACGCTCCGGACAGGACGTGATCAAAGCGCTGGCCCTCGGCGCCAAGGGCGTGTTCATCGGCCGCGCGTTCGTCTACGGCCTGGGCGCGATGGGCGAGGCGGGGGTCAGGACCTGTCTCGAAATCATTCAAAAAGAACTCGATGTCACCATGGCGTTTTGTGGCCTGCGCGATGTGAAGCAGGTGAATAGCGCGATTTTGGTGCCGGGGACCTATTAGAGCGACACCGACGTTGTAGTCGCGCGCTGCGCGCCGTACAAGAACAGGCGCTGTCCTTTATAATCCGGGGCTCATGCGCATCCTACTCAGCAACGACGACGGCTATTTTTCTCCCGGAATTGCACGTCTCGCCGAAGTCCTCGCCAGCGTCGCCGAAATTACCGTGGTCGCCCCTGAACGCGATCGCAGCGGCGCCTCAAACTCCCTCACCCTGGACCGGCCGCTATCGGTCAAGCGTGCAGCCAACGGCTTTTTGTTCGTCAACGGCACGCCCACCGACTGCGTGCATCTGGCTGTGACCGGGCTGCTAGATCAACTGCCCGACATGGTGGTGTCGGGCATCAATCTCGGCGCCAACATGGGCGACGACACCATCTACTCGGGTACCGTCGCAGCGGCCACGGAGGGATTTCTGCTCGGCATCCCGTCGATCGCGGTGTCGCTGGCGAGCAAAGTCGGCAGACATTTCGATACTGCTGCCAGGGCGACGCTGGAAATGGTTGAGCGCCTGCGCCGTGTCCCCATGTCGGGCCCGGTGCTGCTCAATATCAATGTTCCCGATCTGCCCTACGAAAAAGTGCGTGGGATCGAGATCACGCGCCTGGGAAAGCGCCACAAGGCCGAGCCGGTGGTGAAGGAAGTCAATCCGCGTAAGGAGACCGTCTATTGGGTCGGACCGGCCGGCGGCGCACAGGATGCAGGTGAAGGCACGGATTTTTTTGCCGTTGCGGCGCAACGGGTATCGGTGACGCCGTTGCAGATCGATCTCACACACTTCGCACAGATTCCGCTGTTGCGCGACTGGCTGAAGCAATGAATCATCGCAGTCACCCGCCGACGCATGGCATAGGCATGACCTCGCAGCGCACGCGCGCGCGCATGGTCGAGCGCCTGCGCCGGGACGGAATCACCGACGAGGCCGTGCTCACCGCACTGGGTGCGGTGCCGCGGCATGTCTTTGTGGACGACGCCCTGGCAAGTCGCGCCTACGACGACGACGCGTTGCCGATTGGTTTTTCGCAGACCATTTCTCAGCCTTATGTCGTCGCCTTGATGATTCAGGCGCTGCGCGCTGGGCGCGAATTGGGCAAGGTACTGGAAATCGGCACTGGATGCGGCTATCAGGCGGCGGTGCTGGCGCAACTGGCAAGCGACGTCTACTCGATCGAACGCATTGCGCCGCTGCTGGCCAAGGCGCGCGCCAATCTGCGCGGACTGCGCCTGGGCAATCTGCGCTTGAAACACGCCGACGGCAATCTTGGCTTGCCCGAGGCTGCGCCGTTCGATTCAATTATCCTCGCCGCGGCCGCGCGCCAGTTGCCACCTGTCCTGTTGCAGCAGCTGGCGCCGGGCGGCAGAATGATATTGCCGCTGGGAGCGTCCGAACAGGTATTGCGCCTGGTTGAGCGCACCCCATCCGGCTACAGTGAAACGACACTCGACGCGGTGCGTTTTGTGCCGATGCTGACGGGGGTGCAGTGAATCGCGTATCGACATTGTTGTGTTTTGGCGCGTTGGCGCTGGCTACGCTGGCCGGCTGTGCCAGCCGGCCGGTGCAGGCGCCGGTGCTCGATCGCGCGCCGCCGGTTGCGGCGCAAGCTAAACCGGCGGTAGCAACACCGCCGCGCGTCGATACGCGTCCCGAGTTCTATACCATTCGGCGCGGCGACACCATGTTCAGCATCGCTCTCGACCATGGCCTCGACTACAAAGAGCTCGCCGCGTGGAACAATCTGGATAATCCGAATCTGATACGTCCCGGCCAGCAGTTGCGAATCAAGCCGCCGACCGGAGTCAAGGAAGCGCCGGTGACAGTGAGTACGGTTACAGTGAATCCGGTGACAACGGCGGGACGGGTCGAAACGCGGCCGCTGGGCGGAACCGCGGCGCGAGCGACCGGGACGCAGGAGTTGGTGAAATCGGAACCGCTGGCGCGCAAGCTGCCGTACTCGCCGGAGAACATCGCACTGCTGCAGCGAACCGAGACGCAGACGATCGTCGCGCCGAGCGCAATGCCGGCGCCTGCGCCCGTGCCGGCATCCGCCGCGCCGCCGAAGGAGACCGGGGCGAAGCCCGATACAGACGTGGACGACGAGGACAAGGTCGATTGGGGCTGGCCAGCGCGGGGCAAGGTCGTCGCCGGTTTTTCCGAGGCAACCAACAAAGGCCTGGATATCGCCGGCAATCTGGGCGATCCCGTGAGCGCGTCTGCCCCGGGTCGCGTGGTCTATAGCGGCAGCGGATTGCGCGGCTACGGCAAGCTGGTAATCATCAAGCACAACAAGACCTTCCTCTCGGCCTATGCTCACAACAAGGATATCCTGGTAAAGGAAGGACAGAGCGTGGTCAAAGGGCAGAAAATCGCCGAAGTAGGCAACACCGACAGCGATACGCCCAAGCTGCACTTCGAGATCCGCAAGCTTGGAAAGCCGGTCGATCCGGCCAAGTATCTGCCGCCGACGTGAGCCGCAAATCCTCTTCTCCCGACGAGGAAATCGAGGGCGAGGCAGCGGCCGAATCCCCGGACGCAGCGCAGTCCGAACCGGCAGAGCCGGAATCCGAGTTCCTCTCGGACGTCACCCAGATCTATCTGCACCAGATCGGGCTCAATCCGCTGCTCTCCCCGGATGAAGAACTGCGCTTCGCACGCCGCGCCGCCCAGGGGGATTTCGCCGCGCGGCAGAAAATGATCGAGCGCAACCTGCGCCTGGTGGTCAATATCGCCAAGCACTACCTCAACCGCGGCGTGCCGCTGCTCGACCTGGTGGAGGAGGGCAACCTGGGGCTGATGCACGCGCTCGACAAATTCGATCCCGAGCGCGGCTTTCGCTTCTCCACCTACGCCACCTGGTGGATACGTCAGAATATCGAGCGCGCCATCATGAACCAGTCGCGCACCATCCGGCTGCCGGTACATGTAATCAAGGAGCTCAATCTGGTGCTCCGCGCCAAGCGCCATCTGGAGGCACATGGGGAGCGCGACGCAGACGTTGGCGATATTGCACACCTGCTGGGCAAGACGACGGACGAGGTGCGCAGCGTGCTCGTCCACAATGAGCACATGGCGTCGCTTGATGCACCGCTGGATATCGATCCGATGCTGTCGATCGGTGAATCGATCTCTGACGAGCGCAGTGTGGATCCTGCGACTGGACTGCAAACGCACGAGATCGAAGCGCTGGTAGCGCAATGGCTGGAGCAACTGAAAGACAACCAGCGGATGGTGATCGAGCGTCGTTTTGGTTTGAACAGTCAGGAGGTGTGCACGCTGGACACGCTGGCCGGACAACTCGGCCTTACGCGCGAGCGCGTCAGGCAGATTCAGCTAGAAGCTCTGGGGCAGTTGCGCCGCATTCTGCGTCGGCGCGGGCTGTCCAGGGACGCGCTGCTGTAGCGCGGAGGCCGGTCTTGCGCCGGCCAGGTCCGACTCAGGATTCCGAGCTCAGTGTCTCAGGTGGTACGCGCTTCAGTGTCGACATATCGCTTTCCGCGCTCATCTCCTGCGCGAACTGGATATTCTTGTTCACTTCTTCGAGGTACAGGTTTTGTCCGCCGAAATGATGCTTGGCGTAGGAATAGCTGCCACCGAGTTCAATATTGAGTCTCTTGCTCGCGCCCTCGAAGAACATCGGCGTCTTGATGACCAGATCTTCGCCCGACGCGAACACGATCTGTTCCTTGCCCTCGGCATTGCGCCTGGTGGCGAGGCCGCCGGCGACAAACTCCGGGTACAGCCGGTCGCGGCATTTCTCAAGGTAGCAGCGGTCTGCCATCTGCGCGATGATGTCGGCTGAACCGAGCATGCTGCCCAGGAGCCGGTAAATGGGCGACGGCACGTTGATTTTTCCCACCGGGGTTTCGTATCCGGTGAAGTGAATTAACTCGGCCGCAATATCGGCCATTTCCGGCATGCCGATTTTCGGCAGGTAATCCTTGAGAAATACCGAGCCGCGCGAGACGTGGGTGAGGGTGTACTCGGCGCCGTTGTGGTGATCATGGTCCTTCAGCTCGCGCACGTAGCCCATGTCGTGGAACAGGGCGGTGATGACGCCCAGGCGGAACAGTGAATCGCCGAAAGCCTGGGTGCCGATGCGTGAACGCTCATAACCGTCGATCAGGCGCGCCATGGCCAGCGTCACATCCAGCACGTGTTGCACGTCGTGATAGGCAGTGTCGCAGGGATGGTATCCGGGGTATTCGCCGCGATAGAGTCGCGTCAGGTCGCGGAACGCATGATCGAGCAGCTTGGTCGGCGCCGCCGGATAGAGTTCGGTGTAGATGCGGTCCACCTCGTCATTGACGACCTGCGGATCGGTGGTATTGAATTGTGCGCTGACATCGTAATCGTTGCCGCGATAATCCATTCTTTGTCTCCGTGTGTTTCCTGCGCTCAGGCTGCCGAATTGGAAATGAAACCGGCGCCTGTGTCGGATTTCAGGTTGTAATTATCCCGCATTATGCCTACGCGGAGCCTGTTTCGGGCCGCCTGTCACAATCTTTGACAATGTCCGCGATGACGGGATTGTATTAATGAAATCAAAGAGGTGAAGCTTGACGGCGCTGTCTTGGTCAGGTCCGGAGCGAAAACGGGTTGAATTCCGTTTTGCGGTCGTAGTAATCCTCGTGCTCTGCGCGTTTGAGTGCATTGACCAACTTATAAGTTGCGGGGGTGAACACGATTTCGACACCGACTTTGATCACGAACTGCGACAGCATCACCAGCGGCAGTTTGTCGTTGGGAATTATGCCGGTGCCATAGAAGGCGAGCGGATAGAACAGCGCCGAATCCACTGCCTCGCCGAAAATGGTCGAGCCTATGGTGCGGGTCCACAGCCATTTTCCGGCTGTCAGGATTTTCATCTTGGCCAGCACATAGGAATTGACGAACTCGCCGCAGAAATAGGCGCACATCGAGGCGAGGACGATGCGCCAGGTTGAACCAAAGGCGATCTCGTAGGCAGACTGATTGTTCCAGAACGGCGCCGGCGGCAGCGCCACAACCACCGCCGCCATGAATGAAGCGAACCCGAGTCCGGCAAACCCGGCCCAGATCACCCTGCGTGCGCGTGCATAGCCATAGACCTCGGTGAGGATGTCGCCGAAGACATAGGATATGGGGAAAAACAGCACGCCGGCGCCGAACGTTACCGCGCCCAGATACGGCAGGGAAATCTGTGCGATCTTTGCCGGGCCGATGAGGTTGGAGCAGATCAGCACCACGACGAAGGCGACCATCACCAGTTCGTAGTAACGGTATTGTCGTGCCGGCGGTGTGGACGAATTCATGGAAACAGGGGTCGTCTCATTGGATATCGCACTCTAGCCCTGATTTACACCGCCAAGCTACCCCGATTTTTTCTTTACTTTGGTTTTCTTTCTAGGCTTCGGTGTCGGGACCAGCACGGTACCGCGGCAGTTCCTGGCACCGCACCAGCAGGGCCAGCGCGCCTTCACCGCCTTGGTGATGCGCTCGCCGGCCTCGATACAATAATCGTAGAACAACTCCTCGCCCGGCCGGATGTCGCGCGCCGCGCGCACGAACATGCGTTTGTCTTTCTCGAAGGTATCGCAGTTCGGGTCGCAGGCGTGGTTGATCCAGCGTGCGATGTTGCCCCTGGAGCCGCCGTCGATGTTGTGGTCATGCGCGACGCCGAAGATGAACGTGTGGTTCAGTCCGTGCAGGTCTTCGGGATAGCGGCGCGCGACTTCGGTTTCACTGATGATCTCGCCCTTGTATTCGCAAACCGTTTCGTCCTCGCGTATGAGACGGCGGGCGAACACGCCGCGTCCGTGTATACCGGAGCGGCGCGCCACTATGCGCGGGCCCCTGCTCCCTGCTGCTTTTGTGCGCTGTTCGTTGCGCCCTGTCTTTTTGCTTGTCATGGATCGATACCGTTTTTCGTAAAGTGCGCATTGTTGCGTTGCCGGGTGCAACTTGCAAGCGCGATCGCGCGTGCCGCTGCATAAACAGCGCTATCATTGACCGGATTGGCAGCTTAACTGGAGTTTCAGCCAGATGACCGACTTTCACGGAATCTTTCCCTATCTCGTTTCACCTATCGACGAAGCCACCGGCCGGGTGCGCGAGCGCGTGCTGCGCGATCTGGTCGAACATCTGATTCAATGCGGTGTGCACGGGCTTTCGCCCCTGGGCAGTACCGGCGAATTCGCCTATCTCTCGTTTGAACAGCGCCGCGAAATCGTGCGCATCGTGGTCGATGCGGCAGCCGGACGCGTGCCCGTCGTCGCCGGCGTCGCTGCGTTCGCCTCGAGCGATGCGATCGCGCAGGCCGAGGCGCACGTCAGGCAGGGCGCGGACGGACTGATCCTGATTCTGCAGCAGATGTTTCCGGTGCCTGCTCGCGGCATCGAGCGCTATTTCGGCGCCGTCGCCGCGGCCCTGCCGCAGACTTCGATGACGCTGTATACCAACCCCGGCCTGCTCGGGGGCGACATTCCGATGGATGCGCTCGACACCCTGTCGCATGTTCCCAACATCGAGTACGTGAAGGACGCCTCGGGCAACACCGGGCGCATCCTCACCATGCTCAACCGTATGGGCAGCCGCATCAAGATATTCAGCGCTTCCGCCCACATTCCATTGCTGGTGCTCAAACTGGGTGGCGTGGGCTGGATGGCCGGGCCCGGCTGCGTCATGCCGCGCGAATGCGTGCGCCTCTACGATCTGGCTTGCGCCGGTCAATGGGACGAGGCGATGGCGGAGCAGCGGCGGCAGTGGGCTATCAACGAGGTGTTTACAAAGTACGCGCTGGCGGCCTGCATAAAGACCGCGCTGCAACTGCAGGGCTTCGATGTCGGCGATGCGATCGCACCGCAGGAAGCGCTCAAACCCGAGGCGGTGGAGGACATTCGGCGGGCACTGGCGCAGCTTGCATAGCCGCACCTACTTCATTTTCGCCAGCCTCTCCAGCGCTGCGCCTGCGACTCGAACCAGTTTCCACTCGTGCATGACGGTGGCGCCCAGCGTTTCGTAGAAAAATATCGCCGATTCGTTCCAGTCGAGTACCGACCACTCGAACCGCCCGCAATCGCGCTCGACCGCAATGCGCGCCAGTTGCAACAGCATCGCGCGGCCGAAGCCGCGGCGGCGGTACGCCGGTCGTACGAACAAGTCCTCCAGGTACAGACCTTTTCTGCCGAGGAAGGTGGAAAAATTGTGGAAGTAGACCGCGAACGCCACCGGCTCCGTTCCGCAGTGGCCCAGCAGGACTTCGGTGTGGCTCTTCGTCCCGAATAGCTCGTCGGCAATCACCTCCTCGGTGGCGACGACCATATTGCTGAGTTTCTCGTATTCGGCCAGATCCCTTATGAAAGAGAGTACCAGCGGCACGTCCTTGCGCGTCGCGCGACGTACGATCAGCGATTCAATATTCATCGTGGTCTCACCTATTTTTCCGAAAGCGATTTCACCGCCTGCGCCAGCTCCAGCACCGCAGCGGCGTACATGGAGGAGCGGTTGTAGCGGGTCAACACGTAAAAATTATTGAACGCGACCAGGTATTCGCTGGTCGCGCCCGGTGTAGTAAGTTCAATCAGCGCGAATGAAGCGTCTGCCCCGACGTCGCCCGCAGCGTTGACGCCGAAACCAGCCCGTTCGCCGAAGTCGTACGCGGGCTTGATGCCGGCATCGACCAATTCCTGGTAGTCCTCGCCCTGCACTCTTGCCGGGAACGCCACCGGCTCGCCCGCTTCCCAGCCATGCGCCTTCAAAAAATTTGCAACGCTGCCGATGGCGTCGGCGACGCTGCCGGAAAGATCCTGTTTGCCGTCGCCGTCATGATCCACCGCGTAGCGGCGGTAGCTGCCGGGCATGAACTGGGGAATGCCGATAGCGCCGGCGTACGATCCCTTCAGCGCCAGGGTGTCGATGCCGGCGTCGCGCGCGTACAGCAGGAATTGCTCCAACTCCGCACGGAAGAACTCGGCGCGCGGCGGGTAATCGAATGCGAGGGTGCTGAGTGCGTCGATGACGCGGTAGCTGCCGGTATTGCGGCCGTACACCGTTTCGATGCCGATGATGGCGACGATGATTTCCTCGGGTACGCCATAGAGCTCCACGGCCCGGGTCAGGGCTTCACGCTGCTGTTCGCGGAAAGCGATTCCCGCCTGAATGCGCCCAGGCGTGAGGAACAGCGCGCGATAAGCCTGCCATGACCGGGCGCGCGGAGCAGCCGGCGGCGTGATCGCGGCGATGATGGCCGGCTGGAAGCGCGCGTGGCTGAACAACCTGCGCAGTTCTTTCCCGGCGAATCCGTGCTTCTCAGCCATCTGGGCAATGAACTGACGCACGTCCTCGCGCCCGGTGTACCGCTTGCCGGCGTCGGCGGACGCCGGGAGGGCGCATGACAGCACGCATGCGAGCACCAGCCGGAGAGCAATGCGCGCCGGGCGGCTCAAACGCTAAACTCCCGCACCAGCAGCCTCAGTTCGGCCAGCATACGTTCATCGGCGTGGTCGCCGTAGCGCAGTGCGATGTAGCGTGCGCCGATCGCGCGTATGCGCTCCGATGCGGCGGGATACAGCGCCGCGGCGCGCTCGACAAAATCGGCCGGACCTTCATGCGCCGCGCGCACGCTCCCCGTTCTTCCGAGCTTGGTGCAGAACCTGAGCCACAGGCGCTGCACCGGGTCGACGCTGCGCATGCGGCGCAGCAGCCAGGCAGCGAGCAGCGCCAGCAGGCCGCCTACGCCCCAGAACAGCGTAAGCGCCATGTTTTCCCAGCTCGGTTCGTTCATGCCGATGCGGCTCAGAAACTCGCGCTGGCGCTCCGGGTTGTAGCCCAGCACCAGCTGATTCCATTTGTTCGAGAGCGCGTCCCAGTTGTAGCGCAGGCCGCGCAGCCAGGTGAGCGTGGTGCGCGCCATCAGCGGCAGCGGGTCGGTAGCCGGCACTGCCGCGGCGACGCCCGATTCAAGTCTTACCGGCGAAGCGGCGGCGGTGGGATCGAATCGCACCCAGCCGCGGCCCTTGAGCCAGACTTCGGCCCAGGCATGCGCGTCCGACTGGCGCACGATCATGTACTGATCGACCGGATTGATGTCTCCGCCCTGATAGCCCGTTACGATCCGGGCCGGGACCCCGGCAGCGCGCATCAGAAATACGAAGCTCGACGCGTAGTGTTCGCAAAAGCCGCGCTTGCTGCCGAACAGGAATTCGTCCACCGAGTCGCGGCCGAGCAATGGCGGCTCCAGTGTATAGACGAAGCCCTGCTCACGAAAATAGTTCAGTGCTTTTTGCGCGATTGCCGCGTCGGTCGCGCCACCCGCCGCCCACTCCTCAGCCAGCCGGTGCGAGCGCGGATTGAAGCCCCGGGGCAACTGCAGTCCCGGCCGCAGTTCGTCCGCGTCGTCTGCCTCGCCCACGGTGAAGTTGGTATAGGAGCGCATGTCGTAGCGCAAGCGGTTACGCACCGGCGTGCGCGAATACAAAATGTAGTCGGCGGTAACACTCGCGTTGGGTGGTATCTTTGCGGCCATCTCCAGCGCGAACAACCAGCTGTAGTTATGCGGTTCCAGCGTGACCTCGTAATCGTAGGGGGCGCCGCTGGCTTCGAATTTGATCTGCGCGAAACGGCGGATGTCGCCCGGGCGCCAGGTGCGGCCATCGAACTCCCAGAACACCGGTCCGCGCCAATACAGCTGCGGCTTCGGTGGCGGCTCCTTCTCGAATCTGACGCGAAAAGCGATGGCTTCTGACTGCGACAGCCGGCTGATCGCGCCAGGGGACATCGAGTCGGACAGGCCGGTGACACCGCTATAGGCATCCTGCGGCAGACCCCACAGCGGTCCCTGCACCCGCGGGAAAAGGAAAAACAGGATCAGCATCACCGGCCCTGCCTGACCCAACAGCACGCCGGCGGTTTTGAGGTTGGCCTGCAATGATCTCCAGGGTGCGGCGAAATTCACCAGGCTGGCGGTATTGACCAGCGTCGAAGCGAGCATCAGCGCCGCGGTCGGCAGCGTTTGCGAATAGAAGAAATTGGTGAGCGCGAGGAAGTAGCTGAGCAGGACCAGCAGGATGGCGTCGCGCCTGTATTGCGTTTCGAGCAGCTTGAGCGACAGGAACAGCACCAGCAATGCCACGCCGGAATCGCGGCCGAATATGGTGCGGTAGGTGAGATAGACGCCGACGAGACCGCCGAGGACGAACAGGGCCAGCAGCCATTTTTTCGGCAGCACGCGCTCGCCCCAGCCCAGATAGATGCGCCAGCCGAACAGAATCGCGGCGATCAGATTCAGCCACCATGGCAGCCGCTGCATATGCGGCGCAACCACCAGCGCCAGGCCGGCGAGCAGCCACAACAGATGGCGCAGCTGCAAGGCGGGATTAATCACCATAGAGCGCGAGTTCCCGCAGGCAGGCAAGGCGGTGGGATTCGCCTGCTTCCGGCGCCAGTTCGAGTCCGGGCAGGCGCAGGCCGTAACGCAATCCATCCAGGTCGGCCGCGAGCACCCAGCGCGTCAGCCGCGACAATTTGGATTCCAGGTCCAGATTCGGCGGCAACAGGTTCCAGTCGAGCCACAGTTCGGCAGTGGCGCGGCCGCTGAACACCTTGGTCTGCAGTCCCTGTTCCCGTGCGGCCGCTTTCCAGTGTATATGCCGCGGGGAATCGCTCGCCTGGTAGGGACGTAGCCCGGCAAAATCGTCGCTGCCGCCGGCGGCGACGCGTTTCTCGCCGGTGCTGCTCGACGCTTCGGGCAGTGGCAACCGGCCGTCATCGGGTTTGGGATAGACGAGGCAGTGCATGTCCGGCTGTATGTAGCTCCAGGCGCGCAGCAGTCCGACCGGAAAACGCGTGTCCACTGTGATGCGACTTGGCGCGAGCCAGCCACGCCGCGCCGCAGCGACCGGTACGCTTACTGTTGCGCCGCGGCCGGACGCGATGTCGCAGTGCGTAGCCTTTCCCTGATGCCAGAGGACGATGGAAGTGCGGTCATAGCCCGCGCGGTTTTCCGCATACAGTTCGAACCATGCGGTCTCGCCCGCGAAAACCGGCTCCACGCGGCCTGGGGTGATATGCAGATGCACCAGATTGCGAAACGTATGCAGAATGGCGACCAATCCCATGCTGGCGAGCAGGAAGGTGAGAATGTAGCCCAGGGATAGGTTGTAGTTGATCGAGCCGATCAGCATTACGCCGAGTGCGCTGCCGAACGCGAGGCCGGGACGCGTTGGCAGAATGTAGACGCGGTTCTGCCGCAGATAAATCGTGCCCGGCTCGGGTGCGCGCGGACCGAAGAACGCGAGATAGAGCTGCGAGCGACTCAGTAACCTTTTAAACATCGCGCCAATGCGCTCTTTGAAGACAGCGCAATTCAGGGAATCGGCACGGCCTCGATCAGCGCCGCGGTGACCTCGGAGGCGCGTTTACGCGCGCCTTCGTGCGCCGGCGCGAGCCGATGGCCGGCCACCCCGGGTATGACCGCCTGTACATCCTCGGGCAGCACTTTGTCGCGGCCTTCGAGCATGGCCCAGGCCCTGGCCGCATGCAGAATTCCGAGCGCCGCGCGCGGCGACAGGCCGTTGGTGAACTCGGGCGCGCGCCGCGTGTGCTCGACGATAGACTGAATGTAGTCGAGCAGGGCCGGCGCGGCGTGCACCTGCGTCGCGGTCGCCTGAATTTCCATGAGTTCCCCCGGCGCAAGACAGGGTTCGAGCAGTGCCACCATGTTGCGCCGATCCGCACCCTGCAGCAGCGCGCGCTCGGCGTCGCGATCCGGATAGCCGAGTTCGATGCGCATGAGGAAGCGATCGAGCTGCGACTCCGGTAGTGGAAAGGTGCCAACCTGGTGTGAGGGGTTTTGCGTGGCGATGACGAAAAAGGGTTCTGGCAGCGGCCGCGTCTCGCCCTCGGCAGTGACCTGGTGCTCTTCCATCGCCTCGAGCAGCGCGCTTTGCGTCTTGGGCGTCGCGCGGTTGACCTCGTCGGCCAGAATCAGCTGCGAAAAAATCGGTCCCGGGTGAAACCTGAACGCACCGGCGTCGCGGTCGAATACGGATACGCCGATGATATCGGCGGGGAGGAGGTCGCTGGTGAACGAAATGCGCTGGAACTCCAGACCGAGAAGCTTCGCCAGGGTGTGCGCGAGCGTGGTCTTGCCTACACCCGGGAGATCCTCGATCAGCAGATGGCCGCGTGCCAGCAGGCAGGCCACGGCCATGCGTATCTGCCGCTCCTTGCCGAGGATGATTTTTCCCGCGTTGGCGATGACGCGATGGATGGAAGTGTCGCGACTGGCGAATTTCGTTTCAGCGTGTAACAGCAATCGTATTCTCCGTAATGGAACCGGCGGGGCAGGGCACTCGTGGCAATGCGCGCGCTGACGTGGCCGCCGATGCGCGAGGCAGTCGTCATCTTACGTGGATTTCGGCTAATATTCACTAAATCCACTGTCAGAATAATGGTCTATGACTACCGCATTCGTCACGCACCCGCAGTGCCGCAAGCATGACATGGGCGCCTATCATCCGGAGTGCCCGGAGAGGTTGGGCGCGATCGAAGACCAGCTGATTGCTTCCGGCATCGGGCCGCACCTCGCGCATCACCAGGCGCCGCAGGCAAGCGTAAGCGCACTGGCGCGGGTGCATCCGATGGAATACATCAGCCATATCCGCAGCAGCGCGCCGCAAAGCGGCACCGTTCATCTTGACCCGGATACGGCAATGAATCCGCATACCTGGGACGCCGCGCTGCATGCGGCCGGTGCCGCAGTGCTGGCCACCGACCTGGTGCTGACGCGGCAGGTGGAGAATGCATTTTGCAGCGTGCGCCCGCCGGGGCACCACGCGACGAAAAGCCGAGCCATGGGTTTCTGCCTGTTCAACAACGTCGCCGTCGCCGCCAGGCACGCGCTCGAGCAGCATGGCCTCGCGCGCGTCGCCATCGTCGATTTCGACGTGCACCACGGCAACGGCACCGAGGATATTTTCAGAGACGACCCGCGCGTGCTGATGGTCAGCACCTTCCAGCATCCGTTCTATCCCTATAGCGGTACCGAGGCTGAGGCTGCGAACATGGTCAACGTGCCGCTGCCGGCAGGTGCCGGCAGCCAGCCGTTTCGCGATGCCGTGACGCAGCAGTGGCTGCCGGCGCTGGAAGCATTCAAGCCGCAGATGGTGTTTTTCTCCGCCGGGTTCGACGCCCACATCGAGGACGACATGTCGATGCTGCGACTGGTGGACGGGGATTATGTCTGGGTAACGCAGCAGATCAAGGCGGTTGCGGATAAATACGCCGAGGGCCGTATCGTCTCGGTGCTGGAAGGCGGCTACAACCTGTCGGCGCTGGCGCGCGGGGTGGTGGGGCACATCAAGGTGCTGGGCGGGTTGTAGGGACCGCCCGCGAGTAGTGGACCGCCCGCGCATAAAGCTAGCGCGGGCTGTTTTGAGGCTCGTGCCTCCGACGCGCACCGTTGCCGATCCGTCCCAGTATGCGCTCCGGTCCGAATGCCGACGTTCTTACGGCTGCGCTAAGCGACGCAGCGATTGCGCGTCAGTGATTCGGATCTGCTCGCGCCCGAGTTCGACCCAGCCGCGGTCCTGAAAATTGCTCAGCAATCGGCTCACCATTTCGCGCACGCTGCCCAGTTCGTCGGCCAGACCCTGGTGGGTGGCGCGCACAAGATCGCCCTTGCCCAGCAGCAGCGCGGCGAGCCGCTGGTCCAGTTTTTGGAAAGTGACCGCTTCGACCAGGGCCATGAGATCGGCCAGGCGCTCGGAGAACAGACTGAAGACGTAATCGCGGAACGGTTTGTGCTCGGCCAGCAGCCGATGGAACAGCGCCGGCGGCAGCGCGAGCAGGGTTACGCCAGTCTGGGCGATGCCGGTTGCGGCGTATGCGGTTCCGCCGAGCAGGCAACTGGATGAGAGCAGGCAGCTTTCTCCGGGCGTAATGCGGTAGAGCTGGACCTCGCGCCCGCTGGGCGCGGATTTGACCACGCGTACGCTGCCCTCCAGCAGCATCGGGAAGCCAGTGCAGGGGCTCGACGCCTCGAACAGGACGGTGCCCGCCGGCGCCTGCCTGGTAGAAGCGCCGACTGCGATTTCCTCCACCGCTTCGGCGGGCAGTTTCTGGAAAACCGGGAATAGCTTCAGCAGTTGCGATTTCAATTCTGAATTTTTCATGCTTGCGCCTCCGCCAGCAGTTGCGCCGCCATGCGCGCGAGCGATGCGGCATCCAACTTCGCCGGCCGCAGTACCCGCGCCTGGCCAAGGTGTTCAAAATTCTTCAGCGTGGCGCGGTGGTAGGCCGGATCGTAGTGGTTGGCAAGCAGGTCGGCGACCAGTTCCTCCCAGCGCCGCTCTTCGACCTGCTGCATCCAGCGCGCGAGCGTGTCCTTGCTGTGCAGTCCGGCGAGGCAGTCGAGCTTCGCCCGCAGATCCAGCGGGTCGCCCAGAAAATGGTCGTATTCGCCGACCAGGAACGCAACGCGTTCGGCCAGCGGCGCCTCGATCAGCACGCACGGGCTCGTTCGCATTCGTACCAGTAGCGCGTCTGGCACCTGCAACTGGCCGATTTTCTTGCTTTCGGCTTCCACATAGACGATTTTATCCGGGTCGAACCTGCGCAACGCGCTCCACACCAGGCTGTCGAACATTTTCTGCGCCGGTTGTGCCGCTTGCGGGAGATTGCCGAGCACCGAGCCGCGGTGGCTGGCCAGCGCCTCCAGATCCAGCACCTGCGCGCCGGCCGCAGCGAGCGCCTGCAGCAGGCGGCTCTTGGCACTGCCGGTCGCGCCGCACACCACACGGTAGCGGTAGTGATTCGGCAAGTCGGCCAGTTGCGCCAGGATCTCGCGCCGGTAGGCGCGGTAGCCGCCTTCGAGCTGCGCCGCGTGCCAGCCGATTTCGGACAGGATATGCGCCATGGCGCCGCTGCGCTTGCCGCCGCGCCAGCAATACACCAGCGGGCGCCAGCTTCTGCCGTGAGAAACGAATTGGTCTTCGATATGGCGCGCGATGTTTTTTGCCACCAGCGCCGCACCGCGTTTTTTCGCGTCGAACGGCGACACCTGTTTGTACAGGGTGCCGATCGCGGCGCGCTCGGCGTCGTCGAGCACCGGGCAGTTGATCGCCCCGGGGACGTGGTCCTCGGCGAATTCAGCGGGCGAGCGCACGTCGATGACCGTGTCGAACTCGGTCAGGTGCGCTACGGTGACAATATTGGGAAATTTCACGGATATTCCGACTGGAACGCACCGGCTCCCGCTGCGGTTCCACTGCTTTAGAATTGACCCCGAGTTTACACGCAAACATTGCTTTACAACGGAGTCCGACTGCCATGCGCGCTGCTGCCAATGCTGCTTTTCGCCTTACCCAGTTTTCACACGGCGGCGGCTGCGGCTGCAAAATCGCGCCTGGGGTGCTGCGCGAGATGCTTGCCGCCACGCCGATACGAATCCTGCCCCAGGACCTGCTGGTTGGTACGGAATCCAGCGACGACGCCGCGGTATACCGGTTGAACGATACCCAGGCGCTGGTCGCGACCACCGATTTTTTCACGCCCGTCGTCGACGATCCCTATGACTTCGGGCGCATCGCGGCGACCAATGCGCTGTCGGATATTTACGCCATGGGCGCTCGCCCGTTCATGGCGCTGGCGGTGGTCGGCATGCCGCTCGACAAACTTCCGCTGGAAGTAATCCGCACGATTCTTGCCGGCGGCGAATCGGTGTGTGCCGCGGCCGGTATACCCATCGCCGGCGGACACTCGATCGACGTGCTCGAACCGATATACGGTCTGGTCGGCCTGGGTCTGGTGCACCCGGACCGGGTCAAGCGCAACGACCGCGCGCAAGCGGGCGACGTACTGATCCTGGGCAAGCCGCTGGGCGTAGGCATGCTCTCGGCTGCGCTAAAGAAAGGGGTGCTTTCGGCCGAAGGCTACGCGCAGATGATCGCGGTCACGACCCAACTCAATACGCCTGGGATCGCCTTGGGCGAATTGCCGGGGGTGCATGCGATGACCGACGTGACCGGCTTCGGCCTGGCCGGGCACCTGCTCGAAATCTGCCGCGGTTCCGGTTTGGGCGCCAACCTGCGCTTCGACGATCTGCCGATTATCGACGAGGCGCTGTACTGGGGACGGCAGGGCACGGTGACCGGAGCGAGCGCGCGCAATTGGAGTGGCTACGGCGGCGAGATTCGCCTGGCCAGCAGTACGCCCGAGTGGCAGCGTGCGCTGCTCACCGATCCGCAGACCAGCGGCGGGCTGCTCGTGGCCTGCGCCGCCGACAGCGAGGCACAGGTGCTGGCCGAATTCAGCATGCATGGATTCGCCTTCGCCCGCCGCATCGGCCATATGGTCGCAGGGCAGGGCGTGACAATTCGCTAGTTCGAAAAAGCTGCAATATGGACAGCGCGGTTATCCATCTGTATTTCTCAATGCAGTTATGGGGTTTCGCGCATAACGCAGAAGATATGTAAATAAACATTGTCAAGGCATTGTTTTTGAGAGACTATTGTCTTTCCGCTGATCCGCCGTAGCCGAGTTCCGGCTGTTGCTGCTGGGCGATCGAGGAGGGACCGATGACGAAAATCGTAGTGTTCAACCAGAAAGGTGGCGTGGGCAAGACCACGACCACTCTGAATCTGGCTGCGCTGCTCGCGCGTCGCGGCGACGAACCGCTGTTGATCGACCTTGACCCGCAGGCGCATTTGTCGGCGATCAGCGGCGCCGCCGCCGGCGACGGCCGCGACAGCCTGTACGCGTTCTATCAGGAGGCGAAACAACTGGCGCAGCTGATCCGCACCAGTGATTGCGGCTGGTCCATTATTCCTTCGCATCTCGATTTATCCAAGGTCGACACACAGTTCGGCAAGGGGCCACGCGCGCTGCAGCGGCTCAACGCCGGCATTGTCCGCGAGAACCTCAACACCAACCGGCCCATCCTGATGGACGCCTGCCCGCAGCTGGGTGTGTTGTCCCTGAACGGCATATTCGCCTGCGACCGGGTACTGATCCCGATTTCCGCGGACTACCTGGCGGTGAATGGCGCGTTGCAGATCGACCGCACACTGCGTGCGCTAGAGCGCGTTCTGGAAAAGCCGCCGATGCGCCGTTTCGTGATCACCCGCTTCGATTCGCGCCGCCGCATGTCCTGGGACATAGACCGGAAGCTGCGCGAGCGCTTCGGCGCGGAAATGTGCGAGACGCGAATATCCGAAAGTGTCAGTCTGGCCGAGAGTCCGGCGAAGAATTGCGATGTATTCACTCATGCGCCCGAGAGCCGTGGCGCGCGCGATTACGTCTCGCTGTTGGAGGAACTTGAAGCGGCGGGATTCGTCAGCTAAATTTGCTAATCCTTTGCCGGCGGCCCCTGGTCGGATTCCCGGTTGATCAGGTTGATCGCCCGTTCCAGGTCCAGCGTTTCTTCGTTCACCTGCGGCTGCACTTCGTGGCAGTCAAGGATTTCACAATGATGGTAAATCTGCGTGACTTTGCGCTCGGCGTCGTCGCGGTCGCGTGCCGCGATCATCAGGTTGTCCACGACGGTGCCGCCGCGGGTCTTGATCTTGAAGCCGAATTTAATCACGGTGCAGGCCCTCGTTGAGCGGCGATCGCTGATTGTCCCACGACACGCCGGGATTTCGCGCCGGATTGCCGTCGTCGCATTACTTTAATAGCGGCACAAGCGCTTTCCACAGGTTATCCAGCAATATCGGCTGCGCCTCGGCGGTCGGATGAATGTTGTCCGACAGAAACATCTCGCGTCGCTGCTCGATGCCCTGGAGCAGCGCCGGAACCAGCGCGACCTTGTACTCGCGCGCAAGTCCGGCGTAGACCTGCGCGAATTGCCTCGTGTAGCTTTCGCCGTAGTTGGGCGGCATGCGCATGCCGACCAGTAGCACCCGCGCCTTGGCGCGCCGGCTTTCGTGCATGATTTTCGCCAGGTTGGCGCGCATCTGCTGTGGCGGCAATCCGCGCAAGCCATCGTTTGCGCCGAGTGCGACGATGACTACGCCGGGCCTGTGTGTCCGCAGCGCCTCGGCGATGCGTGCCGCGCCGCCACTGCTGGTTTCACCGCTGATACTGACGTTGGCCACGGTATAATCCATCCCTTCCTGCTTCAAGCGCGCCTGCAGCAGACTGGGCCAGCCCGCATCCTGGCTCAGGCCATAGGCGGCGGACAGGCTGTCGCCAACAATCAAAATACTGTTGCCGGCGCGGGCCGCAAGCGGCAGGCAGGACAGCAGCATCAACCAGCTAAGGAATAATTTTCGCAGCATGATTCAAACCATCAATGCATCCATGGTAACAGCCGCCGGCCTGTCCAAAGTAGTGCCGAACGGCGACGGCGAGCTTGTCATTCTGCATGAGATCGAACTCGAGGTCATGGCGGGCGAGGCGGTGGCCATCGTCGGCGCCTCGGGCTCCGGAAAATCCACGCTGTTGGGCCTGCTCGCGGGACTGGATACACCCAGCGCCGGCAGCGTGCACCTGGACGGCGTCGATCTGTTCGCGCTGGGCGAGGACGGCCGCGCGGCGCTGCGCGCGCGGCTGCTCGGATTCGTATTCCAGTCGTTCCAGCTGCTGCCGGCGTTGAATGCGCAGGAGAACGTGATGTTGCCGCTGGAACTGGCCGGCAGCGGCGATGCCGCGCAGCGCGCCTCAGCCATGCTCGAACGCGTCGGCCTGGGCGAGCGTCTCGGCCATTATCCAAAATATCTCTCCGGCGGCGAACAGCAGCGCGTGGCGCTGGCGCGCGCCTTCGTCATGCAGCCCAAGCTGTTGCTTGCCGACGAACCCACCGGCAACCTGGACGCGGCGACCGGCGCCGCCATTATCGATCTGATGTTTTCACTGAATGCGGCCGCCGGCACCACCCTGGTTCTGGTGACGCACGACGATGCAATCGCGCGCCGGTGCCAGCGCCAGATACACCTGGTCGGCGGGCGCGTCGTCAGATGAAACACATGATTCGATATGGAGTACCAAACGCGGTCAGCGTCGCGGGTCATCAGCGAATTTGCGCGCTGCGCCGCGAAGCAAGTCCTCTTGGGGGGCGCGCGCCAACCGTAGATTTGGTACGGATAAAGAGCGTATCCGTACCAAATCTGCGGTTATTGGTAAAAGCAACAGCTTCGCGGGCTTGCTTTTATACAAGATCGTCGATTGCGCGCGGACGCGCTTTTGATCCGCGCGCAATCGACGATCCGCGCGGACGGGTCGCCGTCCGCGCCAGTTCGAACGCAATTCCTCGCCAATCGTTTCAATATTTGATCCGTGCCCGCTAACTTGTCCCTGTCGCTGACCATGCTGCTGCGCGACTGGCGCGCAGGCGAACTGCGCGTGCTGACGCTGGCACTGGTGATTGCGGTCGCCAGCGTCACCAGCGTCGCTTTCTTCGCCGATCGCGTATGGCAGGCGCTGACGCACGAGGCGAACCAGATGCTGGGCGCCGATGTGCTGCTGCAGTCCGATCATCCGTTCGCGCCCGAATTGCGCGCCGAATCGGCCAGGCGCGGTCTGCACTACGCCGACGGCGTGAGCTTCGTCAGCATGGCGCGCGCCGGCGAGGCGACCCAGCTTGCCGGAGTCAAGGCGGTGAGCGCGGGCTACCCGCTGCGCGGCAAGCTGCGCATTGCGCCGCGCCTGAATGCCGCGGATGCCGAAACCGACACCATCCCGCCGCCGGGCTCGGTGTGGCTGGACGAACGTCTGAGCGCGGCGCTGGGCGTGACGCCGGGCGAGCAGATCGAACTCGGCAACGCGCGCATGACCGTCGGCGCGGTGCTGACGCTGGAGCCGGATCGGGGCGTGAGTTTTTTCAATATTGCGCCGCGTCTGCTGATGCGCGCGGACGATCTGCCCGCCACCGGTCTGATCCAGACCGGAAGCCGCGCCAGCTATCAGTTCTACGTCGCCGGCGAGCGCCGCGCCACCGATGCCTATGCCGCCTGGGCGAAACCGAAGCTCGGGCCGGGGCAGCGCATCGAAAGCCTGGGCAACGCCCGCCCCGAAGTGCGCGCCGGACTGGATCGCGCGCAGCAGTTCCTCGGTCTATCGGCGATGCTTGCGGTGATTCTCGCCGCCGTCGCCATCGCCCTGTCGACGCGCCGCTACACCCAGCGGCACCTGGACGGGTATGCGGTGATGCGCTGCTTCGGCGCGCTGCAGGGCCGCCTGTTCGCGCTGTTCAGCTGGGAATTCGTTCTGCTGGGCCTGGCGGCAAGTGCCCTGGGCTGCGCGCTGGGCTTCGCCGGTCAGGCCGTGATCGCGCTCTGGCTTACCGACTTCGTTGCGTCTTCGTTGCCGCCGCCCGGTATCTATCCGCTGCTGCAGGGGTTCGCCGCGGGACTGCTGTTGCTGCTCGGCTTTGCGTTGCCGCCGCTGATGCAGTTGAAAAACGTTCCGGCAATACGCGTCATCCGGCGCGAGGTCGGCGCGCCGAAGCAAAGCGCGCTCGCCGGCTACGCGCTCGGCCTTGCCGCGCTGGCGGCATTGCTGTTGTGGCAGGCAGGCGAGGTCAGACTCGGCGCCACCGTATTCGGCGGCTTTACCGCTGCATTCATCGCGTTCTGGCTGATGAGTCTGGGGGCATTGCGCCTGTTCGCGGCGCTGGGGCGTGCGGGCAGCGTCTCCTGGCGTTACGGCCTGGCCAATCTGCGCCGGCGCAGCCGTGCCAATGCGGTGCAGATCGTCGCGCTTGCCCTGGGACTGACGGTGCTGCTGTTGCTGACCTTCATCCGCGGCGATCTGCTCGAGGCCTGGCGCACCAAGCTGCCGCAGGATGCGCCGAACCGTTTCGTGGTCAACATCCAGCCGGAGCAGGTGCGGCCGCTGGAGCGGTTTCTGGCGCAAAACGGCATTGCGGCGCCGTCGACCTTTCCCATGGTGCGGGCGCGGCTGACGGCGATCAACGGCCGCCCGGTGGGCGCCGCCGACTACACCGACGAGCGCGCCAAGCGCCAGATCGACCGCGAGTTCAACCTGAGTTTCATGCGGTCGCCTCCCCCGGGGAATCAGGTGACTGGCGGACATTGGTTTACGCGCGAAGACTTCGCGCAAGGCTCGGTTTCGATCGAGGTGTGGATTGCGGAGCGCCTGGGGATCAATCTTGGCGACAGTCTGAGTTTTTCCGGCGGCGGCGCAACCGTCACGGTGCCGGTGTCCAGCGTGCGCAAGCTCGACTGGGATACGATGCGGCCGAATTTCTTTTTCGTCACCACGCCGGGCGCGCTGGCGCGCTTTCCGGCGAGCTATATGAGCACGTTTCGCCTGCCCGGCTCGGATGCGCTGTTTACCGCGCGCCTGACGCAGGCGTTTCCGAATCTCACCGTGATCGATGTCAGCGCCGTCATGCGTCAGGTCAACACCGTGCTCGACCAGGTGATCCGCGCGGTGGAGTTTGTGTTTCTGTTCGCGCTGGTGGCGGGTGTGCTGGTGCTCTATGCGGCGTTGCTGTCGACACAGGATGAGCGCGTGCAGGAGGCGGCGCTGATGCGAGCGCTGGGCGCGCGGCGGGCGCAGGTGGCGGGGGCGCAGCGCGCCGAGTTTTTCGCGCTCGGACTGGTGGCGGGGATACTCGCCTCGGCCGGTGCCACTGCGATCGGTTACGTCCTGGCCGAGCGCGTGTTCCAGTTTCCGTGGCAGTTCAATATCGCGATCTGGATCGTCGGGCCGGTCGCGGGTCTGGCCTGCGTCGCGCTCAATGCCTGGCTCGGCGCTCGCGCGGCGCTCAATCATCCGCCGATGCTGGCGCTGCGCGAAGCTTGATGCGTGGTGCGGTTACGCACCGCCGTGGTCCGGGTGCGGTGTGATCGGCGGCGGCGTCTGCGCATCACTTCCGACAGATGCCGTCGATTACCAGATAAACGTCTGCTTTGAGGTAATGCGTGCCGGTAATCTGCAGATGCGCAGATCGCTCGACGTGTGCCAGGGTCTCGCGGTCAAAGCGCGCACCATAGACGGTCTCGACAAACGGCGCAAACAGTTCCTGCCTGCGCCGCAGTGCCGGATTCTTTGAATAAACCATTTCGACCAGGCGAAATCGACCGCCGGGTTTCAGCACCCGCGAAAATTGCTCTATCGCTGCCGGTTGCAGCTGATCAGGCATGACACAGCACAGATAGGTGGACACCAGCCAGTCAAATTTACTGGTAGGAACCGAGGTCATGGCCGCGGCGTCCTCGTGAACCGGATAAAACGTGCAGGCCGAAGACTGGCTTCGCCCGGTGGCACGTTTCAGCATTTCCCGGCTCAGGTCGACACCGGTGACTTCTGCGTCACCATGGTAGTAGGGCAGGTTGCGTCCCGTGCCGACGCCCAATTCGATTACCGAACCTCTGACGTCGCTCAGCAGTTTCGGTCGCCAGTGTCGGTATTGCCGCTCCCACGGATAATCGAGAATGTCATAGAGTCTGGACGTGATCCGGTATTTCGCCTCGATCAGGCGGTTTCCATCGTGGATTACGGGCCTGGTTTCCATGCGCCATCATAGTACGGGTTGCCGCAACTACAACAGGATTCGGAAGACCTGAAACAGGGCCGTCACACTTCGTGCTTCACTCCGTCCCGATTTCGAACCCGGCATTCTGCCGCAGCGTGCGCGAGGACGCACCGGTGAGCAGCCCGGCGAAGCGGCGTGCGGCCTCGGGACTGGCAGCGCCGGCGCATACGGCAACCGAATAGACGGTTGCCAGCTCGAATTCGCGCGGCAGCAATCCTGCCAGCACAACGCCGCGCGTGCTCTTGATTTCCGTGACCTGGGTGCAGCCGATCAGGCGCGCGCCCGTCGCCAGCGCCAGTTCGCGCATCGCCGTGTTGCCGTTCGGAAACGACTTCAGGCGCGGTTCCACTTTGCCGCGGATGCCAAGTTTGTCCAGCACGCCGACGAAGTGAATGCCTGCCGTTGCCTTTTTCGGGTCGGGAAAGTAGATGCCCTCCGCGCTGAGCAGCGCGCTGCGCAGCGCTTCTGCGCCGGCGATGTCGGGTAGTTTGTCGCCTGAACGCACTGCAACGCCGGTCCGCACGCATCCCAGGTCGGCGCAGCTGTCGGGCAGCACTTGCCCGCCGGCGGCCAGTTCGGCGACTACCGCGCGTGTCAGAATCACCAGATCGGCCGGCGCGCCGGCAAGTAATTTTTCCCTCATCGCGCCGACGGCGCTGAAGGTGCAGGCGAGTTCGTATCCCGTCGCCGCGCGAAATTCCGCGGCCAGAGCGTTCACCACGCTTTGCGCGGCGCCGCCGCTCAGTATGTTGAGCTGCATCGAAAGTCCGTTATGTCAGCGCTCAATGCGCGGCGGCAACGCATGGTGCATGTTTTACGAATCGTTTCAATCGACCTTGGCGCCGGAGATTTTCACGACCTTCGCCCATTTCGCAATATCTTCGCGCAGATACTGCCCGAATTCATCCGTGCTCATGTTCATCGGCGCCGCGCCCTGCTTGTCCCAGGCTTCTTTGACGTCGGCGCTGTTGACGATTTTCCTGATCTCCGTGTTCAGACGCTCGACGATGGTCTTGGGTGTGCCGGTCGGCGCCATGATGCCGAGCCAGATCGTGGCTTCGTATCCGGGCACGCCGGCTTCGGCGATCGTTGGCACCTCCGGCAGCACCGGCGAGCGCGTCTTGCCCGTGGTTCCCAGCGCTTTCAACTTTCCCGCGCGCACATTGGGCGCCATGGTCGTGATCGCGTCGAACATCATCTGCACCTGTCCGCCGAGGATATCGGTGCGTGCACCCGAGCTGCCTTTGTAGGGGACGTGCACGATGTCGAGTCCCGCCATCGCTTTGAACAATTCGCCGGCCATGTGGTAGGGCGTCCCCGGGCCCGAGGAAGCGTAATTGAGGTCATGCGGTTTGGATTTCACCAGAGCGATAAATTCCTTGAGCGTGTTCGCCGGCACCGATGGATGCAGCACCAGCACCAGGTCGGAGTAGTTCACCGGCGCCACCGGCACGAAATCGCGCAGCAGCTGGAATGGTTTGTTTGAAATCAGCGATTCGTTGACGGTATGGGTGTTGGACATCATCAACAGCGTGTAGCCGTCCGGCTCCGATTTGGCTACGGCGTCGGTGCCGATCACCGAGCCGCCGCCTGGACGGTCTTCGATCACGAATGCCTGTCCCAGCTCCTTTTGCAATCGTTGCCCGATGAAGCGCGCGTAAATGTCGGCCGGGCCGCCGGCCGCGAACGGCACTATGATGCGTACCGGCCGGCTGGGGTAGGACTGCGCGCCGGCGGGCAGCGCCGCCAGCGCGAACAGGATGAATGCAGCTAGACTTCTTGCCAATGACGCCATGGATATGTCCTCCGGTGAAGCGATCGTTCAGGTCTAGTTTTCGCGCCGCGGCGCGGTCAGGCTTTGTAGCATACGCGCTGGCCGTGCGTCCAGAACGATAGTGCCGTGGCACCACAGTCAGTCGGGAAAGGCGGGCGCTCAAGATTGCAGCCTGGCACGATGCTATCATTTGAACTCGCGGCCGTTTCGTCGGCATCCGCAATTCGGCCCAGCCCATCCTTCGCAGATCAGGAGTACCCCATGTCAGACATTCAGATGGTCGATCCGCACGATGTAGTGATGACCGGGGAAAACTCGTTCATTCGCCTTTCCAACGACGGCGGCAAGAGCATCGCGGACCGCGTCAGCCACTGGCGCGTGCTGTGGTCGCCGGCAGGCCAGGGGCATGCGCTGTTTATCGAAAGTCCGCTTACCGGCAAGCGGCCGCGCGTGTATACCGACAACGCGGCGGTCGCGCGCTTCCTCCAGCGCACCATCGAAGTGCTGCTGTACAAGGACTTCGCCTCCGAGTCGCTGCCGCTGATCGACGCCGAGTTCGAGCGCAGCGGCAATTCGCTCAGCACGGTCGAGGAGCGCATCGTCTCCGACGAGGACGAGATCATCCTCTCCTACTGGGACCTGATGGCACCGTTCGTGCTCACCATGCCGCCGGGCGCATTGGACCGGCCGATCGGCGTCTACAGCACCTTCCTTCCGGCGCGCAGCGCGCAGCTGTCGGTCAACAGCAACGCCGCAACGGCGCAGGTGTTCCTGCAGGACCGCTTCGGCAAGCCGGGCTCGAGTTGCTGTCTGGCGTGGTCGGAGACCTGGACGCGACCGCGGAGCTGAGCCCGCTGTTACCCGGACAACCATGAACGCCTACTTGTTTGACAGCGGAACCGAGACGTTTGAGCGCGATGTGGTACAAGCGTCGGCGAAAGTGCCGGTGCTGGTCGATTTCTGGGCGCCCTGGTGTGCGCCCTGCCGCGCGCTTACGCCAACCCTGGAAAAGCTGGCAGGCGAATACCAGGGCCGGTTCCTGCTGGCCAAGGTGAATTCCGACGAGCATCCGCAGCTGTCTGCGCGCTTCGGCGTGCGCAGCATTCCCAATGTGAAGGCGTTCGTCGACGGCAAGCTGGTTGACGAATTCGTCGGCGCCTTGCCCGAGAGCGGCGTGCGCGCGTTCATCGACCGCCTGATCCCGACGCCGGGGGAGAAGCTGCGTCGCGCCGCGCGGGTTCTCGCGACCCAGGGCGAGCTCGATCGGGCGGAGCGGAATCTGCGCGACGCGCTCGAACTGGAGCCGGGCAATCATGAAGTACGGCTGGATCTGGTGGAACTGCTGCTGGCGAAGAACAGCCACGCCGACGCGGAGCGGCTGTTCGCGCCGATACCCGAGCGCGAACGCGACGAGCGTGCCGACCGTCTCTTTTCCCAGCTCGAGTTGTGGAAGAAGGGCCAGGCGTTGCCTTCGATCGAGGTGCTGGAGGCCAGGCTCGCGGCGACTCCGGATGACCTGCCGTCGCGCCTGGCACTGGGCGAGCGCCTGGTGATCGAGCAGCGCTACCAACCTGCGCTCGCGGCGCTGCTGCAAGTGGTAAAGGAGGACAACGGCGCCATGCGCACCAGTGCACGCAAGCTGATGGTCGAGGTGTTCACGCTCGCCGAAAACCAACCCGAATTGGTGGGCGAATATCGCAGACTGCTGGCCGGCGCGCTGTATTGAATGGTCGTCGTGCGTACGCGGGAACCTGGCTGCTTTCGTCTGTTTGACGAAAATCATGGCTGCAGGAGCGCGATTGGGTAACCTAGGTCACAGACGCTCCGTCTGACCGCCGCTAGAATGACCGCCATGATGATGACTCAACACGAAGTTTTGTTACGCGCTGCGGTCGTGGCGCTTGCGCTCGCGCACGCCCCGGCAGCGATGGCGGCCGACGCCCCGGTCCTGCGCACCGCGCCGGTCCAATACCGCGAGGTCGAGCAGACCTTCGCCGCCGAAGGCGTGGTGGAAGCGGTGAAACAATCGACCGTGGCGGCGCAGATTGCCGGGCGGGTGGTGGCGGTGAATTTCGATGTCGGCGACCGGGTCAGGAAGGGCCAGGTGATCGTGCGCATCGACCCGGCTGAAGTCAATCTGGCCTATGTCGCGAGCCAGGCGCAGGTCGCGCAAGCCGAGGCAACGCTGCGCAATGCCAAGGCGCAGTTCGAGCGTACGCAGAGCCTGGTGCAGCAGAAATTCATGAGCGCGGCGGCCTTGGATAAGGCGCAGGCAGATTTCCGCGCCGCCGAGGCGCAGCTGGCTTCAGCCAACGCCGGCAGCGGCCAGGCCGCGGCCACCCGCGGCTACGCCACGGTAGTCGCGCCCTACAGCGGCGTGGTGTCCGCGCGCCTGGTCGAGCTTGGAGAAATGGCCGTGCCGGGCAAACCACTGATGACCGGTTTCGATCCGGGCGATCTGCGCGTGAGCGCGAGCCTGCCGCAGCGCGAACTGAACGCAGTGCGCAAGCTCGCCACTGCCAGCGTGGAATTCCCGGCGCTGGAGCAGCGCGTGAGCGCAAAACGGATGTCGGTTCTTCCCTCTGCGGACGCGCAAACGCATACCACGCAGGTGCGGCTGGATCTGCCGGCCGGCATCGCCGGACTTTATCCGGGCATGTTCGCACGCGCGCATTTTGTCGTCGGTCGGATGAAAAAACTGCTGATACCGGCAGCGGCGGTGACGCGGCGCAGCGA
>Ga0208566_1000247_pt1 | contig 39248 bp, 39 predicted proteins | sample PL_2010_150m_FD_184159 | JGI IMG/M metagenome (GOLD analysis project Ga0208566, IMG submission 184159) | Freshwater microbial communities from Powell Lake, British Columbia, Canada to study Microbial Dark Matter (Phase II) - PL_2010_150m... | ecosystem: Environmental > Aquatic > Freshwater >...
CAATAATCCGTGCAAAAAATAACTGCTGACACTAATCAGCAAGCTTTCACACTCGCTGCATAAGCTAGTTTGAAGCCGTTAGCCCAGATGCCGCTCTCGGTCTGGAATCTAGCGTCGATAGAGGGCTCTTCATCGCATAGGCGTTACGGACTATGCGAGAGAACAGTTTCGTAACTGAGTTCGTCGAAGAGTTGTGTGGGAAAACTTCGGGACTGAGAAAGCGTTAATCACACTACGCCCGTAGAAGCCCTGTTTTTGCACCGAAGGACCCGGGTTCGATTCCCGGCACCTCCACTATTTTTATTTGTCAGAGTTGTTTTTAAAAGTTAATGCTCGCCTTCGGGGCCATGCCCGTCATTTCCACCAGAGCGGCCGGTGCGACGCCATTTCACAACTGGACCGAAGTGCGAACTACCTCGTGCACTTCCACTTCCTTTTTGTTTTTTCCATAACTTAACTCCGAATTTGGCAAGTATGGGAGCAATGATGCGTACATCGGGAAAGTATTCGCGGCGCAGGGCGATGTAGGCCATAGAAATTCCAAAGAGACCGATTGCATGAACAGTTAAACCTTGATTTGGTTTCCAAAAAACCGTAGCGTTGATAAAGATTGAGACGGCAATAACGAGGCCATGAAGCAATCTTCGGATAATTCTCAGAACTATATGTTCTGTTCGAATCTTGGTTAATAGAATCGCAACTGGGCCGCCAAAAATTACAATCATAATTAAGATCACAACGAGATAAGCTAGACTCTCCATTACAACCCTTTCCACTCTTCTCGTAACACTGAATACATAGCCATATCGATCTGACTACCATCGTGCCTGCGCGATTTCTTGCGGAGGATTCCTTCAAGGGTATACCCGGCGGTCTTCAATAGTTTCTGCGACGCGATATTTTCTGTATTGACCAAAGCCTCTATACGCTCAAAGCCCATAGTTTCAAAGCCAAAATTAGTCAAAACCTGAGCCGCGGTCGTACCCACTCCTTTGCCTCGCACTTTGGCACTAATCCAGTATCCAATTTCAGCGGCTAGGTCGGGAAGATCCATACTATGAAATGAAATTACTCCAGCGAATACTTTGTCAGCGCCATTTCCGTAATCAATTGCAAAAGCCAGCTCTGTTTTTTCGAACAATGATTTTGGTGTTTTTTCGCGAACAAAGAACTCAGCATGAGACATCGTGTAATTCGCTGGAACTCGAGTAAATTGCGGAATTATTGGATCTTGGCAGCCTTCAAATATCGCTGGAATATCGCTATCTACTATTGGACGCAAGGAAATTAATCCATAGGTCAACGTCGGAACTTCTTGTGGCCACCAAATCATTGAGAAAGTATGACAGGTATTGCCAGATAGGTATCTAGAGAATCCATCAGAGTGTTTTGATGCGGATACGTTGATGCGGATACGTTGATGTGGATACGTTGATGTGGATACATTGATGTGGATACCTTGATGCGGATGCGTTAAGCAGTTTCATTAATTGGGCGAGCGGGCACGAAGTAGTTCTTACCAACCGGGGATGTCCAATTACATGAGCCATCGGCGTTACTAATCAAACTCCACTTGCCATGTGTCTTTAATCGATGATGTCTCCGGCACAGTAAACCAAGATTTTCTGGCGTGGTCTCACCCCCGCTCTCCCAACTCTCAGCATGATCTATATCTGTCCTAGATGCTGGTTGACGACAACCGGGAAAACGACATGTGCGATCCCTTGCAAGCAGGAAATCTACGAGAGCCTGCGGAGGTTCATATTTTTCACGGCCATAATCTAAAAGGTTTCCGGTTTGGGGATCGGTAATAAATCTCTTCCATGTTGCATCCGATGCTAATTCGCGGGCAACCGATGCAGGAATTGCTCCGTAACCAGATAGTTGACCTGGATTTTCAGCTAAACCCAAAAGCGTTGGTAAGTCGATCGTTACATTCACAGTTACCGGGCGACGATGAGGGCGAACTTCATCAACATTTTCGGCTAAGGCGCTAGAGAGAATCGCGGTGAGGGCATCGGCACGTTTATTGTCGGCAGTTAGCAAGGACCATGTGCTCGTGGCAGCGGATGAAAGTGCAGAACCTGTGCCGCTTGAAAGTGCAACGGACACGTTTGTACCGCTTGAACTCATACCGCTTGAACTCATACCGCTTGAACTCATACCGCTTGTCCAGCATCTACTGCCTGCGCGATCGACTTCATCACGCTCATTCATTGTCAAGATATATGCCTCGATAGATTTCATAACGGTTTGGGCATCCTGTGCCGGAAGTATTGCAACTACCGTAGCCATTCCATCGGCTTCGTTATAACAACTTACCCGACGAGTTTCACGTGCCCGATCTACAACTTTTTCAAACTCTAGTGGGGCCAACTGTGCAATCGTCGTGCGCACTTTATTAGCAACTTGACCAGGTGTGTGAAATTCGGCAAACGCCAGGGCTTTTTCCTCAATCTGATAAATAGCGAACTCACTAATCCCATCACGGATCGCGGCCGCTGTCTCCTTAGCGATCACCGTCGCATGAGCAGATGAGATTTCTCCCATAGCAAGGGCCGAACAAGTATTGGGTAAGTGATTTACTAACGTGCGAGCTACATCGATCCGCATCTGTGCAGTGTTGCCAGAAAGTCGCAGAGCTGCAGCTATATCCTCCCGCTCAGCTCCATCGATTCCATCCCACATATTTTCAGCTATCGAAGGTGTTTCTCCCGCAACTGCAACTATGGCGCGTTGCAAAACTGCTTGTAGCCAAGCACTTTGGCGCTCTAACGCTGCTAAGTAATCTATGCGTCCGCTTCGACTTAAATTAGCGGGATCTATTGCAACTAAGCCAGTCAATGTTTCAATTCCAGGGAATGCAGCAAGAAGTTCAATTACCTCTTGGTTCAGATCGATGGCGGCATCTGTGTCACTCTTTGCATGAAGGGCTGCCATGGTCATAGATGCAACTATTGAGGGCAGCGCTGACAATCATGAAAAGTTATTAACAGGGTTGGCGCTTGTGATGCAGGTGCAAAGCTTTTAATTAGCCCTCTTGCATCTGCGTTGGTGCTCCATGCACGCTCAGTACATCTGCATCAGAAGTTTCTGAAGTACTAGAAGCGTTGACCGGCGAGCCTAACTTGGAGCCTTCACCGCTTCTATTCAATGGCTTTTTCGCATCGTCCTTGTAGATTGCAGGAATCGAACCCAGTAAGCCTTTTTGGAAATCTTCAAAAGCCTGCAGAACTTCGCGCTTAGTGTTCATAACAAATGGCCCCATCCAAGCAACAGGTTCTTTGATTGGCGCGCCACCCAAAATAAATAGCTCCAGCTCTGGTGAACGACTCTCTTGCACATCGGCGGCGCGCACAACAATGGTGTCGCCATCGCCAAAGACCGTTGACTGTCCAGTGCAAACAGGACGATTCTCATCGCCCACATAACCAAATCCAGCAGCAACATACACAAGTGCGTTGTAATCCTTGCGCCATGGAAGTCGAAGCTCTGCGCCGGCTGCAATCGTTGCGTGAATTAAAGTAATTGGAGTTTGAGTAGTTCCAGGACCTTCGTGACCATCTACTTCACCAGCGATGACACGAATGAGTGCACCACCATCGGCCGATGACAGCAGTGCAACATCTTTAGCGCGAACATCTTGATATGCAGGCGCCGACCATTTCTTTGCTGCAGGCAAATTTACCCACAGTTGAAATCCGTGGAATAAACCACCTGACATCACTAAATGCTCTGGCGGGGTTTCGATGTGCAAAATTCCAGCACCGGCAGTCATCCATTGAGTGTCGCCGTTTGAAATCGTTCCACCACCACCGTTATTATCTTTATGATCAAAAATTCCATCAATAATGTATGTAACTGTCTCGAATCCGCGGTGTGGATGCCAAGGCGTTCCCTTTGGCTCACCTGGTGCATATTCAACTTCGCCCATTTGATCCATCATGATGAATGGATCGAGCTCTGTCATATCGATACCGGCAAATGTGCGACGAACTGGAAAGCCTTCGCCTTCAAAGCCTTGCGGGGCAGTCGTGATACTTTTTACCGAACGGGCACGCGCGCCTGCAACTTCACGTACGCGCGGCAAGATTGTTATATCGGCAACGGATACTGCTGGCATTCTTTACTCTCCTTGGCTCAGAATCCAAGTTTAGTTGAACTTTCAACCATCAGCAACTTACGCCAGGTTCAAAAATCCGGCTACGTCAATTTTCGAAGTTAAGAGTTCGTAGAAATCCTATCTTTGTCTTGAGTAAACGAAGACATTAAGCATCGCCTCAACCCTGACGCCCTGGGATTTTGAAGAAGGGCTTAACAAGAAAATCGAGAGTGCGGAAGTTGTGCGGAAATGGAAAATCGGGGCCTGCCGACCCCGATCCCGTTAAGTTTTAGAGAGCTTTAAGCGCTGATACAACTTTAGTTAATGAAGCTTTCGCATCACCAAAAAGCAACATAGTCTTTGGATCGTATAAAAGTTCATTTTCAATTCCAGCAAAGCCCGGACGCATAGAGCGCTTTAAGAAGATTACGTTTGCAGCATTAGAAACTTTCAAAATTGGCATTCCGTAGATTGGACATCCCGGAGTATTTTCTGCCGCTGGATTTACAACGTCATTAGCTCCAATAACAATCGCAACATCGGTCTGACTAAAAGTTGGATTAATCTCATCCATCTCTTCCAGTTGATCGTATGGAACATTTGCCTCAGCTAAAAGAACGTTCATATGTCCAGGCATACGTCCGGCAACGGGGTGAATTCCATAAGCAACATCGATGCCCTTTGAAATCATTAAATCGGCGAGTTCACGAACAGTGTGCTGTGCCTGTGCAACAGCTAAACCAAAGCCCGGAACAATAACTACGCGACGTGCATAGTTGAGCAAGATTGCAACGTCATCAGGTGAACCAGAGCGAACTGGACGCTCTTCGGCAGAATCTGATGCAGCCTGTGGCTTGGCAGTAAATGCACCGAACAAAGTTCCAAAGAGTGAACGGCCCATGGCTTCAGCCATAAGGCGCGTCAAAATTGTTCCCGAAGCACCAACCAGAGTTCCCGCGATAATAAGTAGCACTGAATCAAGTACATAACCACTTGCTGCAACAGTTAAACCAGTAAATGCATTTAACAATGAGATAACAATTGGTACGTCTGCTCCGCCAACTGGAAGCACGAAGAGCACACCAAAGAGAAGTGAGAGCCCAGCAAGCACTAGCAATGGTGTAGTTCCAAGAGCTGCAACAACCCAACCACCAACGCCAATAACGCTCACCAAAGTGGCGGCGATAATAAAGCGGCCTGCTGGAAAAATAACTGGTCGAGTAGTCATAAGCTCTTGTAACTTCATAAAAGTAATGACAGAGCCGCTGAATGAAACGCAGCCGACGATTACAGTAAATACGGTAAAGATAACTTCAGCTTTTGTTGCCTCATTACCAAGGTGCAGATATTCGACGATTGCAACAAGTGCAGCCGCTCCACCACCCACGCCATTAAAGAGTGCAACAAGTTGTGGCATCTGCGTCATCTCAACTTTACGTGCAGCTGGAACACCAACAGCCAGACCAACAACCATTGCGCCAAGAATCCAACCAAGATTATTTAGCGGAAGAGATGATCCAGGATTTGCATAGAAGAAGACAACAAGTGTTGCCAGCGTTGCACCGAAAGCACCAATCAAGTTGCCTCGACGTGCAGTCTTAGGATGCGACAAACCTTTAAGCGCAAGGATGAATGCGACACCTGCAGCTAGGCCAACGAGGTCGTACAGGGTACGGCTCATTTCTTTTTTCCTTTGAACATTTCAAGCATTCGATCGGTAACGACGAAGCCACCGACCATATTGATAGTTGCTAGAACAATTGCGGCCACCGCAAGTCCTAGCTCTAAATTAGTTGAACTGTGATCGGCCACGATGATTGCGCCAACCAAGATAACTCCGTGGATTGCGTTAGCACCCGACATAAGCGGCGTGTGCAGCGTGGAAGAGACTTTAGATACAACTTCAAAACCGACAAAAACAGCCAGTACGAAGATAGAAATAACTGCAATCGGCTCCATTTACTTACCTCCCGCATTTCTACGTAATCCGCCATGCGTTACTGCGGCTCCATTAATGATTTCATCCTCAAAATCGAGGTTAAATGCCACCGTAACTTCATCTTTAGCCGCAGTTGTAAACAATGTAAGAAGATTTACAACGTTGCGTGAATAAAGGAATGATGCATGGAATGGCAGCTGACTTGGAACGTCTTTTCCGCCCCAGATTCGCACTCCATTTTCGGTTGAAACAATTTCACCTGGTTTTGAGCCCTCAACATTGCCACCAGTTTCGGCGGCTAAGTCGATGATAATTGTTCCTGGAGCCATGGAGTCAACCATTGCTTGCGTCATCAAACGTGGTGCTTGACGTCCCGGAACTGCTGCAGTTGTAATTACCACGTGTGATTTAGCGATGTATGGAGTAAGAAGAGCTTGCTGCTTGGCTGCACGATCCTCGGTCATCTCACGTGCATAACCTCCAGCACCTTCTAGCGCTTCAAGTTCAAGTTCAATAAATGTTGCACCCATTGAGCGAACTTCATCGGCAGATGCAGGTCGTACATCGTAAGCCGATACAACTGCGCCTAAGCGACGAGCAGTTGCAATTGCTTGCAGTCCGGCAACGCCTGCGCCAAGTACCAAAACTTGTGCCGGTGTGACAGTTCCAGCAGCGGTCATGAGCATTGGGAAAAAGCGTGGAGATAATTCAGCACCAACTAAAGCTGCGCGATAACCGGCACATAAAGCCTGTGATGAGAGTGCATCCATCGACTGAGCACGTGAAATCCGGGGCACAAGCTCTAATGAGAATGCCGTAACGCCCGCAGTTGCCGCGGCTTCAATTGAATCAACGGCAGTAACAGGGGACATAAAACTGATTGTTACTGCGCCTTTCTTCAATGTAGACATCTGTGTAGGTGATAATGGCTGCACAGATAAAACAGCATCGGCGGTGCTCAGAACTTCAGCGTTTGAGATGGTCGCACCAGCACTGACGTAATCAGCATCAGTAGCCTGCGAATAAACTCCGGCACCTGATTCGATAACAACATCGAAACCTAGTCGGGTTAATTTATTGATAATGTCGGGAACTAGCGCAACGCGCTTTTCTCCATTACGAATTTCCTTAGGTACGGCTATGCGCATGCGGCAAATACTAGTACGAAGATCCTTTGAGGTCACCATTTACGAGGTGGTAAAGCAACGATTGAATCGTTGTACGGCGATGATATGCCTCACGCCAGATCACCGATCGCGGTCCATCTATCACAGAGGCCTCGACCTCTTCACCCCGATGTGCAGGTAAACAATGCATGAACACTGAATCTTTTTGCGTTATTGACATTAAATTTTCTGTCACTGCAAATGGTGAGAGTGCCAGCACCTTTTCTTCCCGCTCACTTTCAGAGTCACCCATGGACATCCAAACATCTGTGTACAAAACACTCGCATCTTTAGCTGCAGCCTCTGCATCATGGAGAACTTCAACTTTTCCGCCACTTTGCTTTGCAATTTTTTGTGCGATTTCTACAACACGTGAATCAGGTGCCCACGCACCAGTTGGTGTTGCAGTAACGACATGCGCACCCATGATTGCACCCATAATTAACCAGGCATGCGACATATTATTTCCGTCACCTAAGTAAACAAATTTGCGGCCGGCAATATCTTTTCCAAACTGTTCACGAATTGTTAACCAATCAGCCAGAAGTTGAGTTGGATGGTCAACATCAGTGAGTGCGTTAATAACTGGAATTGATGCGTTAGCGCCGAGTTCATCAACATCTGATTGTGCGAAAGTCCTAATAATTAGTGCTGCGCAGTAGCCGCTTATGATTCGAGCAGTATCAGCGATAGTTTCACCGCGACCCAACTGAAGCTCATCTCCACGAATAAAAATTGGCGTACCACCCAAATGAGCAACGGCTGACTCTGATGACAAGCGAGTACGAGTTGAAGGTTTGGTCATATAGATAGCAACGGTTTTATTAGCAAGAGCCGTGTTAGATCGCAGTGGATTCTTCGCAAAGTCGGCGGCGGTGTCGAGCAAAAGCTCAACATCGGCACGGCTGAGATCCTGGGTGCGCAGTAAGTCCTTCATTTGCGAATTCTACCCGTAGTTTTGCCAGTGCCGAAGGTATTCTTATCCACCTCATGGGAATCTTCAAAAGAGCAGGTAACGAGACTGAGGGCAGCACTGATCTCTTAACCCGGCCTGTCCTTGAAGAAGACGACGGTGGCCATGATCGCTTTTCGCACTATGTGAAAAAAGAGAAGATTGTTGAGTCGGCAGTTACCGGCAAATCAGTGCGTGCTCTATGTGGCAAGAAATGGATTCCTTCGCGTGACCCCGAGAAATATCCCATCTGCCCCACATGTAAAGAGATCTATGCTGGCCTTAAGCCAGCACCCGAAGATTCATAGCGATGCGACGTAAGTTTTTATTTGCACTCTCAATGGCTTTAGTTTTACCGTTCATTGTTCAGATTGGCGCGATTGCAGAGGACAAGCAGCCTCGCACAATTGTTAGTGGCTGGATTCCATATTATTCAGTACGCACGGTTATGCCTTTTATTCAAAAGCTACCAACTGATACAACGGCGGCACCTGGAGTCACTTGTGAATCAAATGAGTACTCATCCGAAGATCTTGCATTACTAAATTCATCGTATTTGTTTACTAATAAAGATTTAATGAAAGAGGTTATGCCATTTTGGTATACATTGAAAACTCCAACTCTTATACGTGATGATTACACAACCGGTAATCCATCGTGGCCTATGACTGATGCTCTATGCCTTATGCGAAAAACTGGGTTAAAAATAATTCCCACGATGACCGATGGGACTGCAAAGTTGGTGCTTTCTGGTTATTTAGCTAAAGCCGAAACGCGTACAACCATCGTGAACTCCATAGTAGATCTAGTAAATAAGAATGGTTTTGATGGGATTGATTTAGATTTTGAGGGCTTTGCATTTGTAGATGGCAATACTACATGGGACAAAACCGCACCACAGTGGGTTCTATTTATTAAAGAGTTGAGTACGCAACTTCATGCTTCACAAAAATTACTTTCGGTAACTACTCCATATGCATATAACCCTACAGAAAAAACAATAGGTTATACCGTCTACGCCTGGGCAGATATTGCTACGAGCATTGATCGTTTGCGCATCATGACGTATGACTATTCAGTTGCAAAGCCGGGTCCTATTGGTCCAATAAGTTGGGTAGAAAAAACTGTGCAGTATGCGATTAGCATCATGCCTGCCTCTAAAGTTTTCATAGGCCTTCCAGGATATGGGCGAGATTGGATAACTACCGTCTCTGGCACCTGTCCAGTATCGGCACCACCGGGCTTAACTGCTGGAGCAAAAGCTGCAACATTTAAGATGAATTATGCTGCTGCGAAGGCGGTTATAGATGGCGCGATACCAAGCTTCGATGAAAAATTTAGCGAGGCAACATATTCTTACTCGAAAGTTTTCAACGGATTAACGACAAAAGGCGCGGCAACTTCTTGCAGCGTTGCCCGCACTGTGTGGTATCAAAATGATCGTAGCTTTACCGAAAGAACTCAGCTTGTTGGTAAGTATCAGCTGGGTGGGGTAGCGCTTTGGACTTTAGGCATGGAGGATCTAACCGCAACAACGGCGCTTCGAAACGTGGCTCTTGCCATGGCGCCCGAACCAGTTGTTAGCACGTTGACTTTTAACAATCTTGTCGATGGGCACATCGGTTATGGAGAAAGTTTTACCATCAATGGCTTACTGACACGTAAAGATGGATCCCCAATAATCGGACTGAATGTTTATGTTCAGATGAAGCGAGCGAGTGAAAGCACTTGGTCAGTAATAAGTGAATCTGCTACTGATGAGGCGGGAAAAATCACTATTCCTATTAACTTAGCAAATAGCGCTGAATTCCGTTTAATTACTGATGGCACTTGGGAGCGTTCAGATTCTATAAGTGCCCAGCAAAAAGTTGCGATTAAACCTAAGCTCCAAATTATAATTCCAACAAATGTTAAGCATGGCGCACTAATTTCACTAAGTGGAATTTTGTATCCTCAGCTCACTGGACAACCGGTTCAGCTGCAGAAATTGGTAGCTGGTAAGTGGCAAAATATGGGTAAAGAAACTTCTACAGACTCAATTGGGGAGTTCACACTAGCGACAAGTGAAATTAAAAGAGGTGTCATTACTGTACGAGTGAAAATTCTTATAGGTGACGAAGCGACTTATTCTTCACCGCGATTTATTGTGGTGCGCTAACGATGGTTAAACTTGACGAGAAAATAGATGAAGCTATCAAAGAGATCTTTACAAGTGATCGACCATGGATCACGATAGTTTGGGATGATCCAGTAAATCTTATGAGCTATGTAACGTATGTGTTGATGGAGTTATTTGGATTTACACGAGAGAAGGCATATGAACTGATGATGAAAGTTCATACAGAAGGTAAGGCCGTAGTCTCGAGCGGAAGCCGTGAAGAAATGGAACATGATGTTGCACGCCTGCACGAGTTTGGTCTTTGGGCAACGCTTCAACGTGAAGATCAAAGCGCATGAGTCAAGCGCCAGAGGCACGACAAACGGGCTTTAGACGTCATGGGGACAATGCTTTTATCGCCGATTTTTCAGAGTCTGAAAGTGAAGTACTAGTTAATCTTGTTGAACAGATAATCGAACTCTTGGCTGAGCGCAAAGATAGTCATAGCAACGATCCTCTAGCTGTGATGGTTGGTATTACTAGTCATGATTCACCACCCGATGATGATGTACTTTTACGGCTGTTGCCAAACGCTTATGCAGATCAGGTTGATGCATCTGAGTTTCGTAGATATACCGAAGCAACTTTGCGCGCAAAAAAAACTGCGCATGCCATGTCGATGCGAATTGATTTAAAAAGTGCATCTGATGGATACGTTGAGGTCGATAATGAAGGTGCAAACGCATGGCTTGGTGCGATGAACGACATTCGATTAGCTTTAGGTGTTCGTTTAAATGTTGAAGACGTTTCACACGAAGAGCTTGAGATTTTGGCACCTGATGACCCACTTCGCGGCGTTTATGCCGTTTATAGTTGGCTAGGTTGGTTGCAGGAGAGTTTGATTATGGCGCTCATGGACCAAGCTTTATAGATACGCATATCGCAGGGTAGGCTTATCATCGTGAGCGATGCCCCGATTGGAATCTTTGATTCAGGAGTTGGTGGACTCACCGTTGCTAGATCAATCTTGGATCAATTGCCAAATGAATCTACTTTATATATCGGTGACACCGCCCGTGGTCCATATGGTCCACGCCCACTGGCGCAAGTTCGTGAATTTGCATTGGAGTCACTTGATTTTCTAGTCGAACAAGGTGTTAAAGCTCTTGTTATAGCCTGCAATACTGCAAGTGCAGCAATGTTGCGGGATGCACGTGAGCGATATTCAGTTCCAGTAATCGAAGTAATTCAACCAGCAGTCCGACGTGCAGTATCGGCGTCTCGTTCGGGAAACATCGGAGTCATTGGCACGCATGCGACGATTGATTCATCGGCATATTTAGATGCATTTGCGGCTGCACCTCAACTTCATATTACTTCTATTGCTTGCCCACTCTTTGTTGAATTTGTAGAACGCGGCGAAACCTCTGGTACAGAAATTACTAAAATTGCACGAGATTATTTAGCACCGATAATGGCAGCCAATGTGGACACATTAGTTTTGGGATGCACGCATTATCCCCTCCTAACTGGCGTGATCTCATACGTAATGGGTGAAGGCGTCACCCTTGTATCTAGCGCTGAAGAAACTGCCAAGGATCTATATCGAACTTTGGTTGAGGCTAATCAGCTACGCGCTCAACAAAGTTTGCCCCCGACACATAAATTCTTAGCAACTGGTGATGCCAAGGCATTTGAAAGCCTAGCTCGTCGTTTTCTAGGTCCAGAAGTTACTCGAGTTGAACATCAAGATCTCTAGAAATAAATTAACTAGGCAATGAGGAGCACTACATGGCACGCAATGATGGGCGAGAAGTTAATGACTTGCGCGATATTAAATTTACTCGTGGCTGGTTAGATCACGCCGAAGGATCAGTGCTCGTTGAGTTCGGTAAGACCCGGGTATTGTGCGTTGCATCATTTTCACCTGGAGTTCCACGCTGGTTAAAGGACACTGGAACCGGTTGGGTTACATCTGAGTACGCAATGTTGCCGCGTGCAACTCACACCCGCTCTGACCGGGAAAGCGTTAAGGGAAAGTTAGGTGGACGCACACAAGAGATTTCACGCCTTGTGGGACGTTCATTGCGCGCAATCGTTAATACTAAAGAGCTTGGCGAAAATACCATTGTTATTGACTGCGATGTGTTGCAAGCCGATGGCGGCACGCGCACTGCTGCAATTACTGGGGCATACGTAGCTTTGGCCGATGCAATTGCATGGGCTAAGAGCCAAGGACATATTAAAGCCACTGCTAATCCCCTTAGCGATTCGGTTGCTGCAGTCAGTGTCGGAATTATTGATGGAGTTCCAATGCTAGATCTCTGCTATGAAGAAGATGTCCGTGCTGGCACCGACATGAATGTTGTGGTCGCTGGCGATGGCCGCTTTATTGAAGTGCAAGGGACTGCAGAAGGTGAACCCTTCAACCGCGAACTATTAAATCAACTTCTAGATCTTGCAGTAGCCGGATGTGCAGATTTAAGCGCTCTACAAAGAGCCGTACTAGCGAAATAATCGTTAGAACTTTTATTAATGTCGCACTCATTAGTTCTTGCAACACGTAATTTGGGGAAGGTTATCGAGTTTCGAAGAATTCTCGAGGGTTTAGCACCAAGAAAAATTGATCTCATCGGTCTTGATAAATTTCCCGATCTAGAAGATGTTGAGGAAACAGGAAGCACATTTGAAGAAAATGCACTTCTGAAGGCGCGATATACGGCGGCGATGACTGGTCTGCCATCGATATCTGATGATTCAGGTTTGTGTGTTGATGCACTTGGCGGTGCGCCTGGAATTCTTTCGGCTCGGTGGGCCGGGGTTCACGGCGATGACCTAGCAAATGTGGAAAAACTTTTGGGCGAGCTGCGGGATATTCCTGATGAAAAACGAAGCGCGCACTTCACCTGTGTAGCAGCCTTAGTTATGCCCGATGGCCGCGAAGTCGTAGCGGAAGGGCTTTTTCATGGCCGAATTCTGCATTCTCCAATCGGGGATCAGGGCTTTGGGTATGACCCCATATTTGCACCGCTCGGAATCTCTATCTCATCGGCGCAAATGAGCCCAAAGGAAAAGGATGCGGTGAGTCACCGAGGAAAATCGCTGCGTTCTTTGGCACCGCAAGTCATACAAATGCTGGAGGGCCTGGGGTAACCTTGTCCTATCGACGTGCGTTACTTACGTGCGCACCGCTATCCAAGGAGTAATTGTGGCCGCAAAGAAGAAGACCGCAGCAAAGAAGGTCGCTAAGAAAGCACCTGCTAAGCGCACAGTTAAGAAGGTCGCCAAGAAGAGCGCAGCTAGGAAGAGCGTTGCTAAAAAGAGAGTTGCTAAGAAGGTCGCTAAGAAAGCACCTGCTAAGCGCACAGTGAAGAAGGTCGCCAAGAAGAGCGCAGCTAAAAAGAGCGTTGCTAAAAAGAGCGTTGCTAAGAAATCAACTGCTAAGAAAGCTGCAGTTAAAAAGAGGGTTGCTAAGAAAGCACCTGCAAAGCGCACAGTAATGAAGAGTGCGCCAATAAAAGTTTCAGCACCGGCCGCAGTTGTAGCTAAGCCAGTTGTAGCCGCAAAGCCAGTTGCAGCTCCTAAGCAATCCGCTTCAGGTCGCGTCATGTTTTTAGTTGTAGCAGGAATCGTAATTCTGGCGGCAATAGTGTGGTCAAAGTCGAGCACCAATAGCGATGATGCAGCACCTACACCATCAATGTCGCAATCTGCTGAGCCAACGGCATCAGCTACACCAACCGAGACTCCAGCAGTTGCTGCGGTGGAAGCCCCATCGAAGTTTGTAGCGCTTAAGAGCGCCGATGGTCTAAAGCTTCGCTGGGTTGCACCTACCGCTGTAGATGGTTTAACTGGATATAACGTCGAGATTCGTGCAAATGGAGCAGGCGATTGGACAACAATTGCAACCGTTCCGGCTGATCAACTCTCTCAGAACGTAACTAAGAGTTCAGATACTGGATGGACACAGTTCCGTGTGTCATCTGTTTATTCAGATGGTCAAAGCGCACCCGCAACTGTCTTTGGAATCCCAGGTGAATTTAAGTAAATTTAAATGAAATAGACCCTCACGAAATTGTGGGGGTCTTTTTTTATTGGTTAGAGATTAATTAAAATTGCATCAACATAGGCACGAACTCCTGCGGGTACTAGGTGCACACCGTCAGGTGCAAAGTACTCAGGATGGCCAATGGAGATAGTCGCCCAATCCACTAAAAGCGCGCCATATTGAAGGCTGTATTTTGCTATTAAGGCATTGTTCTCATCCCGCCACCCGCGAGGTACTGCAGTATTGACCACAATGATGCGGGGTTGAGATTTAACTTCCTCAAAAATCGCGATTACTTGGGCTTCTGTCAACTTATTGTTGTTCCCTAAGTTAAAAATTACTGTTGAACCAACCATGTTCGCTTTATCGTGGCTCATCACTTCTATAAGTTCAGTAGCTTGACGGCCAACTCTAGCATTAATAATTCCAATATGGTTGCGGGCATCGAGTTCGTGACGAATTCCTAGAATCACAGAATCGCCGGTTACCCACAGTCCAGGAATAGCAGTTGCCGAATTTTCTTGCGGTGACATTTCAACTGGGGCGTTGATTTCAGCTTTTACAGCGGCCATCGCTTTATCACTCTGCTTAATTGCATTCATGCTTACTAAAGACAAGGCTAAGAGAGTTAAAACCAGGGAAGATGCCAATAATGATTTCTGCCTTAATTGTACTTTTTTTGTTCGGTACTTCATACCTTTAAACCAGTACTCAACTAATCCACTTCGAATCGGTAGTTCAACTAAGCGCAGTGAAATATCGGCGAGTGCAAAGACAATCAAAATTCGCAAGGTAAATAGCGCCCAACTTGAGCCTTCTAAATCAACACGTGGCCGCGTAACTTGAAAAACAACCCAGTGCCATAAATAAATCGCATATGAACGTTCTCCGATCCAAACCATAACTTTGCTACTTAATATTGGAGCAAAGCGGGATGCGGGGTGGACTATCGAAGTGATAATTGCGCATCCAAATACTCCGGCAAGCGGGAATGCCAATTTGTAGAGCGTTGGATCGGTTTCGTTAATAAATAGGAATGTCGCAATCATTCCTATAAAACCAAAGATACCTATGCCATCGATAAAATCCTGGGCCCGCTGATTGACACTTTCTTCAAGATTTTGTGGAATCCAACTCACCGCTAATGCGGCGCCAAGAAAGAGGCCAATACTGTGGGTATCAGTACCAAAGTAGACGTGGCTTATTTGTGAGGCACTTGCTGCATCGACTTGGAAAGAGACTACTAGTAAGGCGATTCCAGAGACCGCAGCAATAAATAAAGCGGCACCCGGTATTTTATTTTTACCAAAATAACGCAGTACAAGCAGCAAAATTAATGGCCACACAAGATAAAACTGGGCTTCAACCCCAAGCGACCACGTGTGTTGTAACAACGCAGGCCTAGCGATTGAGTCAAAGTAATCAGTATGGCGAAATACCAACCACCAGTTCATTCCGCCAAAAAGTGCAAATGGCGAATCGGTAACAAAGCGACGCATGGTCTCAGGCGCCCAAATACCTATATAGATCGTTGTAACAATGATCATGAAGACAAGAGGTGGAAATAGTCGGCGAATTCGTGCTTTATAGAAAGCTCGGAGATCAAGACCCCCGCTGCGCGCAATTGAATCAAGGAGCAGACGTGTTATTACATAGCCCGAGATGACAAAGAAGAGGTCAACTCCAAGAAAGCCACCAGGGATCCATGAAAACCCCAAGTGATACAGCATCACAGCAATGACCGCTACAGCACGCAAGCCATCGATGGCAGGGATGTATCGGATTCCGCGAGCAGTGGCCATGCATTAACTACTTAGGTCGTGAAGATTTCTTTGCAACTGCTTTCTTGGCTGCGGTTTTCTTCACAGGCTTCTTCGCCGATTTTTTAGGTGCACTGATTGCTACTTTTGTGCGCTCACTTGCTACCTTAATCGGGCCGGTATCAATAATTGTGTCATCTGGATTTAAGTTTTCGATGACGCTTTTCTGAAGATCAGCTAAGCGATTAAATGCTGACTCAAGTCGTGATCGAGATTGACGGATTGCACCTTCTGCAGCATCCAACGATTGTGTTTGAATTTTATACAAGCGCTCTGCTTCACCCATGACGCCACCTAACCACTGGCGATAATTTGAAACCTCAGCAGTGGCTTCACCGACGATACGTTCGCCTTCACGACGGGCCTGCGTTGCTAGTGCCGTGGCTTCACGTTTTTTAGATTCGATCATCGCCTCGGCATCGGCCTCTGCCTGTGCTACTAGCTGGCCTGCCTCTTCTTCGGCGGTCTGAATATATTTGCGCCCGCGCGATTCTGCTCCAGAAAGGATTGAACGCGCCTTAGTATCGGCGGCTTCAATTTCTTCTTTAGTAATTCGGTTAGTTTCTGCAACTAAACGCGAAGAAATTGATTGGGCTTTGCTTTCACGCGCTTGTGCCGATTTAATCATCGCCATCGCTGTTTCAGTTGCCAAAATCTCAAACTCTTCTTTAGTTAAACCAGTAATGTCACGACGAGAGCGCAAGTCGGCTAATTGGGATTCAAGTTCGCGAATTCGATCCACCGATGATGGCGCATCAGGCTCATCACCTTTAAATCCAACCCAATTAAGGAAGGAGTTCTTTTCAGCCATTACACACCTCACTATTCGAACCCGTAGAGCCTTAGGTTAGAGCAAGGCCTTACTTACTGTAAATCGCTACCGAAATGGCAACATACTGCGAAATCCACGCTGCCAGCACGAATATATGGAAGAGCTCATGAAAACCAAAGTACTTTGCGGTTTTGCCGGGGCGCTTGAGCGCGTAAAAAATCGCCCCAACTGAGTAGAACAGGCCACCTATGACAATTGGCAGCAAGACCCACAATCCACCGGCGTGATACAGCTGTGGCATGTAAGCAAGTGCGACCCAACCAAGAAGTAAGTAGTTAGCAACATAGAGCCAACGTGGTGCGCCCAACCAAAAAACCCGCATCGCAACACCCGCGGCGGCGCCGACCCACACAACTAGCAAAAGAATATCTCTGCTTCTTCCTTCCAATAATGCAACTGCAAAGGGCGTATATGAACCTGCAATCAGTAAATTGATATTGGCATGATCCCAGCGGCGCCAAATCTTTTTCTTAGAAGGAGTCCAAGGGACGCGATGATAAACCGCTGAGACACTGAATAACATAATTGCTGTGACCGAATAAATAGCAACTGCAAATTTTAATGAAGACTTACTTAAGATAAACAAAACAAGAGAGGCAATAATGACAACTGGAGTTGCACCTAAGTGAAACCAACCGCGTAACTTCGGTGGCGCAAGTGGCTGTTCGCTCATAAGCCAACCCTACGCCTCTTTGGCTATTTCGCCGCTACCTAAGGTTTCGAACAGATTTAACACTCAGGGCCAGAATCGCACTAATAAAAGTAACTCCTCCTGTAATCAACAAGACAGTATGCACCCCGTAGTACATGGCAAGTGGACCAGCAACAACTATCCCCAACGGGGCCAGGGCGTATGAGCCAAAAGCATCGTAGGCGTTCACTCTAGAAAATGACTCTTCCGGAATATGGGACTGCATCGTGGTACTCCAATTTACATAGTAAATCTCAATGGCAATGCCAGCCATAAATGCGCCACATAACGTAATGAGCAGTGGGGAGTGCAGGGCTAAAGAAAATTCCCATACTGCAGAAATTGCAATCAGAATCATGACAAAAAAGAGTGGTCGACTTAAGTGAACTTTAAGAGCAATTACGCCACCACAAATCATTCCGGTGGTTAGTGCAGCTAAGTGAAAAGACCAATTACGTGGACCGTTAGAGTTTTCATTGAATACAAGTGGGCCTAATACTTGAATGAGTGCCTCAAAACATGCGTTAATTCCAACAAAAGCGATCACCATGGCCACCACCCATGATCGTGACCTAAATTCATGCCATCCATCTTTTAACTCGCCAAAGATTGAAGTTCGTTGACGCTTTTCCATCGGAGGCACATCCAGATTCCACACCAAAATGCCAGCGATCAAAAATGAAAGCGCATCGACCAGCAAAGCCCAACCTGAACCAAAGAGCGTAACCAATATGCCACCAAGCAAAGCGCCAGTTACGTATCCAAGATTGCTCAATAAGCCAACTACAGCATTGCCATCTTTGAGTTTTTCTTTCGGCAAAAGTGCTGGTAATAAACCCAACATTGCTGGTAACCACAATGCATTAAGAATTCCAAAAAGAAATCCCATCAAGACAAGAAGTGGCACCGAAGCAAAACCAAAGATAAAGGAGATTGCACTTACTGCAACAAAAAGACTGCCTAAAATATCACTGCCGCCAACGATACGGTTTCGTCTAAATCGATCACCGATAACTCCACCAAATAACATCAGGGCAATCATCGGGAAAATCCGCGCAGACATAACAAAACTTAAGTCTTTACCAGTCGCCCCATTGATGCTGAGCGTTCCGTAGGCCAGAGCGATTGAGGATAGACCGTTGCCAACATTTGAAATGAACCGAGCCCCAATAAGATTTATAAACCCCCGGTGCGAATGTAGGTCACGGAGTTGGGATTTCATCACGGCCCAAGCCTACATCTCGACAAATCTGGGATGCGCTGATAAGAATAGCCAATGACCCATAGATCAGAAATCTTCGAAATCAGCGATTCTTACATCGACCAAGCAGCAGCTCTTAGCCCAATGGACTGCACATACCTCGGTAATGGATTACACCAAAACAAACTTGATGACTTCTCAATAGCCGGAGCTGGTGTTTCTGCCAATTTAACCCGCGAAACTTTGAAGAAACTTGCAACAATGAAGCCAATCGATGAGATCGATCGAATTGCTAAGACTGTTATGACCGAGCGTCTTGAGTCTGGGCTCGCACTTCACGATAGCCAAGAGTCATTTGTATTGTGGAATGTTCTGACTTCTCCTCCGTCTAACATCCGTTCAATCTTTGAGTTAATGCCCAAGAAATCCGCGCAAGATTTTGACAACATAGCTAAGCGTCTGGCCGCCGTGGATGTTGCACATAAGCAGTGGCTTGAAACAATTTTTAGCGTGGCCAAGAACGGCAAGACAACTGCCCAGCGTCAAGTTAAGGGAGTTATTGACCAACTCGAAAGTTATGCCAATGGCGGTTACAGCCAGATGTGTAAAAACTTTGACGCAGATGGAAAGTACCCAGCGATGCATGAGGCTGCACAGTTGGCGGAAAAATCATCGGCTGCGACAGCACTTGTACTTAAGAATGATTACTTACCAATTGCAAATCCTAATGATGCTGTAGGTGCAGAACGTTATGCGGTCTGGTCGCGCTATTTCACAGGCGCGAAGTTAGATTTGCGTGCGACATATGAATGGGGAGTTGGCGACCTAAAGGCAATTAACGATCGTATGTGGGTTCTCGCTGAACAAATCAAGCCAGGAGCAAAGACGCTGCGTGAAGTTGCAGATGTTTTAGATCATGATCCTAAGTACATCATCAAAGGTGGCGAGAACGTCATTAAATTCCTCCAAGATTTTACAGATGCAGCAATCAAACGTATGGACGGTGAGTTCTTTGAAATCGATGAGCGCATTAAGATTTGTGAAGCCCGTTTAGCACCTGAAGGCAGTGCATCTGCACCTTATTACAACGGGCCTTCTGAAGATTTATCGCGTCCAGGTTCAACGTGGATTCCAATGTTGGGCAAAGAAGAAGTAAGCAGTTGGCACTTAGTTTCGACGTGGTATCACGAAGCAGTACCTGGCCATCACTTACAAGTTGGAACCGTAACGGTTGAAAAAGATCGCTTAACTAGATTCCAACGTACCGCTGCATGGATTAGCGGATATGGCGAAGGGTGGGCGCTCTACGCCGAACGTTTTATGAATGAGCTTGGCGCATTTGATGAACCTGGAATTGAAATGGGATATCTATCTGCACAAGCTCTGCGTGCTGCGCGAATCGTTGTAGATATTGGAATGCACCTTGGCTACACCGACTTTGAAGGCAATGTGTGGAATGCCGAGAGCTCGCGCAAGCTGCTCAATGAACAGGCCTTGCTGGATGAGGCTCATTCACGCAGTGAAACCGATCGTTACTTAGGTTGGCCAGGACAGGCGATTTCATACAAAGTGGGCGAGCGCGTCTGGATGAAGGCACGTGAAGATGCACGTACCCGCCTTGGCTCGGCCTTTAATATGAAGAAGTTTCACTCCTATGCCCTCAAGATCGGGCCTATGGGCCTAGACCCCTTTGCAGTTGAAATGTCCACCTGGGACGGGAAATAAGCCCAAAAATACTCCTCGGTAGGCTCATATTCGCTAAAAATTTAAGATTTTTGCCAAAATTCCGGAATTTGAAGGTGCGAAAAGCTCGCAGATAATTCACAATTATCGTTGCTAGCGGCCAATGGGGCTCCTCGAGGTCTCCACGTGGCTTGTAGCTGCAGGGTTCAAAAGGGCTCTGTATCTCTCCAACTCACGGAGGCATAAATCAATACTGAAACTCGACAGTAATCAATGGAATCTGATTTACAACATCTTCTCATTTGGACTAGTTTCAATGCTTGCCTGCACGGTCTACACACTGGTTTCACAACAGCGTGTATTAGCTAAGTACCGTAATGCACTTGTCATGTCATCGATGGTCACATTTATTGCTGGCTACCATTACATGCGAATCTTCAACTCATTCAATGAATCATCTGCAGACATGACTGTAAACATTTCAGGTGCTCAGGGTTCATTCAACGAGGCCTATCGTTATGTGGACTGGCTACTTACTGTGCCACTACTTCTAGTTGAAGTTGTTGCCGTACTTGCCCTAGCCAAAGCAGTTTCTCGCTCACTAATCATGCGTCTTGTTCCAGCATCAGCTGCAATGATCGCACTTGGTTACCCAGGCGAAATTTCAAGCGATCAGAACACACAGGTTCTATACGGTGTTCTATCAACAATCCCATTCTTATACATCCTTTACGTACTATTCGTAGAACTTGGTAAGTCACTTGATAATCAACCAGCAGGCGTTGCAGAGACCGTTGGTCGTTTGCGTCTTTTGCTGATTGCAACATGGGGCGTTTACCCAATCTCTTACATCCTAGGTATGGGTGACGGCATGGCATCTGCTCAGCAGTTTGTTGGCGTACAGGTTGGTTACACAATCGCTGACATCCTTGCTAAGTGCGTATTCGGTCTTACAATTTTGAAGATCGCACGCATGAAGTCAATGGCAGAAGGAATGAAGGACGATCACTAATCACATAGATTAACAATGGGGTGTCGAGAAATCGGCACCCCATTTCTCTATCCTAAGGAGCTAAAGCTATGAAAAGTGATCTAGCAAATAACTACAGAATGGGCGGATATCTGCTCATCGCAATTGGATTAATCAACCTGCGATATCAAACTGGCCAAAGTGGTGTTTTGACACATAGTTTGACCATCATTATTCCCGGAACAGCATTACTGATTTCAACGTGGATACCGGCGATGCACAAGGTTTTAAACACTCGGGCAAGCAAAGCAATGACACTGACTCTTGGTGCATTTCTTATTGCTTATGCAGTAATTAATTAACTCTAGGTCCTTGTAATTTGTACGCAGGTGCGAAAGAGTAAAGGGCATGAGCGAAAACAATGATTGGGCCTTTGAAACTCTTCAAATCCATGCTGGGCAATCTCCTGATCCAACTACTGGTTCACGATCACTACCAATTTATCAAACGACCGCCTATCAGTTTCGCGATACGCAACATGCGGCAAATCTTTTTGGAATCGCCGAAGCAGGCAATGTGTATACGCGCATCAACAATCCAACTCAAGATGCCGTTGAACAACGTATAGCTGCCCTTGAAGGTGGAGTGGCTGCATTGTTAGTTGCTTCAGGCATGGCAGCAACAGCCTTTGCAATAATGAATGTTGCCCAAGCGGGGGACCATATTGTTTCAAGCTCCAATGTTTACGGGGGAACATTTAATCTCTTTAATTACACACTTCCTAAATACGGTATCGAAGTTACGTTTATTAATAACACTGGAAATATGGATGCTTGGCGCAGTGCAGTTCGTCCTAATACAAAGGCTTTCTTTGGTGAAGGTATTTCAAACCCACTTGGAGCAGTACTAGATATTGAGGCCATCGGAAAAATCGCACATGAGGCAGGAGTGCCGTGGATAGTTGATAACACTATTGCGACACCATATGTCACAAAACCCTTTGAATACGGCGCCGATATCGTTACGCACTCGGCAACTAAGTTCTTATCAGGCCATGGCAATGCAATGGTCGGGGCGATTGTTGATTCAGGCAACTTCGATTTCGCGCAAGATTCTGAAAAATTCCCAGGTTTTAATCAACCCGATGCTAGCTATAACAATCTTGTCTATGCCCAAGCACTTGGCGTTAATGGAGCCTTCGGAGCAAACCTTGCCTATATTTTCAAAGCTAGGTTGCAACTGCTGCGCGATATTGGCGCATCAGTTTCTCCGTTTAATGCCTGGTTACTGGCACATGGCCTTGAGACATTAAATCTGCGAATGGATCGTCATCTACAAAATGCTCAAGAGTTAGCAGAGTGGTTAGAGAATCAACCAGAAGTTGCTCACGTAAGTTATGCAGGCTTGCCATCATCACCATGGAATACAACTGCTAAGAGGTACGCGCCAAAGGGCGCTGGCGCAGTCTTTTCATTTGAACTCAAAGGCGGCGCACCTGTAGGGCGTAAATTTGTCGAAGGCTTAAAACTGTTTAGCCATGTCGCTAATATCGGTGATGTTCGCTCTCTTGTTATTCACCCAGCTTCTACAACGCACTCACAGTTAAACCCTGATGAGCAGCTTAAAGCTGGAATCACTCCTGGAATGGTGCGCGTGAGCATTGGCCTTGAAAACATTGAGGACATAAAAAACGACATCAAACTGGGTTTTGCCGCTACACGCTAGCACTCATACTGTATGTGAGGCATGTCTGGCCAAAGCTTCATGGTGCGGTGGTAATTGCCAGACTTTATACTCAACTGCCGGCAAACACATTTGAGGAGTGACTCATGCAGATTACTATCGATAAGAAGTCAGGGATATTTCTGATAATTATTGTTGCACTTCTTGCAGTAATCATGGGAATAGGTATGTCTCGAAACGCAGACCACGGCGCATCCGGCATGCATAAGATGATGGATTCACATGAAAAAGAGGCATCCTTAAAATTAAGTGGTGCGGATATTATGTTTTTGCAGATGATGATTCCGCACCACCAACAAGCGGTAGATATTTCCGACTTAGCTTTAACCAAGTCGAAGGATCCAGAGTTGCTGGCTCTTGCAGCAGATATTCGTGACGGACAATCAAGTGAAATTATTCAGATGAAGCTGTGGTTGAGCCAAGCCAATGCCGATATCGATATGGGCCACTCCATGGGAGACTCAATGGGTGGCATGCTTACTGACGCTGAACTATCTGATTTAAATTCCGCTGCAGGCAATGAGTTTGATCTGCTGTGGCTCAAGGGAATGACTAATCATCATGATGGCGCATTGCATATGACCACAATGATAAGAGATGCAAGTAACAAGGAGATTAAGCTATTTGGTGAAAATATTGTTGCTGCTCAAACAGCTCAAATTAAGCAGATGGAATTAATGATTGCACGACTAAACAAATAAGGGGAGAAATCAATGACGCAGACAACGGTAAAGATTCAAGGAATGACATGCGGGCACTGTGAGGGACGAGTAAATACAGAGCTCGGCAAGATCGCTGGTGTCAAAGAAGTTAAGGCCAGCTCTGGTGAGAGTCAGGCCGTTATTACATCTGATGCTGCACTAGATGCCGAGCTAATCTCACAAGCTGTTATTGCCGCTGGCTATCGAGTAGTGCAGTAACTATTTTCTAAAAGATAAATCTGCTTTTTTCATCTCGGCAACTAATACACGAATGGCATTTGCTCCCATGCCATCTAGCTCTTTGAGCGCAGCAAGTGAGGTTTTACGAAGATCACTCAGTTGAAATAAGCCATCATCGATTAAAGCTCGACGGGCTGGTGCATCTAAACCAATGTCACGCCAATGCCCATCAACGGCGGCATAGGCATCTATTACTACATTGCTATTTGTTATTGCATTTTCTTGTGCAGCTTTTTTCTCAGCGCGGTTAGCAGCCCCTGCACGTTTTGCTTCTGCAGCCAATTTTTTTATCTTGGCCGGTGATTGCTTTGCCATAAGAAAAATCCTTACCAGGGCCTTATTGAATTAGTGTGCGGGAGAAGGGACTTGAACCCTCACGTCCGAAGACACAGGTTCCTAAGACCTGCGTGTCTGCCATTTCACCACTCCCGCTGGAGTAAGGAGCCTAGATTAAGGTATTTAGGCCCAACCACCAAACTAGCTATCCCAGGCCTCTTTTTCAGTAGTTATTGCGCAGGATTTATCGAGTGATTCTTGAATTGCAAGTGCAACACGATGGTCATGTATCCCATCAGCAAGTGGATATGGAGCAGGCCTACGTTTGCCAACCCAGTCAGACATTTCTTGAATCATTGTAGCTATCGCAATCTCTTCATCTGACCAGGATTCTTTGCAGAAAGGATTCTTATACAAAATTTCAGAGTTAAAAGAAAGGTGATCTGTTCTATACCCATCAAGATCTAAATCGTATCCAGTCTGCCTGCGCACGATAGGGGCGGTAACAAAGCTATCAGGATGAACCCACCTAATAACTTGATCATCATTAATCTCTCCATGGCTACCACGAACAATGACGCGCCTGAAACGTAACTGGTTATGCCATTGGTTATCAGTAAAGTCATAGAGCCCAGAGAGTGTTGAATTAAATTCAATTGTTGCTATACGTGATTGAACCTTGACTGGTTCTGAATCTAAATTCCAACCATTGCGTGAAGCTGGATTTTGCAGAGGAGCGTTAAAGGCTGTGGCATTAACCCGAACAGGTCCGATACCAGCGCCTAAATATCCGCGCATTAATGAGATTGCATGATAATCATGGGTTGATGAGATTTGCACGTGAGTTGGGGTGCCAATGGCGCCAGATTTAACAACGTTTAGTCGCCCGGCATGCGATGGAAGGCGCAGGTATTGTTCAGCAATTTGTACGAGTCCAGATTGGCCGACGTCATTCCATAGCTCGCGTAGCAAATGTAAATCAGCGGCAGGTGGAGTCTCAGCCATTATTGGAATCCCAGCCGCAACGGCCATCCGAATAATTGAGGGTGTAATTTCCCTAGGTACTGATGCAATCAGAAAATCTGGCCTTGCTTTGAGATTGCATTCATCAAGAGATAAGTAGATGGGCAGGAGAGATTCACGGGGGGTTCGCACAATCGAACCAACGCATTCAACTCCAGAAATAGCCTGGGCGAGGCGAGTAAAGAATTCAGCTCTCCACCCTGTACCTATCACTGCGAATTTGGTGTCTCGTTCGTTGCCGTTAGAAATTACGCTCACAAGGCAAGACTATGCAGAAACTTCACTTCATACATAGGATTGCGCCAGAGAAAAAACTAAGAGAAATTTCAAGGAGTTTTCATGTCACTGACACCCACACCGGCAGATAAGTTCACCTTTGGCCTTTGGACCGTGGGTTGGCAGGCACGGGACCCATTTGGGGATGCAACCCGTGGCGCACTCGATCCTGTGCGCACCGTTAATGAGTTAGCTGCGCGCGGCGCACACGGTGTGACTTTCCATGACGATGATTTGATTCCATTTGGAAGCGATGAAGGTGCTCGTCGAAGTCATATAGATCGTTTTAAGAAGGCATTAGCTGAAACTGGAATGAAAGTACCGATGGCAACGACAAATCTATTTACTCATCCTGTCTTTAAAGATGGCGCATTCACATCAAATGATAAAGATATTCGCCGATATGCAATCTCAAAAGTAATGAAGAATATTGAGCTAGCCGTTGAACTTGGCGCTAAGACTTATGTCTGCTGGGGTGGCCGTGAAGGCGCAGAGTCTGATGGCGCAAAGGATGCATACGTTGCCCTCGATCGCTTCCGTGAAGCTTTCAATACGCTAGGTGAGTTTGTAACGGATAATGGATATGACATTAAGTTTGCAATTGAACCAAAACCAAATGAGCCACGTGGTGATATTTTCTTGCCAACAATTGGACATGCGCTCGCTTTCATTAACTCATTAGATAAACCAGAGCTTGTGGGCCTGAATCCAGAAGTTGGGCACGAACAAATGGCTGGACTTAACTTTGTTCACGGCATTGCCCAAGCGTTGTGGCACAAGAAGTTGTATCACATTGATCTGAACGGTCAGCATGGACCAAAATTTGATCAAGATTTAGTCTTTGGCCACGGCGATCTTAAGTCAGCCTTCTTCTTAGTTGATTTACTTGAGCGCTATAAATATGACGGACCTAAACACTTTGACTTTAAGCCAGCTCGTACCGAGAGCGATAAGGGCGTGTGGGAATCAGCATCGGCAAATATGCGTACCTATTTAGCACTTAAAGAACGGGCAGCAGCCTTTCGTGCAGATCCTCGCGTTGTTGCCGCCATGGCCGAATCAAATATTCCAGGTCTGAGTGAACCAACACTCAGCGCAGGTGAGACTTGGAGAGATCTTGCTAAGGATTCATTCGATGTTGAAGCCGCTGGCACACGCGGGTATGGCTACGAGGCTATTGATCAGTTAGCACTTGAACACCTTATGGGTGTGAAATAAGAGAGCTAAACGTTGGCACCCTTGCGAGAGACGGCATCAACGCCGGCTGAGATTAAGAGTACAAGTCCTGTGACGATGAACTTGATGCCTGCTGCATATCCCAAAAGTCCCATACCGTTATCAATGACTGCGACAACTAATCCACCCAAAATTGCATCGCTCATTTTTCCTTTGCCACCAAACAAAGAAGTTCCACCAATAACTGCTGCACCAACGGCGTAGAGAAGGGTTGAACTGCCACCAGTCGTTGGAGAGACCGAGTTTTGGCGAGATGCAAAGATCATCCCCGCAATTGCTGATAGGCCAGAGCAGATCATAAAGGCCATAATTCTAATCTGTTTAACATTGATACCGGCTCGGCGTGCAGCTTCGGCATTTCCACCGACTGCATAAATGTGACGGCCAAATGCGGTTCTGCTAAGGACAAATGTTCCGATGACGAGAATTAAAAGAATGACCGGGACAACGTAAGGGATTCCCTTAAGACTAACTAAGTCAGGGTTATTACTGCGCTCAACGTTAAGGGCAAAAACTGCAAGCCCTAAAATTCCTAAGAGACCGACAGTCTTTAAGACCCATAAATTTATGAGCTCTGATTTCAATCCCGCTTTACGGCGTGAATTTATACGGTTAAGACCGACCAGTACATAAATTATTGAAACACCGATGAAAAATACCCAGCTTAACGTTGGAGTCAGATTAGAGTTTTCAACAGCCAAAATAGTTTTATCTTCAACGCGAATTGTTCCACCCTCACCGGCGAGCAGTAATAAAATTCCTTGAAAGGCTAAGAAAGCTGCCAATGTAACAACGAAGGATGGAATTCCAAGGCGTGCGACAAGTGAGCCTAAACCAAAACCAAGAATAACTCCCACAAAGATGGCTGCGATAAGGGCTAGGTACCAAGGAACGTGGTGGTTAGTAATCAGAATGACGAGTACTGCACCAGTTACACCAGCGGTGTATCCGGCAGATAAGTCGATTTCACCTAGTAAGAGAACGAAAACTAAGCCCATGGCAATGACAATTACCGCTGCAGCCTGGGTTAATAAATTAGCAAAGTTCCCCGGAGTTAAAAAAACGCTAGACATAGATCCGAAGACGATACATAGAGCGATTAAACCTAATACCGCAGGCAAAGATCCAATATCTCCGGCTTTAATTCGAGACCAATAGTCGTGCATTGCCCCCTTTAGCGTTGCAGTTTCAACCATCTCAGAGGAGCTCATTTCTTAGCACCTACGCTTTCAACGCCAGCAGATTTGCCGGTTGTAATCAACTCAATAACTTGCCGCGGAATAACTTCATTCTTATCTACTTGGGCGGCCATCTGCCCCAGATACAAGGCTGCAATATTGTCAGCTACCTCAAAGACGTCATTTAAATTATGGCTAATGAGTACGACGGCTAAACCGTTATCAGCTAAACGTCTCACAAGATTTAAGACTTGTTCAGTTTGAGCAACACCTAACGCCGCAGTTGGTTCATCAAGGATTACTATCTTGCTATTCCACAATACCGCGCGCGCAATTGCTACGGTTTGACGCTGACCCCCAGAAAGTGATGCCACGGTTTGGCGAATGGATTTAACCGTACGGACGCTCAAGCCATCTAAAGTTTTGCGTGCGAGTGATTCCATAGCTGATTCATCTAAAATACTTCCGCGCTTTTTTTCGCGGCCCAAAAACATATTATGAACAATATCTAAGTTGTCACATAGGGCTAAATCTTGATAAACAATCTCAATTCCAAGAGTTGTCGCATCTCGAGGTCCATTAATTTCTACCTTTTTACCTTCAAAGAGAAAGTCACCATGATCGGGAGTATAAATACCTGCGATACATTTAATTAGGGTGCTTTTTCCAGCACCGTTGTCACCCACGAGCGCAGTAACTTTTCCAGCATGGACATCAAAGTCAACATCACGTAAAACGTGGACTGGCCCAAAGGATTTATTGACTCCTCGGAGTGAAAGTATTGGTGTGCTCATATTTTCTCCCTTTATATCTTGTGTTAAAGAGGTTACGGCTCGGAGTCTGAACTCCGAGCCGTAACCTTTGTTCTTTTCTACTTAGCTACATACGGAGATATTAGAGTCCGTTAGCTGTGCAGAGGTCTTCGATGCCGGCACATACAGCCTCGCGTGTCTGGAAGCCATCTGCGATGACATCCTTCACGTTAGCCTTTGTGATTCCGACTGGTACCAATAGCACTGAAGGTACATCTACGGTTCCGTTATTAACTGAACCTGTAGCTGTTGTTGCTGCCTCACCCTTAAGCAATGCAATTGCTAGAGCTGCTGCGCCTTCTGCTTCGGCCTTGATTGCCTTGTAAACAGTGTTTGAAAGGTCACCTGTAAGGATTGCACGCAATCCGTCAACAGTTGCATCTTGTCCAGATACACAGACCTTGCCATTGAGCTTGTTCTTCTTAAGAAAAACTACAGCTGCAAGTCCAAGACCTTCGTTAGCTGAAACAACTGCATCGAGCTTTCCGCCAGCCTTTGATAGCTGCTGTTCGAAAATAACTCCACCCTTTGCGTTATCCCAATCTGGGACAGCTGTGTCATCGACAAGTGTGTAGTTCTTTGAATCGATCAAAGGACGTAGCACTGAGTCATAACCAGCCTTGAACAAAGTTGCGTTGTTGTCAGTAGGTGAACCGTTCAAGTACACGATACGTGCATTTGTCTTTCCTGCTGCATCAAGGCAAGCCTTAATGCCTTCACCTTGAAGACGACCAACTGCTTCGTTATCAAATGAAACGTAGTATGAAGCTGAACCGTTAAGAGTTAGACGGTCATAGTCGATTGTCTTAACACCCTGTGCTGCAGCCTTATCCTGAACAGCCTTAGCTGAATCTGAATCTAGGTTTACAAGAATAAGAACCTTTGCGCCAGCTGTAAGCATCTGGTCAGCAATAGTTGCAAATGCGGCCTTGTCACCGTTTGCATTTTGAATATCTACTTTAACTCCAGCTGCATCAAATGCTGCCTGTAGGAATCCGCGGTCAGCAGTTTCCCAACGGTTTGATGATGCTGCATCTGGAAGAATTACACCGACGAAGCCATCTGCAGCTTTGTCAGCCTTTGAGCAACCTGTTAGTGCGATTGCAATTGCAGCAAATGCTGCAGTAATCGCGAGGCGGCGTTTTGTCATATATGTAACACCTTTCGAAAGGGTTTACACCCCAGGGCAAGACTGTTCCGCCCAGATGAGGAGGGTGCAAATGTGGTGCTGACGCTAGTCTGAATCCACGAAACCGTCACTATCAAATCTGATGAATCTTTTGATTTTACCTAACGATTAGGTAACGCCGCAGGAGCGCTAACGGTAACCTTGCACAATGCCCACGCAACTAGAGCTACTGCAGTCTGCAGTATTGGCTGCAGTTGATCGCCTTATCTCACATGGCAAGATAGCCGGGGAAGTTCCTGAGTCCATTGTTTTGGATCGGCCAAAGAATCGCGACCATGGCGACTATGCAACTTCTATAGCGCTGCAACTAGCTAAAGCCGCCGGGCGCAGTCCGCGTGAGATCGCAGATTTAATCGCACGTGAACTGACAGGGATTGAATCAATTTCGAGCGTGAATATTGCAGGTCCTGGTTTTATAAACATTACATTGAATCGCGCAACCCAGGCCCAGTTAGTTGAAGTAATTCTAAAATCAGCGGGAACATATGGCCACGGAGATGCGCTCGCAGGTGTTCGAATAAATCTAGAGTTTATTAGCGCAAACCCAACTGGACCTTTGCACTTAGGTCATACGCGCTGGGCAGCAGTTGGTGATGCACTTGGTCGTGTACTCAGCGCAGCAGGGGCCGATGTAACTCGCGAATTTTATATTAATGACCGTGGAAACCAGATGGAGCTCTTCGGTGCATCGGTTGAAGCAGCCGCTCTTGGAAAAGCGATTCCAGAAGATGGGTATCAAGGCGCATATATCTCTGATTTAGCTAAAGAAGTTATCAGTGCTAACTCTGCTATTACGCAACTTCCAGAGGGAACACGCCACGAAGCATTTCGCGAAGCTGCATATGTAGTGCAGTTAAAAGATCAACAGCGGGTACTTGATACTTTCGGTACACATTTTGATGTCTGGTTTTCAGAGCGTTCTTTACACGAACAAGGCGCCGTAGAACATGGGTTAGAAATTCTACGCAAGCAGGGACATGTCTTTGAAGAAGAAGGCGCGGTGTGGCTGCGCACGACTGATTTTGGTGATGATAAAGATCGAGTACTCACTAAATCTGATGGCTCACTTACTTATTTCTCTTCCGACACCGCGTACTACATAAACAAGCGCGAGCGTGGATTTGATATTTGTATCTATATGTTAGGCGCTGATCATCATGGTTATGTGGGCCGCCTTAAGGCAATTGCCGCATGCGCTGGCGATAACCCTGAGTACAACATTCACATACTGATTGGGCAGTTAGTGAAAATTATGGAGGGCGGGGAAGAAGTCAAACTCTCTAAGCGCGCCGGAACGATTATTACTTTGGAAGAGTTGGTAGAAAAAGTTGGAGTTGACGCTGCTAGATACACATTAATTAGATATCCCGTAGATACTCCCATGGTGATGGACATCGATGTTCTCAAACGCAACACCAATGAAAATCCGGTCTATTACGTTCAGTATGCCCATGCCCGTATTGCAGCGGTCTTACGTAATGCACACGAGCTCAAAATTTCGACAGATCTTAAAGATTTCGATTCTTCGCAGTTAACCCATGACCGCGAGAACGAGCTCTTAGGTGTCCTAGCCCAGTTCCCTCGAGTTATAGCGACGGCAGCAGAACTGCGTCACCCTCATCGAGTCGCCCGATATTTAGAGGAGCTAGCCGGCGTCTATCACGGCTTTTATGCCGACTGCCGCGTGCTTCCAATGGGGGATGAAAATCCATCGTCACTACACACGGCTCGACTATTACTGTGTGCATCTACTAAACAAGTTATTGCAAATGGCCTCGCACTTTTGGGTGTCAGTGCACCAGAGAGGATGTAGATATGTGGTCAGCTAATGTTTCACGTGCGGATCAACTCACTATCTCATCGATTTCTGCAACTTCACTTGCGCAAGAATTTGGAACACCAGCTTTTATTATGGATGAAGTCGATTTCTATGACCGTGCAAAAAGTTGGGATCAAGCACTGGGTACAGCTTTCGGCTCACATGCCGGCAACGTCTATTACGCAGCAAAGGCCTTTATCTGTGTTGAAGTTGCGCGTTGGATTAAAGAGATAGGCATTGGAATCGATGTCTGCACAGGTGGTGAATTAGCTGTAGCTCTTGCTGGAGGTATCGATCCATCAAAGATTGAAGTACACGGTAATAATAAGTCGGTCGCCGAAATCGAGAAAGCAGTCAGCGCTGGCGTAGGCACCATTGTTATTGACTCTCTTTTTGAAATCGATCGAGTCGCTGCAGCTGCACAAAAATTTGGTGTAGTTCAAGATGTTCTCTTGCGCTTAACCCCTGGAATCGAAGCTCACACGCACGAATCAATTGCTACAGCGCATGAAGATGTAAAGTTTGGTTTTTCAATTGCAAGTGGTTCGGCGTGGCAGGCTATCGAAGCCACGCGTACACATGCCTCAATTGCATTACGTGGTTTTCACGCACATATCGGCTCACAAATCTTGGATACCGATTCCTTTGAAATTAGTGCTGAACGCCTGATCGCACTGTTGGCAAAGTACCGTGATACTTTTAAAGAAGAGCTACCCGAATTAGATTTAGGGGGAGGTTATGGAATCGCTTACTTACCGGGCGATGAAGAACTATTACCAACTGTAGTTATGAACGCATTAGCGCAGGCAGTTAAAGAAAACTGTGCTAAATATAAATTAGCTCACCCGCGAATTTCGATTGAACCAGGGCGGGCAATAGTTGGTCCAACCATGTTTACGCTCTATGAAGTTGGAACCATAAAAGATGTAACGTTAGAAAACGGCAATAATCGTCGATATATTTCTATTGACGGTGGAATGAGTGAGAATATTCGCCCTGCTCTCTATAGCGCCGAATACACAGCAGTACTTGCAAATCGCACAAGCAATGCTCCTATGCTTTCCACGCGCCTGGTTGGAAAGCACTGTGAAACTGGCGATATCGTTATTCGCGAGATATCACTAGCCAGTGATATTGCACCAGGAGATTTGTTAGCAACCCCAGCCACTGGTGCATATGGTCGTAGCATGGCGAGTAATTACAACCACATGCCGCGTCCGCCAGTTATTGCAGTAAAAGATGGGAAAGCACGTGTAATTCTGCGTCGTGAGACCGAAGCCGATCTGTTGAGGCTCGACATTTAACGCCGATACAGGCATCTGTGAAAGAATAAGCGCATGGACGCAGGTTTGAAGACAATATCTATAGGCATGCTTGGCGCTGGAGTTGTGGGCAGCCAAGTAGCTCGCCTGCTGCAATCAGATGAACAAGAGTTATCAGAGCGCTCTGGAGCATTACTTGTTTTGAAAAAAGTTGGCGTGCGTAGCAGCACCCCGCGCGAAGGCATTGATTCTTCCATGATTACTACAGATTTGCACTCAATCGTGAGCGACCCTGAGATTAATATTGTTATAGAAGTTATGGGTGGAATCGAACCTGCACGCACGTTGATTTTAGAAGCAATTAAGAATAAGAAATCAGTGATCACTGCAAATAAAGCCTTACTTGCAACTCATGGTCATGAATTATTCAATGCAGCAGATGCGGCAAAAGTAGATTTATATTATGAGGCTGCTGTAGCTGGAGCGATTCCCATTATTCGATCGATGCGCGAATCTTTAGCAGGAGATCAGATCACTCGAGTTTTGGGAATTGTAAATGGAACGACAAATTATATTTTGACAAAGATGCATGAAGAAGGCCGTGATTTTGCCGAAGTTCTTAAAGAGGCACAGGCCCTTGGCTTTGCAGAGGCTGATCCAACTGCAGATATTGAAGGTCATGATGCTGCCGCTAAAGCTGCACTTCTGGCCAGCTTGGCATTTCACAGCACAGTGACAATCGATGAAGTGTATTGCGAAGGTATTACAGGTATATCTATCGATGATGTCAACGCGGCAAAGGCTATGGATTGTGTCATTAAGTTATTAGCGATAGCAGAGTTAACATTGAAGGATGAAATCTCCGTGCGAGTGCACCCGGTCATTTTGCCAAACTCGCATCCGCTGGCCTCAGTTCGTAACGCTTTTAACGCCGTATACGTAGAGTCTGAGTCTGCTGGCCAACTCATGTTTTACGGGCGCGGAGCGGGAGGCGCACCAACAGCATCTGCAATTTTGGGCGACCTAGTTGCTGTTACTCGCCATCGCGCATATTCAACTGTGGGTTATGGTGAGTCAGATTATGCAGATTTAGATATTGCGCCAGTTGGTGAAGTGAAGTCTCAGTACTACGTTCGCTTACATGTAGCTGATAAATCAGGTGTTTTAGCTGCCGTGGCACAAACTTTTGCAAGTGAAGATATTTCTATTCAGACAGTTCGTCAGGCTGGTTTAGGAAAAGATGCCGAACTCATTGTTATCACACACAGTGCGGCAGAGGCCTCGCTCAAGGCGTGTGTGAAGAAATTAACTGATATGTCAATTGTTAGCAAAGTTGAATCTGTAATTCGCGTTGAAGGCGCGGTCTCGTAAATGGGAATCTTCGGGAAAAGTAAAAAAGGCGCACATCAATGGCGTGGAGTAATTGAGGAATACCGCCATCGTTTGCCTGTGAATGCTAATACACCAATTATTTCACTTCGCGAAGGTGGCACTCCACTTATTTATGCATGCAACCTTTCAGAATTACTGGGTAACCATGTTTGGATTAAATACGAGGGCCTGAATCCAACAGGATCGTTTAAAGATCGCGGAATGACGATGGCGATTTCGAAAGCGGCCGAAGAAGGTGCTAAAGCCGTGATCTGCGCATCTACAGGCAACACATCGGCATCTGCTGCAGCATATGCAGTTAAAGCTGGCATGACCCCAGCGGTATTAATTCCTAAAGGCAAGATTGCAATGGGCAAACTAGCCCAAGCCGTTATTCACGATTCAACTATTTTGCAAGTAAATGGAAACTTTGATGATTGTCTAACTCTTGCACGTGAACTTTCAGAGAACTATCCAGTCGCACTTGTGAACTCGGTGAATCCATTTAGGATCGAAGGCCAAAAGACTGCAGCATTTGAAGTTGTAGATATGTTGGGCAACGCCCCAGATATTCACGCACTACCAGTTGGAAATGCCGGAAATATCACGGCTTATTGGAAGGGCTATAAGGAGTATTACAACGATGGCATGGCCCAACGTCTGCCTGCAATGTATGGCTTTCAAGCTGCAGGAGCGGCGCCAATTGTTAAGGGCACAATAGTGAAAAATCCAGACACTATTGCTACAGCGATTCGTATTGGAAATCCCGCATCATGGGCGCAGGCAGTTGAAGCCCGGGACACATCCGGTGGAGTTATTGACTCAGTAACTGATCGAGAAATTCTGGCCGCTTATCGCTTAATCGCGGCTAAAGAAGGTATTTTCGTCGAGCCTTCTTCGGCCGCCGGTTTAGCTGGCCTCATTAAGTATAAGAAAGCCGGAAAGTTACCTAAAGATAAGACGATTGTTATTACAGTGACTGGACATGGGCTAAAAGATATTCCTTTTGCCCTTGAGACTGCCAAGAAACCTGTTGTAGTTCCAGTTAATGTTAAAGCTGCCGCAAAGGCGCTGGGCCTTAGTTAATATGAAGCCAACTTTTAAAGCGCAATCAATGCAGGTACAGGTTCCTGCAACGAGTGCCAATTTAGGCCCAGGCTTTGACAGTCTTGGCTTGGCTTTGGGTATGCACGATCGATACATCGCGCAGGTTTTAGATGAGCAGATAATCGACATCGATGTTACTGGTGAGGGTGCAGACAGTGTGCCACGTAATGAAAAGAACTTAGTAATTAAATCGATGCATAAAGGCTTTGAATTTTTAGGTGGTCAGCCTCGCGGAATTGCACTTCGTGCGTTGAATGTGATTCCTCATGGTCGTGGCCTAGGTTCGTCGGCTAGCGCAATCGTTGGTGGACTATCACTTGCGCGAGCATTAGTACTTGGTGGCAATGAACGCATGAGCAATGACGACATGTTGAATTTGGCAAATGAACTTGAAGGACATCCCGATAATGTCGCCGCTGCAATTTACGGTGGAGCAACTGTTGCTTGGCAAGAAGTTCAACACGGCCATAACGTTGCACTCTCTGTGCAACTTCAAGTTGATGCACGCATTGGTGCTATCGCATTTGTGCCAGCAACCTCAGTTGCAACACATAAAGCGCGAAAAATGCTGCCAGATTTAGTTACTCATTCGGATGCAGTTAAGAACTCGGCTAACACTGCATTGTTAGTGCATGCACTTCAACATCGCCCTGATTTATTGCACACGGCAACCCAAGATTTCCTGCATCAAAGCTATCGCGCCGATGCAATGCCAGGCTCCTATGTGCTTTTACAAAAGCTTCGTAAAGCCGGTGTTGCAGCCTTTATCTCCGGGGCAGGCCCAACTGTTTTAGTGCTCCACACTGGAGGATCTGGCGAGGTCGATGAACTAGCCCGTGCCGCGGGCGATAAGTTCCTTACGAGCGCGCTGAGCCTCTCTCGTACAGGTGCCAGCCTGGTGACAGGCTAGATTTTGCCCTGAGCTAGTCGCACTGCTAATATTTAGGCATCTGTTCGGCCCGCTTATTGTGGCCAGCAACACCTACAGATATTCAGAGAATAAAAAACCACCGTCATTGGGTATTTTTCAAAAAAACTCAAAGGCCAATAGCGAAAAGATACAGATGACAACAACAGATGAACCCGTACGTTCACAAAGTCCAGAGCTAGCTGCAATGACCTTGCCTAAGTTAAAGACTGTTGCAACACAGTTAGGTGTTGACGGCGCAGCAAAGATGAAGAAGGACGCACTTGTAGAAGCGATCGCCGATTTACAGGCTAAGAATCGCGAAGCTGCAAAAGCAGAACGTGAAGCCCGCCGTGAAGCGCGCAATAGCCGCAAGAAAGATAGTAAGCCAGCGGCAAGCACGGTTCAAGATTCAGACGAGGATTCAGGCGAGGATGCACCATCGAATGATCGTGGAAACCGCAACGATCGTTTCGACCGCAACGATCGCTCACGTGCTCGCAACCGTGATCGCAATAGCCGCGACCGTGCACCGCGCGAAGAGCGCGAACCAGTCATTGGTGAAGATGATGTTTTAGTGCCAGTGAGTGGACTGCTAGATATTCTCGATAGTTATGGCTTTATCCGGACGTCGGGATATTTGCCAGGCCCAAACGATGTTTATGTAACGCTGCAGCAAGTTCGCAAGAACGGACTGCGCAAAGGCGATGTTGTAACAGGTCAAGTTCGCCAACCACGTGAAGGCGAAACTAAGCAGAAGTTCAACGCACTAATCACTCTTGAAACCGTTAATGGAATGACGCCTGAGGAAGCACGTAACCGTGTTGAATTTGGCAAGTTAACTCCGCTGTACCCACAAGAGCGTTTGCGCCTTGAGACTGAGCCAAATATTTTGACAACTCGAGTTATCGATTTAATCGCACCGATTGGTAAGGGTCAGCGCGGACTTATTGTTTCACCACCTAAAGCTGGTAAGACAATGGTTCTGCAGTCAATTGCTAACGCGATTACAACTAATAATCCAGAGTGTCACTTGATGGTGGTCTTAGTTGACGAGCGTCCAGAAGAAGTGACAGATATGCAGCGCAGTGTTAAAGGTGAAGTTATTGCTTCAACTTTCGACCGCCCAGCAGATGACCACACAACAATTGCCGAGCTTGCTATTGAGCGCGCAAAGCGTCTTGTTGAACTTGGTCATGACGTCGTTGTTCTTCTTGATTCAATTACTCGCTTAGGTCGCGCGTACAACATCGCAGCACCAGCTTCAGGACGAATTTTATCTGGTGGTGTTGATTCAGCTGCGCTATACCCACCTAAGAAGTTCTTTGGTGCTGCTCGTAATATTGAAGATGGTGGATCACTAACGATTCTTGCAACGGCTCTTGTCGATACAGGTTCTCGCATGGATGAAGTTATCTTCGAAGAGTTCAAGGGAACTGGAAACATGGAGCTCATCCTTGACCGTCGACTTGCAGATAAGCGCATTTTCCCAGCAGTAAATGTTGTGGCATCTGGTACTCGTAAGGAAGAAATCCTGATGGGCTCTGAAGAGCTCAACATTGTCTGGAAGCTTCGTCGTGTACTTCATGCACTTGAGCCTCAGGCAGCTCTAGAACTTCTCCTTGAGAAGATGAAGGGCACTAAGTCGAATGTGGAGTTCTTGATGCAGATCCAGAAGACCACAGCTGGCCCTGATGACAGCAAGTAATCAGGCGCAAATTTCATAAAAGAAGGGCTTTGGCCTACTCTTATCCACGTTAACCGATCCGCTTGGTTCACTGAAGTGATTCAGACCCAGGCACGAAATTAGGGAAGTTCAATGAAGCCAGAGATCCATCCAGAGTACAAAGAGACCCAAGTAACGTGTGGTTGCGGTGAGAAGTTTGTTACCCGCTCAACAGTTGCAAGCGGTTCGATCTATGTTGAAGTCTGTTCTGTATGCCACCCGTTCTACACCGGCAAGCAGCGCATCCTTGATACTGGTGGACGTGTTGCTAAGTTCGAAGAGCGCTTTGGAAAAAAGACCACCGAAGCTAAGTAGCTTTCTAAAAAAACCGCATCGCAGCCTTAACGGTTGCGGTCGCGGTTTTTTTATTTCTCGTACCTTAGTTCTATTGATGGAAAGGAGAAGCCCATGACTAATGACCGCTTTGCATCAGCCCATGAAATGGTGCGCGAGTATGCCGAATTAGAAGCCAAGATGGCCGATCCTTCTATTCATGAAGATCAAAATAACGCGCGCAAACTTGGTCGTCGCTATGCCCAGCTAGGGCCAGTCGTTGCGGGCTTTAAGGCCTGGAAATCCGCCGAAGAAGATTTAGTTGCCGCTAAAGAGTTAGCTCAAGTTGATGCTGATTTTGCAAGCGAGATTCCAGCACTCGAAGTCAGCGCAGAGGCAGCAGCTGAAAAGCTAGAAGAGTTATTGTTACCGCGAGATCCCAATGATGATCGTGATGTCATTTTGGAAGTTAAAGCCGGCGCAGGTGGCGATGAATCTGCGATTTTTGCTGGAGATTTGCTACGTATGTATATGCGTTATGCCGAAAAACATAATTGGAAAGTTGAAGTTATCGATGCCACCGAGAGTGAAATGGGTGGCTACAAGG
>Ga0208566_1000248_pt1 | contig 39107 bp, 35 predicted proteins | sample PL_2010_150m_FD_184159 | JGI IMG/M metagenome (GOLD analysis project Ga0208566, IMG submission 184159) | Freshwater microbial communities from Powell Lake, British Columbia, Canada to study Microbial Dark Matter (Phase II) - PL_2010_150m... | ecosystem: Environmental > Aquatic > Freshwater >...
CTCCATGCCGTGTCGGTGGCACGCGCCTTCAGCCAAGCACTGCGCCAGCGCAGGCATGACCATACCCTGATCCATCACTCCGATCGCGGCATCCAGTATTGCAGCGACTTCTACCAGCGAATCCACGCGCGCAACGGGATCACCTGCTCGATGACTGATGGCTACGATTGCTACCAGAACGCTCTAGCGGAACGCGTTAACGGCATACTGAAAAACGAACCGCTCCTCCAGCGACCAGCCGATCTGGAGCAAGCTCGTAAATTGGTGCATGAAGCCATCGCCATCTACAACCATGAACGACCCCATCACGCCCTGAAATACAAAACGCCCAATGCGGTGCATCAGGCGCTTTGAACAACGGCTAGCTTGAAGAAAGGTGTAAACCTATTTCAGGACTAGACACTTGCCCTGATCAGACTTTGCTTTCGAGGCCCGCCACGGTCGCATTGATCCAATCTTCGGCGCGCTGGTTGAGCTCGGCGGCCGCACGAGGGCCTTCGCTCTCTGCATGCATTGCTGGTCCGATAACAACCTGGATTACCCCAGGTCGCTTACCCCAACCGGATTTGGGCCAGAATGTTCCAGCGTTGTGCGCCACCGGTAAAACTGGGAGCTTGGCGTTGACGGCAAGCGCCGCACCGCTGCGCGAGAACTTGCCAACCTGCCCGACCGGAACGCGCGTACCTTCTGGAAAAATCAGCACCCAGGCGCCCTGCTCCAGCCGCTCCAGACCCTGCTTGGCGACCTGACGCAACGCTTCTTTTGGGTTTTCGCGGTCGATCGCAATCGGCTTTAGCAGCCGGATCGCCCACCCAAAGAAGGGTACGTTCAGCAACTCGCGCTTGAGCACCTGACTCAATGGCTCGAAGTAGGCCGAAAGGAAAAATGTCTCCCATGTGCTCTGGTGTTTGGACAGAATCACGCAGGGCTTTTCCGGGATGTTTTCCGCGCCGCTTACTTCATAGCGCAAGCCAACAATGTTCTTGGCTAACCATACGGCACTGCGGCACCAGGTCTGGACCACGAACCGGTAGCGCGTGCGAAACGACATGAACGGTGCAAATACAAGACTGACCAGGCACCAGGCGAATGCCGTGAACGATAGCAACAGATAGAACAACACGATGCGTAGCGGCAGCAAGGCGCTCATCGTTTGGCTCCCAGCAGATGATCAACCACAGCCGATAGGTCATCGAACACTTGCGTACCGGCTGGCAGCGACCCTTTCAAGGTTTTCAACCCGTTGCCGGTGCGAACAAGATACGGCACACCGCCCAGACGCATTCCTGCGACCAGATCGCGTTGGCTGTCACCCACCACCGGGACGTCCTTTAGATCATCTAGGTGAAAGTGTTGTGCTATTTGCTGGAACAAGCCAGGCAGCGGCTTGCGACAGTTGCAGCCATCGTCGGGCCCATGCGGGCAATGCACGATCAGGTCGACCCGACCACCCTCTTCCATCGCCAATTGCTGCATCTTGAAATGCATGTCGCCTAGGGTGGTGGCGTCAAACAGGCCGCGTGCCAGGCCGGACTGGTTGGTAGCGACTGCTACCGTCCAGCCAGCCTGGCACAACCGTGCGATGGCCTGGATCGAGCCCGGTATCGGGATCCATTCATCCAGGCTCTTCACGAAGGCGTCAGAGTCCTCGTTAATCACACCGTCGCGATCCAGCACGATCAGCTTCACCGGCTTAGCCAAGTGCGGAAATATCGGCAACGCCAAGGAACAATCCTCTCAACCGGGCAAGCAAGGCATAGCGGTTGGCACGGACCGAAGCATCTTCGGCGTTCACCATTACCGCCTCGAAGAAGGCGTCAACCGGACCGCGCAGGTGCGCCAGACGCTCGAGCGCCTCGCGATACTGACGATCCGCAGCCAGGGGCTGCACGGCTTGTTCGGCCTGCTGCAGCGCAGAATACAAAGAGAACTCGGTGGCGTTGTCGAAGTAACGCGGCTCGACCGTCTCCGGTAGTTTTGCTTCGAATTTGCTCAGCAGGTTCGATACGCGCTTGTTTGCAGCAGCCAGGGCTTCCGCTTCCGGCAAATTGCGGAACGCCTGTACGGCCTGTACGCGCTGATCGAAATCCAAGGCTGAACCCGGCTGAACGGCACGTACCGATAGATAGGACGCCACATCGACGCCTTCGTCCTCGTAGCGGGCACGCAGGCGATCAAAGATGAAGTCCAGGACCTGATCGGCCAGACTTTCGGTTTTGACCTGTGCGCCGAACTGGCTGATGGAGAAGCGAACGGCTGCGACCAGATCCAGGTCCAGGCGCTTCTCGATCAGGATACGCAGGATGCCCAGCGCCGCGCGGCGAAGCGCATAGGGATCTTTGCTGCCAGTGGGCAACATGCCAATCCCGAAAATACCCACAAGCGTGTCCAGCTTGTCAGCCACAGCCAGGACCGCACCCGTATGAGTCGTGGGCAGCTCGGCTCCGGCGCCTCGTGGCATGTACTGCTCATTCAGAGCCAAGGCGACGTCGTTGGGTTCGTTATCGTTAACGGCGTAGTAGTACCCTGCGATGCCCTGCATTTCAGGAAACTCACCGACCATCTCGGTCGCCAGGTCGCATTTACTCAACAGGCCTGCACGTGCGGCCCACTGCGCATTGCCTTCGGTACGTTCGGCGATGAACGCGGCCAACTTGGAGACGCGTACCGCCTTGTCGTACACGGTCCCCAGTTGCGCCTGAAACACTACGTTTTTCAGGCGCTCATTGAAGCTGTCGAGCTTCTGTTTCTTGTCCTGCTTGAAGAAGAACTCGGCATCGGTAAGGCGTGGACGCACTACCTTCTCGTTACCTGCAATGATCTGTGCCGGATCCTTGGATTCAATATTGGCGACGGTAATGAAGCGCGGAAGCAGCTTCCCGTCTGTGTCCAACAGGCAGAAATATTTCTGGTTGTCCTGCATTGTTGTGATCAATGCCTCCTGGGGAACCTCCAGGAAGCGTTCTTCGAAGGAACACACCAGCGGCACAGGCCATTCAACCAGCGCAGTCACTTCATCCAGCAGGGCTGGCGGCATGATCGCGCGACCGCTCTGCTCGCTCGCCAGCTGCTCGACGCGCTTGGCGATCAAATCGCGGCGCTCGGCGAAATCGGCAATGACGTGAGCGCCGCGCAGGTCTTCCAGATAGCTCGAAGGCTTGGAAATGCGTACCGGGCTCGGGCTGTGGAAGCGATGGCCGCGTGATTCGCGTCCGGCGCGTTGAGTCAGGATCGTGCAGTCGATGACCTGCTCGCCAAACAGCATGACCAGCCACTGCGTTGGCCGAACAAACTCTTCCTTGCGTGCGGCCCAACGCATGCGCTTGGGGATCGGCAGTTCGTTGAGCGAAGTCTCGACGATAGCGGGCAACAGGTCGGCAGTTGCCTGACCGGGTATCGAGCGGCTATACCTGAGCTTCGGACCGCTGCGGTCGATCTCCGCAAGGTCCACACCGCATTTGCGAGCAAAGCCCAACGCGGCCTGGGTCGGTTCGCCATCTGCGTCGAAAGCCGCCTGAAGAGGTGGTCCATCCAGGTTGATGCTGCGATCAGGCTGCTCGGTATCGAGCTGCTCGATCAGTACAGCGAGGCGCCGGGGCGCGGCAAACGCCTGTACCCGGCCGTGCGAGAGGCCAGCCTCTTTCAAACCCTTCTCGATGCCCGTGCGAAACGCGTCGGACAACTTGCCCAAGGCCTTGGGCGGCAGCTCTTCGGTGCCGAGCTCGACCAGGAAATCCAGTGCACTCATTCTGCAGCCTCCAGCTTGGCCAATACTTGGTCACGCATAAGCACCTCATCGCGAAGAGCAGGGGTGGCCATGGGGAAGCCGAGTTTGGCGCGTGCCTGCAAATAGCTCTGCGCGACCGAGCGAGCCAGTGCCCGCACGCGCAGGATGTATTGCTGCCGCGCTGTTACCGAGATGGCCCGGCGCGCATCCAGCAGGTTGAAGGTATGCGAGGCCTTCAGCACCATTTCGTAGGTCGGCAACGGCAGCTCCAGTTCGATCAACCGGTTGGCTTCCGATTCGTAGAAATCGAAGAGTTCGAACAGCTTGTCCACATTCGCGTGTTCGAAGTTATAGGTGGACTGCTCCACCTCGTTCTGATGGAACACATCACCGTAGGTAACGGTACCGAATGGGCCGTCGGTCCAGATCAGGTCGTAGACCGAGTCGACGCCTTGCAGATACATGGCAAGTCGCTCTAGGCCATAGGTGATCTCACCGGTAACGGGGTAGCACTCGATGCCGCCGACCTGCTGGAAGTAGGTGAACTGTGTGACTTCCATGCCGTTGAGCCAGACCTCCCAGCCAAGACCCCAGGCGCCAAGTGTTGGCGATTCCCAGTTGTCCTCGACGAAGCGCACATCGTGTACGGACGTGTCGACACCGATGCGACGTAGAGACTCCAGATACAAATCCTGGATATTGTCAGGGTTCGGCTTCAGCACGACCTGAAACTGATAGTAGTGCTGCAGGCGGTTCGGGTTCTCGCCATAGCGACCGTCGGCGGGGCGACGCGAAGGCTGGACATAGGCAGCGTTCCAGGTCTCGGGACCGATCGCGCGAAGGAAGGTGGCGGTGTGGAAAGTACCGGCGCCCACTTCCATATCGTAGGGTTGCAGTACGACGCAACCTTGCTCTGCCCAGTAGTTTTGCAGGGCAAGAATCAGGTCTTGGAAGGTGCGCACGGCAGGCGTAGGCTGGGTCAAAATTTCACCTGTGCTGGCTTCGACAGAAAGCCTCGGAGTATACCTGATAACCGCTCTAACCCGTGGCGACGCTTGCTTTACGGCGTAGCCTCGGTGCCGCCGGCGATCTGCTCTAGCCCCTGCAAGGATCTGAAAAACATGCCGCGTTGCGCCTGGTGCAATGACGACCCGTTGTATATCGCCTACCACGACAATGAGTGGGGTGTTCCCACACGTGATCCAAAGGTTCTGTTCGAATTCCTCATCCTGGAGGGCGCACAGGCGGGCCTTTCCTGGATCACCGTGCTGCGCAAGCGAGAACGCTACCGTCAGGTCATGTTCGGCTTCGACCCGAAGCGGCTGGCACAGATGACGGATGCAGAGATCGACGAGCTGATGCTCGACACAGGCATTATCCGTAACCGTCGAAAACTCGAAGCCGCACGGCGCAATGCCCAGCGTTGGCTGGAGCTGGAAGATCCGGCTGGCTGGTTGTGGTCTTTTGTGAATGGCGAGCCGAAGATCAACCATTTCGAGTCGTTCAGCCAGGTGCCGGCGGTGACCGCAGAAGCCGAGGCGATGAGCCGTGCCTTGAAGAAGGCTGGGTTCAGTTTTGTTGGCCCGACCATCTGTTACGCCTATATGCAGGCGTGCGGCATGGTCATGGATCACACCGTTGACTGCGATCGCTACGCCGCTCTGGCGATGGTCACGGCAAACGCCTGACAACCGTGACGGCTCGAGGAGTAGCCTACCGCGCGAAGCAGTTACACTAGCGTCTTTGATTTTTCGGGAGAGATCCTTGGACAAGTTCAAAGGTGCGCTGTTGGTTGGCTTTCTGCGCCTGTTCGCCCTCCTCCCCTGGCCGGTAGTTCAGGGCATGGGTAGCTTTATTGGCTGGCTGATGTGGAAGCTGCCCAACCGCTCGCGCGAAGTTGCCCGGACCAATCTCTCCAAATGCTTTCCAGAGCTTGATGATGCCGAACGGGAGCGGCTGCTCGGGCGAAGCCTGAAGCAGATCGGCAAGGCCTTTACCGAGAGCGCTTGCGCCTGGATCTGGCCAGCGGACAGGACCTTGCGTCTGATCAAAGAGGTTGAAGGGCTTGAGGTGCTGGAACAGGCGCTGGCCTCAGGCAAGGGCGTCGTGGGCATTACAAGCCATCTTGGGAACTGGGAGGTGCTCAATCATTTCTATTGTGCCCAGTGCAAACCGATCATTTTTTATCGGCCGCCGAAGCTAAAGGCTGTCGATGATCTCTTGCAACGCCAGCGTGTACAGTTGGGCAACAAGGTTGCTCCCTCGACTCGAGAAGGCATCATCAGTGTCATCAAGGAAGTCCGTAAAGGCGGCGCCGTAGGCATACCGGCAGATCCGGAGCCCAGCGAAGGTGCGGGCGTTTTCGTGCCGTTCCTCGGCACGCAAGCGCTGACGAGCAAGTTCGTCCCCGGAATGCTCACCGGAGGCAAGGCAGTCGGTGTGTTTCTTCACGCGTTGCGCTTGGATGATGGTTCAGGCTACAAGGTAATCCTCGAGGCGGCGCCTCCTGCCATGTACGACGAGGATGTCGAGGTCGCGGTAGCGGCCATGAGTGGCGTCATCGAGCGTTATGTGCGTGCCTGGCCGAGCCAGTACATGTGGACAATGAAGCGTTTCAAGAAGCGGCCAGCTGGCGAGAAACGCTGGTATTAAACGACTGCTCATCAGCATAAAGGGAATTCGATGGGAAACCCGAATCAGCGACAGCACCCACGCGCACCGATGAAGTGCCGCATTCGCATTACCCACGAGTCATTTGGCGAGGTGTTCGCGCATACCCGCGATCTCTCTGATGGTGGCGTTTACGTCAAACATCCTCAGCTGACCGAGCTCCGGCCGGGCATGACGGTCAGCGGCCAGGTTCAGGATCTCCCGATTCCTGCGCCTGTGCTGCAGATGGAAGTGATGCGTGTCGATGCCGAGGGTGTTGGCTTGCGTTTCGTCCAACAGGACTGAAAGGCGAATCCCGAGGGAAAGGCCCAGGCTACTCCCCTGCCTGTTTGCCGAGCTTGCGTAGAAACACACCCATTTCCTTTTCGGCCTGCTTGTCGCCGTGTGCTTGCGCCGCGAGCAGGCCTTGTTCCCAGGCGCGCCTCGCGCCATCGTTATCGCCATTGGCCTGCCGAGCCTTGCCGAGTAGCTTCCAGGCCGCTGAGTACTCAGGATCCTGTTCGACGCAGCGCTGCAGGTGAACGGCGGCCTCCGCCGCGTTACCCACATCTAGCAAGCCCTTGCCTAGCCCGAAGCGGAGCATTGGGCTGTCCTTGCCCTGGGCAAGCATCTTTTGCAGTGATTCGAGCATCGCTTTTCTCTGGCTAGTACTGTGTTGGGTTAAGGATAGAGCAGAGGCGCACTGCCAGCAGCAGCCTAGCTCGCCTGTGTCACTGCGCTGAGAAACTCCTGTGTGCGTGTTTCCTGGGGGTTGCCGAACAGCTCATCCGGTGTGCCCTGTTCATGGATCCGCCCTTCGTTGAAAAAGCACACGCGGTCAGCGAACTCCCGGGCGAAGCCCATCTGATGGGTCACCATCAGCATGGTCAGGCTGTGCGCCTCGCCCAACCGACGAATCACGTTGAGTACTTCGCCACACAGCTCCGGATCCAATGCGGAGGTCACTTCGTCGAACAGCATCACCTTGGGACGCATCGCCAACGCACGGGCAATGGCCACCCGCTGTTGCTGGCCACCGGATAATTGCGAGGGGTAATGGTCGAGTTTGTCTTCCAGTCCTACCATCGCCAGCAGTTCCTCGGCGCGTTCACGGGCTTCCTTCTTGGATAGCCCCAGCACCTGCACAGGCGCTTCCATCACGTTCTGGCGTGTGCTCATGTGGGGAAACAGGTTGAAGCTCTGGAACACCATGCCGACCTTGCCACGTACCCGGCGCAGGTGCCGCGCGTTGGCCCGTACCAGATTGCCATTGGGTCCGGGCATATGGGTCAGCGGTTCGTCATCGACCATGATCACGCCTTCGTCGATGTCTTCAAGGGTCATCAGGGCTCGCAGGAGCGTGGATTTGCCCGATCCGCTGGGCCCAATGATCGCAACCTTCTCGCCGGTTCGGACATCCAGATCGAGATGGTTGAGCACGGTGAGATCGCCAAAGTGTTTGCTCACATCGCGAAACTGCACCATAAGCTCCGGCTCGTTGGCGGTGCTGGCGGAATGATTTGCGCTGGCAGGCATCGATGCGTTCATCGGGCTAGCTCCATACGGTTTTCCAGTCGGCGTACGAACCAGGCGAGGCCGAGGCTGAGGATAAGGAAGAACAGGCCGACCATGGTGATCGGCTCCAGATAGCGGAAGTGTTCCGAGCCGATGTTCTTGGCCCTTTGCATGATTTCCACCACGGTGATGGCGGACAGCACGGGTGTGTCTTTGAGCATCGAGATCATGTAGTTACCTAGCGCTGGCAGAATCGGCCGTAATGCTTGCGGCAGGATTACCTTGCGGTAGGCGTTGAGCGGTTTCATGTTCAGCGCAGTCACTGCCTCCCACTGAGCGCGTGGTACCGCGTCGAGCCCGGCGCGGTAGACCTCGGCGGTATAGCAGGCGTAGTGAAGTGCAATGCCGATGATGCCCGCCTGTAACGCAGACAGGTTGAAGCCGTAGTTGGGCAGCACGAAGAACAGGAAATACACCTGAATCAACAGCGGCGTGCTGCGGATGAATTCGATCAAGCCTGTCATCGGCCATGACAGCCAGCGATGCCGGCTGCGACGCCCGACCGCCAGAAACAGGCCCAGCACGATCGCGATGGAAAACCCTGCGATCGTAATGCCGATGGTTTTCAGTGAGGCATCAAGCAACCTGGGCAGAATCTCCCAGGCAAAGTCCCAATCGAAGAAGTTCACGACATCCCTCCCCGCATGCGGCCGCGTGCCAGTCGCCGCTCAAGGGTGCGCATGGAAAAGTTGATGATCTGCGCGAGAACGAAGTACATCACCAACGCCAGACCGAAAATCTCCAGCGTCATCAAAGTGGCCTGGTCGAGCTGACGCGCCCGGAACGCCAGATCGGACAGCGTAATCAAGGAGACCAGCGAGGTGTTTTTCAGCAGCTCGATCAACAAGTTGGTGCCTGGCGGGATTGCAGCTAGCAGCGCTTGCGGCAGGATGATCCGACGTAGGCGCTTGCCGGCGCTCATGTTCAGGGCCTGGCAGGCCTCGTATTGGCCTTCGGGCACCGAACGGATAGCGCCGCGCAGTACTTCAGCACCGTAGGCGCCAATGTTCAGCCCAAGGCCGATCACCGCGACGTTGAACGCGCTCATGGCGATGTTGAAGGGTGGCATCGGCAGTACGAAGTAAAGCCAGAACAGCTGCACAAGCAGCGAGCTGCCACGGAACACTTCGATGTACGCGATGGCTAGCCAGCGTAGCGGTGGAATCGGCGATAGCCGACCCAGCGCGCCGATCAGCGCGGCGACTATTGCCAGAAGGGAGCCCCAAAAGGTGATCTGCACGGTCACCCAGGCCCCTTGCAGCAAGAGGGGTAGTAGTTCGTTCATCTTGGCTTTCCAGTTGGCAACGCGACCGCTAACGCTGCAGTTGCTGCGCGATCGCTAGGCTTTGTCTCGAGTAAACGCTCCCGTCGAGGGATGACGTTTCGAAGCTGGCGGGAGGATGTAGCGAGCCGAGAAAGGCCACATCGCATTGGCGCGATGTGGCCAGGTAAAGATGGCGTACCTGACGTAGAACTATTCATGAATGTGTCCGGCACGGTGCGGGTTAAGCATTGCCGGATGTATTCGTCAGGCTTTGCAGAGCTCCTCGGCAGTCTTGTCAGTGATGTTGGAACGGTCGAAGCCAAAGGGTTCGACGGTTTTCAGATGCTCTTCGCTACCGAGCCACTTCTTCAATTCAGCGTTGACTGCGTCACGCAAAGCCTTGTCTTCCGGCCGGAACGCCAGCGCGCCGTAACCGGTATTGGCCGGGTCGTCCTTGAAGTCATCCGTGGCTTCGACCTGATCGCCGGCCTTCTCCGCCAGGCCTCGCATGGTCAGCTGGGTGCCGACTGCCGCATCGGCGCGGCCGGTGCGCACGGCCTGCAGTTGCGAGGTGGTATCGGGGACCTGGACGATCTGGGAATCCTTGATACCGGCCTTGCGTGCGTAGTTGAGATTGACCGTACCGGACATGATCGCCAGCTTGATCGATTCGTCCTTGGCAATGTCCTCGTAGCTCTGCAGCTGCTTGGGATTGCCAGCCTTGACCAGAAGGGTGTCCTGCAGCTGGTAATGCGGGTCGGTGAAAAGCACTTGCTTGCAGCGTTCCGGAGTGATGTACATGCCGGCGGCGATCAGGTCGAAACGACTGGCACGCAGGCCCGGGATCAGCGAGCCCCATTCGGTGAGTACCGGCTTGATGGTTTCGATACCCATCTGTTCGAAAATCTTCTCGACGATCTCAGGGGATTCGCCGGTCACGCTGCCGTCAGTGTCGGTGTAGGCGAAAGGAGTTTCGTTGGCATAGCCGATACGGACACTGCTTTTGGCGTTGATGTCATCGAGTGTGTCGGCCTGGGCCAGGCCGCTGATGGAAATACCGGTAACCACAGCGGTGGTCAGCAGAAGCTTGCCGAAACGGAAAGGACGTACGCGATTCATCGTGAATTCTCCTGTGCTTTTATCGTGAGCGGGCCGGAGCCTGCAATTTTTCAGGGCAGCTTCAAGAGCATCAGGACAGGGCTTTCCCTGCCTCAACGTGGCGTTGGACTTCTTTTATTAAATCAGGTGCGCCGCGTTTCGCTGCCTGAGCATACAAAAGCGGGTTTCTTCGGAGGATTGCACTAGGACAATTGCATGACATTGCGCTTCAGCTGATCCTGTCGGTTCGATAGAGGTGGAACGACATGCACAACTGGAAACAGGCCTTGCTGGCCGCCCATGGCGGCGGATCGAAGTACAAGCTGCTGGTCACCGCCATCGCAACCGACATCGAGCGGGGCGAGTTGCAGGATGGCCAACGTTTGCCTACGCAGCGTCTGTTGGCCGAGCAGCTGGATATCAGCGTGCAGACGGTGACCAATGCCTACAAGGAGCTGGAGCGGCAGGGCTGGGTGCGTTGCGAAGTCGGGCGCGGCAGCTTTGTCAGCCGGCGCATCAGCGAGCGGGTCGCCACCTCCATGCTTGATCGCGGTGAACATTCCCTGCTCGATTTCTCGACGGTTCGCATCGTTCGCAGCGAGCTCCACGACCACTACTGGCGACAGACCTGCCAGGAACTGGCCGCCGAGCATGCGCAACCATGGGTGCACGCTTGCCGACCAATCGCCGGCTTCGAACATCATCGTGAGGCCGGCGCTCAATGGCTGGCCGAGCTGGGACTCAGCGTAGCGCCGCGGGATCTGCTCCTGACCAACGGTGCCTCCCAGGCGATCTTCCTCGCCCTCGCCTCGCTGGCCGGGCCTGATGATCTGGTCCTCTGTGAAAGCTGTACGGACCACAGCGTGATTGGTACCGCTCAGGTACTCGGCTTCAAACTTCAGGGCGTAGAGGCTGATAACGAGGGCCTCGATCCGGAACACTTTGAGGACATCTGCGCCAACGAACGGGTCACCGCACTGGTCTGCACGCCGAATCTGAACAACCCCACCAGCAGCCTGATGCCCGACGGGCGTCGCCGGGAGATCGCAGAGATCGCCCGCCGCTATGGTGTGTACGTGATCGAAGACGATGTATACGGGCCCTTGCTGGGCGCTGCCCGAGCGGCACCGCCTATCAGCCACTACCTGCCGGAGCTGTCTTTCTACTGCACCAGTCTCACCAAGTCGGTCCTGACGGGGTTGCGCCTCGGCTACCTGGCGATGCCTCGGCGGCTGGCGCTCCGCACCGAGAGCATCTTCAGGGTGAACAGCTGGATGGCAGCGCCGTTGTTGGGCGAGGTCGCGACGCGCTGGATCGAACGCGGCCGTGCCAGGGAATTGGTGAGCCTGCAGCGCGAATTGATCGCCGTCCGGCAGGCTGCGGTGACCGCCGAACTGGGTGATTATCTACGCGGCAGTCATCCGGCTTCGCTGAGCGCCTGGCTAGACGTGCCGGAGCACTGGGAACTCGACGCGTTGCAGCACGAATTGCGTGGCCGTGGGATCGCACTGACTCTGCCGGATCCCTTTCTTCCGCCTGGTTGCCAGAGGCCCAGGGCGATGCGTCTTTGCATCGGTGCTGAATGCAGCGACCAGCGCTTACGCGCGGGTCTGGCAAGCATACGAGACGCCTTCGAGCAGTACCCGGAAATCCACGCGTTTCGCGGTGCCCGCTAGCCTGTCGGATCTCTATCGAAGCGAGCCGGCAAGACGAGCTGTGTCGGCTGATAGGCCTTGGCAGGGAAGCCAGGCGTCCTGGCATTCCGACCGACGCGCTATCCTCGGGCGCGAAATGCCACTAGAATGCGCGCCGCTCGGGCCATGTCGGCACGGCAATGGGTTCCCTCACCCCATCACTTCAAAAAGGAAATGCCATGTTGCAGCTCCCTTCATCGGTCCGCCGAGCCACCTTGGCCGGTCTGATCGCGTTTCACATTCTGATCATCATCGCCAGTAACTACCTGGTGCAGCTGCCGATTACCCTGTTCGGCTGGCACACCACCTGGGGCGCGTTCAGTTTCCCGTTCATCTTTCTCGCCACTGACCTGACCGTGCGCCTGCTCGGCAAGGGCCCGGCGCGTCGGGTGATCGCTCAGGTCATGGTTCCCGCTCTGGTCGCCTCCTACGTGGTCTCCGTGCTGTTTCACCAGGGCGCTTTCGCTGGGCTCGCGGCGCTGGGCGAGTTCAATCTGTTCGTGTTCCGTATAGCGGTGGCCAGCTTTCTCGCCTATGCGTTCGGTCAGATCCTCGACATTCAGGTATTCGATCGACTGCGCCGCTTGCGCCAGTGGTGGATCGCACCAAGTGCCTCCACCATCTTCGGCAACCTGCTGGACACCTTCCTGTTCTTTTCCATTGCCTTCTGGCACAGCGACGACCCGTTCATGGCGGCGAATTGGGTGGAAATCGCCAGCGTCGACTACGTGATCAAGCTGATCATCAGCCTGGCACTGTTCGTCCCGCTGTACGGCATGCTGCTGAATGCGATCGTGCGTCTACTGCCCGGCCAGCGGACGGCGACGGCTTAAGGGAAATCTCTTTAAGCCACCGGCCGGCCTGTGAACACAGGCTGGCCGGGCATGTATTGGATAGCCGTCAGAAGAAGGTGAGCCCCGCCTGGAACAGGCGTTCCACGTCCCGGATGTGTTTCTTGTCGACCAGGAACAGGATCACGTGATCGCCTGATTCGATGACGGTGTTGTCATGCGCAATCAGCACCTCTTCGTCGCGTATCACCGCGCCGATAGTCGTGCCTGTCGGCAACGCGATCTTGCCAATGGCGCGACCAACCACCTTGCTGGAACGAGAATCACCGTGGGCGATCACCTCGATTGCCTCGGCAGCACCGCGGCGAAGGGAGTGGGCGCTGACGATGTCGCCGCGGCGCACATGGGTCAGCAAGGTGCCGATCGTGGCCAACTGCGGGCTGATGGCGATATCGATCTCGCCGCCCTGGACCAGGTCGACATAGGCTGGATTGTTGATGATGCACATCACCTTGCGCGCGCCGAGGCGCTTGGCCAGCAGCGACGACATGATATTGGCCTCGTCGTCGTTGGTCAGCGCCAGGAAGACGTCCGCATCGTTGATGTTCTCCTCCACCAGCAGGTCGCGATCAGAGGCGCTGCCCTGGAGGATGATGGTGCTGTCCAGCGTGTCGGAGAGGTAGCGGCAGCGCGCCGGGTTCATCTCGATGATCTTGACTTGATAACGGCTTTCGATGGCTTCGGCGAGTCGCTCGCCGATGTGGCCACCGCCCGCGATGACGATGCGCTTGTAGGTGTCATCCAGCCGGCGCATCTCGCTCATCACCGCGCGGATGTGCCCTCGTGCCGCGATGAAGAACACCTCATCGTCCGCTTCGATAACCGTATCGCCCTTGGGCAGGATGGCCTGGTTGCGACGGAAAATCGCAGCCACACGCGTGTCGACGTTAGGCATGTGCTTACGGATCTGGCGCAGCTCCTGGCCTACCAAGGGTCCACCATAGTAAGCCCGCACTGCGACCAGCTGCGCCTTGCCGCCGGCGAAATCGATTACCTGCAAAGAGCCGGGATGCTCGATCAGGCGCTTGATGTAATTGGTCACGACCTGTTCGGGGCTGATCAGCACGTCGACCGGGATCGCCTCGTTACTGAACAGGCCTGAGCGGGTGAGGTACACCGACTCACGAACGCGGGCGATCTTGGTTGGTGTGTGAAACAGCGTGTACGCAACCTGACAGGCGACCATGTTGGTTTCATCGCTGTTGGTAACGGCGACCAGCATGTCCGCGTCATCCGCACCCGCCTGGCGCAGCACCGTCGGAAATGAACCGCGACCAACCACCGTGCGGATGTCCAGCCGGTCGCCGAGATCGCGCAGGCGATCGGCGTCGGTGTCGACCACCGTGATGTCGTTGGCTTCGCTGGCAAGATTTTCGGCAAGCGTACCGCCCACCTGTCCTGCGCCGAGAATGATGATCTTCACGCGATCGCTCCTGAAAGGCGGCTTTTTACCGCCACAGCATGGGATAGCCGAGACGCGGGCGTCCGGCTCACCTTAGGAATGCCGGCCATTGGGTTGGGCCGCAATTTTTATCAATTTGGCGTAATAGAAGCCGTCGTGGCCATTGTCCTGAGGCAGCAGCTGGCGTCCATGCGGCTGTTCGACGCCGAAGCCCTTGGGTAGATCCAGTTCCCGTGCACCCGCCGTGCGCGAAAGGAAGGCTTCGATCACGTCGCGGTTTTCGGTGGGCAGCACCGAACAGGTGGCATACAACAGAACCCCGCCGACAGCCAGGGTCGGCCACAGCGCGTCGAGAATCTCGCCCTGCAGTGCGGCCAGTGGCGCAATGTCGTCGGCCTGGCGCGCCAGTTTGATATCCGGATGCCGGCGGATCACGCCGGTGGCCGAGCACGGCGCGTCGAGCAGGATCCGCTGGAAAGGCTGACCGTCCCACCAGGCGTCGGTCGCGCGGGCGTCGGCTGCAACAAGCTTGGCGTCGAGCTGTAAGCGATCTAGATTTTCCTGCACGCGCTGTAGGCGTTTCGGCTCGATATCCAGGGCGATGACGTCAGCCAGTGAGGACTCGCGCTCTAGAATGTGGCAGGTCTTGCCGCCCGGGGCACAGCACGCATCAAGGACGCGCTGACCCGGTGCGAGATCAAGCAGGCTGGCGGCCAGTTGCGCCGCTTCGTCCTGCACACTGATGCGACCCTCGGCGAAACCCGGCAACTGAGTGACATCGCAGGGGGCGGCCAGTCGGATGCCGTCACTGCTGTGGCTGCAGGCGAAGGCCTCGATACCGGCTTCCTGCAGTTCTGCGAGATAGCTATCGCGTTCGACCTGACGATGATTGACCCGCAGCATCATGGGCGGATGCAGGTTGTTGGCGGTGCAGATCGCTTCCCAGTGCTCAGGCCAGTGGGCCTTGAGCGACTTCTGCAGCCAGCGCGGGTGGGAGAAGCGCACCACCGGGTCACGTTCGAGCTCGGCGAACAAGGTCTCACCGTCACGCTGGGCATTACGCAATACCGCGTTGAGCAAACCCTTCGCCCAGGGTTTCTTCAGCTTTTCGGCGCAGCCAACGGTTTCGCCGATGGCGGCATGCGGCGGAATCCGGGTGTAGAACAGCTGGTACAGGCCGACCAGCAGCAAGGCCTCGACATCACGGTCCGCAGCCTTGAACGGCTTCTGCAGCAATCGCTCGGCGAGGCCTGATAAACGTGGCTGCCAGCGGGCGGTACCAAACGCCAGCTCCTGGGTCAGACCACGGTCCCTGGCGTCCACCTTGGCGAGTGCGTCGGGCAGGCTGCTGTTCAGCGAGGCCTTGCCGGACAGCACCGCAGCCAAGGCACGGGCTGCCGCGAGGCGCGGGCTCATCGACATTATTCGAACACCTTGCCGACGGCGAACTGTTCACGGCGACTATTGAACATGTCGCCTGCGCCAAGCGCCTTGCCCCCTGGGAGTTGCAGACGAGTGAGTGTCAGCGAACCTTCGCCGCAAGCGACCTCCAGGCCGTCTTTGCTGGCCTCGATGATCTGGCCTGGCGCGCCCTGCCCTCTGGACGAGCACGCAGCGTGGATCTTCACCGGAACGCCGTTAAGGCTGCTGTGGCAGATTGGCCAGGGGTTGAACGCCCGTACCAGCCGCTCAAGCTCAACGGCGGGGCGGTTCCAGTCTACGCGTGCTTCGTCCTTGTTCAGTTTGTGAGCATAAGTGGCCCGTGCGTCGTCCTGGTCCTCACCCTTCAGTGAGCCGGCCTCCAGCGCTGATACAGCCTCGACCACGGCACGCGAGCCGAGGTCGGCCAGGCGATCATGGAGGGTGCCGCCCGTATCCTCACCTGTAATCGGCGTGCTGACCTTGAGCAGCATCGGTCCAGTATCCAGGCCCGCTTCCATCTGCATGACGGTCACGCCGGATTCGGCATCGCCGGCTTCGATGGCACGCTGAATAGGCGCCGCACCGCGCCAGCGTGGCAATAGCGAGGCGTGACTGTTGATACAGCCCAGGCGCGGCATGTCCAGAACGGCTTGCGGCAGGATCAAGCCGTACGCCACAACGACCATGAGGTCCGCCTGCAAACCGGCCAGCTCCGCCTGCGCAGCCGGGTCGCGAAGGGTCTGTGGCTGGTAAACCGGTATGTCATGCTGCAGCGCAAGCTGCTTGACTGGGCTGGGCATCAGCTTTTGGCCCCGGCCTGCTGGGCGATCCGGCTGCGTATACACCGCCACGACCTGACGCTTGGCGTCGAGCAGGGCTTGTAGATGCTGAGCGGCGAACTCCGGCGTGCCGGCGAAAACGATGCGCATAAATGGACTCGTCGATAATAAAAAAGGCTTGCTGCTGCAAGCCTTTGGAGTGAGAGATCAAGCCTGCTGACGGTGAAGCTTTTCCAGCTTCTTCTTGATCCGATCGCGCTTGAGATTGGACAGATAGTCGACGAACAGCTTGCCGTTGAGGTGATCACATTCGTGCTGAATGCATACGGCCAGCAGGCCTTCAGCGATCAACTCATAAGGCTGACCGTCGCGGTCCAGCGCCTTGATCTTGACCTTCTGTGGTCGATCTACGTTTTCGTAGAAGCCGGGGACCGACAGGCAACCTTCCTGGTACTGCTCCATCTCGTCGGTGAGAAACTCGAACTCCGGATTGATGAAGACCCGCGGCTCGGTCTTGTCTTCGGACAGGTCCATCACCACGACCCGCTTGTGCACGTTGACCTGCGTCGCGGCCAGGCCGATGCCGGGCGCGTCGTACATGGTCTCGAACATGTCGTCGATCAGCTGACGAATGCCGTCATCGACCACGTCCACCGGTTTGGCGATGGTGCGCAGGCGTGGATCGGGAAATTCTAGGATGTTCAGGATTGCCATATGCGTTTGTGATGCACTTATGGAATAAAGTCAAAAGCCGCTGCTAAGATGCCGAGCAGCTTGTAAACGGCTTAACGCCGCTTTCCACAAGGGTTTATGCGGCGCTAGGGCGCTTTACGTGAAGGCACATCATAAAGGGATTCACCACATGAGGAAATCACTACTCGCCCTGCTGTTGGTGGCGGTTGGCGGTATCGCAAACGCCGCTGTGCAGCTCAAGGATGGTCATCCGGAGCAGTACACCGTAGTGAAAGGCGACACACTCTGGGACATTTCCGGGCGGTTCCTGAGCGAACCCTGGAAGTGGCCGGAGCTCTGGCATGCCAACCCTCAGATTGAAAACCCGCACCTGATCTATCCTGGCGACAGCCTGAGTCTCGTCTATGTCGACGGTCAGCCGCGTCTGATGCTCAACCGTGGCGCATCGCGCGGGACGATCAAGCTGTCCCCAACCGTTCGCACCACACCAATCGCCGAAGCCATTTCCACCATTCCGCTCGAGGCGATCAACAGCTTCCTGCTGAATAACCGCATCGTCGACAGCGCTGAAGAATTCCAGGCCGCGCCGTACATCGTCGCAGGCAATGCCGAGCGCGTTATCAGCGGCTCGGGCGACCGCATCTATGGACGCGGCGAATTCAAGGATGGAATCAACATCTACGGCATCTTCCGTCAGGGCAAGACCTACAAGGATCCGGAGACGGGCGAAGTTCTCGGTATTAATGCCGATGACGTGGGCAGTGCGGAAATCGTCGACACCGAAGGCGACATCGCCACCATGTTGCTCACGCGGGTCACCCAGGAAGCACGCATCGGCGACCGCCTTTTCCCCAGTGAAGAGCGTGCGGTGAACTCCACCTTCATGCCGAGCGAGCCGGAAGGCGACATCAACGGCGTGATCCTGGACGTGCCACGTGGCGTTACCCAGATCGGACAGCTCGATGTTGTGACGCTGAACAAGGGCGAACGAGACGGTCTGAAAGTCGGTAATGTGCTGGCGGTCTACAAAACTGGCGAAACCGTTCGCGACCGGGTTACCGGAGAAAACGTGAAGATTCCGGACGAGCGTTCGGGCCTGCTGATGGTGTTCCGGACCTACGACAAGCTCAGCTATGGTCTGGTCCTTCAGGCGACTCGCTCGCTGTCGGTGATGGATAAGGTTCGCAACCCCTGATACCTCCAAGCCCCGCATCGCGGGGCTTGTCATTTCTGCTGTAAGACACCGCAAGGACGCGGTGCGACGAGACAAGGATTGTTGTCATGCCCTCGATTTCCCCTGCCGAGCTGGAAGCACGCCTGCGCCTGCACTTGTTGCCGGAGCTGGGCCCGCGTCGGCTGCACAAGTTGCTCAGCGCTTTTCCCGATGCGTCTTCAGCGCTCAGTGCGCCTGCGTCCGCGTGGCGCTCGCTGGGTTTGCCAGCCAGTTGTGCCGAAGCCAGGCGCAGCCCGTCGATACGTGAGCGCGCCGCAGTCAGTCTGAAGTGGCTGGAAGCGTCAGGGCACCATCTGATGATGTGGGATGACCCCGCTTATCCGGGATTGCTGGAGGAGCTATCGGACGCACCGCCGCTGCTGTTCATCGAGGGTGACCCAGACCTGCTGGCACAACCGCAGCTGGCAATGGTCGGCAGCCGACGCGCCTCTCGGCCGGGGTTGGACAACGCGACCGCCTTTGCTCGCAACCTGGCACGCGGCGGCTTCGTGATCACCAGCGGGTTGGCGCTGGGCATCGATGGTGCGGCGCATCAGGGCGCGCTGGATGTAGGCGGGAAAACCATCGCGGTGCTGGGGACCGGGCTCGAGCAGCTGTATCCGCGCCGTCATCTGGGGCTGGCTGCACGAATCGTCGAGGGCGGTGGTGCAGTGGTATCCGAGCTGCCACTCGATTGCTCACCGCAGGCTGCCAACTTCCCCCGTCGCAATCGCATCATCAGCGGCTTGTCTCTGGGCGTGCTGGTCGTTGAGGCAAGCCCTTCGAGCGGCTCGTTGATCACGGCCCGCCTGGCTGCCGAACAGGGTCGTGAGGTCTACGCGATTCCAGGCTCCATCCATCATCCCGGTGCCCGCGGCTGCCATCAGCTGATCCGCCAGGGTGCGGCCCTGGTGGAGTGTGTCGAGGACGTACTGCAAGCCCTGCGAGGCTGGCAGCAATCGCCAGTCGCACCCGAAACGCAACGATTTGAGCCAACCCACCCGCTGGTCGCCCAGCTGCATGCCGCACCCATGAGCAGCGAGGCGCTGGCCGGTGCCGTCAATCAGCCGCTGGCACAGATCCTCGCAGCGCTCACCGAGCTAGAAGTCGAGGGTCTGGTCGCTTGCGAGAACGGCCGCTGGATCGCCTGCGCTGGCTGACCTGCTGTGCTGTCATCAGCCCTTGGGTACACTTCGCCGATCAGTCTCAGGGGAGGTGGCAATGGTCGGCAATTGGCGTGTGCAGCAGGCGGCGCGGGTCGTAAGACGTGGCGGAGTCATCGCTTATCCGACCGAGGCGGTGTGGGGGCTGGGCTGCGATCCCTGGGATAGCGATGCGGTTCACCGACTGCTCGCCTTGAAAGAACGCCCGGTGGAGAAAGGGTTGATCCTGATAGCCGACTCCGTCGAACAGTTCGATTTTCTGCTCGAAGATCTTCCTGAGCGTTGGCTGGACCGCTTGGTTGGCACATGGCCGGGGCCAAATACCTGGTTGGTCCCGCACCGTGACCGTCTACCTGACTGGATTACCGGCAAACACGACAGCGTGGCCCTTCGTGTAAGCGACCATCCCTTGGTGGCCAGGCTTTGCGCCTTGACCGGCCCTCTGGTGTCGACATCAGCGAATCCGGCCGGCCGACCTTCCGCACGGTCACGTCTGCGGGTCGAGCAGTACTTTCCCGGCGAACTGGATGGCGTGCTTGGCGGCAGCCTGGGTGGACGCCGGAACCCTTCGACTATCCGCGATATACGCAACGGCGAAGTCATCCGCGCATCCTGACGCCCAGGCGCCAGGGTGCGGTGATGCCAACCCTATCAGGGCAAGAGAATGGTCGAGCCGGTCGTCTTGCCCGCCGCGAGCTGGCGCTGCGCCTCGGCTGCATCGGCGAGAGAGTAGCGCTGGCCGATCTCGACCTTGATCTTGCCGCTGGCGATCATTTCAAACAGCTCTGCCGCCATGGCTCGCAGGCTCTCGGCGGAGGTGGCGTAGCCGGCCAGGGTCGGACGTGTGACATACAGCGAGCCTTTTTGCGCCAGCACACCGAGGTTGACGCCCGTAACCGCGCCTGACGCGTTGCCGAAGCTGACCAGCAGCCCGCGTGGCGCGACGCAATCAAGCGAGACGTCCCAACTGCTCTTGCCCACCGAGTCGTAGACCACCGGGCACTTGCGGCCGTCGGTCAGCTCAAACACCCGCTGTACAACGTCTTCCTGCGTGCGATCGATGGTTTCCCAGGCGCCCAGTGACTTGGCGCGTTCCGCCTTTTCGGCCGAGCCGACCACACCGATCAGTTTGGCGCCGATGGCCTTGGCCCACTGGCAGGCGATCGAACCGACGCCGCCCGCTGCCGCGTGAAACAGTACGATCTCCCCTGCCTTCAGCTCGTAGGTCTGGCGCAGCAGATACTGGGTCGTCAGGCCCTTGAGCATGACCGAGGCCGCCTGCTCGAAGCTTACGCTTTCAGGCAACTTGACTAGGTGCCGCGCTGGCAGGGTGTGGTGCTCTCCGTAAGATCCCAGTGGTCCAGTCGCGTAAGCCACACGATCACCCACCTCGAAGTCATCGACGCCCTCGCCGAGGGCCTCGACCACGCCTGCGCCTTCGGTACCCAGGCCCGACGGCAGGCTCGGCGGCGCGTAGAGTCCGCTGCGGTAGTAGGTGTCGATGAAGTTCAGGCCGATGGCGTGGTTGCGAACGCGGACCTCACCGGCTCCAGGCGCGGCGACCGGAACGTCGACCTGTTCGAGGACTTCGGGACCACCGTGCTGACTGAACTGGATGCGCTGCGACATATCGACTCCTGATAAATACAAAGGAGCCTATCCAACGCTTCCCGGACGCGTCCGTCAATTGGCGGGTGATATGCTTGCCGACCTTCTGTATCAGCATCGCCGCTCTGGCCCTTGCCAGGCGGCGGCGCAGCCACTTGCCAAGGTGAATTCGTGAACGAGCGTACCGAAGCCGTCAAAGCCTACCTGCTCGACCTGCAGGACCGTATCTGCGCCACCCTCGAAGTCGAAGACGGGGGTGCCCGCTTCGTCGAGGATGCCTGGACGCGTCCCGCAGGTGGCGGTGGCCGGACCCGAGTCATCGAAAACGGCTCGCTGATCGAAAAGGGCGGTGTGAATTTCTCCCACGTGCACGGGAGCGGCCTGCCGCCTTCAGCCAGTGCACATCGTCCGGAGCTGGCCGGTCGTGGCTTCGAAGCGCTCGGCGTTTCGCTGGTGATCCATCCGGAAAACCCTTATGTGCCGACCTCGCATGCCAACGTGCGCTTTTTTATCGCCGAGAAAGAAGGTGAAGAGCCGGTCTGGTGGTTTGGTGGTGGCTTCGATCTGACGCCTTATTACGGTAACGAAGAGGACTGCGTGCACTGGCACCGCGTGGCGCGGGACGCCTGTGCACCGTTCGGTGCTGATGTCTACGCGCGCTACAAGGAATGGTGCGACCGCTATTTCCACATCAAGCACCGCAACGAGCCGCGCGGCGTCGGCGGGCTGTTCTTCGACGACCTGAACGACTGGGATTTCGATACCAGCTTTGCCTTCATGCGCGCGGTGGGCGATGCCTACATAGACGCCTACCTGCCGATCGTCCAGCGGCGCAAGGCGATGCCCTTCGGCGAGCGCGAGCGCGCGTTCCAGGAGCTGCGCCGCGGTCGCTATGTCGAATACAACCTGGTCTACGACCGCGGCACGCTGTTCGGCCTTCAGTCGGGCGGGCGTACCGAGTCGATCCTGATGTCGCTGCCACCGCTGGTGCGCTGGGGTTACGACAAGCACCCCGAGCCCGGCTCGCCAGAGGCGCGGCTGACCGAGTATTTCCTGCAGGATCGTGACTGGCTGGGCGAGCATCCCTGAACGCTGTTTCCACAAGGCTCGCCTGCCGATCTATTGAGTGCGACGCGCTCAGAAAAGAACTCATTGCAAAGGTATCGTTTGATGGATCGCTACGGCGTCTTCGGCAACCCCATCGGCCACAGCAAATCGCCGCAGATTCACCGCCTGTTCGCCGAGCAGACGGGTCAGGACCTCAGTTATGAGCCCATGCTGGCGCCGCTGGAGGACTTCTCCGGTTTTGCCAAGGATTTCTTCGAGACGGGGCTTGGGGCGAACGTCACCGTGCCCTTCAAGGAACAGGCCTACCGCCTGGCCGACAGGCTGAGCGAGCGCGCCCAGCGAGCCGCTGCCGTGAACACCCTGAAGCGGCTCGAAGACGGCACCTTGCTGGGGGACAACACTGACGGTATCGGGCTGGTCCGCGACCTGCTGGACAACGCCGGTGTCACGCTGCAGGGCAAGCGGGTCCTGCTGCTGGGCGCTGGCGGCGCGGTACGCGGCGTGCTCGAGCCGCTGCTGGCGCAGCGCCCGGCGGCATTGGTCATCGCCAACCGCACCCTGACCAAAGCCGAACAGCTGGTCAGCGAATTCGCCGAGCTGGGGTCGGTCAGCGCGAGCGCCTTCGAGCAGCTGCACGGGCCATTCGATGTGATCATCAACGGCACTTCGGCGAGCCTCGGTGGCGAATTGCCGCCGCTCGGCGATGACCTGATCGAGCCGGGGGTCACTTTCTGCTACGACATGATGTACGCAGCGCAGCCTACGCCCTTCTGCCAGTGGGCAGCCGAACATGAAGCGTCCAGCCGGGATGGGCTCGGCATGCTGGTGGAACAGGCGGCTGCAGCCTTCGAACTCTGGCGTGGGGTGCGACCCGAATCGGCAACGGTGCTGGCAGCACTGCGCCTTCAGCTAGCGGGGTGAACTACGGCGCCGCTAAAGCCGGAAATGAATCTGCTCATGCAGGTGCTGCGGCGCTTCCAGCTCGTCAATGATCCCTGCGGCAACCCGGCGTAACCGCACGCGCCGATCGCTGGGGTCGAGCTCATCGAGCACGCTGAAATCTTCGATCGACAGGTCTTCGCCTTCGGCTCGGGTATCGACCAATGTCCACTTCAGCGGGTGAGCGGCAATCCGTTGCAGCGCTGCGGCGACGTTCGGGTCGTCGCCATGCGCGGACAGGTCCGCAACCAGCAGCAGCCGCTCGACGCCGACCTTCGGCAAGCCGGACAGCAGTGCATCCACCGCCTGATACAGGTCATGGGGTTGCTCTGCTGCCGCCTCGCCCGAGGCGGTTGCCAGGGACGGGCTGTCATAAAGACAGACCACCGCATCCATTCCCGCCACGCTCTGTGACACGCTGATCGCATCGAACAGATCGCCGGTCTTGGCTCGCAGGCCTGGGCGGACGGTCATCGAATTGAGGTCGTCGACCAGGGTCACGGCTTCATGCTGACGGGTCAACAGCTCGCAGAGCAGTGCATTGCCCAGGCTCGAGTGCGCGCCATAAAGGGCAAACTTGAGCCGGGGCGTTTCGGCATTGAGCATGGCGGAACGGCCCGATCAGCGTCGCGTGACCAGGTAACCGATCAAGGCGACCGCGCCAGCGGCTAGCGCAACGGTGCTCAACGGATGCTCACGTGCGCAGTCCTTGGCCATGCGGCTGGCTTCACGGCCACGCAGGGTCAGGTCGCGGCGGTGTGTATCCACGTCGGCATCGTTCCACAGCGACTCGGCGCGTGCGCGCAGTGAGTTGAAGCGACTACGCGATTCGCGGGTGGCATCCTGCTTGAGGTCGTCGAGGGCGGCCATCAGGTTCTGGATTTCGTTCTCGATCTCGTCGCGGGTGGTGGGCTTGCGGCTGAAGCGGGACATAACGGTCTCCCCTTTTGAATGTACCGTTTGGACTCTGCGAAGCGGTGAAGGTGCGTTCGGCTACGCTCAGTCAAAAACGCGATGACTGCTTGCAGCGGACCAGACTCATACGAACGGGTTCCCGTCGGTCGGCTGGACTGCGGCGAAAAGCCGCGATGCCGATAGCACTATAAGGAAAAGGCACAACGACCCGATTCATCCTGGTCGCCGTTGCGTATGGTGTCTACGCTGACGCCCGTGAGGCTCACTGCGCGATTCGCCCTGCCTGGTCAAACAAGCGAAACGGCGGGTGTCGGTACACTCGGCTAACCAGCTGAAAGGGCCGAAATATAAGGGCTGCGGGCCATGTTTATGCTCGCCTTTTCCGTATAATGCGCGCCGCGTTCGTCTGCTTCGGCGCGCCTCGTTTTCAATACCAATTCATCGGTGTCCATCTTGAAATTTCGTCATTCGATCCTCGGTCTGCTGCTTGCCTGCAGCAGCGTCATGTCGTCCCCCGTTACCCTCGCAGCCCCGAAAGCACCGGTTCAGCAGGAGCTGGCTTCTGGCAGCGCGCTGCTGGTGGATCTGAAAACCAACGAAATCCTCTATTCCAGCAATCCAGACGTGGTCGTGCCGATCGCCTCGGTCACTAAACTGATGACCGCAATGGTTGTGCTCGACGCCAAGCTGCCACTCGATCAGCGGCTTCCCGTCACCATCCGCGAAGCGCGGGAAATGCAGGGTGTGTATTCGCGCGTACGCATCGGTAGCGAAATCAGTCGCCGGGAACTGCTTCTGCTGACGTTGATGTCCTCCGAGAACCGCGCCGCGGCGAGCCTGGCGCACCACTATCCGGGCGGCTACCAGGCCTTCATCCAGGCGATGAACGCCAAGGCCAAGGCTCTCGGTATGACCCATACGCGCTACGTCGAACCCACCGGCCTGTCCGAGCGGAACGTGTCCAGTGCCAATGACCTGGTCAAACTGCTCAAGGCTAGCCAGAGCTACCCGCTGATCGAACAGTTCAGCACCACCAGCGAAAAGACCGTTGCCTTCCACAAGCCCAACTACACCCTGGGTTTTCGCAACACCAACGCTCTGGTGCGCAAGCCTGACTGGAGCATCCAGCTGACCAAGACGGGCTTCACCAACGCAGCCGGTCACTGCCTGGTAATGCGCACGGTGATGAACAAGCGCCCGGTGGCCTTCGTGGTACTCGACGCCTTCGGCAAGTACACCCACATGGCTGATGCCAACCGCCTGAAAAAGTGGATGGAAACTGGGAAGGTGACGCCGGTTGCGCCCGCTGCCCTGGCTTACAAGCAGCAAAAGATGGCTCAGCGTCAGCTGGCCGGGGAGCCGGGTGACGCTGCTGCGGTGATCGGCGCTCACTGATCCTCGAGCCGGCGGACGGCTGTGGGTAACCGCCAGCATTCATAACCGAATGCTGGCGCCGCCGGCGCGCTGTTCCTCTGCTGGTCAACGCAGCGCGTTCGTCACGGCTTCGTTGACAGCGTCTGGCTTCAACGCATCGCGATTTCAATGCAACGATGCCGATGCAGGCGACTCAAACGTCTACATTCTCCCCTAGCGCAACGGGAATCAGACGTCGTTATGAGCACGCCAGACAATACCTACATCGAGTGGCTGGAAAGCCAGTCCATGCTTCACGCCGCCCGCCAGCGGGCCCGACTCTATGCAGGCCAGGCGCGGCTCTGGCAACGTCCGTACGCACAGGCGCGCCCGCGCGACGCCAGCGCGATCTCCTCGGTGTGGTTCACCGCCTATCCGGCCGCGATCATCACGCCCGAAGGCGGTTCGGTGCTGCAGGCGTTGGGCGATGATCGCCTCTGGAGCGCACTCTCCGAGCTTGGCGTACAAGGTATTCACAACGGCCCGATGAAGCGTTCCGGCGGTTTGCGCGGACGCGAGTACACGCCGACCATCGACGGCAACTTCGACCGCATCAGCTTCGACATCGACCCGAACCTCGGCACCGAGGCGGAGATGCTGCAGCTCAGCCGCATGGCGGCGGCGCACAACGCCGTGGTCATTGATGACATCGTCCCGGCGCATACCGGCAAGGGTGCGGACTTCCGTCTGGCGGAGATGGCCTACGGCGACTATCCGGGGCTCTATCACATGGTCGAGATCAACGAGGAAGACTGGCCGCTTCTGCCTGACGTCCCCAAAGGTCGCGATTCGGTGAACCTATCGCCCGTGGTGGTCGATCAGCTCAAGGAAAAGCACTACATCGTCGGGCAGCTGCAGCGCGTGATTTTCTTCGAGCCTGGCATCAAGGACACCGACTGGAGCGCCACCAACGTGGTGACCGGTGTCGACGGCAAACGCCGGCGCTGGGTCTACCTGCATTATTTCAAGGAAGGCCAGCCATCACTGAACTGGCTGGACCCGACCTTTGCCGCCCAGCAGTTGATCATCGGTGATGCGCTGCACGCCATCGATGTATCCGGTGCGCGGGTATTGCGCCTGGATGCCAACGGCTTCCTCGGCGTCGAGCGGCGCGCCGAAGGCACCGCCTGGTCCGAAAGCCATCCGCTGTCGGTGACCGGCAACCAGTTGATCGCCGGTGCGATCCGCAAGGCTGGCGGTTTCAGCTTCCAGGAGCTGAATCTGACCATCGACGACATCGCCTCGATGTCTCACGGCGGCGCTGACCTGTCTTACGACTTCATTACCCGGCCGGCGTACCACCACGCGCTGCTCACCGGCGACACCGAATTCCTGCGGCTGATGCTGCGTGAAGTCCACGCGTTCGGCATCGATCCGGCGTCGCTGATCCACGCGATGCAGAACCACGACGAGCTAACCCTCGAACTGGTGCATTTCTGGACGTTGCACGCCTACGACCACTACCACTACCACGGCCAGACGCTGTCGGGCGGCATCCTGCGCGAGCACATCCGCGAGGAAATGTATGAACGCCTGACCGGCGAGCACGCGCCCTACAACCTCAAGTTCGTCACCAACGGCGTGTCCTGCACAACGGTCAGCGTTATTACCGCCGCGCTGGGCATCCGTGATCTCAATACCATCAGCGCGGCTGACATCGAGCAGATTCAACGGCTGCATATTCTGCTGGTGATGTTCAACGCCATGCAGCCGGGCGTCTTCGCTCTCTCCGGTTGGGATCTGGTCGGGGCGCTGCCGTTGGAAGCCGAACAGGTCGAGCACCTGATGGCCGATGGTGACACGCGCTGGCTGCATCGTGGTGGCTACGACCTGGCCGATATCGCGCCCGATGCCGAGGCGTCCAGCGAAGGCCTGCCCAAGGCGCGTGCGCTCTATGGCAGCCTTGTCGAACAGCTGCAGAATGGCGGCTCTTTTGCCTGTCAGCTCAAGCGCATCCTCAGCGTGCGTCGCGCTTACGACATTGCAGCGAGCAAGCAGATCCTGATACCGGACGTACAGGCGCCGGGCCTGCTGGTCATGGTTCACGAGCTGCCAGCCGGCAAGGGCGTGCAGATCACCGCGCTCAATTTCAGCGCCGAGACCATCAGCGAAACCATCACCTTGCCGGGCATCGCGCCTGGCCCGGTGGTCGATATCATCCACGAAAGCATCGAAGGCGACCTGACCGAAAACGGCGAGATGACCTTCAATCTCGACCCTTATGAAGGCCTCGCCCTGCGTGTCGTCAGCGCGGCCCCAACGGTGCTCTGACCGGGTATCAGCGCCCTCTTCGCCTGGCTCGGCGGCGCGGCTATAGTGCGCGCCGGCCGGCCCTGCGGGCTGCCTCGATCCTGCCGAAGAGAACATCCGTGTCCGCTACATTCCGCTACCGTTTTCTACGCACGGTGTTCGCCTGCGTAGTAGGTTCGTCGATATTTTCGAGCCAGGCGCAGACTGCCTGCCCGTCCGGTCAGCAGCCGCTCTGCTTGGGTGCCTGCGTTTGCGTGCCGGTCTCCGCGCAGCGCTCGGAAGCCTTGTACGAACGCGTTCAATGGCTGGCCGCAGCCGGGCTTGAGAACTGGATCCGCCAATCCCGCGATCAGCTGGCATTACAGGAAAGCCGGCCGATTCCGCTGCACATCCGCTCCCAGCTGGAACCCTATTTCGACCTGGAGGTGCTTGAGACTGCGCGCTACCGGGTCGGTGACGACAACGTGCTCACGGCGGCCAATACGCTACTGCGCAATCCGGACATCGTGGCTGTGACGCTGATCGATATCGTCGTTTTTCGCAACGAGGCCGATGCACAGAACAACGTTGCGCTCTGGGCGCACGAGCTCAAGCACGTCGAGCAATATCTGGAATGGGGCGTCGGCGAATTCGCGCGGCGTTATATCCACGACTACGGCAGCGTCGAACAGCCGGGCTATGCCATGGAGCTGCAGATCGAGCGCGAACAGGCGCGGCGTGAAGCGGAAAAGGGTGAGCGCTAGGGGCCGCTCAGCTGATTACAGGGATCGGTCGGCGCTGGCTCCGGTCATACCCTTATTGCCATTAGGAGAACGCTATGCCCGTCACTGTGACCAAGCTTCAGGGCAACGATATTCCTGAGAAGATGCGCAGGCCCGACGTCAATGTGGTGTTTCGCGTGACGGACCACCAGGGCAACGCGCGATACCTGTTCGATGAAGTCGAGGCCGCTCAGCTCGCCGTGAAGGCCAGCGATGAAAGTCAGGCCGCCAAAAAGTGACCGCTCGGGCCGGGATCAAAGCGGCTCGAAAGTCTGCTTCGGTCCTGTTTGCCCCAGCCACCACTGACCGCGGCGCCAGGCTTTACATCACGCCGCCTTGATTGATCTGAACCTTGCCGTTGACCCAACCCAGCAGCGCCTCGGCCTCCATCGGTCGGGCAATGTGGTATCCCTGTCCGTCATCGCACCCCCATAGGGCCACCAATTCGCAGACCTCCCGGGTTTCGATGCCTTCTGCGACGACGCGCAGATCAAGGCGCTTAGCCAGGTCGATAATGGTTCGCACCAGTCGCTGATCCTTAACGTCATTGCTCAGGTTGCGAATGAACGACTGATCCAGCTTTACCGTCGTGGCTGGCAGGTCGCGCAGGTAGGTCCAGTTGCTGTAACCGGTGCCGAAGTCGTCGATCGCCACTTCCATGCCCAGCGAGCGCAGACGCTGTAGCTGTCGGCTGACCTCGCCGGGGTTGCGCATCAGCGCGCTCTCGGTGAACTCCACCTCCATGAAATCCGCTGCCAGCCGGTGTGTGTCTAGTAGTGCGGTGAGGTGATCCGCAAACAGCGGGCCCTCCAGATCCGTGGCCGATACATTGATTGCGACCCTGAACTTGGCGCCACTTCGCTGCCAGGCGGCGGCCTGCGCTATGGCGGTCTCGGCCACCCAAAGGGTAAGGTCGCGAATCAGCGCGGTCTGCTCGGCCAGGGGTATGAACTCCGCAGGCCCGATGGCGCCCAGCGTTGGGTGGGTCCAGCGCAGTAAGGCCTCGACCGATGTGCATTTCCCATCCAGCAGGCTGATGCGTGGCTGATAGACCAGCCTCAGTTGACCGCCGCTGTGCAGGGCCTCAGACAGCCCGCTGAGCAAGGTGAATGAGCGCTGCTGAGCCGCTTCGATTCGGGGTTCGTAGGTGGACCAGCCGATGCCGCGACCTCGTGCATCATCGGCAGAGCTGATTGCCAGTCTCAACCAGTCCTGCTCCAGCATACCGGTCTGCAACGGCATCACTCCGATGCCGACCTGGGTTTTGACCGGGATGGTGTTGCACTCGATAGGGGCTTCGAAGGCGGCAATGATGCGCTCGTACAGTTGCGACCTTTCGTTCTGCTGCTCCTCACCCAGGAGAAAGGCGAAGCGCGTGGGGCTGATGCGATACAGGGCGCATCCTGCCGGGAGCTGTGCCTGCAGCGTCCGCTTCAAACACAGCATCAAGGCCTTCGAGAACGTGTAACCCAATACGCGCACGATGTCGTTCTGGCGCGTTGGAGAGATCACATCGGCCACCACCAGCACCATCCGTTGCTCATCCGCGACGCTTTGCGCGACGTCATCTTCAAGGCGCGCCCTATTGAATAAACCTGTGGGCTGATCAATGAACGTGGCGTGACGAAGGGAGAGGATGCGCGCCATCGTGACCTCCGCCAGGTGCTTGAGCATCGACAGCTCTAATTCGCTGAGTGCACCGCGCGGCTTGGTGTCGATTACACAAAGGCTACCCAGACCCAGCCCTTCCGGTGTGACCAAGGGCACGCCGGCGTAGAAGCGGATACCGGGCTCGCCTGTAACCAGCGGGTTGTCCTTGAAACGAGGGTCCTGCGATGCGTCGAGTACCTGAAATGGCTCACTGGCGAGAATCGCGTAGGCGCAAAACGAGTCTCTGCGCGGCGTCTCCGTTGCGCTCAACCCCACCCGAGCGGTGAACCATTGGCGCTGCTCGTCGACGATCGAGATCAGAGCGATCGGAGCGTTGAAGTACTCGGCCGCCATGGCGACGATATGCTCGAACACCTCGTCGGGCGTCGTGTTCAGCTGACACAGTTCGGTCACCTGCAACTGACGCTGCGCTTCATTGATGGGAGTGGGTGCGCCAGCCATATGATCTACTGCCTAAAGCGGATTGACCGAGCCATTGAGCGAATGGTCGGGGGAAGCGTTGAAATCGGAGCGGGTTGCGTGCTGTAGCGCAGCAAGGTGCGTCCAGTTGCGTATCGGCTGGCTCGCTTGTTCCTTAATTGCGGGTCGACAAAAGGCCATGCTTGATAGCGCAATGATATCTTTCTGAGCGTAGTGCTGGCTGCAGTAAATAGCTGCGGTGACTAACGGCTGCATTGAACATCGCATTGGCCTGTGGGCCTAACAGCAATAGCCTGGGTAGTTCGACGGCGAAGCTACCCATGAGCAGGCATAGACGAACCGTCTTGCCGCCTGGTTGCGCTATCAAACGCCGACATGCTTTTTCGTCGTTCAATGACTGCGACAGCCAGGCGGGCGTCTGACCCCCTATTGATACAAATCCGCCAATTGACCAACTAAAAGGAGTCATCCATGAGTGTGGAAACCATGCGCCACATCGACCATCGCCCCGGCGGTGACGCCGATTGCCTGCGGCTGGTAGAGGGTCCCGTGCCCGAGCCGGGCCCGCAGGATGTGCTGATCAAGGTGGCCTATGCCGGGATCAACAGGCCGGATGTGTTCCAGCGCTCCGGCAGTTACCCGCCGCCACCAGATGCGTCTCCTCTGCTTGGCCTGGAAATCGCGGGTAAAGTTGTTGCGCTCGGCGTTGAAGTCCAGGGCTGGAAGGTCGGCGATAAGGTTTGCGCGCTGACGCCAGGCGGCGGATACGCCGAATACTGCGTGGCACCGGCTGAGCATTGCCTGCCCGTTCCGGCCGGTTTCTCCTTGCTGGAAGCCGCAGCGCTGCCGGAAACCTACTTCACCGTGTGGAGCAACGTGTTCGACCGCGCAAAGCTGCAAGCCGGTGAGACGCTGCTGGTGCATGGCGGTACCAGCGGCATCGGTCTGACCACGATCCAGCTGGCCAAACAGTTCGGCGCCACCGTGTTCACTACTGTCGGCAGCAGCCAGAAGGCCGAGGCTTGCCAGCGCGCCGGTGCGGATCGGGTGATCAACTATCACGAGGAAGATTTTGTCGACGTCATCAAGCAAGCCACCGACGGCAATGGCGTGAACGTTATTCTCGACATGGTTGGCGGCGACTACATAGCGCGCAATCTGAAATCCCTGGCAGTGGAGGGACGGCTGGTACAGATCGCCTTCCTCAAGGGCAGCAAGGTCGAGCTGGACACTTCAGCGATCATGCGCAAGCGACTCACCTTCACCGGCTCAACCCTGCGTCCGCGTAGCCGTGATGAAAAAGCCGGCATCGCCAAGGCCCTGCAGTCCAAGGTCTGGCCACTGCTGGAACAAGGCTTGTGCCGTCCGGTGATTCACGCAACCTTTCCCTTGGCCGAAGCTGCAGATGCGCACCGGTTGATGGAAAGCAGCCAGCATATCGGCAAGATCATGCTGGAAGTCGCGCCCTAACTGTCGCAGGGCAACCCGGCGCCGGCGCTTCATCAGCCACCGGCGCCGGGATCGGCACGGGATGACGAGGGCCTCGCTAAGCCCGACACCCAGCCTTCCGGCGCCTCGCCCATGCGCTTTACGCAGCTACTGACGACCGTCAGTCCCGGCGCGTTTGCCTGTGAGAAAAGGACCGGTGATTGCATTGTGCTTCCATTGCTGAACGCTTTGGTTCATGCGCTTTCCAAACATCATGCGGCCCTTGAGGATGGTCGAGGGTTTCAAGACGTGCGCGTGAGCTCCATGCGCGCCATCTCTGGCTTTAGCCACAACGCCGTGCGACCGGCCCCAACACAGAGTGCTGAATGTCCGAGTCGAGCATCGAAGCGCCAGCCTTTCTCCAGGGGGGCGGCGAAATGGGCGCCCTCATCCGCGCCAGGGATTGGGCAACCACGCCCTTCGGCCCGGTCGAACGCTGGCCGCAGTCGCTGCGCTCGATGGTCGGTGCCTGTCTGAACTCGCCCTTGCTCGGCGCCATCCTCTGGGGGCCGGAGCTGCGGATGCTCTACAACGATCAGTACATGCCGTCCCTGGCAGACCGACACCCTGACGCGCTCGGGCAGCCGGTGGCTGAGGTCTGGGGTGATGCCTGGGAAATGGTCGCGCCGACCTTTCACCAGGCGATGCGTACCGGCGAAGGCTTCGCGCAGGATCGTGTCGAACTACCCATGGTGCGCAACGGTCAGGCAGAAATTACTTACTGGAACATCAGCGCCACGCCCATCTTCGGTGAGGATGGCAGCATCGTCGGGCTTTTGAATCAGGGCATCGAGATTACTGGCCAGGTCATCGCCGAGCGTCAACGCCAAGCGGCCAAGATGCGGTTACGCGAACTGAATGAGCAGCTTGCGCACGAGGTTGCCGTCCGTACCGAAGAGCGCAACCTGATGTGGGACACCTCGCCCGACCTGATGCTGGTAATCGATTTCGGCGGCGTGTTCCGGCGGGTCAATCCGGCTTGGTTCGAGCTGCTTGGCTATACATCGGACGAGCTGATCGGCCACCACGTCAATGAATTCGTCGTTGACGACGATCATCTCGAAACCGTCAGCGCCTATACCACCGCAGCGGCTGGCAACCAGGCTCACGTAGTCAATCGTTACCGGCACAAGGATGGCTCCCTGCGCTGGATATCCTGGTCTGCCGCGCCGGCCGGCGACATGACCTATGCCACCGGCCGTGATATCACCGGCGAAATGGCGCGCCAGGCTCAGCTCGAATCGACCCATGAACAGCTGCGGCAGGCGCAAAAGATGGAAGCGGTCGGCCAGCTCACTGGCGGCTTGGCACATGATTTCAACAACCTGCTCGCGGGTATATCCGTGAGCCTGGAAATGATCGATACACGCATCGGCCAGGGCCGCTTGGAAGACATCAATAAATACCTCACCGTCGCACTTGGCTCGACCAAGCGTGCCGCCGCCCTGACCCACCGCTTGCTGGCATTCTCCCGCCGCCAGACGCTGGCGCCCAAACCGACCGATGCGGCAGCGCTGGTGGCTGGCATGCTCGATATGATCCAGCGCACGGTTGGCCCCAATATCAGCGTGGAAAGCGTGTCGGCGCCTGACCTATGGTCCGCGTTGGTCGACCCGTCCCAGCTGGAAAATGCTTTGCTCAACCTCTGCCTCAACGCCCGTGACGCGCTGGTGGGGGGTGGCTGCATCGTTATCGAGATGAGCAACTCGGTGATAGATGCCGAGCATGCGCAACAGCATGATATTCCCGAAGGGCAGTACCTGTTGATGCGCGTGACCGACAACGGCACCGGCATGCCAGCGGAGGTTCTGGCCAAGGTCTTCGACCCGTTTTTCACGACCAAGCCGATTGGTGAGGGCACGGGCCTCGGCTTGTCGATGATCTACGGTTTCGCCCAGCAGTCAGGCGGACAAGTACGGATCGCCTCGCAGCTGGGTGCCGGGACCACAGTCAGCCTGTACTTGCCGCGCTATCACGGCGCGCCCGAAGCGGGCAGTGGCGCTCCGGAAAAGCCGGTCGCGGCGGCACAAGGCGAAACCGTACTGGTGGTAGAGGACGAATCGGCCGTGCGGTTGCTGGTTGCCGACCTGCTGCAGGATTTGGGCTACCGCGTCATCGATGTGTCCGACGGTGTGGCCGGCCTCGCGGTGATCCAGTCTGGCGTGCCTATCGATCTGTTGATCACCGACGTCGGGCTTACCGGCGGCATGAATGGCATGCAGCTGGCCAACGCCGGACGAATGGTTCGGCCGGACCTGCGCGTGCTCTTCATCACCGGCTACGCTGCCGACGCCCTGCCCTACAGCCTGGAACCTGGCATGTCCGTGCTGGCCAAGCCCTTCGCCGTGGCCAGCCTTGCCGAGCGAGTCCGCGATCTGATCCGCTGATCAGCCCTGCCAGTCGTCATCGAACCACTTATCCGAGTCCTCCGGTCGGGCTTTCTGTCGGCTCGGCTGCTGTTGCTGGAACCATCCAGCGCTTCCCCGCCTCTGCTTTATACAGGCTGTCATCAGCTTTAACCGAGCCGAAGGGGTGCCGTCATGCGCCCGGCTCGCCAGACGAGGAGCACACAGATGAGTGACGAACAGCGCATACGCGACCGAGCATACGAAATCTGGGAAGCCAAGGGCCGGCCCGAGGGGCAGGAAGGCGAACACTGGGCACAGGCGCGTGACGAGATGGAACCCTTCTACAAGGAGGGCGACGCCACAGCTGGCAGTGTGGAAAGCAGTGTCTCCATTCCGATGCCAAAACCTGAGGGTGAGCGCTGATTGACGCTGGGCCCAAGACCGGAGACGGCTGATCACTACTGGATATAGCGACTCGTACGGAGCGTGGCTGGCATGGGTCGCTCACGTAATGCGAGGCGCTGTATCCGCTCTCCAAAAACCTCCTTCTTTGAAATTACTGGCGAACCCAACCGACCTGATGAACCGAACACTTGACCTGAAGGCAATATTCGAAGCCCTGCCAAACCTCAACTTGATCCTCTCCGCTGACCCGGAGTTCATCATGCTGGCGGCCAGCGATGCGCGGCTACAGGCGACGAATGCCACTCGTGAAGACTGTATCGGTCGTTCAGTTTTCGAGGTGTTCGGCAACAACCCGGACGAAACGGCGCCATCTGGCACCGGGGTACTTCGCGCCTCTTTGGAGCGTGTGCTGGAGACGCGTTCGCCTGATCGAATGGCGATCACGAAATACGATATACCGCGTCCAGCTTCCGAGGGTGGCGGATTCGAAGTGCGTTACTGGAGCCCCATTAACGTGCCGGTGCTGAATGAACGGGGTGAAGTCACCTGCATCATTCATCAGACCCAAGATGTCACCGAACAGGTGCTTAGTCAGGGCGCTACGTCGCTTGGGCATTCTGACGAGCGATTTCGGGCCGCCCTGCTAGCGTCCGGTACCGGAACCTTCAATTGGTACCTCAAGGATGACAGCCTCTACGTCGACCATGCCCTTCAACAGATTTTCGGAGCAGGCCTGGACCAAAAGCTCGATACCTTTGAACGCCTGATAGAGCATGTACACCCTGAGGACCAATCACGGGTTCGCTTTGCCTTCGAGCAATACAGTCAGGCTCAGGATCTCTCAGTGGAATTTCGCCTGGCACGACGTGGAGGAGAGAAATGGCTGATATGTAAAGCCCGTGCCTTCCGCGATGCCACCGGCAATCTCGCCTACGTTGCCGGCGCCTGTACGGACATCAGCGCACGCAAGCGCGCCGAGCAAGCCCTCCGCGTCAGCGAAACCCGGCTGCGCCACCTCAATGAACACCTCGAAGCCCGCGTGGCCGCCGAAGTTACCGAACGCAACCGGGCCGAAGACGCGCTGCGCCAGGCGCAGAAGATGGAAGCCGTTGGCCAGCTCACCGGGGGCATCGCGCATGACTTCAACAACCTGCTGACCGGTATCATCGGCAGCCTCGACCTTATGCAACGCCGCTACCGCCGGGGCGATGTGCAGGAAGTCGAGCGCTACATCGGCGCGGCCGTCACCTCCGCCCAGCGTGCCGCAGCGCTCACCCAACGGCTACTGGCGTTTTCCCGCCGTCAGGCGCTGGATCTCAAACCCGTCGAGGTCAACCGGCTGGTGGCGTCCCTCGAAGACCTCTTGCACCGCACCACGGGTGAAAACGTCACCCTCGTCACTACGCTCAGTGCGGGTTTGCCGCCCGCCTGCCTGGACATCAACCAGATCGAAAGCGCGTTGATCAATCTGGTCATCAACGCCCGCGACGCTATGCCCCACGGCGGAATGATCACCATCTCCACCAGCCGCTACTTGCAGGGCAGCGCGCCGGACCCTAAGACACGCGGCCTGACCGAGGGCGAATACGTCCTTTTGTGTGTGACCGATACCGGCACCGGCATGTCTGCGGAAGTGATGGAGCGCGCCTTCGAGCCTTTTTTCACCACCAAACCCATCGGCCAGGGTACGGGGCTCGGGCTGTCGATGGTCTATGGCTACATCAAGCAGGCCAAAGGTTATATCCAGATCGAATCCGAGCCCGGCGCAGGCACCAGTGTTTGCCTGTACCTGCCTGTTCACCACGGCGATACGGCGCATTCGCCGGTCGAGGCGGAAGCCGCTCCGCAAGGCACCGGCGAAACCATCCTCGTCGTCGAAGACGAACCCGTCGTGCGTTCACTGGTGATCGAAGTGCTCAATGACCTGGGCTACCAGACGCTTGAAGCCAGCGAAGCCAGCGAAGCCCTGCAAATTACCGAAAGCCCTCAGCGCATTGACCTGATGGTATCCGACGTTGGCCTGCCAGGCATGAACGGCCGCCAGCTCGCCGAAGCCGTGCGCCAGCAGCGCCCCGGACTGAAAGTTCTGTTCGCCACCGGCTATGCAGAAAGCTTCACCTCCAGCGACTTCCTCGGCCCGGACATGGCCGTGATTACCAAGCCGTTCGCCATCGATGCCTTCGCCCTGAAGGTCGGTGAAATGCTTGGTGCGAAGGGCGGTTGAGCACGCGAACCGAGCTCACCGCCCTTCCGCCCTGCGAGCCAACCGAAACCGTACATCCGGTGGCCCTATAAAAAGCGTGGATTAAGCCTTTTGTAGCTTTACCGGCGCTATTGCCGTGGGTAACGTGGCGAAGCGGCGCTCCGTGCGCACGGCATCACAATTCCCGCCCGGCTTGGGCGCAGCACCTCGGGCACTTGCCCGGACACCATGGATGGTTCAGATGGCCCGCTTTTTCCCCGTTCGCTCGCAATGCCAGTTCGACACGCCGGGCGAGCGCCGCTTTGCCGAGCGGCTGGAAAAGCTGCTTGAAGACGACTACCTCTGCTGGAGCAACGTCCCGGTCGGGCCCAAGGCGCGCTACCCGGACTTCGTCGTCCTGCACCCGCGTCGCGGCATCCTCGTGCTGGAGGTCAAGGACTGGAAGCTCGCCACGATCCAGAGCATGACCCACGGCCAAGTCGCGCTGCATACCAGCGCTGGACTCAAGACAGTGGCCAATCCCATGAAGCAGGCTCGCACCTACGCTGTTGAAGTCGACATGGTGCTCAAAAAAGACCCACTGCTGCGCCAGAGCAAAAGCTCGCCACGGCCGGGCGAACTGATCATGCCGTGGGGCTGGGGCGTGGTGCTTACCAACATCACCCGCCGCCAGTTCGACGGAACCGACTTGCACGACGTACTCGACCCGCAGCGCGTCGTCTTTCAGGACGAAATGACCGAAACCGCCGACCCGGAAGCCTTTCAGCAGCGCCTGTGGAACATGTTCCCCCATGTCTTTCCCTGCACCCTGACGCTGCCGCAGATCGACCGCGTGCGCTATCACCTCTACCCCGAAGTTCGCGTCAGCGCTCTGCCCGGCCAGTTCGGCCTGTTTGCCGATGGCGACGCGCCGATCCCCAGCCTGATCAAAGTCATGGACCTGCAACAGGAACAACTTGCCCGCTCCCTCGGCGAAGGCCATCGCGTGATCCACGGTGCGGCGGGCAGCGGTAAAACCATGATCCTCGGCTACCGCTGCGAGCAGCTGGCCAAGGTTTCGCCCAAGCCGATACTGGTGCTTTGCTTCAATCGCTCGCTTGCGGGGCGCTTGCGTCAGGTGCTTGTGGAAAAGGGGCTGCGTGAGAAAGTCACCGTTCAGCACTTCCATGGCTGGTGTTCGGAGATGCTGGCGACCTACAACGTCGATAAGCCGAAATGGAGCCCGTCCGCCGCGAAATACGCGGCCGAACAAGTGGAGAAGACCATCGCGGGTGTCGACCACGGCCAGATCCCGCGTGCGCAGTACTCCGCCGTATTGATCGACGAAGGCCATGACTTTGCACCCGAGTGGTTCAAGCTGATCGTGCAAATGGTCGACCCGGCCACCAACGCGCTGCTGGTGCTCTACGACGACGCGCAGTCCATCTACCGCGGCAAGGGCAAGAAAACCGGACTGGACTTCAGCTTTGCCAGCGTCGGCATCCAGGCCCAGGGCCGCACCACCATCCTCAAGCTCAACTACCGCAACACGCTGGAAGTGCTCTCGGTCGCCCGCGCCTTCGCCACCGAACTGCTCACCGGCCGTGATGCAGGCGAAGACGGCGTCCCCATCATCGTCCCCGAAAGCGCCGGCCGCCGCGGCGCCTTCCCCGAACTCATCCACTGCGAAGGCCACTGGCAGGAATGGGATTGCCTCGTCACCCGCATCCGCGACGAACAGGCCAACGGCCGCGTCCTCAACGACATGGCGATCATCTACCGCAACAACGCCCAAGCCGAAGCCGCCGAACGCGCCCTGACCCAGGCGGGCATCGCCTACGCCTCCGGCACCAGCTCCAAAGGCCGCGGCGAACTCTACGGCAGCGAAGACAGCGTCAAGATCGTCAGCATGCATTCCAGCAAAGGCTTGGAGTTCGGACTGGTGCTGATACCAGGCTTAGGCGAAATGCCAAAGCAGGGCGAAGCCGAAGCGGATGAGGCGCGGTTGCTGTATGTGGCGATGACACGGGCGATTGATCGGTTGGTGATGACGTATCAGGCGCATTCGGATTTCACGAGGCGGGTGCAGGAGGCGATTGGTGGGGTGAG
>Ga0208566_1000249_pt1 | contig 39073 bp, 30 predicted proteins | sample PL_2010_150m_FD_184159 | JGI IMG/M metagenome (GOLD analysis project Ga0208566, IMG submission 184159) | Freshwater microbial communities from Powell Lake, British Columbia, Canada to study Microbial Dark Matter (Phase II) - PL_2010_150m... | ecosystem: Environmental > Aquatic > Freshwater >...
GTATAAAAGGAACGCAGACCGAGCAGAACCTGTTGAAAGCCTTTGCCGGGGAATCGCAGGCAAAAAACCGTTACACTTTCTGAAGTTGAATATATGAGTTTAGAGGAGTTTAATGGTGTTTCTAAGTGCAAATTAGTTCTCATAAATGTTAAATTTTCTGATGGGTCAAATTGGAAACCAAAACCTAATCAGAAAGTTGTCATTGAATCGACCATAGGAGATTGAGTTATTTAGATTAATGATAAATTAAGGAATTATTTTTTGTCCTTTGTTTGACATTGCATTGAGTGTTTCTTTGCTCAATGCAAACGCCTCAATCCAAACTTTCCGAACGTGAAATAGCCGAAGCCTGGCCTAACATCATTATTATGAAATGAAAGAAAAAACTCGCTACAATAAGGTGGGCAAATTTATTGCGACAGAAAATATTTCATAATAATTTGAAAGATGTTACCTATTTAGCTAACTTTGCATCGTGGAAGAAAATTTTATAAGGAACATTTTTTATTACAAGAACTTTTACCTCGACTTTTTTACGGCATTAGAGCCAGCGGTAAAGAAAAAGTTCAACTGGACGCTCAAACTAATTGCAACTACAGAGAGAGTTCCTGAAAAATATTTTCAACACATAACAAATTCGACAGGTCTTTTTGAGATCAGAGTTGAGGTTAGTAGTGATATTTACCGGGTTTTTTGTTTTTTTGACAAAGGACAGCTCATTTTACTACTTAACGGATTTCACAAGAAATCTCAAAAGACGCCAAAGAGCGAGATTAAATTGGCAGAAAAACTTAAAAAACAATACTTCGATGAAAAAGAAAGAAAATAACAAACTCACTTCTTTTGCTGACCATTTAGACCAGCAATATGGGAAACGCGGGACAGCAGAAAGAGAAAAATTTGAAGAAGGATTTGAAGCTTTCAAACTTGGTGTTATGCTTCAGGAACTTCGCAAAGGCCTTGGTTTGACCCAGGAGCAACTTGCAAAAAAATGTGGGACAACAAAGACGTATATATCACGAATTGAAAATGATGCATCAGATATCAGACTATCAACCTTAATGAGAATAATTAGAGAAGGCCTTGGTGGACACTTAAAACTTAGTGTGAATATCAAATAAAAATGCGTATTGTGATAGCGAACGGGAAAAATTAGCATGAACATGGTTTTCTGATCCGGGAACTAATTTAGATTTATTTTAAATAATACGATTTTTTCGTACATTTGTAACTTCATTCATTAAAACTACGAAAATAACATGAAAACCATCTTTTTAATTTTAGGTCTTTTTACCATGACAACCCTGGCAAATTCACAAAGCACCAAATCGTTCTACGATTTCAAGACGACCACCATCGACGGACAGCCCTTTGATCTTTCCACGCTTAAAGGGAAGAAAGTTCTGGTTGTCAATACTGCTTCCAAATGCGGCAACACTCCGCAATATGAACAGCTTCAGCAACTTTATCAAAAATACGGGGGAGACAAATTCACCATCATCGGGTTTCCCGCCAATAACTTTCTCTCCCAGGAACCAGGGACCAATGCTCAGATCAAAGAATTCTGCACGAAAAATTACGGTGTTACTTTCCAATTGATGTCGAAGATCTCAGTAAAAGGCAATGACCAGGATCCGATCTTTCAATGGCTCACATCCAAAGATGAAAATGGTGTAATGGATGCCCCGGTGAGATGGAATTTTCAGAAATTCATGATCGATGAGAGCGGGAACCTCGTGGGAATGGTTGCCCCGGGAACATCGCCGATGACAGATAAGATCGTGAATTGGATTGAAGGCAAGTGAAGGGTGAAGAGTGAAGGGTAAAGAGTGAAGGGTAAAGAGCGAAAAGCGAAAAGTTACTAAGAGGTTGAGTATTCTATAAAACTATAATATGAAGAAATATCGGTGTATGGTTTGCGGCCATGTATATGATGAAGCGGAGGGAGACCCTATTCGTGGATTTCCCCCGGGGACGAAGTTTGAAGATCTTCCGGATGACTGGACCTGTCCGGTCTGCGGAGTGGAAAAAGAGGAATATGTGGAAATAGAATGATGGTTGGAATGTGGGATTTTCCTTTTATCTTTGATCAAAATTTACAATCATGGAAAAGAGTATAAAAGGAACGCAGACCGAGCAGAACCTGTTGAAAGCCTTTGCCGGGGAATCGCAGGCAAAAAACCGTTACACTTTCTTTGCAAAGCAGGCCAGGAAAGACGGTTATGAACAAATTGCTGCCCTGTTTGAAGAAACTGCGCTGAATGAAGAAGAACATGGGAAATTGTTTTTCAAATGCCTGGAAGGCGGGCCTGTTGAGATCACGGCGACATATCCTGCCGGAATGATCGGCACTACAGCAGAGAACCTGAATGCTGCCGCAGCCGGAGAGCATGAAGAATGGACTGAACTTTACCCGGAATTTTCCAGGATAGCTGCGGAAGATGGTTTTCCGAAGGTGGCAACACTTTTCAAACTGATCGCCAGGATAGAGGAAGGGCATGATAAAAGATTCCGGACATTGTTAAAGAACCTGGAAGAAAACAAGGTATTCGAAAAAGAAGAAAAGGTATTCTGGATCTGCCGTAAATGCGGACATGTTCATTTCGGAACCAAAGCCTTGAATAATTGCCCGGTTTGCAGCCATCCCCTTTCCTATTTTGAAGTAAAGGCAGAAAACTATTAAATCCTCAGACACGGAGAAAACCGTTAAAATAAAGTCGTTGAGCAATCCCGGGTTAACCGGTAAAGCAGTTATCCTAAAGGATTACCAGATTGCCTGTGAGAGCCGGCAGGCAAGTTTGCTGGGTCGGAGGGAAGTCCTCACGGGGAAAGCCAAATTCGGAATTTTCGGAGATGGCAAAGAGGTGGCGCAGATTGCGATGGCGAAGGTATTCAGGGAAGGCGACTGGCGTTCGGGGTATTACCGCGACCAAACGTTCATGTTTGCTTCGGGGATGTTCACCCTGGAAGAATTTTTTGCCCAGCTCTACGGCGATACCGACTTAAAAGCCAACCCTGGGACCGGGGGCCGGTTAATGAACAACCATTTTGCTACCCGGTCCCTGGATACTGAAGGAAAGTGGAAAGATCTGACAAAACAGAAAAATTCATCTGCCGACATCTCCCCAACTGCCGGCCAGATGCCCCGTTTGCTGGGACTTGCATTGGCCTCCAAATTATTCAGGAACAACCCCGGACTCAAATCCTGTTCCGGGTTTTCGCATAACGGAGATGAAGTGGCTTTCGGAACCATCGGCGACGCCAGCACCTCGGAGGGACATTTTTTTGAGACCCTCAACGCTGCAGGTGTATTGCAGGTTCCTATGGCGGTTTCCGTTTGGGACGATGGATGGGGAATCTCCGTCCCGAAGAAATATCAAACCATCAAAGAAAACATTTCAGAACTGTTAAAAGGATTTGAACAAAAGAAAAATGAGCCCGGCTTCCTGATCTTCTGTGAAAACGGATGGGATTACACGGCACTTTGCAAGATGTATGAGGTAGGGATCAGCCTTTGCCGGAAAAACCATGTTCCTGTATTGTTCCACGTTACCGGTCTCACACAGCCCCTGGGCCATTCCACTTCCGGATCTCAAGAAAGATACAAGACGAAAGAGCAGATTGATTGGGAAAAGGAATTCGATTGTATCGTACAGATGCGAAAATGGATCCTGGAGAACGAAATTGCAGGCAGCGGGGAATTGGATGAAATTGAAACTGCTGCAGTAAAAACGATAAAGACTGCAAGAGACACTGCATGGAAAAACTTCCAGGATCCGATCAAAAAGGAACGGGAACTCCTCATCCAGACAGTCAGAACGACTCATTGCCCTTGTGAAAAACAGCAACGGATCGATAATATCATAGATGATCTTCAGAAGATCACCGAGCCCATCCGGAAGGATATCATTTCGTCCGGAAAAAAGATCCTGCGCGATGTTTGCACGAACTGCAGCCTGAAAAAGCCCATGAAGGCCGATCTCTCCGGATGGCTGGAAGAGCAACTGAATATCAATGCCGAACGCTACAGTTCACACCTTTACAGCGAATCTGCAAAAAGCGCATTGAATGTGGAAGGAGTCGCCCCCGAATTTCGTGAGGATTCCCGCGTGGTAACCGGCCGGGAAGTGTTGCAAGCCAACTTTGACTCTATTTTTGCCACCAACCCTTATGCATTGATTTTCGGCGAAGATGTTGGAAAGATCGGAGGCGTTAACCAGACACTGGAAGGATTGCAAGCCAAATATGGAGACCTCCGGATCACTGATACCGGGATCAGGGAAGCAACAATCATCGGACAAGGAATCGGGCTTGCCATGAGGGGCCTCCGGCCGATCGCCGAAATCCAGTATTTTGATTACCTGCTTTACGGTTTACAGGTAATCAGTGATGACCTTGCAACTCTTCATTACCGTACCAAAGGAGGCCAGAAAGCCCCGCTGATCATCAGTACACGCGGCCACCGGCTGGAAGGGATCTGGCATTCGGGGTCACCTTTAAGCATGGTCATCAACTCGATTCGCGGCGTTTATGTGCTGGTTCCAAGAAACATGACCCAGGCAGCCGGGTTCTACAATACCATGTTGGCCTCCGATGATCCGGCACTGATCATTGAACCCCTGAACGGGTACCGGCTCAAAGAGAAATTGCCCGTAAACATCGGGGAATATAGAATTCCCATTGGCATCCCGGAAAAACTCACAGAAGGAACTGATGTCACCCTTGTCACCTATGGCGCCTGTGTGAGGATAGCACTGGAAGCCGTTCAGCAACTGAAGGATTTCGGAATCTCGGTCGAACTGATCGATGTAAGGTCGTTACTTCCGTTCGACCGTAACCATACTATTCTTGAGTCCCTGAAAAAAACAAACAAAATCGTCTTTTTTGATGAAGATGTTCCCGGAGGGGCTACAGCGTATATGATCCAGAAAGTTCTGGAAGAACAGGGCGGTTTCGGGTACCTGGATGCTGAACCCCGGACGCTTACGGCCAATGATCACCGCCCTGCGTATAGTACCGATGGCGATTATTTTTCCAATCCGAATGCAGAAGATGTGTTTGATCTTGTTTATGAGATGATGCACAATTATAGCCCTGCGAGATTTCCAACGCTCTACTGAGGCCATGACCCTTCAACCAGTTTTGACGGAAGACGGATCCACAACGTTGTTCATTCCTGAGTTGAATGAGCATTACCATTCCATCCATGGAGCCGTTCAGGAATCCATGCATATCTTTATCCGCGAAGGTTACGCACAGATCCGTAATTTTCCTGCCCGTATCTTTGAAGCCGGCTTCGGTACCGGGTTAAATACATTCCTCACCTTCCTGGAGTCTGAAAAAGAAGGAAGAGCCATCCATTATTCAACGATCGAGAAATACCCGCTTGAAGATCACCTCGTTCGTTTGCTGAATTACCCGAAGAAAACGGATCCTGCGAAAGCTGAACTTTTTCATGCAATCCACGCTGCTCCCTGGGACCAGGATATCCGGATATCAGAACATTTTACCCTATACAAGATGAAGGGCGACCTGCGTGAAGTTCAATTGCAGGATGCAGCTTATAACCTTGTTTATTTTGATGCATTCGGTCCGGCTGTGCAACCGGAACTGTGGACAGAAGAAATCTTCCGGATGATTTATCAATCGATGAAAGAAGAATCCTGTCTCGTTACCTATTCTGTGAAAGGATCGGTGACAAGGGCGTTAAAAGCCGCCGGGTTTAGCCTGGAGAAACTGCCCGGTCCACCGGGGAAGAGGGAAATGACAAGGGCAACCAGAAAGGGACGATGATGGAAAATAAGAGGTTCAATATCCGTGTATACGGATTCCTGATCGATGAAGGCAGGATTCTTGTGACCGATGAATTCCGGCTGGGAATATTCATGACGAAGTTCCCCGGAGGCGGACTTATCTATGGTGAAGGAATGATCGACTGTCTGAAAAGGGAATTTATGGAAGAACTGAACATGGAAATCGGCAACATCTTACACTACTATACCACTGATTTTTTTCTTGCTTCCGAACTGTTGCCGGTCGAATCCCAGCTGATCAACGTGTATTACCTGGTACAGGCAAAGAAACCGTATCCTTTTAAGACTACCGATAAAAAATTCGATTTCCCAGAGGTGGTGGATGGTGTACAATGTTTCAGGTGGATCGCGATCACGGAATTAACGGAAGAGGAATTCACCTTCCCCATTGACAAATTCATCGTGCATAAATTAAGAAAGGATTTTGGAAATTAGTTTTCCTTCAGGACAAACTCATCATATTCAATTTCAAACCTGAGTTTATGCCGTGACTCCTCCATTGCCAGGTTCAGGAATAGGCTTTTCATTACCAGATCGGTGGTTTCATCCGACAGGAATGAATAAAGCCGGAAAGCTTTCTTCTCTTTTTTCATCGCCAGGATGAGCGCATCAGCATAAGGCATATCAGGTTTTGGCGCCACATCCACAAGGTAATCGGCGATCTTCATATCCCTTACTGTTTCGCCGGACAATTTAAGGGTTTTCTCTTCCCTGATACCCAGTAAACGCGATTTGTGCTTCATCTCTTCTCCTGCAAACTCCAGGAATACTTTTTTTATCTGGTCATTCTTTGACCTTGCAGCAAGATCCGAATAAAAATCCACTGCTTCCTGTTCCGCCCTGATCGCAAATTCCAGGATATCTTCCACACTATTAAATTTTTTCATCTGTTTATTGGTTAATTGTTTAAATTATATCTTGTTAACTCAACCCCTTGGAGTTGTCCAAAAAGTCTGATTTTGCGGCGGAGTTACAAACTCCGCCGAGCGCATTAGGCTGAATTTTAATTTATACCGTTGAGCGGAATTTGCAATTCCGCTCAACTTGTAATCTTTTTATTCACCCCTTGCTGGGGATCACTTCTCCGCGAATGCATTTTCAAAGTCTTCCTCGAAACGCTTCACTATTGCATCGCATCCATAATCAAAGATACGGTTGAAATCATCTTCTCCGGTTGCATGGAATGAAAGTTTTGAAAACTCCTTATCCTGAGGCAACAAGGAGATAAATTCCATGAACACATCTTTCGATGAGGGCACCTCGGCAAATCCGAATTTCTTAAGTATCCCCGACAGTTGTCCCAGGTTTGTCATTTCCGTTTTCGGTTTCATGAGCGCATCAAATTCCTGGATCACCTTCTGTGCATTGGTGTAACTTCCACCTGTCTCGGCCGGGAAGCTTGCAGGCATAATAAGGTCGGCTTCTGCAGCTGTGGAGGTCATGAAATAATCCTGAACCATCACGAAATCCGCATTCCGGATCCATTCTTTTGGTTCCTCACAGGTTGCACATCCAACGGGATCTTCACCGAAAATAAACAGGTTACGGATCGCTTTACCTGAAAGCAGTTTCAGCATATCCGGAATGGTCCGGCAAAGTGTTTTCGTTTGCCATTTCTCTTCCAGCGATTTAATGAAAAACGGGTCTTTCATTGATTGTCCGCCCGGACCTGCATCCGGTGTAATCCCCATATCAAACAATCCCTGTGAATTGTTTTTCTCTTTCAGGGAGATGATACCATTGGCGGTCTTTCCCAGTTTCCCGGTGATCATCGCGAGGATAAACAATTCCGTTGAGGCTGCCGAAGATATCTCTTTCTCAGAGAAGATGAGGATCGCATTCATTTGGTTGTTATAATCTTCAGCAAACTGTGCGATCATTTCTTTCCCTGAAATCCCGGATATTTTCACCAGCGTGTCGTAATCTTCCTTCAGCAACGCTGCTTTGTAATCCTGAAATCCGGTTGTACGGTCGTTCAGAAAAAGGCTGTTTTCCAAGCCGTTGGTGAGCAGGAAATGGTTGACGGCCTTGATAAAATGGTAGTATGAGCCTATTTTTACAACTTCATCCACCTTATGTTCCATTGAATTTTTTTCTTTAACTGTTATCAATGAAACCGGGATCTTCTTCAGATGGTGTGCATTTTGCACGAGGAACCCTGTTACTGCATGATCCTGGTTGATTTCCGTTCCCAGGAGGTAGATTTTGCTTGCTTCGCTGATATTCCCCATCGGGACATTGAGCTCACAGTTCGACCGGTAAGCATCACCCCTTCCCAGGTAGTGAAAACTGGAGATGTTGTTGGTCTTTGCTGCGGCCCTTGCCAGTTTCTGAACCAGGTACATTTCTTCGTTCGAGAGGCGGGCGCCGGCAAAGAAAGCATTTTCGTCCGGTTTTACCGATGTGATCTTTTCTTTAATGAGCAACAAAGCTTCTTCGAAGCTGATCGCCCGGAATTCACCATTTACTTTCAACATCGGCTGAGTGATGCGTGCTCTGTCGTTCAGGTACTGATATCCGAATTTGGGATATCTACAGAGGTTTCCGTCGTGATTTACCTGACCTTTATTACCTGTCACTTTCATCACAAAGCCATTTTTATGGTTCAGTGTGATGGAGCATCCCACAGAGCAATAGTTGCAGATGGTTTCGGACTCCTCAGTTTTTACCGGGCCGGGTTTGAACAGGACATTTTCGGTCATGGCGCCAGTGGGGCAGGTAGAAAGGCACATCCCGCAGGATTCGCAGAATGTATCCTGGAGTGCATCGCCCATGCTGGGTGCGACGAAGGTGTCAAACCCGCGGTTGATGAAACCAAGTGCATTGGCGCCTACCACTTCGTGGCAGATTCGGATACACCGTCCGCAAAGGATGCATTTATTGTTATCGATCTCGATGTAGGGATGCCGGAAATCCACATTGTATTCTTTGAATTCGCCGGTAAATCCTTTCTGGTTGGCGTTATAGGTGGTTGAATACTTCTGCAGGTCGCAATCGAGGAATGCCACGCAACCACATTCAAGGCAGCGTTGGGTTTCCCGGTTTGCAATGGTTTCCGATTCATAACCCAGTTCCACTTCATTAAAATTGAACCGTTTATCAGGCGCCAGGGTGGGCATTTCTTCCCGAAGCTGTTTCCCAAACCGGTCTATGTAATCGCCTGGTACTTGTTTCTTGAAATTATCCCTGCGACTGATAAAGGGTTTGTTCGCCGGTTCGATAGGTAAATTCATCAGGTATTGATGGGCGCTGGTGGAGGCTATTCTGGCCTGTGCAATGGCTTCAATGATGGTTGCAGGGCCGGTAACACCGTCGCCGGCTGCGAATACCGAAGGAATCCCGGTTTGAAGTGTATCTTTCTTTGCATCGATATCGCCCCATTTGTTGATCTGCAGGCTCCCGCCTTCAGCAAATGCATTGATATCGTCAATAAAATTCACCTCGGTTTTTTGTCCAATGGCGGCCAGAGCATAATCGACTTCGATGGTGAATTCGGATCCTTCAACTGGTATCGGCCGTCGTCTGCCGGAGGCATCGGGTTCCCCCAGTTCCATCCGGATACAGGTGATGGATTTGAGTTTTCCGTCAGCATCTTTATTCACTTTTTTGGGTAAGGTCAGAAACAAATATTCGACGCCTTCCAGTTTTGATTCATGGATCTCGATGGGGTTGGCCGGCATTTCTTTTTCCGTTCTCCGGTAGATCACATAAACCTTTTTCGCATTACAACGGATAGAGGTCCGGCAGCAATCCATGGCCGTATTACCTCCTCCAATCACGGCGATGGTCTTTTCGCTGAAATTGTAACGCTGGCTTGTTGCTTCCATGTTCCGGAGAAAATCAATCCCCGAAAAAACATTTTCAGCATCATCGCCTTCGCAGCCGATGCCTGTCCCGCGCTGGGAACCGATGGTGAGGATGGTAGCCTGGTATCTTTCCTTCAATTCTTTATAACTTAGGTTTCCCCCGAGTTTTTTGTTGTAATAAATATTCACTCCAAGATCGGTGATGTTCTTTACTTCTTTATCCACGATGTCGTTCGGAAGGCGGTATTCGGGGATTCCGTATCGTAGCCAGCCGCCTGATTTTTCCGCGGCTTCAAAAATGTCGGCCTGGTACCCCTGGATCTGTAGAAAATAGGCGGCAGATAAGCCCCCGGGGCCTGCCCCGATGATGGCAACTTTCTTGCCTGTGGAGGATTTTATCTCCGGAACAAATTTGGTATCCGATTCCAGGTCGATATCGGAAGCAAAGCGTTTAAGGTAGTCGATGCCGACCGGTGCATTTTCGGCGAGCAGGTTCCTGCGGCATTCTGCTTCACACGGGCGAACGCATACCCGTCCGCAGATGGCCGGGAGCGGATTCGTTTCCTTGATCAATGCAACAGCATCGTTGTACATTCCTTTTTCAATAAGTGAAATATAACCCTGAACATCCACTCCCGCAGGACAGGTCTGCTTACAAGGTCCGATGCAATCGGCATAGTGGTTGGAAAGCATAAGTTCCAGCGCCATTTTCCTGGATTTCCGGATCCCTTCACTGTCGGTGGTGATCCTCATCCCTTCGGTAATCCGGGTGGAACATGCGGGTTGATGTCCCCTCATGCCTCCCACTTCTACAACGCAGATATAACAGGAAGAAAAAGGTTCCAATCGTTCATCATTGCACAAGGTTGGGATATGGATTCCTTGCCGGCCAGCCAGTTGCAGAATAGTTTCACCCGGAATCCCTTTCACGATCCTTCCATTGAGAATGATGTTAAATAAACTTACAGCCATCTGTTCTATTTGTTATTTTGAGAGTTGGAGAGACACATTTACTAGGTTAAAATAATGGAATCGAATTTACATTTGGAATAACAGACACCGCATTTCGTGCAAAGCTCCTGGTGGATGAAATGAGTTAGTTTCCGCTCGCCTGTGATGGCGTTGGCGGGACAGTTTTTCAGACATACCAGACAACCGGTACATTTTACCGGATCGACCGTATAGGTGAGAAGCGGACGACAAACTTTAGCAGGACATTTCTTATGGGTAATATGTGCCACATATTCATTCCTGAAGTACTTGATCGTAGTCAGAACCGGGTTGGGCGCTGTTTGACCGAGTCCGCAAAGAGAATTATCCTTGATCTCGTAAGCCAGTTCTTCCAGGTTTTCAATATCACCTTCTTTCCCTTTGCCATTTGTTATCCGGTCGAGAATCTCGAGCATGCGCATGGTTCCCATACGGCAAAAGGTACATTTGCCGCAGGATTCTTTCCGGGTGAAATCGAGGAAAAATTTTGCCACGTCGACCATGCAAGTGGTTTCATCCATCACAACCATACCGCCCGAACCCATGATGGCACCGGTAGCATTCACCGAGTCATAATCCACGATAGTATCGGCCAGATATTCGGGGATACAACCGCCGGAAGGTCCTCCCATCTGAACGGCCTTAAACTTTTTATCTTTCTTGATCCCCCCGCCAAGCCGGAAGATGACATCCCGGATGGTCATGCCCATGGGCACTTCTACCAGTCCTGAATGACTTACCTTGCCAGCAAGTGCGAATACCTTGGTTCCCTTGCTCTTCCCGGTTCCATAAGCAGCAAAAGCTGCGGCACCATTCAGGATGATCCAGGGAATATTTGCGAAGGTTTCAACGTTGTTGATGTTTGTAGGTTTCTTCCACAAACCCGAGGCAGCGGGGAAGGGAGGACGTTTCCGGGGCATTCCGCGCTCGCCCTCCACTGAAGCGATCAGGGCCGTTTCTTCGCCGCATACAAAAGCGCCGGCTCCTTCCTTGATGTAAATATCAAAATCAAATCCTTCGATCCCAAAAATATTCTTCCCCAGGTAACCTTTATCCCTGACCTGGTTCAGGGCAATATTGAGCCGTTTGATGGCCAATGGGTATTCTGCGCGGCAATAGATCACCCCTTGTGTCGCTTCTATTGCATAGGCTGCGATGATCATTCCTTCCAGAACCGAATGTGGATCACCTTCTAGGACAGACCGGTCCATGAATGCACCCGGGTCGCCTTCATCGGCATTGCAGATCACATATTTTTCTGCAGATTTATTTGCATTGGCAAATTTCCATTTTAAACCGGTCGGAAAACCTCCACCACCACGGCCACGGATACCGGAATCGAGAATGGTCTGTATCACTTCCAGCTTGGCTATTTTCCCGGCAGCGATCATGCCGATAGCTTTGTAACCTTCACGGGCTTCATATTCTTCGATCGATTCCGGATCCATATAGCCGCAGTTCCGGAGCACGATCTTTACTTGGGAATCGAGGAAATTATTTTCCGGGGCATCGAAAAGATCGCTGTAAACTATGTAATCGCGGATCGGATCTTTCTGGTTGATGTGTTTTTCGATCACCTCGATAGCACGTCCTTCGGTAACGTCACCATAAATGTAGGTCCCCGTTTCATCCCTGATTTCGACCAGGGGCTCACGGTAGCACATGCCGATGCAACTGGTCTTTTTAAGGTTGAAATCCAGGTTCTCAGTGTCTTTCATGGCTTTGATCTTCTCATACGTCTTGCCTGCACCTGCTGCGATTCCACAGCTTCCAAGCCCAACAGTAACAGTAGTTGTTGTCATAGTATCTCGGTAGGATGGATTGATATTATAGGGTACAATAATGGAACACCTGCGGTGTTCATCGGTATATCTTTATTTTTTCGCTATTTCGCTATTTCGCCATTTCGCTATTTGTCAATTGCTTTCACTGATCCGGATATTCTTAACGATTTTCGTGGCTTCATTGCCGGTCAACTTGCCGTAAGTCTGGTCACCAATCATCATGACAGGTGCGAGGGAACAGCATCCCAGGCAAGCTACCGATTCCAGCGTATAGAATCGATCTTCAGTGGTTTCTCCATCCCTGATCTTCAGCGCTTCTTCCAATGCCTCCGAAATTTCTTTTGCATTCTGAACATGGCAGGCGGTTCCGTGGCACACCTTGATGATGTGCCTGCCCACCGGGGCCAGACGGAACTGAGAATAGAAAGTAGCTACTCCAAACATCTCGCTCAATTCAAGACCGGTTTCCTGCGAAATCTTTTCGAATGCTGGCCGGGGAATATAACCATAGATATCCTGCGCCCCCTGGAGCAGCGGGATTACATTTCCTTTTTGTCCTTTGTACCTGGCAATCAGAGGATCCAGTAAGGTAAGATCCATATCGATGGTTTCTTTTTTCTTTACTTCGGCGGCTAATCTTGTAATACGCATCAGGTTAGTATATTAAATCAATGAATAAAGTTATAAAATATTATTTTTCACTTTGAATGCTTATCCCATGGATAAAACAACCCTTTCTTAAGGGAAAGGTCTATGGTGGAGGAAGGTTTCGATTTTTAAAGTTGCAATCCGGGCTTTTAATATTAACTGATCCGTTTTCCATTCATATTGGACAGTTTCTTGTGAATGGCATTGGCTGCTATTCTTCCTGCACCCATTGCCTGAATAACGGTGGCTGAACCGGTTACAATATCGCCCCCTGCATAAACGAATTCTTTTGAAGTTTCATTCGTTTCAGGATTTACGATAATATAACCCCATTTATTCAGCTTTATATCGGGTGTAGTCTGGAAAATCACCGGATTTGCACCGTTCCCAATTGCCACAACCGCCATATCTACATCTATAATAAAGTTTGATCCTTCAATGGGGACCGGCTTTCTTCTTCCGGATTCATCCGGTTCGGCGAGTTCCATTTTAATACACTCCATGGCTTTCAGGGTATTAGAATCAGTGCCGAGAAATTTAACGGGGTTTGTAAGTAAACGGAATTTTACTCCTTCTTCTTCAGCATGGCGAATTTCTTCTTGCCTTGCAGGCAATTCAGATCTTGATCTCCGGTACACAATGATCACTTCAGAAGAACCCGTCCGGATAGCCGTTCTGGCACAATCCATCACTACATTACCTCCTCCTATGATAGCAACCCGGATTCCTTTTGGTTTTGGAGTGTCGTATTCAGGAAATCTGTATGCTTTCATCAGGTTCATACGGGTGAGATATTCATTAGCAGAGAAGATATTACCCAGGTTCTCACCTTCAATGTTCATAAACTTAGGCAAACCGGCTCCCACTCCAATGAAAACCGCATCGAAATTTTCCAGAAGCTCGTCGATGGTAATAATTTTCCCAATGACGTGATTCAGTTCAACTCTCACACCCATTTCCTTCAGGTAGTTAATCTCAAAGTGCACAATGGACTTTGGCAGCCTGAATTCCGGAATTCCATAAGTCAGCACTCCACCGGTTTCATGAAATGCTTCAAAGATGGTAACGGAATAACCCAGTTGCTGAAGATCGGCGGCGACCGTAAGGCCGGCAGGACCGGAGCCGACCACAGCAATCCTTTTATTGAGTTTTTGTTTTATCTTTGGTATTTTTACCAGATCCATCTTACGTTCCCAATCGGCTGCAAAGCGTTCAAGATTACCTATAGCAACCGGTTCGTCCTTGACACCAAGAATACATTTCTCCTCACATTGGTTCTCCTGGGGACAAACACGGCCGCAAATTGCGGGTAAAACATTCCTCTCCTTGATCTTCTTTACGGCTTCATCAAATTTCTCTTCTGCAATCAGTCTGACAAACTCAGGGATATCAATATTAACGGGACACCCCAGGACACATTTCGGGTTTTCACATTGCAAGCAGCGGCCGGCTTCCAACAATGCCAATTCAGAAGTATACCCATAAGGAACTTCCTGGTGATTGGCCGTTCTCAGTTTCTGGTCTTGTTCGGGCATTTCCAGGCGGGGAATCTTCAGCTTAATTTTTCGTTCATCCGCCTTGGTCAGACCATGCCATTCACAACCATATCTCAGGCAGAGGTAAAAAGGAATCAGCTTGGCATGAGTGGAAATGATAATTTCCCCAACCTGAGATCCGCATTCACCGCAATGCATCTCAGGCTTAATCAAGCTTTTCTTACAATATGGACATTCGAGATCTGTAAGTATCTCATTTTTTTCTATCGGGATGGATGATTCAACCTCGAAAACATCAAGGAACGGACTAAGTTTAAGTTCCAGGGGTGAACCATTAAATTTGGCTTTAAAAATGATAACCTTTTTATCTTTCTCTTCAACATTGAAACTTTGTTTGCAATGGGGGCAATACGTGTTAAGGAACGTCTTATACTTCAGATATCTTACATCCTGCTCTAACATTGTAGTAAGGGTTTATTTAATTGAAAATAACAAACAATCTTTTTCATCTTTCAGGTAAATGGAATTGCGTTTCGACAGCTCATTAAAATCAACAAGCTGCCCGTTGAAATCAGGCCCATCCACACATGCAAACCTGGTTTTTCCGTCAATTTTAACCCTGCATCCCCCACACATACCGGTTCCGTCAATCATGATGGGATTCAGGCTTACGATAGTAGGAATGTTATATTTCTTTGTAAGGGCGCAAACATTTTTCATCATAATGATGGGTCCTATCGAATAGATCAGTTTGATGTCATATCTTTCCTCAAGATATTTTTCGAGGGGTTGTGTTACAAATCCCCGGTAACCATAGCTGCCATCGTCGGTCGTCACGACCAGTTCATCACTGATAAGGTCCATTTCATTTTCAAGTATGACCAGGTCTTTTTCCCTGGCTCCTATGATACTGATCACGAAATTACCGGCTTCTTTAAAGGCTTTGGCAACATGATACAATATAGCGACACCGGTACCGCCACCGACCATCAGCACGGTTCCGATTTTTTCCACTTCCGCAGGTCGTCCAAGAGGACCTGCAACATCACGTATAAAATCTCCTTCCTTCAATGAACGCATCAAAGCTGTTGTCTTTCCAACTACCTGGAAAATGATGGTTATTATCCCGGCAAATTCATCTTTATCGGCTATTGTCATGGGAATACGTTCTCCTGTTTCATTCACCCTTAAGATAATGAATTGTCCTGCTTTTGCTTTTTTTGCGATCTTTGGAGCAAGGATATCAAACCGTACGATAGTACCTTTAGCAAGTTCTAGTTTTCTGGTGATCTGAAACATACAACAATAATTTAGTGATTAATGGAATAATCTAAGCAATCCATGACATCGGAAATGCATTGTGAATTCGTTGATTACCACTCCAGGCTGTCTTCCAGTTTGATATCCTGAAGATCAACATCACTCAGCCCGTGCCATTTGCATCCTTTTTTCGAGCAAATATAGAAATTAATCATTTTTGTCCTGGCGCTTATGAAAATTTTGGCTATGGGTGAACCACAGGATTCACAAGTTTTATCAGTCGATATCAGACTGGTATCACAATGAGGACAGGATATATCAGTAACGGGTTTGTCTTCTTGCAGAAAAATCGTGGATTCGGAGGTAAATATATTCAGATAAGGACTTAATATCAGGATTCCGGAAGTATTGCCGGTAGTGACCTTAAGCTTTAGTATCTCATGGTCTATCAGGCTCTTGCGGCAATTCGGACAATAAGACATTAAAAAGGCACCCGATTCCAGAATTTCTTTTGTTTCATTTTCCTCTTCGGCCCGCGAAACATGCTTTCTTTGAATTATTTTCAATTCCTCGGGGGTATATTTCCTGGGAAATTCATATTCCTGATACAATTTGCTCAATGCCTCTGAAAGATCATTAAATTCGAGGAAATGATTCTTACAACCACTTCTTGAACATATATTAACTCTTCCTCCCATATCCAGGATGAAAGGGATCATGGGTGCATGGCATATAGAACATTCATTATCCGATGTTATTTTTTTCTTACAGTGCGGACAATAAAACTGCGCTATAATATCGGATGAAAGAGGAATTTCGCAATTATAATTATAACTACCCCATAATGAACTAAGATAAATAACACCCGTTTGATCTCCTGCTTTGATTCCTAATTTTATACTAGGCTTATTATCAATAAGTTTCTTACTTGCCATGAGAGATCGATTACAATGAAGGCAAGTTACATTAAGTGAAAGAAATTCATACATGATCAGATTTTCTTTTGTTTTGTATACTCAGTTTTTTGAATGACAAAATTACAATAAATCCAATTCTCCTTTTAAAGAACATAAAAATATTGACCTTTTTACATATTATGGCAGGATGATTTTTATCCGGAACCCGGAGGCCGTAACCTTCGATTCTTCAACATTCAGCTTCCAAATGCTAACATGCTCCTGCATCTCAAAGCAATCCACATAGCTTTTTTTTCATTTTTCCTGCAAAGATAAAAAGAAAAACGAATTAGTGATACTAATGCGATTTAATCAAAAAATATTTGCGAATTCATTTACCGGGTAAAAAAAAATCTTTAATATTGTGAACAGTTTCACACCTAATTTTTTATTAATCAAAAACTTTAACTCTTATGACAAAAAATGTGTATGAAAAACTGGTCAATGATTTTATGGCCAAGGTCATTGCAAAAAACCCGGGAGAAAAAGAATTCCACCAGGCTGTGAGGGAAGTTGCCGAGTCAGTGATTCCTTTCATCGAAGAAAATCCGAAGTACAAGACTGCAAAAATCCTGGAACGCATTGCAGAACCTGAAAGAGTTATTATGTTCAGGGTTCCCTGGATAGATGATAAAGGAGAAATCCAGATCAACAGGGGCTTCCGTATCGAAATGAACAGTGCGATCGGACCTTACAAAGGCGGATTGCGTTTTCACCCGACCGTTTATCTGGGACTCCTGAAATTCCTCGCTTTCGAGCAGGTTCTCAAAAACAGTTTGACAACCCTGCCCATGGGCGGTGGAAAAGGTGGTTCTGATTTCGATCCAAAAGGTAAATCAGACAATGAAGTAATGCATTTCTGCCAGAGTTTCATGACTGAACTGCAACGTCACATTGGTCCTGATACCGACGTACCTGCTGGTGATATCGGTGTTGGCGGACGTGAAATCGGTTTCATGTTTGGCCAGTACAAAAGGTTGCGCAATGAATTCACCGGCGTATTGACCGGTAAAGGCCTGGAATGGGGCGGCAGCCTTATCCGTACGGAAGCAACCGGATACGGACAGGTTTATTTCGCAGCTGAAATGCTGAAGACCCGTAAACTCGACTTTAATGGTAAGATTGTAGCAGTTTCCGGTTCCGGTAATGTTGCTCAGTATGCTACACAAAAAGCTACCCAGCTGGGTGGAAAAGTTGTAACCTTATCCGATTCCGAAGGTTATATCTATGATCCAAAGGGTATTGATGCTGAAAAACTTGCCTTTGTACTTAACCTCAAGAATGTCAAGAGAGGACGTATCAAGGAATATTGCGATAAGTACAGCGAAGCAAAATTCGTTCCCGGTAAACGCCCATGGGAAGTAAAATGCGACATTGCATTACCCGGCGCAACCCAGAATGAAATTGACGGAGAAGATGCAAAGACGCTTGTTAAGAACGGTTGTTACTGCGTTTCCGAGGGTTCTAACATGCCTTCAACGCCGGAAGCTATCGAGGTATACATTGCAGCTAAGATCCTCTACGGACCTGGTAAAGCAGCCAATGCCGGTGGAGTTGCCACCTCCGGTCTGGAAATGTCACAGAACTCCATGCGGTTATCATGGTCAAGGGAAGAAGTTGATCAGAGGTTACACAACATCATGATCAATATTCACCAGAGCTGTGTTAAATACGGAACAGAAGCTGACGGATTCATCAACTACGTAAAAGGCGCCAACATTGCCGGCTTCGTAAAGGTAGCTGATGCCATGTTAGCTCAGGGACTTGTTTAATATTCCAGTTTAAATGTCGGGACGGGCACATGGTTGTGTGCCCGTTTTTTTATGTACCTTCCGGATCACCGGATCGATCAGTTCAAGATTGATTGGATCCAAATCTGTACTGTTTTGAGAAATGTTGATTCGAGATATTCGCATAGTGAACAAATATTTAGTGTTAACTATTAAGTGTTAAGTGTAATCGTCATTCTCAGTTTTCAAAAGTGATCACCGATATCCGTTTTTTTCCATCCATTTTAATGGTGAGGGATTTTTCAAACTTTGCAATGGTGAAATATTGTGTCTTACGCAGATTCTTTTGTGCTTTTAAAATATCATACCGGATGAAACTTTTTGAAAATTCCGGCTGAATACAGAAATACCCGACATTCATTGAAGTCACGTTGTGAAAGAAATGTGATCCGGAAGATGCATCCAGCGGAAACCCTTCCAGGCTGGTCTCCACGATCACTTTTGCATGGGAGATCTGCGGCCAGGTTACCGGTACACCGATCCAGCGGTCGCGTGTACCCCAGCGCCCCGGGCCGATCAGGATATAATTCCGGTTCTCCCGGATCATCTCTGCATTGATTTTATCCATTTCGTCGGCCATCTCAAGGGTCTTCGACTTATTAAAGGTATCCGGATCAACGAAAACCACCTCACTGATATCATCTATCATGCCGTTTCCCATCTCTTTTTCGGAAAAGAGAAGAATGTCTTCTTCCCGGATCTTCTGCATATCTACCTCGTAATCCGTAGCATTGCCGATAAGGGGTTTTATCTGAAGAACATAAAAAGAAGCCTTGTTGTCATCATCCTTATTCAGGTCAACGGCGAATTCGATCTCTACAGGTGAACCCAGGGCTTCTTTTATCACATCCAGTATAACTTCAAGGGTCTTTGCCAGTGGGACATAATTGTATTTAAGGACGTCTGCGAAATTCACTACCCTGGGTCCGGCAGCGCTCAAGCCGGGAATGATGCGATTGTTGTCGTAGGAGAACACGGAAGCACAATGTTTAAGGGTTCCATGGCGTTCGGCATCCTCTACATCGAGTTTCCGCAAACCTGCCTCTTCTCCTTCCAGGAGGTTGACATCTTCCTTTTTCAGGTCAACGGCATAAAAGTAGACCTGTGAGCCTTTGCACTGGTCGGCCGGCGAATTGATCTCGAGGTTCGGATATTGAGGTGCAAAACGGTATGCGCGTTCCCCTTCCACAACATATCTCCCCAACCCAATGGCTGTCACAGCAAACCCTTCTTCCGGCTTCATATGGGCAAACGGGTAATAATTATAGGACTGGGCAACACCGCTGATGTGCGGGTAAAAAACATCCTCAAAATGGTTACCTACTACTTCCTGGATGATTACGGCCATTTTCTCCTGTTCGATCTTGTAATTGATGGCTTCGATGTAACCTTTGGCGGTCTTGGAATAAACCGATGCATAGACGAGTTTAATCGCATTCATCAGCTGTTCAAGCCGAACCTTGGGATCCGGGTGGATATTGGGTATGAGGTAGGTTTCAAAGATCCCTGCAAAAGGCTGGTTGAGGGAGTCCTCAAAAAGTCCGGATGACCGGATTGCAAGCGGCTTGGTGATGATCTTAATGATCAATTTGAGTTTCCGGATCAGGGTATCTGTAAGTTTGCCTTCGAGGAACCACTCTTTGATCTGATCATAATTCTCTTCAAAAACAGCCCGTTCCCGGAGTTTGTTCCTGTCAAGAAAATATTCAAACTCATCCGTCCCGATGATGGATGTTTTGGGCGTCCGGATGTTAATGTTCGGAATGTGCTGTGAAAAATCGTAATTGTAGATCAGCGTATTGATGAATGCCAGTCCGCGTCCCTTTCCTCCCAGGGCACCTTCGGTAAGCGTCAGGATGTTATGTTCATCGGTGATGGCTGATTCCTCGAATGGAATGACTTTCCCGACATTCTGTTCATTCCGGAAATTCTGAATCACACTGATGAGGTATTCGCGAAGGCTTTCAGGATCCTTGAAATCTGTCACCTTGGCCGGGTTGAGGATCTTGGCCACCTGGATTTCGCCCCGGGCCATGAGCCATAAGGAGAAATGATCTTTACGGGCATGGTACAACAGCGATTCCTCCGGGATGGTTCGCAAAAGATCTTCAAATTCCTTCAGTGATTTAGCCACGGCGATCTGGTGGCCTTCGTTATCGCGGTAAATGAAATTCCCGAAACCCAGGTAATGCGTAATGAAGCTCTTGAAATCAAGCAAAAGGGTTTCTGAGTTTTTATTGATGAAAGTAGTTTTCAGTTCATAAGCGTGGTTGGCATTCTCATCGTTTGACGACTGCAGCACGATGGGGAGTTCTTTGATCTCTTTCCGGGTCTGTTTCACCAGGCTGAATCCTGCAGTGTTGTTGAGTTTACCGTCTTTTTTGAATTTCACATCCGAGATCAGGCAGAGGATATAGTCCTTGTATTTCCCGAAAATGTACATGGCCTCCTCATAGGTGGAGGCAAGCAGGATCTTAGGCCGGGCTTTTAACCGGAGGATCCGGTATAGCTCATCGGTCGTAACATCTTCGATGATATGTTTGGTTTGTTCAAGAACGATGTTGTAAAGATTTGGAAGGTACAACGAATAATATTTCGGGGAATCTTCCACTAGCAGGATCACACGAACCATTCCGATGCTGGTATCATTCTCCACATTGATCTTGTCCTCCAGGTAATTGATCATGGCGAAGAATATCTTGGAATCGCCGTTCCACACAAACACACGGTCGATCCAGATAAGCTTTTCCGGTTCAGATTCGAACAGGGCAATATCCGTGTTGCTGTTCAGCAGCGTGAAAACCGGAATATACTGGTATTTCTCCTTGATCTTTTTGCTCAGTTCAACCGGGAACTGCTTCTCCACACCCATCATGATGATGACGAGATCATAGTGCTTGGTTTCAAGTTGTTCAAACACCTCATCCGAAGAGGAAACCCCGGTGATACGGGGCATTGTGCTCAGGCTGAGCTGGTAGAACTCGCCCAGCACATGTTCCGAGAAACGGCCTTCTTTTTCAATGCTGTAGGCATCATACAGATTGGCAACCAGCAGGATCTCCTTGACCTTGAAAGGCATCAGGTCGTGGTATATGTCCCTGTTATAATTGTTCCGGTTAAGAAACGACTGCAGAAGCTGGCGGCTGTATTTGGTCGATTCGGAGGATCCTTTTTTAACGGCTGTTGATTCCTTTTCAACGGTTTTTCTCAGGATGGCTTTCCCTTTGACGCTGTTCAGGTAACCTGCAATGATGTTGGCGAGGTTGATGATGAGGTGCCGTTCTTCTTCGAGGAAAGGCCCCTCGTAGGAAGGGGGAAATGCTTTAAGGTAATAGATCTCAATAGAACCTTCCTGGTTATCGATCGTTTCAAAAGTTTGTTTCTGTGACCATTGGGTTTCTCTAAAACCCAGACTGGTGATCTCGAAATTGGTATAGCGGATCCGTGAAACGGTAAATTCAGGATATTGCCAGGCCTTGGGCAGGATCAGGGCAATCTGGTGAAGCGCTTCTTCGATGGGTTTACCGGTTCGGAGGATGGCTGTAGTCTGGTTTATGGCGGAAAGTTCTTTCAGCCGTTCCCGTGTCACATACCTTCCCTCCTTTCCTTTCACCCCATTCAGGTATCCCTCAATAAGGCTGGAGAGGTTCATGATCAGGCTTCGTTCCTCTTTCATGAACGGGCCTTCGTCGATTACAGGAAAGTCCTTCAGGTAGAAGATCTCGATGGTACCCGACAGGTTATCGATCGTTTCGAAGGTTTGCTCCTGTTTCCATTCTGTTTCCCTGAAATTCAGGCTTAGGAATTCCATCTCATCAAAACGTAAACGGACTACAGTATCATCGGGATATTGCCAGGCCTTTGGAAGGATCTGGCAGATCTCCTCCAAAGTTTCCTGGATGGGCAGGTTTTTCTTGATAATGGAAGTCGTTTCGTTGATCGCGGAAAGTTCCTTCAGCCGTTCGCGCGTGTCGTAAAGAAGTTTTCCGACATCAACCGAATCCTGGCCAATCGGCCGTTTGCCAGAATTTTCTTCAACAGGCTGCATGATCTAGTTTTTTAAGCGATGGCATGAACCAACCGGGATGGGTTGTAAAATTACACAAACTTTTTGATGTGGAAAAACACCGGATGTAACTTTCTTATTCATTCTTCATTTTTCCAGAGAGCCAAAAAAAATCATCCTGAATTTCATCCGTGTAAAGATATTTTCTGTAATATTGTGAAGTTTTTCACAAATTAATAATTAAACTATTTACTCCTATGACAAAAAATGTTTATGACCAGATGGTCGCCGAATTCATGGCCAAGATCATTGCCAAGAACCCGGGGGAAAAAGAATTTCACCAGGCTGTTCAGGAAGTTGCTGAATCCCTGATTCCCTTCATTGAAGAAAACCCGAAGTACAAAACTGCAAAAATCCTGGAACGCATTGCTGAACCTGAAAGAGTCATCATGTTCAGGGTTCCTTGGTTAGACGATAAAGGCGAGATCCAGATCAACAGGGGTTTCCGTATCGAAATGAACAGCGCTATCGGACCTTACAAAGGAGGTCTTCGTTTTCACCCAACTGTTTATTTAGGCCTTTTGAAATTCCTTGCCTTCGAGCAGGTTCTCAAAAACAGCTTGACAACCCTTCCCATGGGCGGTGGAAAGGGTGGTTCTGATTTCGACCCAAAAGGTAAATCAGACAATGAAGTAATGCATTTCTGCCAGAGTTTCATGACCGAATTGCAACGTCACATTGGCCCTGATACTGACGTACCTGCTGGTGATATCGGTGTTGGCGGACGTGAAATTGGTTTCATGTTTGGCCAGTACAAACGGTTGCGCAATGAATTCACCGGCGTCTTGACCGGTAAAGGGCTCGAATGGGGCGGCAGCCTTATCCGTCCTGAGGCAACCGGATACGGACAGGTTTATTTCGCAGCTGAAATGCTGAAGACCCGTAAACTCGACTTCAATGGAAAGATCGTAGCTGTTTCCGGTTCCGGTAATGTTGCTCAGTATGCTACACAAAAAGCTACCCAGCTGGGTGGTAAAGTTGTAACCTTATCCGATTCCGAAGGTTATATCTATGATCCAAAAGGTATTGATGCTGAAAAACTTGCCTTCGTACTGAACCTCAAGAATGTCAAGAGAGGACGTATCAAGGAATATTGCGATAAGTACAGCGAAGCAAAATTCGTTCCCGGTAAACGCCCATGGGAAGTAAAATGCGACATTGCATTACCCGGCGCAACCCAGAATGAAATTGACGGAGAAGATGCAAAGACACTTGTTAAGAACGGTTGTTACTGCGTTTCTGAAGGCGCAAACATGCCTTCAACGCCGGAAGCTATCGAAGTTTACCTTACAGCCAAGATCCTCTACGGACCTGGTAAAGCAGCCAATGCAGGTGGTGTTGCCACCTCCGGCCTGGAAATGTCACAAAACTCTATGCGTTTATCATGGACAAGGGAAGAAGTTGATCAGAGGTTGCACAACATCATGATCAACATTCACCAGAGCTGTGTTAAATACGGAACAGAAGCTGACGGATTCATCAACTACGTAAAAGGAGCCAACATTGCCGGCTTCGTAAAAGTAGCTGATGCCATGTTAGCTCAGGGACTTGTTTAATATTCCTGTTTTAAATGTCGGGACGGGCACACGGTTGTGTGCCCGTTTTTTTATTTACATTCATGATTCCCGCTTTTCGGTAATATCCGTTAAACGTTGATTCGGGGTGCTCATTGAAATGAACAGGAATGCATTAAAGAAAGCATAGAACACAACGCCCGCCTGGGTTTCAAACATGCTTTCGACCAGGATATTGAATGCAAAAATACCTAGGAATACCAGGTAGAGGTTGTCTTTCCGGCGTATGGCCAGGATTCCGGGAAGCATCAGCATGAGCACCAGGAACAGGAACCCGGCGACTCCCAGGGCAATAAAGGTCTGAAGATACTGGCAATGGGCATTCAGTTTCTTGTTTAATGCCGAATACATGCTTTTTTCCGCATATTTACCGTACAGGGCATCTTTCACATCACCGGTACCCACCCCCAGCAGGTAATGATCTCGTATGATCTCTGTGGAGGCCTTCCAGATGGCCAGCCGTTCAGCTGTGCTTTCCGGCGATTGGTTCAGGTTTCCGGCATCCGACCGGATCACTTCCCCGGCGGTTTCCATCCGCTGGTACGGTCCTGGCAGAATGCGGTATGTAGTATAAAAGATGCCAGCGCCGACTACCAGCACGATTATTCCGCCAAGCCAATTTTTCCGCTTAAAGACCAATAGTCCCGTGCAGAATAGGAGAATGCCGCCCAGTGTCAGAATTCCGGCTTTTGAGCTGAGAAGAAACACCAGGATAATGAACCATAAGATGAGCGCTGCTTCCAGGATACGCCACGGAATCTTCCTTTTCCAGTCCAGTGTAATGAGATGACCGAGTATTGCTGCTATAGCGAAATTATAGTACATCGAAAGGTAACTCGAATGAAAATACCAGGATAAGCCAGCATAGGAGAAAGCATTTTCCGCGTGGTTGTATACCGCTTCAACGAATGCCCTGCCCATGAAAAGAAGGCTTCCCGCCAAGCAACCCGAGATAAATACGATCAGGAGCTGACGACGTTGGGAATTGCTGAAGGATTCCTCATCTGCTGTCGCAAGCAGCAAGGGAAAAATGAAAAGAGAAAATTTGACCTGCAGGTCAAAAAGTCCATACTCAAAATTCGAGGTATAGATCAGGCCTGCAAGATAAAGGAGGTAAAACAATCCAAACGAGAGGGTCAACATCCTAATCCGGTCCGAGCTGACCAGCCGGAACTTCTGCCGGAACCTGCCTTCAATAAGCCAGTTGAGGACCATCAGTGCAATGAGTGACGGAACAAGCCGCCCAAAAACAGGCAGTAGAAATGCAATCCCCAGCAGGCAGTACCTGAAGATTCCCCGGTGGATCATAGTCCGGTTTTTTATCATGCTCATCGGCTGGTCTTTACTAATTTAACCTTCTTACGCAAAATAATAAATTTAACAATTCCCACGAGATATCCCCATCCATATGAAAAATGAATAAGGAAAAACAGCCAGGGAAGATACAACGACTGTATAAATGAATGATCCCGCAGGCAAATCCGCAGCGTAAAAAGAAAATTTGCCAGCACGTAAAGGCCTGCCACAGATAAGAAAACGGCCCGGATGATCGCATGGATGAATGAACCGGCCAGGAAAGACAGAAGGAAGAGCACGAACAAAGGCGGAACAAGTTGCCGCAATGTGGCTGGCCTGCCCAGTTTCGCCGCAACCAGCGGCTTGAAGAGCCCATACTGGTAAACCATCCTCCGTATGCCTTTTATGGTGGCGCGCGGATAATAGACGATTCTGACTTCCGGGATGAGGTATATGACACCGCTGTTTTTCAGCAGCCGCCCGTTGAACTCATCATCCTGGTTGCGCAGCAGTTCTTCGTCAAACAGCCCGATCTTATCAAATACGGAACGACGGTAACATCCGAATGTGACCGTATCCACCTTCATTCTTTTGCTGGCGCCAATCCGGAACATAGCGTTCCCCACTCCAAACGGGGATGAAAGCGCGCCGGCGATGGCCCTGGCCCGGACGGTTGTTTCAGCTGGCGTGGCGACGCAGACACCACCCACATTATCCGCATTCAACTCAAATAATGCGTGTACCAGGGAGGAAATATAATCCGGCGGATATTGTGCATGTGACCCCATAATCGCGATCACTTCCCCTTTTGATTTACGAATTCCAAGATTAAGTGCAAATGGTACAAACTGCCGTTCATTCAATTCGAGCCGGATAAAGGGATATCTCTCCTGGTATTGCCGGATGATCTCCTGTGTCCCGTCACTGCTCATCCCGTCTACTACCAGCACTTCCAGGAATTCCTTCCGGTAATCCTGCTGCAGGATATTATCCAGGATACCGGAAATATAATTTCCCTCATTAAAACAGGGGATGATAATGCTGACCAAAGGAATCATCTGAAGTTATTTTGACGTTAGATCTTCATACACCGTGATCATCTGCTGCACGCAGTCATTCCATTCATAGTTCTCCTGCACATGGCTACGGCCTTTTTTCCCCATACTTTGTCTCAGGCCGGGGTCAAACAGTAGTTTTTCGAGCGCTGCCGCGGTTTTCTCAGCATCTTTGACCGGGACGACTATGCCCGTTTTACCATCAATAACGACTTCGGGAAGACCACCGATATTGCTCACAACGACAGGTTTTCCGCAAGCCGAGGCTTCCAAGATGGCGACTCCGAAACTCTCGCTTGGATCAATAGAAACAGCTACATAGATATCGAGTCGGTTATGATATCTTACCACCTCCGCGAAAGGAACAGCACCGGTAAATTCGGTAACACCTGCAATTCCGAGGGTTACAGCGAGGTTAATCAACTCCTTTTGAAGGGAACCGGTACCGACGATCAGCAGCTTTAAAGGGATGTCTGGATGCTTGTGGAACAAAATACTGAATGCACGCAAAAGATAAGCCACGCCATATTTTTTCTCCAGGGTTTTGATCGTTCCAATGACCAGATCTTGCTTGATGTTACCCGTATCCGGCTCAGGCCTGAATTCGCTGGTATTGATACCAAAAGGGGTGACAAGGATGTCCTTTTTCGTATAATGGCTTGTTTCACTGGCCATTACCTTGCTTGTAGAAAGCACCTGATCACTCTGCTTCAGGTTAAATTTTAGAAGGGCCTTATGAAGGATCGATTCTTTCGGGAAATCATACACATCACTGCCCCAGACAGAAGTCACCAGTGGATGAAAGCCTGAAAGTGCAGCCAACAAACCATAGCTGCTCGCATAATGGGCATGAAGGATATCAGGATTGAACGCCCGGATGACCTTTCGAAGGTTATGGACCAGCTTCAGGTATTTTATTTTATAGAAGATGCCTGAAGAGAATACCCCCGGTTTAAATTTAACCGGAATAAAAACTTCAATGGAAAAAGGGGTATACCAATCTTCTGTAGGTGACGAAATGCTGAAGATCCCGACCCGGATACCACGGTCTGTCAACCCCTTTGCCCATTTCCTGGAATGAGCAGAATTAATGTCGGTGAGTAAAAGGATCTTCATCTGGTTCTGATTAATGAGGCGCGGATAAAAGTCTTTACCTGCAGGAAAAACTCAGCAGGTTCATGAAACAATACATAAAGCAGGAGAATGGGACGGGTCACATAGTATTCCATGAGGAAGCCATGTTTCCGGTAAAATTTCTTAAAGGAGAGTTCTACCGTAAGTGCTCTTTGTGATTTTGTCCAGAACTGACGGGTCGTCCCTTTTCCGATGTGCAGCAGTTTGGTATCGAGGTACCGTACCGGGATATGATTCCTGTATAGGGTGTAGAACAGGTCCATATCTTCTGCATACAAGAAATAATCCTCAGACCATCCGCAGATGAGGTGGAATGAGTCACGACTGATAATGAGACTCGCACCTATATTCCAATAGGCAACCTTGCCTTTATGAAAAATACAATTAAAATAGTTGCCCAGAGTCGGAATGATATGCCGGTCTTTCATTGGTTTTCCGTCTTCATCGATAAGGCTGGTCACATATACGCTCTCACCCTGGTCACCGGCAATCAAATCATAATCTGCCCGGAGTTTCGGGTTGACAACGATGTCGGGATTCAGAAAATGCAAATATTTTCCTGCGGCAAAACCGGCTGCACGGTTATTGGCTTTCGCAAAACCCAGGTTTTCATTCCCTTCAAGAATCCTGATCCTGGAATCAGCCGGGAAAGCAGTATTTACCATCCGGAGAGAGTCATCTGAAGACGCATTATCGTAAATTATTATTTCATAACCTTCATCCAGGTTATCGATGATACTGGTAAGGCAATCTTTAAGCAGAGAACCGGAATTATAATTCACGATAATGATGCTGAAAAGAATTCCTGGATCCTGGTTTGTCATAGCTTCTTAACTTTTTTCCCGTTCAAACGTCCTTTCGTAAGCAGAAATGAATCGGTTAACATCATTCAATGATTTGTTTACCAGGTTTTACAATGGCCCGGATCCATATAATTACTCCGATGGCATACATACTCATGAATACCGAAAGCAGCAGGAAACCGGTCTTTACATCCCGGAATACCCATCCTCCGATACAGAAGCAGGCAATCATCAGCACATTTCCGATGATGGAGATATAAAACATGGAACGGGTTCTTCCCACAACCAAGGGTGACTGTGCAATGCAATATCTGATGAAATCAAAAAACATCCATGGTGCCAGTATCTGCGCATAAACACCCGCTTCTCTCCAGGCTGAACCAAAAATAAATGCAAATATCCAAGGTCCGCCTGCCAGCAAAACGATCAGCATGGGCAAAGCCACAAGCCCGGACAGTTTGATGGTTTTTGTCAGCAACTTTTCCAGGTTCTCATTTTTGTTGAATCGTTCGGCTGCCTCTTTCATGTACACTTGTGAAATTGAACTGCCTATCAGCCAAAGGGGAGCCTGAAGAATGCGTAAGGATAAGGCATAAAACCCGACAACCGAAGAACTGAAAAATATTTTTGCGAGATAGATGATCCCATAATTCTGAGATGTTTCCAGTATCGACTGAAGGGTATTGGAAGTGGGAAGATCTTTGTATTTCCGTGCAATGGGCTTGAGGGAAGTATGGTCAAATTCATTTTTCCTGAATTGGCCGGATCTGTAAATACAAAATCCGAGGAAAAAAACGAAAAGGAAAGTCCCGGTTAGATTTCCAATCAGTAGTCCCCAGGTTCCGATCCCTATCAATCCCAGGAACAACGTGGTCAGGTTGTTGCCAAGCGAATTGATGATTTTCCCGGCAGAAAGGAACCGGTACTCCTTTTTCCGGATCAACCAGTTCTGAAAGATATTTCCAAGTCCAAGAAAGAATACAAGAACCGGCAACAGATAGAGCCACTGGCTTAATACCGGGTTCAAAGGAAGCTGACCAGATAGAAAAAACCGGTACAGGATGATCAGTATGAGTAATAAGAAGGACAGACCAAGGGCAATGATCACAGAGAGGGAAATAATATTTACTGCGTCTTTGTCTTCTTTAGGAAAAATAACGGCGATCTCATACCTCAGCGTTGCAATAAGTGCAAACAATCCTACGATTGAGATAAAAAATGTAAAAAGCCCGAGATCTGCCGGAGTATAAAGCCGGGTCAGAACAGGTGAAACCAGGAACGTGATCACCTGGGCAATACCTGATCCCAATACCAGCTTTAGCGTATTTTGAATAAACGGAGAACGGTTGGATATCAGGGAGCCTGGCCCTATGAATTTTTTAAGCATGAATCATCCGGAACAAATGAATCTTCAAATATAATCCGATAATTGAAACATTTTTCAAGGCAAATCCATTGGTTTGTCCTAAAAACAAAAACCGTTTTACTTTTTCTTTAACTCTTGTTTCTTCAGGAAAAAAGATTTCGGACGCAGGATCTTATCAAAAACGAAGTACTGGATGAAGGTAAAATCCTTGCCATCATTGACCAGGGCATAAAGACGATCCATGTCATAGGGAGCAGGTATCCCGAAATCATCCATCTCGCCGGGAGATGCGCCTTTCCGGTAAATCTTAATACTTTGAGTGGTATGACCTGTATCCGTGAGGGAGATGATGCAATAGGGAGTCATGGCGAGGATCGAGTCTTTCCTGCGCGTCTCCATATCATTCAGGAGGGCTTCAAAATTGATATTCCGGAATGAGGCCAGGAAATTCATCACTTTCAGGGTGTCGAACATTGGAACCTGTTGATTGTCGGCTAAAGAGATGAAACGCATATTCATGTTCGCATCGTTCTTTAGTTCAAAAGAACTTCCAGGTTCGGAAGGAAAATCCATCCTGACCGATTCAATCTGCTGAATGGACTTTTTAAAGATCGAATAATCCCTCCAGTATTTTTCAATGGGAGAATAGATGGGTGTAACAAATCCCCTGAGCCCCGGAAGATAGACCACAAAAGGCACGGAAGAATGTTCCATGATCATATAAGACCCCCGGTTGCTTTGGATGGGCCCGCCCACATAATAAACCTTCGTGAGTTTTTCGTGAGGAAACAGGCGAATAAAATCAAACAGGTTGATCCTGTATTTCCATTGGTAAATCTCCACTTTAACCGAAATGGTCGCCAGGTCCTTGATGACATAGTCCAGTGCTGCCTTGGGAACCGTTTCTTTCACCTGCAACCCCATCATCGTGCCGAGCAACAGCTCAATGTTGGCTTTTGACCCGGGATATTTATTGCTGACCAGCCATTTCCCTGGTTGTACCCGCGTCAGCGTCAGATTATTGTTATTCTTGTCGGACATGAAGATCTTGGTGACGTTTGAAGTATCGTCAACTGTAAAATCACTTAATTCCCGTTTAAAGGTTGATTTGGAATTGGTAAGGACCAACGCGATGGCAATGACACCCAAAACGGTGACAGCAACGATAAATTTCCTGTTTTTCTTCATACCGGTTATTCCCTTTCTTTATGTTGTTGTTGGCCGCGAATATCTTCTTGCACGGATTCTCAATTTGATAAAACTGAAGATCAGTATCAGGATCAGCGGGAGAAGAACATTCAGGATCTGCCAGAACAGCCGCTGGCTTTCAACTTTGGTGGCGTCGAGCATCCGGAGTGTAAGTTCCCTCGATCGCACCGTGATAAGGCCGGAATCATCGCAAAGATAGTTCATGGCATTCAGGAGAAAATCCTTGTTGCCAAAGGTTTGCCGGGTATATTGGTCATATCCCAGTGGCAAGGAATATCCCTGCGTGAGATGAAACTGGTTCTTAATGATATCTCCGTCGCCCACCACGATCATTTTCGTGGGCTTATGGCTTTTGGGTAAAAACTGAAGGTCTTTGTTCCCGGCGAGTTCAGGCGGAATACGATACAGGAAAGACGAAATAAATTTTCCTTCCAGCAGAACTGCGACAGGTTGAGGACCTTTGTCGTACTGATTTTCTTCCGCCGGTTTTTTCAATATCTCAAGATCGATATATACCGGAGCATTAACCGTCCGGGAATAAGGCGATGTGGTCAAAAGAATGGTTTTCTTCACTCCCTCCACCTGTACGGTATCGACGCTGCTGATAAATTCGGTTTTGATGGCATTCAATCCGTTAACAATGGGATGCGGAATGGTAGGTGTCAATACAGGGAAATAATACCAGGGGAAGAATTCAAACTGCGGCTGGTCACCTATCTGTCCGGTTTTAATGGGAATGGGCATAGCAATCTTATCCATCACCAGATTGGTGTTCAAACGGACCCCGTAGTTGAACAGCATATCTTCCAGGTTGATATTATTGACCAATCCCATGGTGGAATTGTACTTCTGAAGGCTGTCCATACTTGCAAAAACCGGGTCAATCAGCCAAAGAACTTTACCTCCGCGCATAATGAACTGGTCGATCAGGAATTTATCCTTTTCATCGAAGGGTTTTGTGGGTTTTGCAATGATGATGGCCCTGTACTTATTGACAAGCATATCCCCCGATGCACCTTTGAGCCTTATGGCGATGCTGTTGATCTTATGGTTGATCGTGACCCGCTCTACAGTATAGAATTCCGATAAAGCATTTTGGGCTTCCTGGGTTTCAGGCAGTGATAATTCCCCCTGCCCTTCGATAAAGACGATCTGGGGCTTGACCGGTTCCACCAGCTTCTGGATGGCGCTTGCAAGGTTATATTCGAGCGACTGAACTGAATTGTTCAGCGCTTTATCAGCATCCTGCCCGAGTTGTGACATGACCAGTTGCACCGGAACTTCATGGGTACGGTAAGTCACCATCACCCCGGGAAAGATGATCAGCTGTGAAGCCTGCCCCTTTTTATTCACCCGGATTTCCGTAGGTTGCAAACCGCGTTCAACAAGCAGTTTATAACCGTCATTGCGTTCTTTGGGATTCGGATTGCCGGAAGGATCTACAAATTCATATTGAACATTGTTACTGTATGCCCTGAATTCATCCAGCATCTCCTTCGTTTCATTGGCCAGCCTTCGGAACCCCGGCGGGAGATCACCTTCCAGGTAAACCTTGAAAAGTACTTCATCCCGTAATCCTTTCAGCATTTTCTTCGTAGCCGGTGCAAGTGAATAACGCTTCTCGGCAGTCAAATCGAAACGGGTAAAAATAAAACCGGCAATGATATTGACCAGCAATAAAATGACGATCCCAAGAAAGAGTTGGATGATGTTGGATCGTCTGATATTTTTCTTTTTGTCAGTCATTCTCGTTTCGCTGATTTTTTCCAGCCTTTATAATGTTAACTTAAAAATATTTACTACCATTTTCTGCTCTCCAGTGATATCTTCGTCAGTAAGATGAAGAAAACGGAAATACTGATAAAATAGATCAGGTCGCGGGTATCGATGACGCCACGGCTAATGGACGAATAATGTGCGTTGATCCCGATCGATTGAATAGCAAGGCCGATTTTCCCCGAAAGGATGAAGGTGTAAAACAGGTCAAAACCGATGTAGAAGAAAGCGCAAAAGAAAACGGCGATGATGAAGGAAACGATCTGGTTGTCGCTGACCGAAGAAGCAAAAATGCCAATGGCCACGAATGTGGAACCGAGAAAGAGCAAACCAATATACGACCCCCACATTCCACCCATGTCAAGGTTGCCGACCGGAAGCCCAAGACGGTAAACAGATATGGTGTAGATAAGTGTTGGGACGAGGGAAAAGATCACCAGGACAACACCGGCAAAATACTTTGCCAGGATTACCTGGAGGTCGGTCAAAGGCTGGGTCATCAGCAATTCAAGGGTACCGCTCTTCCTTTCATCAGCAAAAGAGCGCATGGTGATGGCAGGGATAAGGAAAAGAAAAACGAAAGGTGCGAGAATAAAGAGTCCGTCAATACTGGCATAACCAAAGTCGAGGATATTGAATTGCAGGGGTACAACCCATAGGAACAGGCCAATCACCACGAGAAAAACGATGATAACGATATACCCGATAAGAGAATTTAAAAAACCATTGATCTCTTTATTAAATAAAGCATACATAAGCGTTATCGATTAGGCGTGCAAAATTAGTATTTTAAGTGATCTGCCTATGGATATATACCGAATAATCCACCAACCGTGGTTCGTATTTCTCCTTCAGCAAATGGGATGAGATCATGAAATCGGCTGTTGACCGGTTGCAGGCGGTTGGAATGTTGTAAACCACCGTGATGCGGAGCAGTGCTTTTACGTCAACATCGTGCGGCTGCGGCTGCATGGGATCCCAGAAAAAGATCATCATGTCGATCAGACCATCGGAGATCATCGAACCCAGTTGCTGATCTCCTCCCAGCGGGCCGGATTTCAACAGGATGATGGGGTTTTCAAATTCTTCCCCTTTTTCCAGCATATTCCGGATGGTTTCTTCAACCATTCTCCCGGTAGTACCCGTGCAGATCAACTGGTGACCCAACAGGGTTTTATAATTGAACTCCACCCATTCTGCCAGGTCTTTTTTCCTGTTGTCGTGCGCTACAAGTGCAATTCTCTTTGATTTTTCCATAATGGAATTATTTATTGTTCAATTAAATTTGTTTCAAACCCCAAGGCCAGCTCATGGGAATTTACTCCAAGTACCCCACCCCCGTCCCCTCCCCTGCTGGCAGGGGAGGGGTGCAGGGGAAGGGTATATTTGCTATTAGCAATCCTTTCATTACCTGACGAAGAACTTTTCATCAAAGTTGACCAGGTATAGTTTTTTTGTGGCCCGTGTCACAGCAGTATAAAGCCAACGAAGGTACTCCAGGTTCATCATCTTTTCATTCAGGTAACCCTGGTCAATAAAAACCGTGTCCCATTGTCCACCTTGTGTTTTATGGCAGGTAAGGGCATAAGAAAATTTCACCTGGAGTGCGTTGAAATACGGGTTTATTTTCACTTTTTCAATCTTCCCGCGGCGCGAAGAAACATCCTCGTAATCTTTCATTACCTCCTGGAACAGCCGGTTGTTATCGATGGAGGATAAGGCAGGCGACTCCGACTGAAGGGTATCCAGCAGGATTTTCACATCCAGGTCTTGTTCATCCGGATAATCAATGAAACGGATCGTCACATCGGCAAACCGGAACCCATACATCTCTTCAATCCTGCGGATGCGAAGCAGTTCAATGATATCGCCATTCGCAATGAAACCGGCGCCCGAACCTTCCGGTAACCAGAAATAGTTGTTCTTCACCACCATCATGTAGTCACCGGTATTGATCTCCTCCTCGAGGAACAAGATCCTCTTCCGGATCTCTTTGTTGAAGATATTTGCCCGTTTATTGGAGCGGCACACCACCACATTGTTTTCTTTTCCCAACCCGGAATAGGCAGAATTGAGTGCATCTTCCAGTTCTGAACCGTTGATCCGGATGACATCCGGGTGATTGTTGCCGATCGAGAAAAGCGGTAATCCCCATTCCTGCCGGACGATCTGGTTCCTTACGGCGGTCGCATTCAGCAGGATCCCCGAATGTTTTGCCTGCCTCACCACTTCTGTCAGCTCATGGGTATCGATCAACAGGTGATAGGCTTTGCGCAGGTAATCAAGATCAAGGGCAGGACTGTGTTCCAGCCCTACCGGCGGAAGCTGGGCCGTATCCCCGATAAACATCATCCTGCAGCCTTCACCGCTAAACACATACTCAAACAGGTCATCCAGGAGGTTCCGTGATGCGAAGAGGCTGGCTTCCGACAGGGATGAATGCTGGATCATGGAGGCTTCATCGACGATGAATAAGGTTTGTTTATGAAGGTTTTGCTGAAGTTTCAGGGCAATCCCTCCATCCTTGGTAGTCCGGGCAAAGTAAATCTTCCGGTGGATCGTATTGGCAGGTCTTTGCGCATAGGCCGCGAGTACCTTGGCAGCCCTGCCCGTGGGAGCCATCAGGGAGGATTTTCGCTGGAGTTTCGGAAGGACATTGACCAGCGAACTTACGATGGTTGTTTTCCCCGTTCCTGCATAACCTTTAAGGATGAAAAGCGAATTCGGATCTTTCCAGGAATCGGTAAGAAAACGGGCAATTTTTTCAAGAACGGTCTTCTGCCCACGTGTGGGTTCATAAGGGAATTCCTTCAGCAATAAAGAAGAGACGTCAGCAGCATTCATAGAAGGAAGATGATCATTCGTAGCGGAGCGACTCAATGGGATCCAGGTTTGCCGCTTTTTGTGCAGGGATAATTCCGGAGATGAGGGCTACAATAAAACAAAGGATCACCCCGGTAATGATCCATACCCAGGGAACGATAAAGGCGCTACCGATCAGCAAAGAGATCACATTCCCGATCATAATGCCCAGGAAGATCCCCAATAAACCACCCAACTGACCGATGACGATGGCCTCAACCAGGAACTGGTTCCGGATCACACGTTTGGTGGCTCCAATCGCTTTCCGGATCCCGATCTCACGCGTTCTTTCCGTGACCGAAACCAACATGATGTTCATCAAACCGATTGCGGCACCCAGCAGTGTAATCAGGCCGATGATCGTAGCCGCAAGCGTAACATATTTGAGATTTTCGATGAGCATCTTTGCAATATTGTCGCTCTTGGTGATTTCAAACGTATTGTCAGAACCGGCGGGATCCTGGCGTATCGTGCGGAAAAGACCCGTTGCTTCCCCGATGCAGGCATCCAGTTGCTCCTGCTTCTTTGCCATCACATTGATGGAAAACGACATGTTCGGCCGGGAAAACCGCGCCCGGACATTGGTAAGCGGAACATAGCAGGACCTGTCGCCACTGAACCCCATGCTGGATCCTTTCTCCTTCAATACGCCAACCACCTTGTATTTTCCAGGACCGATGGAAATGACCTGGCCGACCGGATCCTCTTTGTTCTTGAAAATATTTTTCACGACTTCCGACCCCACAATGCACACGCTGGAGCCATAATTCACCTCATCCGTGGTAAAAACCCTGCCTTTTTCGATCTCATCCCCTGAGGTATAGATATAATTCTCATCGGTACCCATAACCCTGACATTCGGGTTGGTTTTATTGGATTTGAATTTGATCGTTGCAGTTCCGGTGGCACCAACAAAAACGGAAGTATAACCCGGGAAAAAGAATTTTTCCTTGAATTCCGTTGCCTGCTTAAAACTGATCGCTTCATACAACTTTTGTTTATTCGGGCCATCGCCCATATGAATCTGCATGGAACGGTTGCGGATGGTGAAGGTGCTCGAACCCATCATGGAGAAATTCTTTGTTAGGGAATATTTGATGGAATCGGTTGCCGTCAGGATTCCTACCAATGCCATGATCCCGAAGGAGATGATAAGAATGGTAAGGATGGTCCTGAGGAGGTGGCTGCGGATAGAATTCAGGGAAATCCTGAAATTTTCAATGACCAGGGTGTTTTTCATTCTGAGAAGTGGTTCAGATTTTCTTTCCAAATGCCAGGTCGCCGGCATCGCCTAACCCGGGAACAATATATGCCTGGGCTGTAAGTTCATCATCCACGGTCCCGACCCAGATGGAAATATTTTTTTGGGGAAGGTTCCGCTTGAGGTAATCCAGTCCTTCCTGGCTGGCAAGGATGGATACGATATGGGTGTGTTTCGGTTTCCCGTGTGAGAGCAGTTCCTTGTAGGAAAGCACAGCTGAAGCGCCGGTGGCAAGCATGGTATCGCAAAGAATCAGCGTTTTCCCTTCAATATCCGGTGCCGATGCATATTCTATCTGGATGGTAAATGAATGGTCCTTGTGATATTTCCGGTAAGCAGAAACGAAAGCATTTTCCGACTTATCGAACATATTGAGAAAACCCTGGTGAAAGGGAAGCCCGGCCCGTAAAATCGCAGCCAGGACCGGGTAAGATTTAAGTACCGGTACCATCGCAATGCCCAGCGAAGTGACTACTTCCCTGGTTTCATATTCAAGTTCTTTGCTGATCTCATATGCAAATAATTCTCCCAGTTTTTCCAGGTTTCCCCGAAACCGGAGACTGTCTTTTTGTACTTCCACATCCCTTATCTCAGCAATAAACTGGTTGATGAGGGAATTCGTACTGCTTAAAATATTCACCATAGGAGACCGGGATTGTTTATGCAAATGTATCAAAAATAAGGATTACCGTAATTTCTTCATAAAATAAACCATCCGGTTGACCGTTCCCGGCAAACGATTGATGAGGATCTCGTTGAAACCGATCTCTTTTGCGCCAAACCCCTTGTAGAAACGGGCTACATTCGGATCAACGGATCCCTCAAAATCGAGGATCAGCGGTTGTCCTGCATGTTCTTTGATAAACATGTCGATCAGCATGAACATGGCCCCATTTTCGCGTGCATTTTTATCTGAAGCTGCAAAATGATAGATAACCCGGTCCCGGTCGCGAAGGAGAAATACTCCTGCACAAAGGGTATGGTCAGGAAGATAGGCGCCCAAGGTCAGACTGAATGTGTTTTTCAGGCAATAGGTCATCAGCAAACGAAGCATGTCGTAATGCCGGAACTTTAGTGTTTCTTCATTCCGGCCGTAATTGTTTCTGAACAGTGTAATCAGTTCATCAGGGTCCACTTTCCTTTGGATGCTTAGATTTTGGTCGAGCGCTTTACGGAGGTTCCGTCGTGTATTCTGGTTATAACCATTGAAAATTGTTTCATAAGCAGGAATGAGATCGAGTTCATGATTCAGCCGAGGGGTGACCGTGTATCTTCCCTGATCGATCTTATTCATAGAATTGAGAAGGATATGGATAAAAGAAAAGCGCGAAGGGATTGCCTGGAGGAATTGTTCTACAAGCGGTTCCGTAAGATGTTCGCGTGAAAAAACCCCCAGTTGTTGCGCGAAAAAAGGCTGGTAAAGATAACGGATGCCGAATTTCCGGTTCTGTGGCAAAGGAAACACAGTTTCATAATCGTTCATCTCAAGTGCATCCCATCCGGGAGATACGATGTCAAGAAACCAAGAAAAAGCATACGGCCTCCGGTTTACAGAATTCAGGATACAATCATCCCACTTCTGTTTGTCAATCTCATTATGTTTTCTGTAGCAGATCATTCACGCGTCATCATACCATCGGCATAAGAAAGGAGGTCCTCGTAAACCTTTCGCCATCCTTTCCATCGCCCGGTTTCATCAAAACTTTCATTGTGCCATACACTCACAAACTCGCCTTTTACAGCCATTATTGTATCCACAACCGACCTGCTTAACACGATGGCCTCTTCGGGAGATATTTTGCAATAGTCTCTCAATGTCACATCCATCAGGGCAACGGGATGCAGCATTAGTTGCTCTGACCGGTTGCTGACAAGATCAAAGAAAGGAAAAGGATCGGCAATACCTGCCCTGAACCCGGGACTGGAAGCATATCCGAGAGAATAATCATCGGTGATCCCTTGCTTGATGAGATTATGATAGGTTACCGGAAAGGATACTTTGAGAAAATGCTGACGGCTTGTTCCTATGTCATGTCCAAGGATTTTAGAAAGGCCCCTGATCTCCGAATGAAGAACTTTGGGGTGTTTTCCTGAAGTGAGGGAAGGATGTATTCCCGTTATTCCCGAA
>Ga0208566_1000250_pt1 | contig 39035 bp, 38 predicted proteins | sample PL_2010_150m_FD_184159 | JGI IMG/M metagenome (GOLD analysis project Ga0208566, IMG submission 184159) | Freshwater microbial communities from Powell Lake, British Columbia, Canada to study Microbial Dark Matter (Phase II) - PL_2010_150m... | ecosystem: Environmental > Aquatic > Freshwater >...
CTCTTGACGATGAAGTCGGTGGGGTTCTCCTGCCCGTCGATCGCCCCCTGCTGGAGGCTCGTGTAGACCTCGGCGATGGCCATCGGGGTCGGTTTCGCCCCTACGGCCCTCCATGTATCCAGGTTGACAGCCGACTCCGGGACGCGGAACTTCATCCCGGCCATGTCGGAGGGTTTGTGGACCGCGACCTTGCCGAAGGTGCAGTTGCGAAGCCCCCGGAAGACCCATCCGGCGGTTCGGATCCCCGATTTCTCAACCAGCCTTTTGTTCTGCTCCTCCCAGAGCGGCCCGTTGATCACCTTGTCGGCATGATCGAGGTCGCGAAACAGGTACGGAAGAACCGCCGTGTCCAGAATCGGGTTCCAGCCGCCCATCCCGGAGATCATGAAGGCCAGCGCCCCGACCTTAACGGACTCGATCATCTGACGCGCGCCGCCGAGTTGCGATCCGGGATAATGGGTGATCTGAATCTTCCCGTTGGTCTGCTGCTTGATCCGTTCGGCAAACCGTATGCCGGCTATGCCCATGGCGGCGTTGTCGGGATCTTCGGACCCCGACTTGAGAACCAGGGCCTTCTGCCCTTCTCCGGTGTAGGCCAGCGCCCGGTCACCCCCGATCGACAGGTTGACCAAAAAGAAAGAACACGCCAAAACGATTGCCATCCAACCCTTTTTCATCATTTTTTCCCTCCTTTTTGATGGATCTCTCTGGCAAGAGCTATCCGTAAAAATGTCCGATTCCCTGGAAACCAGGCCGGGGGCCTCTACCCGATGGTTCCAGCCTTCTTCATCTCCGCAATCTCCGCTTCGGAATATCCGAACTCTTTCATGATCTGATCGGTATGCTCGCCCAGATCGGGGGCCTTCATCCGGATCTCCGCAGGTGTCTTGGACAGCTTGACTGGATTGTTGAGGACCTTGATCCTGCCGTACTTTGGGTGGTCCCATTCCACAAAAAATTCATTGGCATGAGCCTGTTCGTCCCGGGTCACCTCCAAGGGGGTCTTTACCGGCGACCAGATGAGCTTGTTGGCCGAAAGGATCTCGATCCACTCCGCATAGGTTTTCGTCCGGAAGATCCCCTCGATGATCGTCACCAGCTCGGCGGAGTTCCGGGCGCGCTCTTCCAGGGTCGCAAACCGGGGGTCATTCTCCATCTCTGCCCGTTCGATGGCCCTGCAGAACGAGGGCCAGTAGTGCTGGGCGTTGGTCATCCCCAGCATGACCCATCGGTTGTCCTTCGTGGGATAGATGTTTCGGATCGGGTTCCCCAGGGTATTGCGCCGAGGGCGAAAAGCGTCTTCCCCGGTGATGAGGCAGTGGCTGATGTCGAAGCCGAGCGCATAGGTTGCCGTGTTGAAGAGGGAGACCTCCACCTCCTGGCCGACCCCCGTCCGTTCCCGGATGAGAAGGGCCGCCATGATCCCGGCCAGCAGACAAAGAGAGCTGATGCTGTCTCCATAGCCGGGGCGGGAGATATTGGGGGGGCTGTAGGCCTCGTGGAGGAGGTCCATCACCCCGCTCCTGGCCCAGAAGGCGACGGAATCGTAACCGCCGGCGTTTTTCTCCGGCCCCCTCAGCCCGTACCCGGTCAAGTTGGCAAAGATGAGTTTTGGGTTTACCCTGGCCAGGGCTTCGTATGTCAAATTAAATTTCTCCAGCTCGTAGGGCCGGAGGTTGTTGAGAAAAACGTCCGCACCGGCAATGAGTTTATACAGAATGGATTGTCCTGCGGGAGTTCCGATGTTAAGGGCCATCCCTTTTTTGTTTCGGTCCATATGTTCCCAGAGGTAGTTGACCTCATTCGGTTTCATCCACCCCCCGGCGCCCTCTTTCAATAATGTCCGCATCATGTCTCCCCGGTCGGGCGGTTCGACATGGATGACTTCAGCTCCCCAACTGGCCATGAGCATTCCGGCCAATGGCATGGCCGCGGCTCCTCCCACTTCGATGACCTTGATTCCTTCCAATCCTTTGGCCATAAACCACCTTTCTTTAATGACTCTTCACCTTGCTTATCGCCGCGGCCTTCTCCGCCTCGCGGCGGGCAATGGCCTCGGCGCGCTCCAGAATATAGTTGACATGTTTCATGTTGGCCACATCGTACATCCGCCCGTCCACGGTCACGGAGCCTTCCCCCTTGGCGTAAGCCTCGTCGAGGGCCGCCTTCACCTTGCGGGCCATGTCCAGATCTTTTTGCGGCGGCTGGAACCCTTCATTGCAGGCATTGACCCAACCCGGATGGATGATGCTGGCCCCCATGAAACCCATCCATTGGGCATGCCGGCAGGCCTGCAGCATGGCCTCCTCTCCCATCGATATATCGGTAAAATCGACGCCGTTTTGAGCCCCAAGACTGTGGGCCTGCACCTTGGCGGCTCGCGCCGCATAGAGAAGCCTGTTCTCGGCATAAAAGTACTGCTGAAAGTTCAATTCGATAAACCGGGGGAAACCCATGCTGACGGAGAGGTCTCCTTGGCCGATGTTCATGTGGGCAGTGCGCGGGCTGGCTTTCGCGATGCTCTCAATGTTCTCTACGCCCAAGGCTGTCTCGACGATAATGTCAAAATAGATCTTCCCGGCGGGCAAGCCTCTTTCTTTTTCCAACCGGGTGACGAGCCGGTCGATGCGCTGAATTTCTTCCGCCGATTCGGGTTTGGGAATCATCACGCCATCCAGGCCGGGGACCGCGATGGCCGCCAGGTCCTCCTCTTCATATTCCCGATTGAAACGCACCTGTACATCCGCCCCTCCTTTGTTGACGATAGGTATGACATCCTTCACCAACTTCCGGGCGGAGGCTTTGTCGGACGGTGCAACAGCGTCTTCAAGGTCCAGGATGATACAGTCCGCTCCCCGGGTCCAGGCCTTGGCCACAAATTTATCCCGGTTCACCGGAACAAAAAGTTTGGATCTGCGAACCAACTTTAGAAACGGATTCTGCGCATTCGGCATAACGACCTCCAAATGAAATGGTTAAAACTACAGGCATGTGGGTCACAGAGATCATAGACCCTGCCGGGTGTCAAGAAAATATTCCCATTTTACCGATAGCAGTGACGGTAAAGAACGGGCACGCCTCCGGCGAACGGACGATCACCCCCGCAGCGACTCCTCCAGCGCCTCCAGACGGAGGGTCAGGTCGTTCCATTGGTAATAGAGATCTTCCATCTCCGCCGCGATCGCCTTGAGCTCCTGGCTGAGCTGCTTGATCCGCTCCGGATCCTTGTAGATCTCCGGTTCACAGAGCATCAGCTCGTCCTCCCTCTGCTTGGTTTCCAGGGCGGCGATCCGCTCTTCGGTGGCGGCCAGCTTCTCTCGAAGGGACGAGGTCTCCCGTGAGATCCGGTTGCGCTCCTCGGCCTCTTGCCGCTTCTCCTCCTTCGTCTTGCGGGTCCGTTCCTCCGGCTTTCGGCCACCTGCACCGGGTTTCCGGCCGGCTCCGTCGGCGGACTTGCAACTCCCCTCGTCCGTCTTTTTACCGGCCGTTTCGTCGTCCATTGCGGACCAGGCGGGCGTTGATGCCCCCGCCTTTTGCGATGAGCCGTCCTTGGCCTCAGCCCCGGTCGGCGGCATTGAGGGTCCCGCCGATCCCGCCGGCGAACCGGACACGGGGGAGATCGGCGTCAGGGCTGTGCTCTGCTCATCGCGACGCTTCTCGATGAAGTAGGAGTAGTTGCCGCGGTACTCGCGACAGACGCCGTCCCGCAGCTCGAAAACACGGTCGACGAGACAGTCAAGGAAGTAGCGGTCATGCGAGACGATCAGGATCGTTCCGTGGTAGTTGAGCAGGGCGTTCTGGAAGATCTCCCGTGTCTTGATATCCAGGTGGTTCGTCGGCTCATCAAGGATCAGCAGATTCGTGTCGGTCAGCAAAATTTTCAACAGCGCGAGACGCGACTTCTCACCGCCGGAGAGGACGGAGATCGGCTTGTAGACGTCGTCGCCGGAGAAGAGAAAGGCCCCCAGGAGGTTTCGCCGCTCCTGGTCGTTGCTCCGGGTTCCGGCGGCGCCGACCTCCTCCCAGATGGTCCGCTGGTAATTCAGGTTCTGGGCGCTCTCCTGGGAGAAGAAGGCCATCTTCACATTGAGGCCCGCGGCGACCTCACCCGCCGTCGGCATCTCGTCGCCGCAGAGGATGCGCGAGAGGGTCGATTTCCCCGCCCCGTTCACCCCGACGACGGCCGCCTTTTCCCCCCGGTAGAGGGTGAAGTTCACATCGTGGAAGACGTTCAGATCCCCGTAGGATTTCTCGAATCGGCGGACCGAAAGGACCTCTTTGCCGCTGCGGGGACTCTCCGGGAAGCGGATTGTGACGGTTTTTCCACTTCCCTCCTCCTGGAGAACCTCGAACTTCTCCAGCATCTTCACGCGGCTCTGGACCTGGCTGGATTTGGTCGCCTTGTAGCGGAACCTCTCGATGAACCCCTTGATCCGCTTGATCTCCGCCCGCTGGAGCTCCATTTCCTTTTTGAGGGCCTCGCGGCGGCGCTCTTTCTCGGCCAGGTAGTAGGAGTAGTTCCCTTTGTAGAGGGTGATCATCCGGTTGGCGAGTTCGGCGATTACGGTGACGATCTTGTCGAGAAAAACGCGGTCGTGGGCGATGGCGACAATCGTGCCGGGGTAGTCCTTGAGCCAGCTCTCCAGCCACTCGAGGCTCTCCGTGTCGAGGTGGTTGGTCGGCTCGTCGAGGAGCATGATGTCCGTCCGGGAGAGGAGGATGACGGCGAGCAGGATGCGCATCTTCCAGCCGCCGGAGAAATCGGCGCAGTTCTTCCCGAAATCCTTCTCCCGGAACCCGAAGCCGGCGAGCATTTGCTTGGCCTGCGCCTCGAAGGCGTAGCCGTCCTTCGCATGGAAGCGGGCGACGGCGGTCTCGTACTCCTTCAAGAGTTTCTCGTGGTCCGGGTCGTCGGCGGCGGAGGCGGAGAGGGCTTCCTCGCAGCGCTTGAGCTCTTCCTCCAGTTCGGCAATGCCGCTTTTCTGCCGCAGGTAGTCCAAAAGCGGGATCGGGTCCAACTCGACCAGGTCCTGGGGGAGGTAGCCGATCGACACCCTTTTCCGGTCGGGGATCTCGATCGAACCGCTGTCCAGATCGACGCTGCCGAGGATCGCCCGCAGCATCGTCGTTTTGCCGGTGCCGTTGTCGCCCACAAGGCCGACCCGGCCACGGTCGGTGATCGTCCAGTTGATCTTCTCGAAGATCTTCCGGTCGGCGAAGGAGAGGCTGATGTCCCTCAGGTAGATCAAGTTCCGCAAATCCCCATGAAAAATCTTTTCCGGCGTCCGCCGCAACACGCAAAGGCAACCACCGCTTTTGTAAGCGAATCCCTTTTCCGGCGCCGTTTATATCAGGACTTCGTTTCCATTGGAAGTAAATGGTGAACAAGAAGTAAAATTAATAAATCCGGTCTAAGCCTGGTTTTCATTTGACATCTCAATGGGGATCGCGTAACATCCGAATGGGTTTGTTGCTCGCAACGTATATTGCCATTTTTGTTTCCAGCCAGTGCCGTTTTCAAGACAGGGGCGCCAGATGACAGATCCATCCAAGACAAATATAGAACTGCTTAAAGAGATATCCGTCTTACAGCAGAGAATCCAAGAACTGGAACAATCGGGCTCAGACCGCAAGCAGACGGAGGCGATTATTCAGAAATCCGAAGAAAAATTCAATAAAGTTTTCCATTTGAGTCCCATTCTGATGGCCATCTCGACCATGGAAGATGGCCGTTTTCTCGATGTGAACACAACTTTTTTAAACACGCTATTGTTCTCGAAAGAAGAAGTCATTGGTAAGACATCGCTTGAATTGGGTCTTTTTGCTGATCCTCTCCAGCGTCAGGCCATCAGGAAAATAACGGAAAAGAAAGGTTATGCGAAAAATATAGAAACACAGCTAACTGCCAAGAATGGTCAAATCATTGATGGTCTCTTTTCTGCGGAACCGCTTACCATCAATAACGAAAAATGCTGGCTTACCGTTATGGTTGATGTCACAGAACAAAAGCGGGCGGAGGAGACCTTGCAAAAAAGCGAGGAGCGCTACCGACAGATCACCGATGGGCTGAGCGACTATCTCTATACGGTGCGGATCAAGGATGGACAGGTGGTGGAAACGAAACACAACCCTGCCTGCGCGGTAGTAACGGGATATACGGAAGAGGATTTTGCAGCGGACCCCTATCTCTGGCTTCACATGGTCTTCACCGAGGACCAGAGCCGGGTCCTTGACCATGTTCAGGGAATCCTTACCGGAAAAGATATCCAGTCCTTCGAACACCGCATCGTGCGAAAAGACGGTCAGATTCGCTGGGTAAGCGATACCCCCATTCTTCATCCGGACTCGCAAGGCCGCCTGGAATCCTACGATGGGGTAATCACCGACATAACCGACCGCAAGCGGGCCGAGGAGGAGAAGCGAATTCTGCAAGAGCGTCTGCAACAGGCAGATAAAATGGAGGCCATAGTCACCCTTGCCGGCGGCATCGCTCACGACTTCAACAATCTGCTGATGGGGATTCAGGGGTATGCTTCCCTGACGTTGCTGGATCTGGATCCCTCTCACCCGCATTATGAACGGCTCAAACGGATTGAGGAACAGGTGCAAAGTGGGGCGGATTTAACCAGGCAACTGTTGGGGTTTGCCCGTGAGGGGAGATATGAGGTCAAGCCCGCCGACATGAACGACATCATTAAAAAGACCTCCTCCATGTTCGGCAGAACCAAAAAGGAGATCTCCATTCATCGAAAATACGGAAAAGACCTCTGGACCGTGGAGGTTGATCGGGGACAGATGGAGCAGGTCTTCATGAATCTGTATGTGAATGCCTGCCAGGCCATGCCGGGGGGCGGCGAGATCCATCTGGAGACGGAGAATGTTCTTTTGGATGATGAACAAGCGTTGCCCGACACCATCAAACCGGGGAAATATGTCAGAATAACGGTCATCGACACCGGCACAGGGATGGACGAGAAGACCAGGGAGCGGATCTTTGATCCCTTTTTCACGACGAAGGAAATGGGAAGAGGAATCGGCCTGGGACTGGCGACGGTCTATGGGATCATCAAGGGTCACAAGGGAACGATCCATGTGTACAGCGAGCCCGGTCATGGGACGACATTCCATATTTATCTCCCCGCTTCGGAGAGGGAGGTGGTGAAAGCAAAGACGGCAACCGGGACAATCGCCAGAGGCACGGAGACGATCCTGCTGGTGGATGATGAAAAGATGGTCCTGGAGGTGAGCAAGGAGCTGCTGGAGTCGATGGGATACCGGGTCTATGCGACCGGGAGCGGTCAGGAGGCGCTCGCCGTTTACATGAAGAAACAAAAGGAGATTGACCTGGTGATTCTGGACATGATCATGCCGGGGATATCGGGGGGAGATACCTTCGACCGTCTCCGGGAGATCAATCCCGGGATCAAGGTTCTTCTTTCCAGCGGTTACAGCCTTATCGGAGCAGCCAAAACAATCATGGACCGCGGCTGCAACGGCTTCCTCCAGAAGCCCTTCCGGCTTTCCAACCTTTCCAGCAAGGTCAGGGAGATGTTAGACTGAAAACAGATATCAGCAGAGCATAAACTGAACCGCCCCAAGTTCAGCGGTAAAATGCAGCGTGTGGTCATGGTTTGCTGAGGTATTGAATCACCGATCCCACCAGTACGCTTATTCCGAAAAGAAGCCCCAAGACTTTGAAAATTTCCTTTTTTTCTTTTTCTTCCCTGAATAAAACCAGAATACCTAACCCGGCGCTTGCACACAAACCTGCTATTAACGAACCATATGTTATTACGCCCTTGAGATACAACTCTGTTACGGCGACCGAAGCAGCACAGTTTGGTATCAATCCAACCAGGGCCGCCAGAAACGGCTGAAAAAAAGTATGCCCTAAAAACAATTTTCCGAAGGCTTCTTCCCCCATCAAGAATACGGCAGCATTGATCAATAAGGATATGGCAAATATAAAGATAAATATCTTCGCGGTATGGATGACCGGATGGAGAAATATCTCTTTGGGGTTAAATTTGTTTGCGGACGAACTTGTGCTGTGACCGCAGCAAGCTTCCTTATCGATGACGATTGCATGGTTATGATGCTCATCGTCTTTGCCGTGGGCATAGGCATCGATGTGGACCAGAGTGCTTTCATTGGACTTTCTGAAAAAAAGATCAATCGTGTAACCGGCGATCAATGCAATAAAAATCTTTGTTAACAACAGAGGAAGGATTAGCCCGGCCTTGTCGGGCTGAGACAAAATAATGGGGATTGCCTCATCTGAGGTTGAAAGATAGACCGCAAGTAATGTGCCGATGGTTGCGAGCCTTTGGGTATACAACGCGGTGGCCACGACAGAAATCCCGCACTGAGGTAAGCTTCCGGCCAGCGCGCCTACGGCCGGACCGGCAAGGCCCGCTTTTTGAACCATCGCGATGATCTTATTCCCGAACCTGTATTCAACAAGTTGTATCCCGATAAAAATGACGAGCAGTAACGGCACCATCTTTACGGTGTCCATCAGAGCGTCCACAAAAACTTCGTACATATTCCCCGTTTTCTCCTGAGCTTTGAATTTGATGTGTCTCACTCCCCCTTGTTCCGGAAGAAAAGGCGGATCGGGACCTCGGCGAAACCGAAGGTCTCCCGGATCCGGTTGACCAGATAGCGCTCGTAGGAGAAGTGGATGCCGTCCGGGTTCCGGACGAACAGCACGAAGGTCGGGGGCTTGATCGCGACCTGCGTGATGTAGTTGAAGATGTGCGGCCGGCTCTGGCGGCCGGGTGGTGGATTCATCTCAATGATTTCACGGATCTTCCGGTTGAGTTCGCCCGTTTCGACGCGTTTCGTGTACTGGGCGTAGACCCGCTCGACCAGATCGAAGATCTTTGTGACCCGCTGGCCGGAGAGGGCGGAGACAAAAATGATGGGCGCAAACTCGAGGAACTTCGAGTTGTAGCGGATATTCTCGACATGGGTTCCGATGGTGCTGTTGTCTTTTTTGATCAGGTCCCACTTGTTCACGACGAGGATGCAGGCGGTTCCGTGCTCCATGGCGAGACCGGCGATCTTGACGTCCTGTTCGCTGATCCCCTCCTGGGCGTCGATGAGGATGAGCGCGATGTCGGCCTGATCGATCGCCTTAATGGCCTGGACGATGGTGTATTTCTCCAGGGTGAGGCTGATCCGGCTCTTGCGGCGGATGCCCGCGGTATCAATCAGAAGAAATCTCTTCCCGTTGCGGGTGAAGGGGGTGTCGATGGCGTCCCGCGTTGTTCCCGGGACGGGGTTCGCGATCGTCCGCTCGTAGCCGAGAATCCTGTTGACGAGGGAGGACTTGCCGACATTGGGTCTCCCGATCACGGCGATCCGGATGCGGTCTTCGTCCACTTCCCTCACCGGTCCGCCGGCGGGGAGGTTCTCCGCAACGGCGTCCATCAGCTCGTCCAGGCCCTGCCCGTGTTGCGCGGAGATCGCGTAGAAGGTGTCGATCCCCAGGCGGTAGAACTCGGAGACGAGCGTCTCGTGGCGTGGGCCGTCGATCTTGTTCACAACGAAGAAGACCTTCTTTTCGGTCAGCCGGAGCAGCCGCGCGATCTCCTGATCCGCGTGGGTCAGCCCGTCCCGGCCGTCCATCAGAAAGAGGATGATGTCCGCCTCCTCGATGGCGAGCGTCGTCTGCTCCCGCATCTGGACGAGGATCTCCACGGCGGAGGCCGGTTCGAAGCCGCCTGTGTCGATCAGCGTAAACGGGCGGTCGTTCCAGTTGCCTTCGGCGTAGTTGCGATCCCGCGTTGCGCCCGGTTCATCGATGACGATCGCCTTGCCCCGGCCGGCCAGGCGGTTGAAGAGAGTCGATTTGCCGACATTGGGCCGGCCGATGATCGCGATGACGGGTTTCATGAGTTAATCTATATCTCATGGGCGGCGGAAAGTCCACACCGTCTTCTATCCCTTCAGATCCCGTCCGCGAATGGCGAAGTAGATCGTGCCCAGAAGACCGCAGGCGGTCGCCGTGAGCAGGTTGACGGTCGGGGAGAACTGCCAGAGGAAGCCGCCGGCGAAGGCCGCCCCGGAGACGACGATATCCCGGAGAAGGTAGTAGAGACCGAACATTCCCGCCTTCTGATCTTCCGGGGCAAGGTCCATGATCAGCGCCTTGCGCGTCGGTTCGCCGAACTCCTTGAGCCCCCGGATGACGAAGGCGGCGGCCATCATCCAGAACGTGTGGGAAAAGAGCAGAAAGAGCGGGAAGAGGGTGAAATTGACGAAGGTGATCAGGACGAAGGGTTTTTTCCCCGTGCGGTCGGCGAGCCAGGCAACCGGGATGTAGACGAGCATCGCCGTGACCATCTCGATCGTCGTGAGGAGGCCGAACTGCACCGCGCTGATCCCGTTCATCTTGATGCACCAGATGACGACGAAGGCGTAGGGGATCTGCTCGGCGAAGCGGATCAGGATGTCGGAGACGAGGAGATTCCGGAGATCCGGGCTCATGAACCGCCAGAGACGCGACGGCCGCGTTTCCGCCTTACCGCGGTTCCCGTCGTCCGCAATCATCACCTGCTGAAAGACGAGTGAGACGATCCCCAGCAGAAGGGCTACGCCGAAGGCGAGACGGATGCCGGTTTTCTCACCGTAGATCCCGATCAGGACGCCGCCGATGACCGGTCCCAGGGCCATCGGGATCCGGCGGACGAGGGAAATGAGTGACACCCCCATCGTCCGCTTCTGCTGCGGGAGCGCCCGGGAGACGAGGCTCATCGTTGCGGGGAGGGAGAGGGCCGACCAGGAGAGGAAAAAGGCGGCGCCGACGAGAACGGCGAGCCAGTGGGGGAAGAGGATGACGATCACGTAGCCGGTCATCGCGACGAGGTTGAAGACGATGAGCGCCCGCTTGTAGCCGAGGCGGTCGCTCAGATAGCCGCCGGGAAAGGAGTAGAGGGCGGAGAGGAGGTTGTCCATCCCGTTCAGGAAGCCGACCGACAGGATGCCGCCCCCGAGGGCGAGGAGGTAGATCGGCAGGAACCGCTCGGCCATCTTTTCCCCGAGGCCGACGAGGACCGCCATGAACAGCAGCGCCACGATGCTTTTGCGAAGCCCGAAGAAATCGACGATCCTCTCTCGCCAACTCATTTTCGCCCTCTCTTTTATTCGAAACTTCCGATGGAATCCATTGGAGGCGGTACCTTTACCCCATCGCCGAAGAGCATTCGCCGTTGAAATGGCGATTACTTCTGCTTGATCAGGCCCATGTCCTTGAGGATGACGGCATAACTGCCGTTCCAATCCTCGAGGAATTTCCGAAGGCGGCGCCGCCCATCCACGCTTCGGTCAGCATGTTGTCACTGCAGTACTTCTTGAAAGCCTCGGCCTGCGTGTACTTGAAAAAGGCCTGCTCCATTACGCTTCGACCGATTTTCCCGAGGGGGTAACTTCCCCCTTTTTGATCTTTTCCAGAAGTTTCTCCGCCCGCTCGGGGTTGAAGACACCGCATTCACAGCACTTGGCCAGGATCCGGGCCGCCTTTTTAGGGGTCAGACGCCGGAGCTTCACGTATTCGACCATTTTCCGGATCAGGTTGAAGGAGATCATGCCATGGCCGCATAAGGTGTTGATTTCCAGAGTCTCCCTTTCGGGCAGGCGCTCCCTGGCCCCCCAAAAGCCCAAGGAATGCTCGGCGCTGTGGCGGGTGATACCGGCCTTGCGACAGCATTCCCGAACTTCATCGAGAAGGCCGCTGATGTTGATGGAAATGCCCAGGTCAGCCTGGATCAACTCTTCGACCACCTTCTGCACCGTATCAAGGTCGGTAAAGACCGCCATGGAACCGGCGCCTTCCCCAAGATTGGCGATAAACTCCTGAACATCAACGCCGTCTTTGTAGATGTTCCCCAGTTTGACGTTTCCCATGTTGATAGGATGATATTTATGACAGATCCGCATGAACTCCTGGATTTCGGGTGCCGATCCCTCCCGATTGATGCCCGCGGCGGTCGTCATGAAGACGACGTAATCGTTCTTCAGGTTTTCGGCTTTCCCCTGGCGGTGTAAGGTATTTGTCATGCTTCCGTCTCCTTGAATAGCGGCCGGCCCAGGCCCAGATTGGTTTTCCCGTTGAGCGAAAGGGTATAGCCGGCCTTCCTGACCCATTCCTCATGGGGGATGGATCCATCGGGAAGGCATCGGGAGGCCACGCCCACGCTTATCACGGTATCGACCTCGTTCTGGACTTTTGCCAGAGCCTGGAGGAATTCCGGGATTCTCTCCAGTTTGACTTTGATTTCAATGATCGCGGAGAGAACCTTTTCTTTCAGGACCTCGTCTTTTATCTTCCCCGTTCCGGTGTCCGTCATCAACTGGGTCACCGGATTCTTGGTCTCGAAGTCGGCATTGAGCCTGGCGAGCGCCATGGCCACTTTTTCGATATCCCACAAAAAGGCCCCAATTCCGGGCCGCCCCATTTCCACGACCAGGCCGGCTTCTCCTTTACGGAGCCGGCCGGTCACATCGTTGCTTTTAATCTCTTCGGTTCCCCGGCCGTAGAGGCCCGTTCCCGGGTGGATTGTGGTCGGATCGCTGAACATCGCCCGGAGACTCCGCGGCCATTCCAGGACCGGAGGCGTCAAGGCGCCTGTGGGACACACGTCCACGTCGGCCAGATAACCCAGGCGGAAGACGGACAAGAGCCGGCGAATCGCCCTGACCATCCAGGGCCAATACCGTTCATCCTTGAGAAATCGGTAACAAACCGAACATTCCACGCACTGGTCTTGATTGACGATCGACTTTCCATCTTCGTCCAAACTGATCGTCCCCATGGTGCATACCGCATGACAATTTCCGCATCCGACGCATTTTTCCTTGTCGATCTCCATTGCAACCTTTCTTCAGTGATATCCGGATTACATTCAAACTGTAGAGCCAATTGCAAAACCAGCTTATTCCGTCACCCCGGCGAAAGCCGGGGTCCAGAACGCGCTGAAAAGACTGGATTCCCGCCTTCGCGGGAATGACACAGAAGGGCTTTTGCAATTGGCTCCTGTAACAAACGGACATGCGCTTATAGCCCAGCGGGTCCGCCGCTACCAGATGAAAAGCTATTTCTTCTTACCGACATTCATCGCCTTGAGGATGATGTCATACTTGGCGTTTTCCTGCTCAAGCCATCTCCCGAAGGTGGCGCCGTCCATCCAGGCTTCGGTGAGCATATTGGTCTCACAGTACTTACTGAAAATCGGCGTTTGCGTGTATTTGAAAAAGGCCTCTTCCAGGACCCTGCGGGCATCCGGCGGGATGTCGGCAGGGGCGGTGATGCCCCGGTTCTGGACGAAGATGGCGTTGATGCCCTGCTCCTTCATCGTGGGGATTTCCGGGGCGAGGGCCAGGCGTTTCTCCGCCAAAACACCGAGGATGCGAACCTTGCCCGCCTTGTAGAGCTCGAGCGCCTCGCCGGGGTTGCTGCTGGCCATGTCCACATGTCCTCCGAGCAGGGCCGCATTGACTTCGCCGCCGCCGTTGAAGACGATATAATTGAACTGGATGCCGGCCGCCTTTTCGATCTGGTAGATGGCCATGGAATCGGAACCGCCGAGCTGCGTCCCGCCGATGGTGACCTTTTTCGGGTTTGCCTTGGCATCGGCGACGATTTCGTTAACCGATTTGTATTTTGAATTGACGTGAACCATCAGCATGAACTGGTCAAAGGCGAAGTTGGCAATGGGGGTGAAGTCCTTCAGGCCAACCGGGGTCAGGCCCAGCAGCGGCGTGGTCAGAAAGGACGGGGTGGTCGTGAGCAGATAATGAGGATCCTTCTTTTTCCCCGCCACGTAGGCGTAGGCGATGGCGCCGCTCCCCCCCGGCTTGTTTTCCACCACTATCGGCTGGGGGAGCAGCTTGAATTTTTCGACGGCGGAGGCGGTGGTCCGCGCAAAAATATCGCTGCCGCCTCCGGCACTGCTCTGGACAATAAAATTGATTGGCCTTTCCGGATACTTCCCTGCGCCAAAGACATTTCCCGCCCCAAAGGCGATCCATACAAGGACCAAGATCACGCTGGACAACTTTCCAATGTTTTTCATTTTCCCTCCTGGACATGGCTGATTCGCCGGCAAATTCCCCAAATCCACCCGTTTGACCCCCGACAAAAAGGGTAAACACTCTCCTTTGCGCGCCGAAATAATATTGAATTGATAAGAACTTCCTTTTTTACGGCGGGAGTATATGAAGAAGGATTTTGTGTGTCAAGAGGAGTTTGGCCACAAAATATGGGATGCGTTGCTGATCATTGTGCGAGGGATGTATCGCGTCGGCTCATCTTTTTTATTGATTTACCTGCCACGAAGGCCATTTTGATTCATACTGTCTACCGATGGTTGGATTAATTTAACGCCGACGCTTCGTCGTGCGACCATCCACCCCCCATGCTTTGGTACAACGCGACGGTGTCGGCCAGGCGCTGGGCTCTCGCCGCGATCAGGTTGATGGCGGTTTGCTGCGCCTGCTGCTGCGCGATGAGCAGTTGTAAATAGCTGACCGCGCCCAAGGCATACTGTTGCCGCATCAGTTGCAGTGACTCCTGCGCTGATGTGTCAGCGGCGGCTTGCGCCGCCAGGGTCTGCGCGTCGTTGTCGAGTGCGCGTAGCACATCGGCCACATTGCGTAGCGCCTGCAGAACGGTCTGGCGATAGTTGGCCGCGACGGCGTCGAATCCAGATTCGGCGGCTCGCGCTTCGGCTCGAAGGCCTCCGTTGAAAAGGGGTTGCGCCAGTTGTCCCGCAAGCCCCCAGACCAGTGAGCCGCTGCCGAACAGACTGGCGGCAGTGAGCGCCTGAAATCCGAGATCGGCGCTGAGCGTAATCCGCGGGTATTGTTTGGACACGGCCGCGCCGTATTGGGCGTTGGCGGCGTGCAGCAACGCTTCAGAAGCTTGAATGTCCGGGCGCCGCCGCGCGAGTTCGGAGGGCACGCGAAGAGGCAATTCGGTCGGCAGGGTGAAATCGGCCAAGGCGAATTGCGGCACGGCCCCGCTCCCCGGCGGCCGGCCGGTGAGCACCGCCAGCAGATGGTTCGTCTGCTCCAGCCGGTTGCGCAGCGGTGGTATACCGGCGCGGGTCTGCTCCAACTGGATTTGCAGCGCCAAAACATCGTTTTGGGAGGCTGCGCCGAGCGCGAGACGCCGGCGCGTGATGTCGAGTTGTTCTTCCTGCGCTACCAGAATGGTCTCACTGGCTTGGATCTGCGCGGCCAGTTGCGCTTGAATGATGACCGTGGTGACCACATTGGCCGCCAGAGTCAGGCGCGCACCTTCGAACTGGTAGCGCTGGTAGTCCGCCTGAGCGGCGAGCGCTTCGAGGGCGCGGCGGTTGCCGCCGAACAGGTCCATGTTGTAGCTCACGCCCACGCTGGTGTTGTACAGACTGAACGTGCGTTCACCCCCGCTCTACCCGGAGGGGGCGCTGTTGATGCTCTGGCGTTGTCCACCCAGTTTGCCGGTTGCCTGCGGGTATAGCGTTGATCCGGCCTGTGCTTCGTAGGTCTGCTGCGCTTGACGAAGCGTGGCCTCGGCCGCTTCCAGCGTGGGACTGGATTGCAGCGCCTGCTGGATTAACGCGTTAAGCTTGGCCGAGCCAAGTTCCTGCCACCAGGCTGCGGGAACCACCCCGCCGGCGACAAAGCGCTGAGCGTCGCCCAAGCTGCCGGGGGCAGAAGCGGTTTGCGCAGGCAGGATCGTGGCGGTATAGCCGGAAACCGCCGGCGGTTCGGGTCGTTTGAAGTCGGGACCGATGGCGCAGCCGGCCAGTATTCCCGCGCACAGGGCCAACCAGACTGGTTGAAGCAATACGCGTGTTGAGAGTGCGCAGCGACGTGTTTTCATTGACGGCTCCGTTTCTAAAAAATGCAGGGTTCTTATTCGAATGCCCGCCCCTCGCCGGCTTCCTCCTGGGTTTTGCCGTCGCGGATGTGGTAGATGCGCTTGAAGGTCGGGATGATCTTTTCGTCGTGAGTAACGACGATGATGGCGGTCTCGTATTGTAGGGCCATTTGGTTGAGGATGCGAATCACGGCCAATGCCCGTTCGCTGTCCAGCGGCGCCGTCGGCTCATCGGCGAGGATCACCGGCGGCCGGTTGACCAGCGCCCGGGCGATAGAGACGCGCTGTTGTTCGCCGCCGGAGAGTTGCGATGGCATGGCTTTGGCGCGATGCGCAACGTCCAGCGCTTCAAGCAGTTCCATTGCGCGCTTCCGGGACTCTGCATTGGAGCGGCCGGCCAGCATGGGCAGCAACGCCACGTTGTCGGTGACATCGAGGAACGGGATCAGGTACGGCGCCTGGAACACGAAACCGATCTTGTCGCGACGCAGAGCGCGCAGATCGGGCATCTTCCAGCCGTCATCGTAGATCACCTCTTCCCCCAACGTCATGCGGTCGGCGGTGGGCTCGATCACAGCGCCAAGGCATTTGAGCAGGGTGCTCTTGCCGGAGCCCGAAGGTCCGATCAGCCCGACGGCCTCGCCGGGGGCGACCTGCATATCCACCCCCCTTGAGCGCATCGAGGGCCGTGTCGCCCTTTCCGTAGCGTTTGCGCAATCCTTCAATGCGGATGCCTTTTCCAAACATGTCAGCCACCGATCGCCTCCGCCGGATCGACCTTAAGCGCGGCGCGGATGGCAAGGACGCTCGCCAGAGCACAGATCACCAGAACTCCGGTGAAGCCGAGCAGCGTATCGCCTGGTTCGAGCAGGACATACTTGGGAAAAATCGGCACCCAGAAGGTGGCGGCGATCTTGCCCACCACGAAGCCGATCAAGCCAAGGCCCAGCGCCTGCTGCAGGATCATCCCGGCAATGGTGCTGTTCCTGGTGCCGATCAGCTTGAGCACCGCGATCTCGCGGATCTTACCGAGGGTCAGCGTATAGATGATGAAGGCGACGATGGCGGCGCTGACGATCGCGAGAATCACCAGGAACATGCCGATCTGTTTGGCCGCGGTGGCGATCAGCTTACCGATCAGGATCTCTTCCATCTGCGCACGCGTATAGACCTGCAAACGTTTCCAGCGACGAATCGGTTCAGCCACTTTCTCCGCTATGAATCCGGGCTTGACCTGCACCAGCACCGCATTGATGTAGGGGTTGACGCTTTGCGAGGCAATCACCGCATCGAGCAGACCGGGCGTCCCCGGACGATTGAAAGCCGGGTTCTCGGCGGTTCGGCGGCGCTGCTGGGCAATGGCGTCGTTGTCCTTGAGGAACTGCGCCTCCTGCGCGTCCTTGAGCGGGATGAACACCATCGGGTCGCCGCCGGAGGAGACCATGCGCCGGGTCAGCCCGACCACCGCGTAGTGGTTGCGGCGGATCTGGATGCGCTCGCCGAGTTTAAATCCGGTGGCGACATCGGCCACGGCTTCATAGCGGCTGCGCGTGATTTGCCTGCCGGCGATGAGATAGCCGGGTTGCCCCGGTTCGCCGGGGCCGCCGGGCACGACGCCGACCACCATGGCGCGCACGTCGCGCTCGCCTTGCCGCACCTGCATGGTCAGGTAGGTGACGTTGGCAGCCCGGTCAACGCCGGGCATTCCGAGAATAGTGCGATAGACGTCGTCGTACAGGCTGGACGGCTCGGCATAGGGGCCGAGGGTATCCTGCTGCACGACCCACAGGTCGGCACCGCTGTTATCGAGCAACACTTTGGCATCATCCACCATGCCGCGGTATACGCCGGCCATCGTCAGCGTCACGCCGATCAACAGCCCCAGCCCCACACCGGTAAAGACAAACTTTCCCCAGGAGTGCAGGATGTCGCGCCCCGCGAGACTGATCATGGCGATGCCTCCGCCAGGCGCTCAATGACTTTGACGCGGCTGCGGGGAGCAAGCGCACGCTGGCTGTAGACCACCACGCGTTCGCCCACCTTGAGCCCGTCGAGGATCTACACCCGACCGTCGAGGTCGGTCGCGCCCACCTTGATTGGCCTGAAGCGCAGTTTGTCCTCTTCGATCAGCCACACACCGAGACGGCCGGCGACCCGCTGCACACTGGCATTCGGCACCACCGGCGTGGGCGGCAGCGCGGGCATTGCGACGGTGACCTCTGCCAATTCACCGATGGAAGGCAGCCTCTTCGGCAATACGTCAAACGTCGCCTTGGCCAGGGTCTCCTCGGTCACCGGATCGGCCATCGGCTCCACGCGCAGCACGCGCCCTGCAAATCGAATCCCCTCTTGCGAGCGAAGCACGATATGAACCGGCAGCCCGGCGTGCAGACCCGATACGCGCAGTTGATCGAAGCGCACATTGATCCAGAGGCTCGCCGGGTCGATGACCTCCACCACCGATTGCCCGGCGACCACGGTGGTGCCTGGATCGGCGTTCCGCGCAGCCACCAGGCCGCGGACCGGTGCAATCAATCGCAGGTTGGCGCGCTGCTGGATCAGCCCCCGCGGTCGGCGTGGATCCGCGCCGACTCCTGGCGCGCGGCATCGAGATTCGCGCGGGCGGCGGCGAAACCCGCCTCGGTCACCTGGCGCTCCTGACGTTTGCCATCAACCGCCTCTTCGCTCACGGATCGCACTTGCAGCAATTGTTCATAACGGCTTGCCTGATTTTCGGCATAGCTCTTGCGCACCAACGTTTCCCTGACCTGGGCTCCGGCGGCCAGCACAACAGACTCGGCGCGCTTGAGCGCGGCATCCTGCGCAGCGATGCGGTCGTCGAGGTCCACAGGGTCCATTTCACCGAGCAACTGCCCCGCCTGGACCTTGTCACCCACCTGAACCTCCACCCGTTTGATCCGGCCGGCAACCGTTGGTCCGATCCGGTAGGTGAAGCGGGCCTCGACCGTGCCGATGCCAAAGAGGGCCGGTGCGATGGAACGGCTCTCCGCGGTGGTTACGGTCACGGGGATCGGCGCGAGCGGCCCGGAACGCAGCGCCACATAAATCATCAGGGCCAGCAGCGGTAAGATTACCGCCAGCAGCGCTAACATTCGGCGATTCAAAGATAGAAACTTCATCTCACCCCCCCATGCCACGACGTTAGTTAGTGCATTGTGTGACTATATAGTCTTATGAATTCTCTTGATGTTTATCCATGAGATCATTATCAATGAGATATATGCCAAGTAACCAATTAACTGCAATAGTGATGGACTCGCATCGTACCCGATAAGGCTATTCAGTATGCTCCCGATAGAACCTTCTTGATGCATGAGGGGGAAAGTACCGTCGCTGTTGACTTGAGGGTTTATGTTCCAAACATGTTCAATAGCTTCTGGCAGTATTCCCGCTTCCTGAAATTCGTGAATACTGCTTGATACCAGGCCTGCCGCGAACAATATCAAAAACACGGAGGTAATGTTGAAAAATATCTTGATATTTATCTTCTTGCCGGCAATGAAAATGAAGTAGGCTATTATAATTACAGTGGCAATGCCTAAGAGCGCACCAAGGATATTGTTTTGTCCCGCCGATACGAATGTCGTAGCACCAAGGAAAATTACAGTTTCTATGCCTTCTCTCAGAACAGAAGCGAATACCACTAAAAAGAGCCCGACCTTGTGTTGCTCATTGAGTTCTATTTCAACTTTCTGATACAATTCAGTGGCTATGTGCTTTTGGTTCATCATCCATAAAATCATGTATGTTAGCATAATAACTGCAAATAACATTGAAGCACCTTCAAATATTTGTTCCGCTCTTCCTTCGAATCCTCCTGCTAAAACGGTAAAGAGATAAGCGCCGATTAGGCTAACAACGATCGCAGAAGCCACTCCAAGATAAACAACTTTATTGTGCTGTGTCCTCTGCGTGTTGACTAAATACGATAGTACAATACCGACCACCAAAGCTGCCTCAAGTGTTTCTCTGAATGTAATTATAAAGCTGGCTATCACTGTTTCACCTTTTGTGTTGACTTGCCGTCTTTGGAAGCATAGACGACCTCTCCCTCATGATCCAGGCAGGTCATACGCTCCTGGGAGAAGGAGGCCCGGATGATGTATCGGGCCAGGGTTTCCACGGCTGTTTCATCATTCGGCCAGACTCGCAGTCACAGTAGAGTGTTGGCCTACTCGAGTATCACAACCGCGTCGATGAACAGCTCGTAATCCTCGTTTTCGTTGAGATCGTGCACGCGGACCTTCTCTACCTCACCCTCACCCAGGACGGCGATGGGCTCGGCCTCGTAGATGACCTTCACGTCCGACCGCTTGAGCAAAGCGCGCGGGTCGTCCTTGGAAGAGGGCTCTTTGGTCGAGGACATGAAGATGACCCTGCCCGTGTGCTTGGTCAGATCGAGCGCAACGTCGACGGAAGGTTTGCCCCTGTCGACGATCAGGACCCTCTTGTCGACAAACGCCTTGGGGTCCTCGACCTTACGGTAGACGCCCTTGCCGAGCAGCACTTCTGCGCCCTCGATGGCGGGTGGTTTGGTAACGGGCAGCCCGCAGGAGGAGGAGCGGACTTCACCGACCTTGGGGGGCTCTGGCGTCTCCCCACGGCGGCCCTCACGCCACGACTTGATGGCGTCGTGGAGCGCATCCGCGGCCAGGTTGGAGCAGTGCATCTTGATCGGCGGCAGACCCTCGAGCGCATCTGCGACGTCATTGCGGGTGACCTTCATGGCCTCGTCGAGTGTCCTGCCCTTGACGAGTTCGGTCGTCATACTCGACGTGGCGACGGCAGAACCGCAACCGAACGTCTGGAACTTGATGTCCACGATGCGATCATCACTGACGCGGATGTAAATGTACATCAGGTCGCCGCAGATGGGGTTGCCTACCTTGCCCACGGCCACGTCAGGGCCCTCAAGGGTGCCCACATTGCGGGGGTTGCGGAAGTGGTCGAGCGTCTTCTCGCTGTAGCTTGTCGACTTCATGCCTTTGCCTCTTTCTCATAGAGCGGTGATAGACTGCGCAACCTCTCGACGATGCCTGGCAGGACCTCAAGCACGCGGTCCACGTCTCCGGGCCTGTTCCACCTGCCGAAGGTGAACTCAAGCGAACCGTGCGCCTCCTCGTGGAGCAGCCCGCAGGAGATGAGCGTGTGTGAGGGCTCGAGCGTCTTCGATGAGCACGCGGAGCCTGTTGAGACCGCGATGTCCTTGTCCTTCAGAGACAGCAGCAACGACTCGCCCTCGATAGCTTCGAACCGAAAATGCGCGTTGTTAGGGAGCCTCTCCCTGGGGTGGCCGTTTAGATACGACTTGGGAATCCGGCCAAGCACGCCCTCGATGAGCCGGTCACGGTAGTGCGCGAGTCTGAGCACCTCCGCCGGCATCTCGGAGGCCATGATGTCCGCTGCGGCCGCCATGCCCACGATGCCGGGCATGTCTTCGGTCCCGGACCGCAATCCCCTCTCCTGGCCGCCGCCCGGCATAACGGGTGCGATGTTCACGTTCCTTCGGATGTAGAGTGCGCCCAGGCCCTTGGGGCCGTAGATGTCGTTGGCGGAGAGTGTCAGCAGATCGATAGGGACTTTACGCACGTCGATAGGCACGAGGCCCTCGGCTGCAACCGCGTCGCTATGCAGCGCGATGCCCCTGCCATGCAGCACATCGGCGATCTCCTGCATGGGCTGGATGGTGCCGATCTCGCTACTCGCCCAGCCGATGCTCACGAGGATTGTCGTGTCGATTATCTTCTTGCGGAGTTTCTCTACGCTCACCCGGCCGTACTGGTCGACCCCCACCTTGCTGACCTTGAAGCCCTGCTTTTCTATTGCTTTGGCGATGTTGTGGATCGAGATGTGCTCGCTTTCCGCGATGACGATGTGGTCGCCCCGCCTGCGGTTGCGGATGACGTATCCGATAATGGCGAGGTTATTCGATTCGGTCGCACCCGATGTGAAGATGAGCTCGTCCTTGTTCGCGCCGATGAACTGCGCAACCCTCTCTCGGGACCTCTCGAGGGCGTCAGTGGCCTCGTCGCCGTCGAGGTGCAGCGAACTGGGATTGCCGAAGCGCTCGGTGAACCAGGGGCGCATCGCGTCGACTACCCGGGGGTCAACAGGCTTCGACGACTGGTAGTCCAGATAGACCTCAGCGGGCATTCCAAACCTCCCTATCCCTCTTAGAACCACATCTTAGAACCACATCGCGGCGCCCGCGTCCAGCGCGAGGTCATTGAGCGTACCCGCGCCGACGATCTTGACGCCGGGGATGAGCGTGACCTTTTCCCAGCCCAGCATCTGCTTGGATGCCTCGCAGGCGTAGAATTCAACGCCCATCTTCATGGCCTTGTCCATCATCTCCTTCACGGTCGGGAACGACCCCATCCGAATGGCTTCAGCCGCGCCGGGCAGCAGGATCTTAAGTCCCATGCCCAGGTAGTAGACCTTGGCATTGAGCCCCATGGCCGTGGCCGTCTGCGCCAGCACCAGCGGCGAATACTGCCTCTCGGGCGTGTCACTCGTCTGAACATACAGGATAAACTTCTTCTCAGGCATGACTATCATCTCCTTTTCTGGTCTGTCGTGACCCCTACGAAAGGTCACTCGTTCCTCTTGATCAAGAATCGCATGCGGTCGTCGTCCTTCTCGTAGGACACGACCTCGTGGCCCGCACGTTTGGCGAACCTCTTGAGATCTTCCTCCGCCGCCGGGTCGTCAGTGATGACTTCCAGAATCTCGCCTGGCTTGATCTGGTCAATATTCTCCCGTGTCTGGAACAGTGGCTCGGGGCAATACAGTCCCAGACAGTCGAGCGTCCTGACGGCTTTGACAGCCTCTTTCATACCCAACACCTCTGCATACGTTTAGAGTAAATCAGGCCTTCCACAGTGCGTGCAGGTTGCAGTATGCCCGCGCTGTCATTGCAGCAGCTTTCACGGGAAAGACGGCTTCCGGCGCCTGACCAGGTTTGAGAAACTGCCGGCAGACTTTGCCGTCGGCAATCATCTCGATCCACTCGATATAGTGTTTCTCCTCCATAGGATGGGCAGCGCTTCCCACTTTCACCTTCACTCCGTCCGGCATTTTCTCGATAACGGGAACATGCTTCTCACGCGAGGCATCAGTGGTATTTTCCCTTAACAATTGCATCGGCTGGCCGCAACATACCAGATCCCCGGCACCTGTGTGAATCACCTCTATGATATTTCCACAAACCGCACATTTATAAATTCCTGACTGTTTGGTCATTGTCTTCTCCTTTCTAAGTGCATAAGATATAAAGATCTCTCGTTTAAATCATGCCAAGCCATACGCTATGCGCACCCTGTTCCCTTGTGTCGCCGGATTGCTGGTCGTTGACCCGATCATAGAGCGGGTAATCCATGGAATGGATCAGCTATTTCCTATCCTTGTCCGTTACCTATACGCGGCAAGCATCTGGTCTGATTAAAAGCACCGGTACATTCGACTCATGCAGAACCTTCAACGCGATGCTGCCTAACATCATCTTTTTCATGCCGGTATACCCATGGGTTGCTATTACAATCAGGTCTACACCGTTCTTCTGAGCATAATCGGTGATGGCATGGGAAGGCCCGTTAGACTCTATGGCTTCCGTCTTGACTTTGATGCCTTCGGAAGAGAGGCGGGATTGGACTCTTGCAAGATATTTCCTTGATTTATCCATGAACGTTTTCACAAAGGCATTATAATCAAAAAATATTGCATGCCCATCTTCCCCCGCACCTAATTCTCTCCAGGGAATCTCAACGACGACGGCATTTAACAGGACAACTTCCCCGACGGGACCGTCTTGAAGAAGTTTTTTGACATGATTCAATGCACATTCGGCCAATTCTGACCCGTCAAGGGGTACTAATATTTTCTTATACATTTTCGCCTCCATTTCTTATCCGAATTTTTACCTCTTTACCTTCAACCCCTCACCCGCACTTTTTTCCAACGGATTGAATTGATAATGCATTGCTTTTTCATTTGTAATATATGAATGAGGATCTTGTGTGTCAAGAGGAGTTTGACCACAAAACATGGGGTGCGTTGCCGATCATTGTGCGAGGAATGTAGCGCGTTGGCAGTCTTTTTGATAAAGTGGCTCATCTTTTTGTTGATTTACCGGCCACGAAGGCCATTTTGAACGGGATTCAGGCAGACCTGTCCTTCACGCCTCAAATTAGTTTCGCTGATTCTTCGAATTCTTAAAGCGTTATGCCTGAATGTATTCATCCCAAGAGTATTCAGAGCCCCGGTAAAGGTGATCGTCATTGACGGGGAATTGAGAAACATCATCCATGACGTGTTGGGCAGCCGGAGGGTCGTGGATTTTCGATGGCGGCCTGGATCTGACCAGCCAAATGCCCAGATGTTTGAGGATGGCCCGGATCACCGACGGGTCTTCGATGCTGATGATGATCCGCATGGCGCCCTTGCACTTCGGACAGACCAGGGGATCGTCTTCGTATATTTTTTGAATAAGCCGCGCCCAGTTCTGCCGGGATGTCTTTTCATCCCCCGGCGGTTCGAGGATACAGGGAATGAAGTCATCGCTGCCTCCCTTCTGCCGTTTCCCCCGGGAGACGTTGCTGTAGTAGCCGTAATAACGCACCATCTGTTCGTCCCGGTTCGGGATGTGTGAGCACATCGCGGCCAGCCATTCCAGGGCGGGGAAGCTCTTGCTTGTCCTGCTGTCTTTGGACGTATAGACGACCTTCCCCTCCTGATCCAGGTACTGCATCTTTTCCTGGGAGAATGACGCCCGGATGATGTAGCGGACCAGGTTCTCCATGGCCGTTTCATCATCGGGCGAGATGCGGTTGCCGCAGAAGACGTGGAATCCGGAATGCCGCCATGTTGAGAGCATGGCGATCATCTCCTTCGCGATCTTTCCCTTGTTCAGGAGCATCTTGAACACCTTGTGTTGGAAGATGGCCTCCAGCTTTTTCAGCTCCAGGGGCGGGGCGACGCGGAACATGCCCTTGTTGCCGTAGAAAAAGCCGTCCGTCACCAAAATGTGACAGTGGGGATTATATCCGATGAGGTCGCCAAACGTCTGCATGACGATGACCGCGCCGGGGATGGGGTTGTTTTCCGGGACCGCCTCCTGGCGTACTTTAGCGAGGGATTGGTGGCTGACCGCTTCAGACATACTCCTGATAGGTCGGGTCGTACATCTTCGATTTAATATGGCCGTGCAGATCGGCCGGTTCATGCATCGCGGTGAGTCCCCTCGCGAATGCAATCTTTGCGACTGCCAGCGCGATATTGACCGACACCTCCCGAATGCGCGACAAGGATGGATAAATCCGCCCCAGTTTAAAGTCCTCCTCTGAAACCTGTTCATCCAGGGCTTTGGCGGCCGCAGCGAACATTTCATCCGTAACGCGGGATGCCTCCGAGGCAAGAATGCCTAACCCGACGCCGGGGAAGATGTAGCCGTTATTCGCCTGACCCGGCACAAAGGTTTGACCGTCTATCACCACCGGCGGGAACTGGCTGCCACTGGCGAAGACGGCGCGCTTATCCGTGAAGCGATAGGCTTCTTCGGCGGTGCATTCCGATTGGGATGTCGGGTTTGAAAGCGCAAAGACAATCGGACGCTTATTGATCCGGGCCATCGCCCGCAACACCGCAGGGGTGAAGATGCTCGGCTGCCCCGCTGCCCCGATGATCGCCGTTGGTCTGACGGCGTCGACGACCGAGAGGAGATCTCGATGAAAGGGGTAATCCTGGGCGAAGCGGCGCTTGTGCTCAGAGAGATCGGTTCGGCTGGTGACGACAAGCCCCTTGGAGTCCACGAACCAGCAGAGGCGGCGCGATTCGACTTCGGAAAGACCTTCCTTGACCATCGCGGAAACCACGAGAGAGCCGATCCCGAGGGCGGCCCCGCCCGCACCTAAAACCACGAGACACTGTCCGGTTAACTTGCCGCCGATCATGCGCAGTGCGGAATACAATCCGGCCAGCGTCATGCTGGCGGTTCCCTGGATGTCATCGTTGAACGTGCAATAATGGTTGCGGTACCTTTCCAGCAGGCGGAAAGCATTCAGGTTTCCAAAATCTTCGAACTGGATCATTGCGCGGGGAAATATTTCGCTGGTCGCCGTCATGAACTCATTAAGGAGCTCATCGTACTGATCGCCCCGCAGGCGCGGCTCCGGCAAACCGATGTAGCTCGGTTCACTCAACACTTCGTTATTGTTGGTTCCGACATCGATCATGATCGGCAGGCATGCCTCCGGATCGACGCCCGCACACGCCGTGTAGAGCGACAATTTGCCCACGGGAATTCCCATGCCATTCGCCCCGAGATCGCCCAAACCGAGGATACGTTCGCCATCGGTGACCACGATCACACGAACATCTTTGTAGGGCCAGTTTCGTAAAACCTCTTTAATGAGCCCCCGATCGTACTTCGTGATGAACAAGCCGCGTGGACGGCGGAAGATCTTGCTGTACTCCTGGCATGCCAACCCGACGGTCGGTGTATAGACGATGGGGCTGAGCTCCGCCATGTTGTCGATGAGAACACGATAGAACAGCTTCTCGTTGCGATCCTGTAGTCCGATCAGGTAAAGGTACTTTTCGAGGTTGTTGGGCTTGCGGCGAATATTACTCATCACATGTTGAACCCGCTGCGCTTGCGAGAAGATGCGGGGCGGAAGCAATCCGCGCAATCCAAGCGCATCTCGCTCCGCCGCCGTGAAGGAGGTCCCCTTATTCAGACTCGGTTCGTGAAGTAATTCGATTCCTTTCGGAAGTTTTGCGATGCGTTGTTCATGATTCGACATCGTTTCTCTCCCCGATTTCTTTAGCCATGTTCCTTGATGAGAACCTGCTCTCAGGCAGTCGGCGCATACAAGTCGCTACTTTTCGGCAATACATCGAATTCGGTAATGCATCGAACGTCACCTTATCTCACCCCCCTGCCACGACGTTAGATCGCGACGGCCTCGGAGCGTCGGGAGTCCGCGCAGTGTTTCCGGAAGGACACACCCTGGGTCAGGCATTCACCCACGGGAAGCCCGATTCATTTCAAGAGGCCGGCCAACTTTCCCCCGTATTCGACACAGGATTCAATGCTCTTCAGATCGGGATTCCAGAGGCACCGGAGACCGTCGTCAATCACCTGGAATCTCGCCGCTTCAAGCTGTCCCCGGATTATTTTGACGGATTCGCCGCTCCAGCCGTAACAGCCGAAGGCGGCCGCTTTCTTGTTTCTGAACTTCAGGCCCTTCATCTCTTCCAGAAGCGCTGCGATCGAGGTCAGAACGCCACGGTTGATCGTCGGGGAACCGACGAGAATTGCCCTGGACTTAAAGATCTCCGTCATAACGTCGTTACGATCCGATTTGGCGAGGTTGTAGAGCTTCAGGTTGACCCGGGGATCGGCCTGCTTGATCCCTTGGGCGATGTTCTCCGCCATGACGCGCGTCCCGTTCCACATCGTGTCGTAGACTAGCGTGATTTGGTCTTCCTGATAACTGTCCGCCCATTTCAGGTACTGCTGGACGATCCGGACGGGCTTGTCTCGCCAGATCACGCCGTGGCTCGTGCAGATGATATCCACGGGCAGGTTGAAGGCGAGGACCTCCTGGACCTTCTTCATAACCAGCTCGCTGAAGGGGGTGAGGATGTTGGCGTAGTACTTGATACACTCCTCCATCAGCTCCGCCTGGTCGACGAGGTCGTTGAACATCAACTCCGATGCATAGTGTTGCCCGAAGGCGTCGTTGCTGAAGAGGATGTTGTCCCCCGTCAGGTAGCTAAACATGCTGTCCGGCCAGTGGAGCATCGGCGCCTCGATGAAGATCAGTTCCTTGCCCCCCAGACTCAGCCGCTCACCGGTTTTGACAGGATGAAAATTCCAGTCCTTATGATAATGGCCCTTGAGCGACTTGATCCCGTTCGCCGTGCAGTAAATCGGTGTGTCGGGAATACGGCTCATCAGTTCTGGCAGGGCGCCGCTGTGATCGATCTCCGCATGGTTGGCGATCACAAAATCGATCTTCTTCAGGTCGATCTGTTGCTCCAGTCGGGCGACATATTCCTTGGCGAAGGGGGCCCATACAGTATCGATCACGGCCACCTTCTCCTCTTCGATCAGGTAGGAATTGTAGGTTGATCCCCGGTGGGTCGAGTACTCATCCCCGTGGAACTTCCGGAGTTCCCAGTCGATCTTGCCGATCCAGGAGACGTGGTTCTTGATGGGTCGTTTCATCCGTTTGTCCTCCGTTCGTTTCTGGTATGTCGTCATAGCAACTCAGGAACTATTTACGCCGAGTCGCCACCACTTCGTAGAAATGAGGTTCCGGCATTCCATCGATCAGCGTCTCCACCTTCTTGAAAAGGGCCTGGCGATCATCGCTCAGATGCATGGCCATGAAGGTCTCCTTCGATTCGTGTTCGACCACGGCGGCATACCGCTCCGTTCCCTCTGTCGATTTCAGGAGCGTCCGGGAAATGAAGCCCTGATGTTTGGCAAAAATCTCGCTGGAGTGTCTGAACCATTCCTTGAATTCCTCGTCCTTCCCCGCCTTCAGAGGGGGGAAGCGGATCAGGTTCACGAAACTCCCTTCCCTGTTCTTATCTTCCGACGAACCCTTCTGTACGGCATCCGGATGGGGGGTCTTGATGACCAGAAACACCAGGCGCCCTGGGGATTCATTTTGAATGCTCATGGGGGAGTTCAGAGGAATTCGCAGGAGGTTTCTCGGCCCGGCTTTAACTTTTTCTTTGCCGATGGAGAACGTGCCTTCGCCTGAGACCACCTGAAGGGTCACATTGGAGTTGGCCTGGTGCTCCGGGACATTCTGCCCCGGTTCCAGACAGACCTGGTTGATCAGCAGATACGGTTCATCGACCACGTTGGCCATGCCCCGTCCTTCCTTTTTGAACACTTCTTTCTCTTTCAAATTGATCCGTTCCATCTTGTTGTCTCCTTACATTCCCAGTTTACGGACAAAATCCGTCAGGATCTTCGGTCCTTCAGGTTTTACAACCACAGTGTCCTCGACGCGCACCCCCCAGGGGCCGGTGTAGAGGCCGCAGTTTCCGACGGCAATGACCACGTTGGTCGCCAGCGGCGGTGGCGCCTTCTCGCCGTGGAAGAAGGCGTGGCCGGGGGGGAGGGGCGCCTCCTCAAACTCGATGCCGACACCGTGCATCGTCGGGCCGAAGAGGTGATCACCATGTCCCCCGTCCCGGATGATTCCGTGGAGAATCTCGTCGAGTTCGACCATGCCGACGCCGGTCTTGACCCCGGCGATGGTCCCCTGCTGGGCCTTCAGATAGAGGTCATAGGCGGCCTGCTGCTCCGCCGTCGGCCTGCCGACGCATACCGTCCGGCAGATGTCGGCGCTGTAACCGTTGACGATGGGGTGAATGTCGATCATGACGAGGTCGCCTTTCAGAATCCTCCGCTGCGTCGGCAGGCCGTGGGCGATGTTCGTCCGGGGGCCGGAGCAGACGTAAGTCCGCCAGAATTCGTCCGCACCGGCATGGCGCATGGCGTACTCCGCCGCCGCCGCCACCTGACTCTCCGTGAGGCCCGGCTTCAGGGCCTTGACGGCTGCCGCCATCCCTTCGTCGGCAACACCTGCCGCGGCCCTGATCTTCTCGATCTCCCCGTCCTCCTTGGCGATCCGCAATGCGGACAGGATGGGCGTGCAATCCTTCGCGATCACCTTTTCCGGCTTGCCGTGCGGATGGGTCAGCATGCTCATCATGGCGTGGGTCAGGAAGGTATATTCCAGCCCCACGCTTCCTTCCTGAATCTCAAAATGTTTGAAATGGTGGGCGATGGAATGGATCATGCCCACCTCGTCTTCGAAACCGTCGAGGCGGTCGAAACAGGCGAGCCGCTTCACGTCCTCCACGTCCGTCGAGGGGACGCCCAAGGCGACCTTTCCTTCATTCGTGATCATCGCATAGGCGCACAGACGCCCGTCGCCCGTCAGATAGGCCATATTCGCGGGCTTGGCGAGAAGCAGGACGTCGAGTCCTGCCTCCTTCATTAGCCCTTCGCAACGTGCAACGCGCTCTGAATAGGGATGGCAACTCATTTGAACCTCCTTTCTCTTGCAATCTTAATCGGCATGTTTCTCCGCCGCTTCCGGATAGTGGCCGTGGGCGGCAGTTTTGGTTGCCTCGTAGAGTCGCTCGACATAGTGAATGTATTGCACATACGCCTCAATGTACTTACGCCCGGCTTCCACGTCGTCCGCTTTGAATTTCTTCTTGGACATCGCCTGTTCGAACTGTTCGTGCAGCCCCGTTTCAAGATTCTTCATCAACAGTTTCGCTAAAGGTTCCAGTTTGCCGTCTACCAGGGCCTTGTCCCCCGCGGGGATGGCGGGACCCAGGTCGCGGCCGGCCGGTTTCAGGCCCGTATAGGGGGCACCTTCTCCTGCCCGGTGCACCCGGACCAAGGTCTCGAAGAAATACATGTCGGAAAGTTCCTTGGCCTTTGGATCAAGCTTGCGAACGGCCAATGTTTTGTTGAAAGCGTCTTTGATGGTTTGTTCATCCTTCTTCTGGACCCAGATCAGCACGGGGGTTACCTTCCCGCTCTCAAGGGCCTTTTTCGCCGCTGCAACGACCGGTCCGTCCAAACCGTCGCAATGGGCATAAGTCACGACGGGCAGAAAGAGCGAGAGTACAAAAAGCGCGAAAAACACCGTAAACAAGGGAACCATTTTGATCTTTTTCATAATCTTTTCTCCTTTCGTTTCTATGATGGATGATGTTCCTCTCTTTGCAATGAGAGTCTTGAGCGGATCCGCCTGGATCCGATAGTAGACTGTCTCCCCGGCAGCCGGTATTGCGCCAGCTTTCTGTCTCCTCTGACAATGTCTTCAAGGCCGGCAAGATCCTGTATGCAGATGCGGGAACCCTCTGTCCGGATTAATCCTTCCCGTGTCATTCTGGTGATGATCCGGGAAAGCGTCTCCGGGATCGTCCCCAGCATGAATGCCAACTGGTTTTTCGGGACATCAGGGTTCAGATCAACGTCATTGCCCTCTATTGTGCTCAAATGGATCAGGTAGGCGGCAAGCCGCCCGGGTACTTCTTTTAGGCAAAGATCTTCAATCAGCTTTGAAAATTTGCGCAGACGCCAGGACAGGACGGCCAGCATGTTTAAGGCAAGAGAGGGCTCGTTTCTGAGGAGCCTTACAAAATCAACGCGGGGAAAGAACAGAGCTGTGGCTGGGGAAATGGCCTCCGCCTCGGCCGGGAAACCGTGACCGGTAAAGACGGCCACCTCTCCGAAAGATTCATTCGGACCGAATATATGGTAGATGAGTTCCTTCCCCTCCGGTGAAACCTTGAAAATCTTTACATAACCATCGAGGATAACGAAGAAACCCGCCCCCTCATCTCCCTCGGAAAATATCTTTTGTCCTTTTTCATAGGAGAGGCGCACGGAGATATCGGCGAGTGCCGCGTGCTGTTTTCCGGGCAACCCCTCAAAAAGAGGGATTGTCGCTAAACGTCTGATCAGTTCCATGAGGGTTGTCTCCTGGTCTGGCCATATTTGTATTTGTCTCACAATCTATTTTGAATGTCATTGACTTAAGTCAATCGAGAGCATTTTATAAGAAGAGTTTTGTGCTTTATACCCGATGGACGCACGCAAAACCTGAAGCGGGTTTCGCCGGCGGCAATCGTAATAAAATCTATACGATTGTTGAATTAAGACCTGACCGGAGGGGCCTTATTGGGCCAGATATCAGCTGTTTGGGAAGAGATGAAGATAGATGTGTTTTCATGGACGACAGTAGCAAATAAAGGGAAAACCGCCGCCATGCCGAGAGAGACGACCGTTACCGCCGGGGCGGAATCGATCTTGTTTTTACTCATGGTTCCGGAGTTGGTGATTTTGACCTTGCAGATAGAACAGGAGGCCAGAAAAAACGCTTTGTCATGGTGATGGAAGGCAACGGCCAAGATGGCTAAGAAAAAACCGGACAGCGATAGCAAAATGGTCCTTTTGATCATGGATGGTCCTTTTGATCATGGAGTGATGCTTAGCGCTATTGTTTCCATGTTATCCTTGTAAATCGGTTATTTCCTACCATCTGTTTCAAGGGCTGTCAAGAATATCATCATTTGAGTCGAGTAGACCGGTTTTTCCCGATATACGTAATGCAGCATGTTATCGGGTTAGCTCATCCCGAATGGCCATACCGATCTTTTCCAGCACGTAGGGCTTCTTGATATAAGTTCCCTCCTTTTTTTCTGACGAAATAAGCCTTACGCTACTTCTTCGGCTCTTACTTCTTGATCACCGCCATGGCCTCGTTGAGTATCTTCACACCGGCCTTGGAGGCGGCGATTGAGCCGGTCAGGCTTTCGCGGGCCAGACTGGGGTTATGGAAGCCGTCCGAGTTCTCGGCGGTCCAGTACTCCCAGAGTACATGGGCCTCCTCGTGCTTCTCGCGTGCCTGGTCGAGCGCCGCCTGTGCAACGCCCATGCGCTGGGCGGCAGCATAGGTGTCGATCAACTGGCCGAGCCAGTACTCTGCTTTGCGCATTTTCCCCTTGGTGTAGTTGATGATCGACTCGATTTCGTAGAGTTTTATCTCAATCGTGCTGTTCGGGTGACAACCGAGACAGGAGGCCTTGACGGTCAGCTTGGGTTTGACCACGCCGTGGGTCGAGAACATCTTGCCGTCTTTGCCCTTCTGTTTGGGCATGTGGCACTGGTGACACTGCACGCCGGCCCTGTCGTGTACGCTGCCGGCATAAGTCTCTGCTTCAGGATGCTGGAACTTGATCAGTCGGGCGCCGGTCACGTCGTGCGTGAAGTCGAAGAAATCGAGTGCCTTGTAATGTTTGAGCAACTGTAGAGCGTTCTTGAGCGGGAAGTGGTTGGTGCGCTGGTCGGTATAGGTGACCGGCTTGCCGTCGCTCCACTGGGCGCCTCCGCCGCAGTTGTATTCGACGTGGCACTGGGCGCACATCATGCGCGAGTCGGTTTTTCCCATGACGCCGATCTTGCGGAAGTCGTCGCGGAAGGAGATTATTTTCAGGTCGGTCTTTCCTCCTTTGGCAAAAATATTGTCCTTGGTATCCCGCTCGATGGCCTGGATCAGACCGTCCCGCACCACACGGGGCTGGGCGCCGTGCGGGTCGTGGCAGTGGATGCAGCCGACCGGGTTGTTGGTGTCCTTGGCGACATCCACAATGCTGGAGGTACGGTCCCACTTGGCCTTGGGATCCTTGTCGCCCATGAACTTCCACTTCAGGATGTGGTCGGATGTTTTGCACTGGATGCAGGTCGGATTGCCGGCCATAAAGGTTTCTTTCAACTTGAAGTCAACGCCCTTGTCGGTCAGCACGTCCCAAGTCTTGCCCGTTTTATCAATACCCTTCCAGCCATCCTTGAACTGGAAACGGCCGCCCAGGAAACGATCCACGACAAACTGGTCGATTACCATGAAGGCATGACCGCGCGGCTCATTGTGCTCAAAGGTAAATCCGTAGGGGGCCAGCAGTTTGTCCTGCATGGGAGAACGACCGGCTGGAACCCCCTTCTCCTTACGGGCGCCGCCATCGCGGTTGATGCTGTAGAAACTGTCCATCTGACTCTTGTGGCACTTGCCGCACAGTTGCTGGTCGATGATCGTGACCGGCTTGTTCTTCTCCTGATCGTCCATGTGGGCATCAAGCTTGTCATGACAGGTAGTGCAGGCAAGTTTGGTGTGCTTCGAGCCCTCCTTGAGGGCCTTGACCTCGTCGTGACACTCGTAACATTTTGCCCTGCCGTCGTTGACCACTTTTGCTGCCGGTTTTCCCTTGGCAGCGGTTGTCATGGCGGGGATTGACAATACAGCAACTGCCCAGATGATGGCCGCAGCAAAGGCCGGATTCTTCTTCAGCACGGTGTTTCTCCTTTCTGTGGTTGTTGCTCTTTAGGTCCTTTGGGTCCGTGTTTCACGTTTGTTTTCATGGCGTTCATCATGAGCCTGCATCCTGACCGCCTTGGGGATTACCGGACAGATATATTCACAGGTTCCATAATCGTTACAGAGCGGCAACCTTCCGACCGAATCGACTTATCCGCGCGTTGGAGCGGCGCCAGGGGCGGCACCGTAGTGGTCCCGCACTTTCCTGGCCTGCAGGATGAACGCCGATCCGGCCGTGAAGGCCACAACCACTCCCAGGATGATCACAAGCCGCAACCAGGGTTCGCCATGCGCCTGCCGGTCTTGGACCAGCACGATCAATGTCCGCACCCATTCGGCGGCTCCAAGCAGCAGGAACAGTTGCACGAGCCGCAGCGCCCACATGCGGCGGACGAAGAGGGTCAGCGGAACGATGAGACAGAGCACCGCGAGAATCATCGGGCCGGTCCGCAGGAAATGGGCGGCCAGTATCAGAACGGAAAACAGCATCGGGATGAGGCAAACGAACAGCATCGGTATCCTTTCTTGGATAAGAATTCGCTTCTGTGGGTTCGAAGTATACGATGGGCGGCCCTCTGTTTCAATGAAATAGTAACGATCATGGTAGGAGGAAGGAACAAATAAAAGTCAGGGGGTCATTTTTCTCTTGACAGTAGAACGATAGTTCTATATACGGGAACCATGAAAAAAAACGAACCATCCAGACAGTCCAGAAATCCATTGCCGCCTTCTCCCGAGAAAATCGCCGCATGCCCTCCTTTGTCGCATCAGGCCCGAGACAGAACTGCGGCTTGGAGGCGTCGTTACAGCGGTGATCCGGAAGTACCACCATTGAATACACCGAGATTTTATTGACCAACGAGGTACCAAAAGGACAAAACAATGAATACCGTGGCGACAGTTCCAGTAAGAGCGGCAACATCCATCGCAATCAGGCAACCCAGGCTGGTGCATTACAAAATCGCAGCCCAAAAGAGCCTGCTCAAACGCTTTCAACATTTCATCGAATCGACCGATTGGGAGGAGCGATACCTTTGCAATCACTGGATTGACAATATGTGCCTTTGTGGTATTGTCGTCTCAATAATTTACTTTATCCCTCTTTTGATGTCTATCATTCAAGAATAAACACCGGTTGGAGCTAAAGTGCTCGACAGGCTGATCTAATGGGAACAGACAAATTCAAAGCATATACACTTGTCTCCATTCAGGTGATCTCCATTGTCTTGATTTTGGTGACCGGCTGGCCTTTGGCAGACGACATACCTCTGCTGATCATTCAAATTGCCGGAGTCATGCTTGGGATCTGGGCCATTGTCGTTATGGGCAGGAAAAACACCAACATCACGCCCATGGTAAAACAGGATTCACATCTGGTCACAAACGGTCCTTATGTATTTATAAGACACCCCATGTATTCAGCGGTATTGCTAACGATCTGGCCGCTGATCATGGATCAGTATTCTCTTTTGCGCCTGACGGCAGGCCTGATTCTGACTATCGATTTGATCATTAAGATGCTGTACGAAGAAAGCCTCTTACGGAAGCACTTTGCGGGTTATGAGATCTACATGAGGGAAACTAAGATGTTGATCCCTTTTGTCATTTAACGGATATCATGTCCGGCCATTTTTAAGCCCTCCTGTTTGTCCAACTCGTCCTTCCTTAGCCATTGCTCTCTTGTCATCCCCGGGGAATTGTGTCAGGATGCCCATCCGGGGGGAAGTGCATGGGCGCGTTTCATCTGGTCAGCGATTTTCAGCCGCGGGGCGATCAGCCGCAGGCCATCGAGAACCTTGTTGCGGGTTTGAAGGGGGGGCACGGGCAGCAGGTCCTCCTTGGGGTGACCGGTTCCGGGAAGACCTTCACGATGGCGAACGTGATCGCCGCCGTGGACCGTCCCGCCCTCGTCATCGCCCACAACAAGACCCTCGCCGCCCAGCTCTACGGGGAGTTCAAAGCCCTCTTTCCGGAAAACGCCGTCGCCTACTTCGTCAGTTATTACGACTACTACCAGCCCGAGGCCTACATCCCCAGCACCGATACCTACATCGAGAAGGACTCCGCGATCAACGAGGAGATCGACAAGCTCCGCCACGCGGCGACCCACTTCCTGCTGGAGCGGCGGGATGTGATCATCGTGGCCAGCGTCTCCTGCATCTATGGCCTGGGCTCCCCCGAGGCCTACCAGGGGATGCTGCTGCTGCTGGAAGTGGGGGTGGAGATCCAGCGGGACGCCATGCTTGCTCGCCTCGTCGAGATCCAGTACGAGCGGAATGACATCGATTTTCACCGCGGGACCTTCCGCGTCCGGGGCGACGTCGTCGAGATCTTCCCCCCCTACGAAGAGGAGAAAGCCATCCGCGTGGAGTTCTTCGGCGACACGGTGGAGGCGATCTCCATCGTCGATCCCCTCCGGGGGAAAAAACTGGAAACGCTCCGGCGGACGGCGGTTTACCCCGGCAGGCACTTTGTGACGACGCAGGAGAACCTCAAGCGGGCGATTATCGCAATCCGGGAGGAACTGGGCGAGAGGCTCCGGGAGCTGAATGCGGAAAACAAGCTCCTCGAGGCGCAGCGGCTGGAACAGCGGACCCATTTCGATATCGAGATGATGGAGGAAATGGGCTACTGCTCGGGCATCGAGAACTACTCCCGCCATCTGACCGGCCGCAAACCCGGCCAGCCGCCCCCGACGTTGATGGAATACTTTCCGAAGGACGCCCTCATCGTCATCGACGAGAGCCACGCGACGATCCCCCAGCTCAACGGGATGTACCGCGGTGACCGGGCGCGGAAGGAGACCCTCGTCAACTATGGCTTCCGCCTTCCTTCCGCCCTCGACAACCGTCCGCTCCGCTTCGATGAGTTTGATGCCTTCCCGAACCAGCGGATCTGCGTTTCAGCGACGCCGGCGGTCTATGAGTTGGAAAAGGCCGGCGGGCGGGTCGTGGAGCAGATCATCCGGCCGACGGGCCTCATGGATCCGGAGATCATCGTTAAGCCCGTGACCGGCCAGGTGGACGATCTCCTCGGCGAGATCCGGAAGCGGGCGGAGAGGGGCGAGCGGGTCCTGGTGACGACGCTGACGAAGCGGATGGCGGAGAACTTGACCGCCTACTACGAGGAGTTGGGGGTCCGGGTGAAGTATCTCCATTCGGACATCCACACGCTGGAACGGGTGGAGATCATCCGCGATCTTAGGATGGGCGAGTTCGACTGCCTGATCGGCGTGAACCTGCTGCGCGAGGGGCTCGACATTCCGGAGGTTTCCCTCGTGGCGATCCTCGATGCCGACAAGGAAGGTTTCCTCCGCTCCGCGCGTTCGCTCATCCAGACGAGCGGCCGTGCGGCCCGGAACGTGGCGGGGCAGGTGATCATGTACGCCGATACGATTACCGGTGCGATCCGGACCTGTCTCGACGAGACCAGACGGCGGCGGCTCTTGCAGGCGGACTTCAACGAGGAGCATGGGATCACGCCGGAAAGCATCAAAACGGAGATTCGTCAAATCCTCGGCTCCGTCTATGAGGCCGATTACGTGACCGTGCCGGTGGGGGTTTCGGAAGAGGCGGCCTCCTACGCCTCCGAAAAAGAGCTTCCCGTCGTGATCCGGGGGCTCAAGGAGGAGATGAAGCAGGCGGCGAAGGCGCTGGAATTTGAGAAGGCGGCCCTGCTGCGTGACAGGATCCGCGATTTGACAAAGCTGATGCTCGAGATAGGGGGCGAGGGGTAACCAGGGTCAAGAAAAATGATTGCTAAAGACCTGCCAAGGGAATTATATGTATTTTAAGTTAGCAGAGTTTGATCAATATAGAAGATGAAGAAAGACAACAACAAATGTCGAAAGAGGCGAAAGCACGAATTCTGATCGACCGTCTCCTCCGAAGGTCGGGCTGGCGGTTTTTCGATGACGAGAGCGGTCCCGCCAACATTACCCTTGAAACCCACGTCAAGCTGAAGAAAAAGATCCTTGATGCCTTCGGCGACGACTTCGAAAAAACCGCGAGCGGCTACGTTGATTACCTCCTGCTGGAGGAGGGCGGCTTCCCGATAGCCGTCCTCGAAGCTAAATCCGAAAAATTTGATCCTCTTGTCGGCAAGGAACAAGCCAGGAAATACGCCCATTCGCAGAATGCCCGGTTTGTCATCCTGTCCAACGGCAATCTGCATTACTTCTGGGACCTTGAGCAGGGGAACCCCGTCCTGATAACCGAATTCCCGACGCCGGATTCTTTGGGACATTTTCACGCATTCAAGCCCAACCCCGACGCTCTGGTCGGCGAAAAGATCGAGACCGATTACGTTGCGGCAACTCAGAATCCGAACTACCGGAACGATCCCCGGTGGAACGATCCCGGTCAACGTGATGGTTTCATCAAAGATACCGAACTGAAGTTCCTCCGTCCGTACCAACTTCGGGCGGTGGCGGCGCTTCAGGATGCCGTGCGCAAAGGCCGGACGCGCTTTCTGTTTGAAATGGCCACCGGCACTGGAAAGACGTTGACCGCCGCCGCCGTCATCAAACTCTTCATGCGAACGGGCAACGCCCAGCGGGTTCTTTTCCTCGTTGACCGCCTTGAACTCGAAACCCAGGCATGGAAAGCCTTTGTCCGCCTTTTGAAGAACGACTTCCGCACGGTCATCTACAAAGAGAACCGCGACAACTGGCGCAATGCCGAGATCGTGGTTTCCACGGTCCAAAGCCTGCAATTCAACAACAAATATAGGCGGCTGTTCTCACCGACCGATTTTGACCTCCTGATTTCGGATGAGGCGCACCGCTCCATCGGCGGCAACAGCCGTGCTGTGTTCGAGTATTTCATCGGTTACAAGCTCGGTCTGACCGCAACGCCGAAGGACTACCTCAAGAGAATTGACCCGGCCAGGATCAGCGGGCGTGATCCGCGCGATTGGGAGCGCCGGCAGTTGCTGGACACCTACAAGACATTCGGTTGCGAAAGCAGCGAACCGACCTTTCGCTACAGCCTCATTGACGGCGTGCGCGAAGGGTACCTGATCAATCCGGTCGTCGTGGACGCGCGGACGGAAATCACCACGGAATTGCTCGCCGAAGAAGGCTATTCCGTCATGCAGGAGAACGAAGACGGAGAATTGGTCGAGCAGACCTTTTTCGGCAAGGACTTTGAGAAGAAGTTTTTCTCGGACGAGACCAACGGTGTCTTCTGCGAAACCTTCCTGAAGAACGCCTTTCGTGATCCGCT
>Ga0208566_1000251_pt1 | contig 38983 bp, 35 predicted proteins | sample PL_2010_150m_FD_184159 | JGI IMG/M metagenome (GOLD analysis project Ga0208566, IMG submission 184159) | Freshwater microbial communities from Powell Lake, British Columbia, Canada to study Microbial Dark Matter (Phase II) - PL_2010_150m... | ecosystem: Environmental > Aquatic > Freshwater >...
CTTCATAACTGTATTTCACAGTTCCGATTCGCATTGGAAACGAGACGCGAAGACGAGCCGAAGACAGTGCTGCTGCACGGCAAGGCGAAGACGACGCCCCGAAGGAAGTCCCCTTGGGGGACAAAGTATCGGTTCTAATGCGAATCGGAATAACCCGGAGCCCCGTTCATGATCTCTTTCGATCCGCTTCACTATCCCTACGCCTCGCGCCGCAATGTGGTGTATGCCAGCAAGGGCATGGTCGCCACCTCGCAACCGCTGGCCGCCCAGGCCGGATTGCAGGTGTTGGAGGCCGGCGGCAACGCCATCGACGCGGCAATTGCCACGGCCGCCGCATTGACGGTCGTCGAGCCTTGCGCCAACGGCATCGGTGGCGATGCCTTCGCGCTGGTCTGGCACCAGGGCCGGCTGCATGGCTTGAACGCCAGCGGTCCCGCGCCGCGCAGCATGACAATCGAAAGATTCAGCGCCCGGAACCTGAGTGAGGTTCCAAAATACGGACCGCTGACAGTTACCGTGCCGGGCACGCCTGCTGCGTGGGCGGCGCTGGCCGAGCGCTTCGGCCGCTTGCCGCTGGCGACCTCGATGGCGCGCGCGGTCGAACTGGCGTGCGACGGATTCCCGGTATCGGCGACGATCGCCTTTGCCTGGCAGCAAGCGACCAGACTGTTTCGCGAACAATTCAAGGAGGTGTATTTCCAGTCGTGGTTCGATACCTTCGCGCCGGAGCGTGCGCCCCACGCCGGCGAAATCTGGCGCTCCGGCGCGCATGCGGAGACCTTGCAGGCGATCGCCGAGACCAACGCGGAGAGCTTTTATGGCGGCCCGCTGGCCGAACGCATCGCCGCGTTCATCCAGTCCGCCGGCGGTTTCCTGCAGGTGGAAGACCTCGCCGCCTACCGGGTGGACTGGTGCGATCCGATCAGCATCAATTACCGCGGCTACGATGTCTGGGAAATCCCGCCCAACGGACATGGCCTGGTGGCGTTGCTGGCCTTGAACATCCTCAAGGGTTTCGAATTCCGCGAACGCGATACCCTGCTCACGCATCACCGCCAGATCGAGGCGCTGAAGCTTGCATTCGCCGACGGACTGGCGCATATCGCCGAGCCGGCGCATATGCGGGTCTCGGTAAGCGACCTGCTGTCGGATGCTTACGCCGACGAACGCCGCGCCCTGATCGGTCCCCGGGCGATTCATCCGCTGCCTGGCGAGCCGTCGCGCGGCGGCACCGTATTGCTGTGCACCGCCGACGCCGAAGGCAATATGGTGTCGCTGATCCAGAGCAACTACATGGGCTTCGGTTCCGGCATGGTGGTGCCGGGCACCGGCATCGCCTTGCATAACCGCGGCAATAATTTTTCATTGCAGGCCGGACATCCGAATTGCCTCGCTCCCGGCAAGCGCCCGTATCACACCATCATTCCCGGCTTCCTCACCCGCGAGGGCAAAGCTGTCGGTCCGTTCGGCGTGATGGGTGGTTTCATGCAGCCGCAGGGGCATGTACAGGTGGTGATGAATACCATCGACTTCGGCCTTAATCCGCAAGCCAGTCTGGACGCGCCGCGCTGGGAATGGGAAAGCGCCAAGCGTGTCAATCTCGAGCGCTCGACACCTGAACACCTGTTTCATGGCCTTGCCTCACTGGGCCACGAGGTGTCGTGGTCGAACAACCGGCTCGCCTTCGGCCGCGGACAGATCATCTGGCGCGAGGCGAATGGCGTGCTGTGCGGCGGAACCGAACCGCGCGCCGATGGCACGATCGCGGCTTGGTGACCCCGGTCTGACCTAGCCCTCAGCGGGACGCAGATTTACCGACCTGGCAAATGTCGGGGCACGGCGGTGTCTGGTCGCCTGCTCGTAGGCATAGCCGAACCGAATCAGGGTCGGCTCGCTCCATGCCGTTCCGACAAACGAGATCGCAGCCGGCAATCCGTGTACCAGGCCGGCCGGAACGGTGATGTGCGGATAGCCCGCTACCGCGGCCGGAGACGAAAAACTGCCGCCGCTCGCGTCGCCCTTGATGAAATCGGTGAGCCATGCGGGACCGTTGCTGGGTGCGACCAGCGCGTCGAGCCCATGCTCCTTCAATACCTTGTCGATGCCTTCTGCGCGTGAGTAGCGGTGATTGTTGTCCAATGCATCGCGGTATTCCTTGCTCTCCAGTCCGCCTTTGGCGACAGCTCTGAGAAAATGCTCCTGCCCGAAAAACGGCATTTCGCGCCGCGCGTTGTTTTCGTTGAAGTCGATAATGTCCTTCAGTGTCTTGATGGATGAACCGGGCGCGAATTCCGCAAGGTAGGCTTCGATGTCGGCCTTGAGTTCATAGAGCAGCACCTCGAATTCGGTTTGCGCGTACTTGGCGACATTGGGTAACTCAACCGGATCGACCAGAATCGCTCCCTTCGCCTGCAGGACTTTCAAGGCCTCTTCAACCACCGCCGACACCAGATCGTTGCGTCCACCGAAATAGCTGCGCACCACGCCGATACGCGCGCCTTGCAACCCGTCCACATCGAGGTAGCGGGTGTAGTCGTGGATATTGCCGGCGCTGCCGGCAGTAGCCGCGTCACGGGCGTCGATACCCGCCAGCGTGGACAGCAGCACCGCCGCGTCGGCGACGCCGCGGGTCATCGGCCCGGCGGTATCCTGCGAGTGTGCGATAGGAATGATGCCGTTGCGGCTGATGAGCCCGAGGGTCGGCTTGATGCCGACCAGTCCGTTGATCGACGAGGGTGACACAATGGATCCATCGGTTTCGGTGCCGACCGCCAGTGTCGCGAGACTCGCGGCAACTGCCGCCGCGGATCCCGAACTTGAGCCGCTGGTGTTGCGATCCAGCGCGTAGGGGTTGCGTGTCAGGCCGCCGCGCGCACTCCAGCCGCTGGTGGACCGCGTCGAGCGAATGTTTGCCCACTCCGAGAGATTGGTCTTGCCCAGGATGACGGCGCCGGCCGCGCGCAGCCGGGTCACCAGGAAGGCGTCACGTGGCGGCTTGACTCCCACCAGCGCCAGCGAGCCGGCGGTGGTCTGCATCTTGTCGGCGGTTGCGATGTTGTCCTTGAGCAGTACCGGAATCCCGTGCAGCGGCCCGCGCACTCCGGTGGTCTGGCGTTCCCTGTCCAACCCGGCCGCAATCGCAACGGCGTCCGGATTCAACTCGATGACCGAATTGATCCGCGGCCCGGCCTTGTCGACGGCGCGGATTCGGGCGAGGTAGGCCTTGACCAGTTGCTGGGAAGTGAGCTTGCCGGCCTGCATCTGCGCCTGCAGATCCGCGACAGTTGCCTCCACAATATTGATCGTAGCGTTCTTGCCTGTCGTCGCTGCCATTGCCTTCCCTCCCATCACGAAACCCGCACTTGTCAAAAGACCCGCCCGAATGAATCTCCTGCGATCCATAGTCTCACTCCCGCAAGCTTAAAGTTGTCGCTACCCCGGCGTGATGAGTTTCGCGCCGTCGTTATCAGATTAACCGGATTCAAGGCCTTCGCCACCTTGTCTCATTTTTGCAACAATCGCGCCGCATCGGTGTCACTCTCGTTGCCTTGCTTCAATAATTGGCGGACGATATCAATTGGATGTCCATCGATTCAGGTTCGAATCAGTTTTGCCCGTCTATTCGCCGAGGTCCGGAGGCGTCGGTACCCGACTCTAGTCGCGCACCGATTCAGGCATCCGTTGCAGGCAATAGCGCGACTATCCCGGGGCAACATTGAAAATCCCGCGCCCTCGGTCCACCACTTGCTGTTCAGAAAAAGGGGAACTCACGAAATGACCAAGAAGATACCGTTCGTAAAGAGGTCCGGGTTGATTGTTGCGGGGTTGCTTACGCCGACCCTGTTTGCGCTGCCCGCTCATGGCCAGTCCGCGGATACGGCTGCACCCAGGGTGGAACGAATTGAGATTACCGGTTCATCGATCAAGCGCATCGACGGGGAAACCGCGTTGCCTGTTCAGATCATGACCAAGGAAGACATCCTGCGGACCGGCGCATCGACCTCGGAGCAACTGCTGAAAATGGTTTCGGCGACCTCGAGCAGCGGCAGCACCAGCGTTGCCAACACCGCAGCCGGCGGCGGGCAAGGCGGGGCGGGCTCCTATGCGGCCATTTCATTGCGCGGCCTGGGCACGGCGCGCACGCTGGTGCTGGTCAACGGGCGGCGGGTTGCGCCGGTGGCCGGCACCACCGCGATCGATATCAGCACGATTCCAGTGGGCGCAATCGACCGGATTGAAGTGCTGAAGGACGGCGCGTCGGCGATTTACGGCAGCGACGCGGTGGCCGGCGTCGTCAACTTCATCCTGCGCAAGAATTTTATTGGCACGGAAGTCTCGGCCACCGTGGGCGCGCCGACGCGCAGCGGCGGCGGCACCGAGGCCAAGGCGTCGGCCTTGAGCGGATTCGGAGACTTCGCCAAAGATCGGTACAACGTCAATATCGGCGCCAGCTTCCAGAAGGTCGACGCCATTTTCGGTTCAGACCGGTCCTTCGCGCGCAACATCAATGTCGCCGAACAACTGGACAAGACCAGTAATACCTCATTCCCGTCCAACGTGCGGCTGAACAACGGTACCCTGGTCTCCCCCAACTATCCGAATTGCGGCCCGTATTCGCTGGTTTCTCCGCTGCTCCCCGGTCTCTGCCGCTACGACAACGCGCCGTACGTGTCGATCCAGCCGGAGTCCAAGCAGGCCGGCGTATTCCTGAATGCTCGGTTCAACTTCTCGCCCACCGCGGAGGGGTATCTCGAAGGCAACTATACGCAAAACAAGACCCTCGATACCGTCCAGCATGTGTTGATCAATGGCGCGGCGCAACCCGCCGGCCATCCGTATATCGCGTCACTGACGAATCTGATCAACACCAAGTACGCGGCGTTTCCCCAATTGAAAAGTTTGATCGGGAACGCCTGGGCCCTGCTGCCGCCAACGAGTCCCTATTACCCGACCGCGTTTGCGAATGCCAATGGACTGACTGGCCAGCCGCTGGTTCTCCTCTTCAGGTCCATCGCCACCGGCGCGCGGATTACCGAAGACATCACCGACAATAAGAGAGTGGTCGCGGGCGTCAAAGGCACGGCCATGGGTTGGGAATATGACACCGGGCTCCTCTATAGCGAAAACAAGCTGTCCAATAATTTGAACCAGGGATGGGCACTGACCGACAAGTACCTGAACCTCATCAATACCGGGGTGATCAATCCGTTTGGCCCGACCACCGATCCCGCTGCCCAGGCCGCCGCCATGGCAAGCAATTACGTCGGCAATTTCTCGACCAACACCACGTCGGTGTCCAGTCTTGACGCGAAGGCGTCACGCGACCTGTATCAATTGCCGGCCGGCATGGCCAGCCTCGCCATAGGCGGGGAGGTGCGGAAGGAGAAGTTGGATATCAACCCCTCCGCCGCCAATCGAAACTTCGAAGTTTCCGGGTTTGGTGCGCCCGGCGTGCCGGTTTCCGCCTCGCGCAATGTCGAATCTGCGTTCGCGGAGATCAGCGTACCGATCGTCAAGAGTCTCGATGCCAATCTGGCGGTTCGCTATGACAACTACGAACGGGTCGGCAACACGGGGAACCCGAAGGGATCGATCCGCTGGCAGCCGGTTCAGTCGTTGCTGGTCCGGGCATCGGTCGGTAGCGGCTTCCGCGCCCCGACCCTGCTTGACCTCTACCAGCCGGAAGCCCGCGGCATTACCACCAACGGACAACGCGACCGGATTCGTTGCCCGGTGGTGGTCGCCACCATCCAGGACTGCAGCAACCAGTTCGTCACCATCGGCGGCGGCAATCCCAACCTTAAGCCGGAGCGATCCAATGCCACCACCCTTGGGTTCCTGTTCGAGCCGACCCGGGATTACTCCCTCGCTCTCGATGCTTTCGTCACGGAGCTCAAGGACGTGATCAGAACCGGCGTCCCGGTCGCCACCATCCTCGGCGACCCGGTGACCTATGCGAGCTACATCCGCCGCGGTGCGCCGGATGGCAATGCCAGCGGTGTCGGGCCGATCATCGGCATCGATCAGTCGCTGACGAATCTGGGCAAGGTGAATGTGGCCGGCGTGGATATCGATCTGAAAGCCCGCGTTCTCAACAGCCCGGACAACAAATTGACCTTGCGCATGAACGGCACCTACATGTCGAAGTACGACTCCTCCAACCTCGACGGATCCTTCACCTCGGCAATCAACAACCCGAGCGCCTTGAATATCGGCGTCATCCTTCGCTGGCGGCATAATGCCAGTGCCACCTACGAAACCGGGCCGTGGGCTGCGACCTTGTCGGAAAACTATCAGGCCGGCTACAACGATCTCAGAACCGCTCTACAGGCCGCGACTGTGACGCCGCGACACGTCGGCGCCTATGAAACCTATGATGCTCAATTGTCGTACATGGGATTCAAATCCACGAGGCTGACGCTCGGCGTCAAGAACCTGACGGACCGCGATCCGCCGTACACTAACTATGGTGGTGGTTTTGTCGGCAGCTACGACTTGAGCTACACCGATGTACGTGGAAGATTCATCTACGGCACCGTGGGTTATACGTTCAAGTAGGCACGACGCACGCAGGCAACCAACGGCCCCGCGCGACTTGATCGGGCGGGGCCGTGGCTTTCGGGGAATCGAATCGGGCGCGTATCAGTTGGGACGCCAGGGTCGCGGGAAACTCGCCGGGCTCACATGGCCGTCGCGATCGACCGCTGCCAGGCCGAAGACAAAATCGTCCTTCGAAATTCCCTTGAGAGTATGTCGGGTGGTATTCCCGACATCCAGTGAGTGGCGCCACGACACTTCGCCGGGTTGACGCCAGAGGATGCGGTATCCGGCCAGGTCAGGCTCGGAGTTGGCACGCCAGCGCAGGGTAGTGTCGTTCTCCAATTCACTGACCTCGATGCCGACATCTTCCGGCGCAGCCGGCGCCAATGCCAAAGAAGCAAGCCCCGCCGCGTTCACCCGGGTCACTTGGGCCACGTAGGCAAAATCGACGAACTCGGGGAGATCGCCGTATTGAATGCCCTTTTCGCTCCGGACGTCCTGGTGTTGATGGCGATAATCCTCGGCGGGTTCGGTGAATCGGACTGCCGCGTATCCGCGTTCCAGGAAAGGCAGATGATCGCCCCCGCGCAGAAAGCGGTCGGGGCGCGGAATCAGCGTGACTGCGAATCCCGGTACATAGCGCTCGCCAATCTCCTTGAGATAGCGCCCGAGTTGGTGCGTCGGCGTGTCGAACTCGCCGCCTGATCGGGCGATGGACTGGAGATCCTTCCTGGCGCGCAGCGCAAAACCATCGGTGATGGTGCTGTTCTGTGCCGTGAGCAGCGCCGGCAAGCCGTTGGCGAACAGCCGCACCGAACGGTTGTCGACGCTGCCGTCACTGGCAGTCGAACTGCCAATGATGTCGTTGGTGATCATGGCGGATACACGCAAACCCTGTTTCTCCGCCTGCTCGGCCCAGTGCGTGGAACCGAACAATCCCTGTTCCTCACCGGCGACGGCGATGAACACCAGCGTGGCATTGAAGCGCTGCGCCGCCATCACGCAGGCCATTTCCATCATGGCGGCGACGCCCGAGGCATCGTCGTTGGCGCCGGGTGCATAGCTCCTGGCATCCATCACATCGGTGGCGCGCGAGTCGTAGTGGCCGCTGACCACATAGTGACGCTCGCGTGCCCCTGCCTGAGTTCCCGGGAGGACGGCAACCACATTGGTGATCTCCACTGCTTGCGGAATGCGCCGGCTCGGCGGCTGGGTGAATGAGTCGAATGACACCGCCAGACGGCCCCCTGTTTCCCGGCCACACTGCTCAAGTTCGGCCTTGATCCAGCGCCTGGCCGCACCAATGCCGCGATCTTCGGAATTCGTCTCCGACAGCGTGTGGCGGGTATGAAACGCCGCCAGCTTGCGAATGCGTGCTTCAATCCGCTGCGGCAGAATACCGGCCACCACGTTCTCGATTTGCGGAATTCTCTCCGCCGCATGCGCGGCATAACCTGGCAGGAGAATGGCACAGGCGATCAAACCCGGCGCAATTTGGCGCAGCATGATCAATATTCCTTCGTCTGGATATTCAAGTTTTTTTGGAGCCTCAGTATATCGGAAGTCGTCAGCGGCCCGCTGTCCCCTCCGGCAGGTCAATCTCGTATTGTTGAAGTTGCGGCAACAGGGCATGCCTGCGGGCGAGACTTTCCGCAGGCCAGTATTTGTCGCGGTCGTAGTACTCCGACACCGCGGGTACGCCGGGTGGGATTACCACCCAGGGCTGCTTTGAAACAGTGAAGATGTGAATGTCGGGCGGTAAGTGGTCCGGTTCATCGAAAGTGCCAACACGAACGAACTTGATCAGCGGCCCGGCCCCGCTGTAGTGGCTCCATACCGCGATGCGGCAGGCTGGGCAGCGGGCGATCTTTTGCCCTTTGCCACTTGCCGAAGGAGTATCGACCAATTCCACCTGGCCACCCAAGAGTTGGACTCGGTCAGCCTCGATCATGGCGTTGAGCGCAAACGAAGCGCCACTTTCACGCTGACACCAACGGCAATGGCAACAGTGCACAAAGAGCGGGCGCGTTTTCATCCGATAGCGCACAGTTCGGCAATCGCAACCACCGTCAAGTGGGAACACCGTCGATGTATTCATAGCCATGGGAAACCAGGTAAGGGTATCAACCGTGGGGTAGATGCCATTGTCGGCAGGCGAGTCTCAGCCAGATTCTTATCTGCTGCGAATCGTTGCTTCTACGCCGCCGCTACCCGCTCCAATTCGGCCACGTCGATCTTGGTCATCTGCATCATCGCTTTCATTGCGCGACCCGCTCTGGCGGCATCCGGATCGCTGAGAAGTCGGCCCAGAGCCTTGGGCACGATCTGCCAGGAGAGACCGAATTTGTCCTTGAGCCATGCACATTGTCCGGGCGACCCGCCGTCGGCGACGAGCGCATTCCAGTAACGGTCAACTTCGGCCTGATCTTCGCAAGTCACGAACATCGAGAACGCTTCACTGAATTTGAAATGCGGTCCGCCATTGAAGGCGATAAATTGACGCCCGTCGAGTTCAAAAGTGGCACTCATCGCGGATCCCTTTGGAAACGGCGCGCCCTCGCCCCAGCGGGCAACATCGACCATGCGCGAATTGCCGAAAAGTGACACGTAGAAATTGGCCGCGGCTTCGGCCTGATTATCGAACCAGATAAACGGAGTGACTTTGTTGCCGGGCTGAATCATGGTGAGCTTCTCCTTTCCACGGTTTCGGTGGTGGTTGCAAGGACGTAGTTGCCCATCTCCTCGCCAAGCAGCTGAGTTTGCCAGCCGAATGCGCTCTCATGGAACTTTGCCATGCGAGGCCGATCATCAAACGGCAGTTCGAAATGGACGACGGGATTCATAAGCTGTTCTCCCTGTCCGGCCGGGAAATTACAGTTAGCGGGAAGCTCCGCATGGTCGGCGGTCGCCGGTCAGAGCGTCGCGGCGAGCGCGGCGAGTTGGTCGGTGGCGATTCCCCAACCGGTGTGGAAACCCATCTGCTCGTGGGCAAGGTAGTCGGCCTGCGTCCAGTGTCGAGCCCGGGCCGTGTAGCGGGTCTTGCCGTCTTCGTCCTCAAACGTCAACACGCAGGTGAAGAATGGCTTGTCCGATGGCACCCAGGCCGAGGTATAGGCGTCGGTGAACACGATGCGTTGGTTTCTTACGACTTCGAGATACACGCCGCGGTTGGGCATCTCGGTGCCATCCGGTCCTATCATCACGATGTAGCTCGAACCGCCGGGGCGCACGTCGGTTTCGGCGTGAATGGTTTTCCAGGGCGGCGGGGTAAACCACTGCACGATCAGCGCCGGTTCCGTCCAGCAGCGGAACAGCTTGTCGCGCGGCGCGTCGATCAACCGGGTGAGGACAAGTTCGCGGTTGCCTGCGTCCGACTTATCGGGTTTATCGGTCATTGTGTTCTCCAGGGGTTTGCCGCGAGTCAGGATTGCATTCAACTGATCCGGCTTGCGTCGACTGCGGTTCTAGGTCTCAACGAGTATCTGAAAGCCACCATAGATCATGCGTTTGCCATCGAAGGGCATCGGGTTGGTGGCCGGCTGCATGCGTGGATCCGCCATAACTTTCTTCCAGGCGTCATCGCGCGCCTCACGCGACGGCCAGGTGATCCACGAAAACACCACCGTTTCATCGGGCTGACATTTGACAGCCATTGGAAACGACGTGAGCTTCCCTTCCGGAACATCATCTCCCCAACACTCCACTACTTTGAGTGCGCCATGCTCCTTGAAGGCCAGCGCGGATTCCTGGGCGTGCTTCCGGAAAGCTTCACGGTTAGCTGTGGGTACTGCAGCAACAAGTCCATCAATGTAGTTCATGATTGCGGCTCCCTTGCGGTGGTTGATCGGACATTGAATCCAAGAGCGCCGCGATATGGCAGCGCAGTTGATTGATGCAAAGAACTACCACCCGCGCACTGGCTTGCGCCTTGGCCAGCAAGTGAACTGGGAGGTTGCTAGTTACAGACGTCATTAACCTGTTACAGACTCTATTTCCATCGTCATTAACAGTTTCACCACAGCGTTTCGCGCTCGGGCGACGAGGTGATCTTGTGGATCGACAAGTCGGCGCCGTTGAATTCGTCTTCAGGGTCGAGACGGATGCCTACGGTCTGCTTGAGCGCCCCATAGACCACGAAACCTCCGGCGAGGGCAACCAGCACACCGAGGCCGGTGCCCAGCAACTGGGACATCACGCTCACGCCTCCCAGACCGCCGAGCGCCTTGGTGCCGAAGATCCCGGCCGCGATGCCGCCCCATGCCCCGCAAAGGCCATGCAGCGGCCAGACGCCGAGGACATCGTCGATCTTCCAGCGGTTCTGCGTCAAGGTGAACATCCAGACGAACAGGCCGCCGGCCACGCCTCCGGTGACCAGGGCACCGAGCGGATGCATCAGGTCGGAACCGGCACAGATCGCCACCAGCCCGGCCAGCGGACCGTTATGCACGAAGCCGGGGTCATTCTTGCCTGCGACCAGCGCCGCCAAGGTGCCGCCGGCCATTGCCATGAGAGAATTCATCGCCACCAGGCCGGAAATCTTGTCGAGTGTCTGCGCGCTCATGACATTGAAGCCGAACCAGCCCACCGTCAGTACCCAGGCCCCCAATGCCAGAAACGGAATACTCGAGGGCGGATGCGCAGACATGCCGCCATCCTTCTGGTAGCGGCCGCGCCGCGCGCCGAGCAGCAATACCGCGGCCAGGCCGACCCAGCCGCCCACTGCGTGCACCACCACGGAACCGGCGAAGTCGTGAAACTCTTCGCCAAATGATGACTTCAGCCAGCCCTGTATTCCGAACGCGTGATTCCAGGCGATCCCTTCGAATATCGGATAGATGAATCCGACCAGCAGAAAGGTCGCGGCGAGTTGCGGATAGAATCGGGCCCGCTCGGCGATGCCGCCGGAAACGATGGCTGGAATCGCCGCGGCGAAGGTCAGCAGGAAGAAGAACTTGACCAGTTCGAAACCGTTCTTTTGCGCCAAGGTTTCGGCGCCGGCGAAGAAATTCACGCCATAGGCAATGGCGTAACCGATGAAGAAATAAGCCAGGGTCGATACCGAAAAGTCGACCAGTATCTTGACCAGCGCATTGATCTGATTCTTCTTTCGGACCGTACCAAGTTCGAGGAAGGCAAAGCCGGCATGCATCGCCAGGATCATGACGGCGCCTAGCAGGATGAACAGGACGTCGCTGGCGTTTTTCAGATTCTCCATTTTCGGGTTCCCTTAACACTAATCGGTGGCATGATTCTGATAGAGTTCGGCATTCGCAATGGTTCGCAAGCTTACTCGATAGCGATTGATACGATGACGGATATTGCCAGCTTTCTGGCCCGAGCAGAAGCCCTTTTGGCGCGCGTCGAGGCGCTGCTGCCGGCGCCTCCCGAGCCACCCGACTGGCGCAAGGCAGTGGCCTTCCGCTGGCTCAAGCGCAACGGACGAGGCCGCCTCCAGGCGGTCATCAAGCCGCATCGCATTCGCCTGGCGGATTTGTGCGGCGTCGATGAGCAGAAGCGGCGCATCGCCCAGAATACTCGCCAGTTCCTCGCCGGCAAGAATGCCAACAACGTCCTGCTCACCGGCGCCCGCGGCACCGGCAAGTCTTCGCTGGTGAAAAGCATGCTCAATCAGTATGCAGCGAAGGGTCTGCGCCTGATCGAAGTAGACAAGCACGACCTGATCGACCTGCCGGAGATCGTTGAACTGATTTCCGATCGGCCCGAACGCTTCATCATCTTCTGCGACGACCTTTCCTTCGAAGCCAGCGAACCCGGCTACAAGGCGTTGAAAAGCGTGCTGGACGGCTCGATCGCCGGCATGCCGGAGAACCTGCTGATTTATGCCACTTCCAACCGGCGCCACCTGATGCCGGAATACATGGACGAGAACCTGGAGGCGAAACACAAGGACGGCGAAATTCATCCAGGTGAAACCGTTGAGGAGAAGATCTCGCTGTCCGAACGCTTCGGTCTGTGGCTGTCGTTTTATCCCTTCGACCAGGACCACTATCTGGCCATCTGCGAGCACTGGCTGTGCGAATTCGGCCTGACCCCCGAGCAAGCGCAAGCGGCGCGCGGCGAAGCCCTGCAATGGACCATCCTGCGCGGATCGCGCAGCGGTCGGGTGGCCTGGCAGTTTGCCCGTGACTTCGCCCCGAAGGCAGTCCCCTTGCGGGATGCCCCAAAGCAAGCGTCCCTGGGCCGTTCCGGCAGCGATGCAAGCAAACCTCTCGTCGGCAAGCGCAAGCGGTCTTGAAGAAATTCGTTGACGTCGCCGCCGCGGTCATCTTCCGCGACGACGGAGCCTTTCTGCTCGGCCGCCGCCCTCCCGGCAGCATTTACGAAGGTTACTGGGAATTTCCGGGAGGCAAGGTCGAAGCGGGCGAAACGCCCCGGCTGGCCTTGTCGCGCGAATTGCATGAAGAACTCGGGATCGATGTCGAATCGGCCTATCCATGGATCGTCCGCGAATTCATCTACCAGCATGCCCAAGTGCGCCTGTATTTCTTCCGGGTGCTGCGCTGGTCGGGAGTGTTGCGCGATCTGCAGCATGATGCCCTGGCGTGGCAGTTCGCCGGCCAGGTCGACGTCGCGCCACTGCTTCCAGCCAATGCGCCGGTTCTGGCGGCGCTCGACCTGCCGGATTTCTATGCCATCAGCCATGCCGCGGAAATCGGTGTCGACGCCCAACTGGCCGCGCTGGGTCGCGCGCTCGACCGGGGGCTGCGCCTGGTGCAACTGCGCGAATCCGGGCTGGCCGTGGCGCGGCGAGCCGCTTTCGCCCACGCCGCCGTGGAACTCTGCCATCAATTCCAGGCCCGCGTCCTGATCAACGGCGATTCGACATTGGCCGGCGCCAGCGGTGCCGACGGCATTCAACTGACCGCGGCGCAGATGATGTCCTTGAAGTCGAGGCCGGAGTTCCCACTGGTTGCCGCCTCCTGTCATGACGCTCCGGAACTGGCGCAAGCGGCACGGCTGGGCCTGGACTTCGCGGTGGTCGGGCCGGTGAAGGAAACCGCCAGCCACCCTGGACGGCCAGGCATGGGCTGGAAGATCCTGGCGGAAATGCTTGCAGGGTACCCGCTGCCGGTCTATGCGATCGGTGGATTGGGACGAGCTGACCTGCAGCAAGCCTGGGGTGCCGGTGCCCATGGCATAGCTGCGATTCGCGCCGCCTGGCAATACTGAGTCATTCCGTCCCGGCGCCGTCGGGTGACTGGGGTTGCAGCGGGACGCTATATTCCTCGGCCGCCCAGGCGCCCAGGTCGATTGCCTTGCAACGCTCGGAGCAGAACGGCCGGTAGCGGTTTTCGGCGACCCATGCCACCGGCTGGTTGCAGGTCGGGCAGTTGACCGTTGGTGGTACCTGGCGTGCTGACACCAGAGTCTTACAGGTTGCAGAAGGTCAACTCGAAGGAAATATCCACTTCCGCGGCGCGCGGGCGCAGATCACCGTCAGGCGCGGTGAAGCGTATGTTCAAGGCATACTTGTTGGCGCTGATTTCCGGGATGTACGGGTCGCTGCGATGAACACGCAGGCGCAACATCTGCGCGGTGCGCCCGGCCAGCATCAACTGGAAAACCCCTTGGGCGGCGAGTTGCAGTTCCGGCCGGCCGGAGGCACGCAACAGGCGCAGCACGATGGTTAGCCCGCCACGAATCGGGAGTATCGGCTCCAGCCACCCGTTCAAGCCGGCGCGGCGCTGCTCCGGGTCGCGATGCAGCCAATAGTGGTAGGCAGGCAAGTCGAACTCGCAAACGCCGCCGGGTATCGTCGCCCGGTTCTTGATCGACATCAGCCAGTCGTTCTCGCGCAGGTATTGGCCGATCTTCCCCTGCATCGCCAGCAGCTGAATACTGGCCTGCTCGATTTCGGAGAGCGCTCCAAACAGCGCTTCCTCCGAAATTTCCGGATTGTTGCGAAAGGACAGCAGGGTTTGTCGCTGACGCTCGAGTTCCTGCACCAGATCGAACTTCAAGTCGGCTCGACCGGCGACTTCGAGGATCTCGAAGAGCATCATCAAGGCGACATGATGGTCTTCCTGGGCGTCGGCGGCGACAAAATGCAATGCCTTGTCGAACAGGTCCTCAAGACGCAGCAGCGTTCGAATGCGCTCGTTCAGAGGATATTCGTAATTAATCACATGGCGGCCATTTGGATAAATGCTGCGATTCTGACGGATTCGCGGGCAAATCTCAACCTGTGATGGGCTTTTTTGCCGCAAGTATCAGATATTTCCGGTGCAAGGCCGCGACTTGCAGCTTCAGTCCGGAAATGTCGGCGTCATTGTTCAGGGAGTCGTCGGCCACCGCCAGCCGTTCCGCTCGCGTAGCCTGGGCGGCCATGATGCGCTGGACTTCCTCCCGCGACATGCGGTTGCGCGCAACCACTCGAGCGATCTGCTTGCCTTCGTCACAATCGACGACGACCACACGCGACATTCGGTTGCGGTAGGTGCCGGACTCGACCAGCAGCGGCACCACCAGCACCGCATAGGGCGCGCCTTGCGCCAGGGCGCGGTCGCAGCGAAGTTGGCTCTCGGCGCGAATCAGCGGATGCAGGATGGACTCCAGGCGTCCTTTTGCAACGGCATCGTTGAACACCAGATTGCGCATGGCGGCCCGGTCGAGCGCCCCGCTTTCAGCGATCACGGCGGCGCCGAAAGTGTCGCGAATGGCCGCCATCGCCGGCCCGCCCGGTGCGGTGAGTTCATGGGCAACCACATCGGTGTCTATCACTGCCGCACCGAATCCGGCGAAGAAGGCTGCCGCCGCGCTCTTGCCGCTGCCGATGCCACCGGTCAGGCCGACGATGAAACCGGATGCCGTCATGTCTATCGCGCCGTCGGGCAATCACCGGCCTTGGCGGCAGCCTGGCTCTGGAGCAGCTCCGCCAACTGCCGGGCCACCAGGTCCGGTGGGCCGCGCACCTCCAGTTGCGCCTTGTCGAGGGGGTTTTCACGCGCCTGCACCTTGGCCGACCGCACACCCCGCTTCGCCAGCTCCCGCAGATATTCGCCGGCGGCAAGCTCGGAGTTGAAAGCGCCCAGCAAAATAGCAAACTGGTCGGGTCCTTCGTCAAGAATCAAGGTGAAAGCGGGAATCTCCAGCTTCTTCAGCTCGGCCGATTTCTTGTCTGCGGCCAGCTTGTTCCCCAGCGGTGGAATCAATAACCAGTAGATATTCTTCGGGGCATCGTTCAGCTTGAGGGCTAAACGGAGCTCGGGATATTTTTCCTTGGCTAGCGGCAGCAGTCGCTGGAACTCGCTCAACGCCACACCGGTCACCAGCCGACAATTCTGTTCCGACTGTGCGGACGACGCTCCGCTGCCGATCACCCGCAGTTTCTCGGGCGCGAGTTGATTGTTGAGGCGCTGAGGTTCGCGCCCATCCGCCGGAACGCCGAAATAGCCTTGCGTCCAGGCGAAAAGCAGCAGATTTGCCAGGACCAGCAGAAAGAAGACCGTGCGGAGCATAGGAGCCTATCCATGAGTAATCCAGCCCTGCGTTGCAGCGCATCCGCGATGAATGCAAGGCGCGAGCCGCCGCCCAATGTACATCATTTGGCAAGGCTCGCAACGATGCAGACGCGCGGATTCGCTGCAACCCTTCGGGCCGGGGACGATTTGAGATGCAGCCCGCGAAGTAAGGCGCGCCGCGGTGTCATCACCGCAAGCGGCTTGCGACAAAGGGAAGCGCTCAAATCGTCCCCGGCGCAGGGCTGGATTACTCATGGATAGGCTCCAACCAAGCATAACCCACGCCCCTCGATATGTGGAGGGGCGGGGACCAACAGGGGACTGCGACTTAGCCGACTTTTGGCAGGTGCTTGAGCGATTCCTCGACCGCTGCGCGCGGATAATCATAGTCTTCCAGTTCGCCGGCAAGATAGCGATCATAGGCCGTCATATCGAAATGTCCGTGACCGGAGAGGTTGAACAGCAGAGTCTTGGCCTCACCGCTGGCCTTGCAGAGCAGCGCCTCATCGATACAGGCGCGAATGGCATGGTTGGATTCCGGCGCCGGGAGTATGCCCTCGGCCTTGGCGAACATCACGCCAGCCTCAAAGGTGGCCTTTTGCGGCACCGCCACCGCTTCGATCAGCTTCTCGTTCAAGAGCTGCGATACCAGCGGACTGGCGCCGTGGTAGCGCAGACCACCGGCGTGGATGCCCGGCGGCATGAAATCATGGCCGAGGGTAAACATCTTCATCAGCGGCGTATACCCGGACACATCACCGAAGTCATAGGCATACTCGCCCTTGGTCAGCGACGGGCAGGACGTCGGTTCGGCCGCCACCAAGCGTATCTTCTTGCCCGCTGCCTTGTCGGCGAGGAAGGGGAAGGCAATGCCGGCGAAATTGCAGCCGCCGCCGTGGCAGGCGAAAATCATGTCCGGGTAGGCGCCAATCTTCTCCATCTGCTTCTTGGCTTCGAGGCCGATGACCGTCTGGTGCAGCAGCACGTGGTTGAGCACCGAACCCAGCGCATACTTGGTATCGGGACGCGACGCAGCTTCTTCCACCGCCTCGGAAATCGCCATGCCGAGCGAGCCTTCGCTATCCGGATTCTTGGCCAGGAAGCTGCGCCCGGCCTCGGTCATGTTGGTCGGACTGGCGAATACTTCCGCGCCCCAGGTCCTCATCATGGATCGGCGGTAGGGCTTCTGCTCGTAGCTGATCTTGACCATGTAGATGCGCACGGCGATGCCGAACATCTGGCCGGCGAAGGCCAGCGAGGATCCCCATTGACCGGCGCCGGTCTCGGTGGTCAGGCGCTTGATGCCCGCCACTTTGTTGAGGTAGGCCTGCGGCACAGCCGAGTTGGGCTTGTGCGAACCGGTGGGAGAAACGCCCTCGTACTTGTAGTAAATCTTCGCCGGCGTGCCGAGGGCCTCCTCCAGCCGGCGGGCGCGGCACAGCGGCGACGGACGCCACAAGGCATACGCCTGGCGGACTTCTTCGGGGATGGCGATCCAGCGCTCGCCGGACATTTCCTGTTCGAGTATGGGTCCGGCAAATATCTGCAGCATTTGTTCCGGACCGACCGGCTTGCCATCCGGTCCCAGCGGCGGCAACGGCGGGTTGGGCATATCGGCAACGACGTTGTACCAGTGCGTGGGAATCTCCGACTGGTCGAGGTATACGCGGGTGTTCTCCATTCTGTCTCCTCCTCAGGTATTTATTGAAATTACGCTAGGAATGCCACTAGTGCCCGTAGTTGTTTCTGGGGTACGATCGATGTATACAGAATACAGATTCCGAGTTATTTGATCTGGATCAATAAATGAGGCTCCCGGGCGGAAAATCGGCTCCTCCTACAGCTAAGGGGCGATCCTTTTTACTTCTCCGGAAATGGCCACCGTTCATGCGCCTTCCGAGGCAAACTGGCGCAAGCCTTCCAACACCAGATGATCGACTGCGCGCCAGGGTACCTCCAGCACCGGCAGGAGAGGTGCCGCGGCGCCGCCGGTGACCAGGCAGATCGCTCCCGGAGTTGCGGCGACATGCGCAAACATGCGGGCAATCGCCCCGGCGGTGGCCAGCAGTGCGCCACTGACGATCGCATCGGCGGTGTTGCGGGGAAGCGGATGACATGCGCCCTCGGCGAGCGGCAGTTGGGCCGTATTGCTGGCAAGGCTGCCGCGCATCAGGTCGATCCCCGGGAGGATCAATCCGCCCTGAAATACGCCGTTCCTGTCGAGCACATCGATAGTGGTCGCGGTACCCGCATTCACCACCAGGCAGTCGCCCTGGAACAGCTGGCGCGCTCCGATCATTGCCGCCCACCGGTCCGCACCGAGTTGCGCAGGATTCGTGTAGCTATTGGTGACGCCGCACTGCGCCGGCTTGCTCACCAGCCAGGTCAGCGGCAAACCGAGGGCAGCGACCGACCTTTCCACGGCCGTGTGCGCCTGTTCGCCGGCGACGCTGCAGGCGAATACCGCCGATGGCAGGGGCAAGGCAGAAAACTCCTGCTTCAGGCGGTCGAGTTCAGCCAGCGGCAGCGCAGCCTGCTTCAGCCATCGTTGGCCGTCGTGCAAACCCCACTTGAGTCGGCTATTGCCGCAGTCAATGCAGAGCAACATCAGGCTTTCCTCAAGGACACTTCGCCGCTGATAATACGCTGCATGCCGGCTGCCGTTTCCAGCAGCAGCGCGCCGTCGCTGTCGACACCCCGACAGCGGCCGTCGAGGGGGGGAGCAAAATCGGAGAGCAGGCGCACGGCCTGTCCGTCGAACGCATGGCGCATCAGCCAGTCGCTTTGCGCGCCGGCGAAACCATGCTCGGCGAAGCGTTGCAGAACATCGTGGATCTCCGCCAGCAAGCTTGCCAGCAGGGCATTCAGATCTATACAGTTGATGCCCGCATCGGCAAGCGCCGCGGCGGTCTGCCGGATATCTTCGGGCATCGCCGCGGGCAGGCGCAGGTTCATGCCGACCCCGATCACCACCGCCTCAGGGCGAATTCCCGGCACCACATCGATCAATACGCCGGCCAGCTTGCGGCCGTTCTGCAACACATCATTGGGCCATTTCAGCTTGATCTCGGGAGCGCCCAACGACTCCAGGGATTTTGCGATGGCGACGCCGACCGCCAGCGAAAGGCCGGGCAATGGGCGGTTTTGCGGCAAGCGCCAGAGCAGAGAAAATGTCAGGCTGTCGCCGCCATCCGACAGCCAGCTCCGGCCGCGCCGGCCGCGCCCGGCAGTCTGATGCCGCGCTACGACCACGCTGCCGGATGGCGCGCCGGTTTCGGCCCGGGACAGCAGCAACGTATTGGTGGAATCGCATTCCTCCAGCACGTCCACGGCAAACCGGCACGACAGATCGCCCAGCGCATGGCAAATGGCAGCCACATCCAGTAATTGCTTGTGAGGCGCCTGATCGGGTGGCTGGGGTGCTGGGAAATCTACCGGTGGCTTCGAGTCGGTCACGCGCCGTATTAGAGCCTATTTCAGCAAGGAGAGCGACGCCCTAGGAATCCTCGAGCCCGAGATCCTGGATCTTGCGGGTGATGGTGTTGCGGCCGATGCCCAGCAGTTGTGCCGACTCGATGCGACGCCCGCCGGTCACCGCCAGGGCGCGGCGAATCAAGGTCCGCTCGAAGTCCCGCGACAGGCGCGCGAAAACTTCGCCGGGGGCCACCGCAATCAGTCGATCGGCCTCCGCGGCAAGGCCGTCAAGCCAGTCGAGGGGGCTTTCGCGCAGGGTCTGTTCGCGCAGTTCGACCGGCAGGTCGGCGACTTCGATGGTCTGTCCGGGGGCCATGACCATCAGCCAGTGGCAGAGATTTTCAATCTGCCTCACGTTGCCGGGAAATTCCATGCCTGAAAGATATTTCAGGGTCGCAGCCGATAGACGTTTGGGTTCGACCCCCAACTCCTGCGCGCTTTTCTGCAGGAAATTCTGGGTCAGCAAGGGGATGTCTTCGCGCCGTTCCTTGAGCGTCGGCAAGCGCAGGCGGATAACATTGAGGCGATGGAACAGGTCTTCCCGGAACAAGCCCTGTTTGACCCGCTCCTCAAGATTCTGGTGGGTCGCAGCGATCACGCGCACATTTGCCTTGACCGGTTGCTGCCCGCCGACACGATAGAAATGCCCGTCCGAGAGCACCCGCAACAGGCGCGTTTGCAATTCAGCCGGCATGTCGCCGATTTCATCCAGAAACAAGGTGCCGCCCTCGGCCTGTTCGAAGCGGCCGCGCCGTTGTGCCTGGGCACCCGTGAAGGCGCCGCGTTCGTGGCCGAACAGCTCAGATTCCAGCAACTCCTTGGGAATCGCCGCGGTATTGATGGCGATGAAGGGTTTGTCGGAGCGCGGGCTGTGACGATGCAATGCCCGCGCGACCAGTTCCTTGCCGGTGCCTGATTCACCGTTGATCAGCACCGTGGCATGGCTCTGCGACAAGCGGCCAATGGCGCGAAACACTTCCTGCATGGAGGCGGCCTTACCGAGAATTTCCGGCGTGAGCATCGAGGTGTCGGGTGACTTCCCGTCATCGACGTCTCGTCCCGCAGGCGAGCCCCCCGGCGAATGTCCGAGCGCACGCTGCACCAGGGCGACGGCCTGGTCGACATCGAAAGGTTTTGGCAAGTAGTCGAATGCGCCGCCCTGGAAGGCCGATACCGCCGAGTCGAGATCGGAATATGCCGTCATGATGATGACCGGCAGATCAGGAAAATGCGCCTTGACGTTGCGCAGCAAATCAAGCCCCGATTGCCCGGGCATGCGGATATCCGAGACCAGCACCTGCGGCACCTCGCCGGAATCCAGCGCCATTTGCGCATCAGTGGCGGAACCGAAGCTCTTGAACGGAATCTCCTCTCGCGCCAGGGCTTTTTCGAACACCCAACGGATCGATCGATCGTCATCTATGATCCACACCGGCTTCATTGCTGCTCCCCTTGACGTTTGTCGCTATTTTGTAGCGGCAGCAGCAGGCTGAAGCAGGTGCGCCCCGGCCGGCTATCCACCTCGATGGTGCCGTGATGCTGATGCACGAAACTTTGCGCCAGGGTCAGGCCAAGGCCGCTGCCGCCTTCGCGTCCCGAAACCAGCGGATAGAAAATCTTCTCGCGTATCGCCGCCGGAATGCCGGGGCCGTTGTCGATGACCTGCAATTCCACCGCCAACCGGTAGCGACGCTTGGCCAATGTAGCCTGGCGCAGCGAACGCGTGCGGAAAAGAATCTCGCCTTTCCCGTCCATGGCCTGCGCCGCATTCCGGGCAATGTTGAGTATCGCCTGGATCAATTGTTCCCGGTCCCCGGTGATCTCGGGGAGGGAGGTGTCGTAGTCACGGCGCACCCTCACACCGCCGTATTCGGCATGGATCAGGCGGCGCACGTGCTCGAGGACGTCATGCACATTGACCTGGGCCGGTTGCATCATCCGGTGCGATGACAGCAGACGGTGCATCAAGTCCTGCAGGCGGTCGGACTCGCTGATGATGACCTGGGTATATTCCTTCAACTGGGGCGCATTCACCAGCGACTGCAATTCATGCTCCAGCAACTGCGCGGAACCGCGGATCCCGCCGAGCGGATTCTTGATCTCATGGGCCAGATTTCGTATCAGCTCCCGGCTGGTCTGCTGCTGCTCCAGCAGCCGTTCCTCCCGCGCCGCTTTCAAGAGTTGATCGATGGGGCGAAACTCCAGCAGCAGGCGGGCACTGGCGCCATCAACGGGCGTCACGGTGCAATCGAGGTGCAGGGTGTCTTCCGCCGAGCGCCCGACGGAAATGTTGTAGCCGGTGTAGCTCCAGCGGTTGTGCAGGGCCTTTTCCAGCGCCGCCATCAACTCTATCGGTTTGCCCAGCAACTGCCCCAATTGACTGCCGACCAGCAGGCGCTGGCTGACGGCGAAAAGGTTTTCGGCGGCCGGATTGACATAGCGAATCTGCAGACGCTCGTCAAGCAGGATCACCGCCGTCGACAGCAGTTCCAGTCCGGCGAAGGGCGAAGAGTTAGGCAACGAGTCAGCCGGCACGGTCATGCCCATGTTTTAGCAAAAAGCACGCCACCCAGTCCATTTGATGTCGCCAACCACGTGAGAAAGGACCGGCCCGCATCAAGACCGCCGGCGAATGCGAACTACTTGAGGTTGGCCAATTCCCGTTTGAGCGCTTCGACATTTCGCTCATGCAACGCGACATCGTCCTTGAGGCCTTGGGATTTCTGATAGCTTTTCTCATCTCCCTGTCGCTTGGCCTCGCCCTCAGCCAGCGACTTCCTGGCCTTGTCCATGTTGAGTTGTTCCGTCGCGAGTTCCTGTTCGAGAATCTTGCGGCGGTCGCCATCCCGTCCGCGCTGGGTGTCGCCATCGACACGCGGGAAATCACCCGGCGTGGCGTTGCGCATCGCCTGTTTGGGCGCGGGAACCGTGGTGATCGGCTGGTCCGCCGACAGCACGGTGCATCTCCTGGCGCTACCTTTCTGGTTGGTGTATAGCACCGCCCCGGAAGCATCCCGGCATTTGTACAGCGTGTCGGCTTGGGCGGACGTGCTTATCGGGACAATCAGTGCCAAGAGGATGCGGAGGAACTTGGAACAACTCATATTGCGGGGTTCGGGAAGCTGCGTCGTTCGCAGGCGTCGCTCAATTGTGAACACGCCCTAGTGTAGGCGAAAGACCAGTGAAAAAAAGACGGGGGCCGCGGCCCCGTCCCGATCAGATGCCAATCTGGGTCCGGCCTAAAGGCTGTAGTACATCTCATACTCGACCGGATGGGTCGTCATCCGGAAACGGGTGACCTCCTCCATCTTGAGCTCGATGTAGGCATCGATCATCGCGTTGGAGAAGACGCCGCCGCGGGTCAGGAACTCCCGATCCTTGTCGAGGTAGTCGAGTGCCTGGTCGAGGCTGGAACAAACCGTCGGGATTTTTGCATCCTCTTCCGGCGGAAGGTCGTAGAGGTTCTTGTCGGCCGGATCGCCAGGATGAATCTTATTCTGCACGCCGTCCAGACCGGCCATCATCATGGCGGTGTACGCCAGATACGGATTGCAGGTCGGATCCGGGAAGCGCACCTCGATGCGGCGCGCCTTGTCGGATTGGACATAGGGAATGCGAATCGAGGCGGAGCGGTTGCGCGCGGAGTATGCCAACTTGACCGGGGCTTCGAAGCCCGGCACCAGGCGCTTGTACGAGTTGGTTCCCGGGTTGGTGATGGCGTTCAGGGCACGCGCATGCTTGATGATGCCGCCGATGTAATACAGCGCGAAGTCGGACAGGCCGGCGTAACCGTTGCCGGCGAACAGGTTCTTGCCATCCTTCCACACCGACTGGTGCACGTGCATGCCGGATCCGTTGTCGCCGACGATCGGCTTGGGCATGAAGGTGGCTGTCTTGCCGTAGTTGTGGGCAACGTTGTGCACCACGTACTTGAGAACCTGGGTCTGGTCGGCACGGCGCACCAGCGGTCCGAACTTGGTGCCGATTTCACATTGCCCGGCGGTGGCGACTTCATGATGGTGCACTTCGACTTCGACGCCGCAGGCCTCCAGCGCCAGGCACATCGCTGCGCGGATGTCGTTAAGGCTATCGACCGGCGGAACGGGAAAGTAACCGCCCTTGACAGTCGGCCGGTGTCCGATGTTGCCACCCTCGAATTTATCCCCGGAAGCCCACGCTGCCTCTTCCGAGAATACCTTGCAGGACGAACCAGACATATCGATTTTCCACTCGACCGAATCGAATATGAAGAACTCGGGTTCCGGACCGAAATAGCAGGTGTCGCCGAGCCCCGAACTCTTCAAGTAGGCGTCGGCACGTTTGGCAATCGAGCGCGGGTCGCGGTCATAACCTTTGCCATCGGAGGGTTCCACAACATCGCAAGTGATGATCAGAGTGGTTTCATCCATGAACGGATCAATGAAAGCCGTTACAGGATCCGGCATCAGTAACATGTCGGACGCTTGGATGCCTTTCCAGCCCGCAATCGAGGAACCATCGAAGGCATGGCCTTCCTCGAACTTGTCCATGCCGACGACTTTGGCGGGTACGCCGACATGCTGTTCCTTGCCACGGGTATCGGTAAATCGAAAATCGACGAACTTGACTTCTTTATCCTTGATCAGCTTTAGAACTTCTTGCGGCGACATGATTGAGTCTCCTTGCGGGTTAATACGAAAATGACCGGTATGAAATGATTACTTGGGACGGATGAGCAGATTTTGTGCCAAGCGGTTCAGGCAAGCTTGTACCCTCAAGGCAGCGGCGGGCATGCATACCCCAGAAACAAGGGCGGGCACCCGTAATTGTGCCATAAGGAAGATCGACGAGGTTTCAAAAACTGCCGCACCACGATGGTGCAGGTTCCTTGGATTGGCACTACTTCGGTGCGACCCGGCAATTCAGGCTGACCGCGCTGAAATAGGGATCGCCGGACAAACTCTCGGCAAGGCGGCGTTCGAGGCGAACGACCTGGTCTGGATCGAGGCAGATTGATAGCGGCAGGAAGATCTCGGCCTCGACACGGTTGCCCAGGTAGTGCAGCAAGGTCCTTTCGAACTGCGGCAGTTCGACTCCCAGCAATGTTCTCAGGTGTTCCAGCAAGGCCTCGCGTTCCGGCAGTTCCACCTCCGGCGTGGGCTGTGGGCTGGCGAAATCCTCTTCCGCATCGACATGCACCAGTACATCGAGCACTTCCGGATGCTTCGTCAGCACGCGCTTCCTGGCCGTCTCGGCAATCCGGTGTCCTTCGGAAACGCTGATCCTGGCGTCGACCTGGATATGGGCATCGGCCAATACCTGATGAGCCATGCGTCGGGTCCGCAACTCGTGCAAACCGAGCACACCCGAGGTATCTCTCAGCGTGGCGCGGATACGCTCGACTTCGTCGTCCGACAGTGCGGTATCCACCAGTTCGCGTATGGCGTCGTAGCTGAACTTGAGCCCCATGCGCAAGATCATGAAGCCGACGATGATCGCCGCCACGGGATCGAGGAATCGATAGCCGAGCAAGGCGCCGCCGAGACCGACCGCAACCACCAGAGATGAGGCGGCGTCGGAACGCGCATGCCAGGCATTGGCGACCAGCATCGGCGAGCGCAATCGTTCCGCCACCGCCAGCATGTAGCGGAACAAGGCCTCCTTCGCCAGCAGCGCCGCCAGCGCCGCCCACAAAGCGATCGATGCGACCGGCGGGACATCGTCGAGATGCTGCAGGCGCACGCCCGCCGACCACAGGATGGCCGCGCCGGTAGCAGCCAGAAGCAGGCCCAGGGCCAGCGAAGCCGCGGTCTCGATGCGGTGATGACCGTACGGATGGCTGTCGTCGGCCGGGTGGCGGCTGTGATAGTTGGCCAGCAGGACCATGAAGTCGGCCACCAGGTCAGACAAGGAATGGAAGCCGTCGGCGACCAGGCTTTGGGCATTGGCCACCAGTCCGATGAAGATCTGGGCGACCGTCAGCCCGAGATTGACGGCGACGCTGACCCAGGTCACTTGCTGCGACTCCCGGTAGCGCGCGGGATCGGATATTTCCGGAGACAATTCGAGAGGCATGGAAGGTGGTCTGGCTTCAGCCTATAATTTGCTTTATGCAATTCTAACGTCTGGCATTACCATCATGGGCCGACTCACCGAAATTCTGCGACTCGCCCAGCAACGCGCCCGCGACATGGCGCTCGCCTACGAAGGCGCATTGACACCATTGGAGACTTGGGAGGTTTTGCAGCACGCGCCGGGCGCAAGATTGATCGACATCCGCAGCCGCGCCGAACTCGACTGGGTGGGGCGCATCCCCGGCGCCATCGAAATCGAGTGGCTGACTTACCCAGGCAAGCAACTCAACCCGCATTTCCTGCTGGAACTGAAGCATGCCGTGGATCACGAATCGCTGCTGTTGTTCGTCTGCCGCAGCGGCGGCCGATCGAACACCGCCGCGGTGGCGGCCACGGCAGCCGGTTTCCCCGACTGCTACAACGTCCTGGAAGGATTCGAGGGGGACAAGGATGCCAACAGTCGGCGCGGCAGCACCGGCGGCTGGCGCAAGGCCGGGCTGCCCTGGTCGCAGAGCTGAATGTCATAATGCCTCCCGTCATCCATCATCTTCACCATCACAGGAATTCTCACACCCCTCATGCAAGTCGCGACAGTCAACTTCGATAGGTTCAATAACCTCGCAGACCATGAGGCGCAGCAGCGCATCCTGGCCGCCCGCGCGAAACTCGGCAAGCGTGCCGTGCTGCTCTGCCACCATTACCAGCGGGCCGATGTATATCGCCATGCCGACATCACCGGCGACTCGCTCAAACTGTCGCGCCTGGCTTCCCAGTCGGACGCCGAATTCATCGTCTTCTGCGGTGTGCACTTCATGGCCGAGGTCGCCGACATCCTGTCGCGCCCGGAGCAGATATCCATCCTGCCCGACCTCGCCGCCGGCTGCTCGATGGCCGACATGGCCAGCCTGGCCAAGGTCGAGCGCTGCTGGCGCGAAATCGGCGAAGTGCTGCCTCCCGACGACCATTTCACACCGGTGACGTACATCAACTCGGCCGCCGACCTCAAAGCATTCTGCGGCGAGCACGGCGGCATCGTGTGCACCTCCAGTAATGCGCCGAAGATTCTCGAATGGTCATTTGCCCGACGCGGCAAGGTGCTGTTCTTCCCCGACCAGCACCTGGGTCGCTGGAGCGGCCATAAGATGGGCATACCGCTCGACGAAATGCTGGTCTGGGACCCCGACATGGAGATGGGCGGACTCAGCCCGGAACAGATCAACAAAGCCAGGATACTGTTGTGGAAGGGCCATTGTTCGGTGCACCAGATGTTCCAGCCGGCGCACATCCTGCGCTTCAGGAACAGTTATCCGGACGGCCTGGTGATCTCCCATCCCGAATGCAGTTTCGAGGTCTGCAAGCAGTCGGATTACATCGGGTCGACCGAGACCATCCTGAGGACCGTCAAGCAAGCCCCGGCCGGGACACGCTGGCTGGTTGGCACGGAACTCAATCTGGTCGAACGCCTGGCCGAAGAAGTCAAGGCGGAGGGCAAGACCGTCCAGTTCATGTCGCCGACCGTCTGCATGTGCTCGACCATGCAGCGCATCGATCCACAGCACCTCGCCTGGACGCTGGAGAATCTGGCCGAGGGCAATGTGGTCAATCGCATCACGGTGCCTCCGCATGAGGCGGTTCTGGCCAAGGTGGCGCTGGAAAGAATGCTGGCGGTTTCCTAAGCATCATTTGAGGGGTGCCGGCAGCTATGAAGGCCGGCATTGCAGAATCGGCAGTGGCGGCGCCTATCCCCGTAGGCCCGTGCTGCGGTAGTCGATGATGACCTTGTCCGGCGTCGATCCCTGACGCCCGAGTGTACGCAGCAGGTTGTTGAGTTGGGCCGCCGACGGGCCAACCGCGCCGGCCTCGCCGTTGAAGCGCAGGGCAGTAGCGGAAATTTCCCCGCTGCCGGTGATTTGCAGGCGACCACGCAAGCTGGCGAGGTCGAAACGCAGGTTCTGCCCCTCGCCCACCAGCCGTATCCGGTAGTCGCCGAGATCTCCGCCGGGAATTTCGCTAACCCCGGCATCTTTCCATAACACCTCGATTTCTCCCTGGCAGCTTTGGCTCTGCCAAACGCACGCAAAGCTGTTTCCGCGCGCATTCAACGATCCCGCCCAGCCGAAGCGGCCGAGGGCGCCCGGCAGCAGGGCGCCGACCAGGGAAGCGCTCAGCGTCGCATCCAGTTGCTCGACGGACAGTCCCCCTGGTCCGAACATGACCAGCGCATCGCCTTTTTCGAATCCGGCTTCGACACCGATGCGGCCGCGCCACAGTTCGCCCCAGCGCAACTGCCAGCGGATGTTCTGGGCATTCCGCCAGGCAGCGCCGTCGCCGGTACGAGCCAGCAGCACGCCATTGCCGTTCCAGACCTGCCCTTCCGCCGAGGCCAGGCGCAATTTGCCGTAACTGGCGTTTTCAATCCAGGGGGCGAGGGATGACGCCGGCCACATGATCGCCGCAGCGAGCAGGAAGAACAGAATGCCGGTAACCAGGAGCCGCAAGCGCATGCAGGACTTTCAGGGCAATTCCGCGAGTAGGTGGACAGCTATTCGGAAGCGGAACGGGAGCGGATAATAGCACCATCAATCATCGACAGCAGTAATTGAAAGGAGACCGTTGGGAGCGGCTGTGCCTGCGCTGACAGGCAGTCTCGCTCCGGCTCCCGGTGCTGGGGCGCGCACATATCGCCGAATCGAGACCACCTGCCAGCGCCTGAATCCGCTGGTGTCGGTTCTCGCCAAAAACCACGACGCAGGTTAATGCAGGAGGTCTGGGGACTTTGACCGACCGATATGTGCGCTTCTCCACCGGGAGGGCGGGCAAAGTCCCCAGACCTCCTGCGCTCCACTGACTGATGCTTTTATGATTTGAGCACCTTGGTGAGGGGAATCAGTATCCCAAGCAGTAAAGGCTGGTGCAGCAGATAGATCGCCAGACTATGTCGCCCCATCCAGGTGAGGAGATGCGGCCTGGGCGCGACTAGTGCCAAGTCCTTGAAGCGCAGGTGCCTGGCAAACCTGTTGCCCAACCCGTAGCCGATCAGACATGCGCCGAACCAAGGCAGGATCGGCACATAGTCTTCGGTGACCGGCTTGTGGGTCATCAGTCCGATCCAGGCCAGCCCCGGCGCATCGAAATATTCATTGACGAAGGCGTTGCCGACCACCAGCGCGGCCACCCCGAGGATACATGCAGGCCAGACGCCCCTCGGCACCGTCAGCAGCAGCACGCTCATGACCACAATGGCATGCAACGTTCCGAAGTAGATTGCGGATTTCGGGAAGGCGAGCCAACTGCCCGCGGTCACCAGCAGGGCGGCCGCGAGGATCTTGAATATCCTGGCGAGCTGGGTCTTGAATGGAGTTCCCGCCGCCTCCGCCAGGGCAAAGCTGGCGCCAACGGAGAACAGGAAAGTGCTCAGGATCAGGGCACGCGCCGTCAACCAGCGCAGGTCGGAGTTGATGCTGTAATGGAGCCACCCGAGATAGTTCAGATCGAATCCGAGGTGATAGACGATCATCGCCGCGACCGCGCTGCCGCGTATCGCGTCGATCAAGGGAATGCGGCGCGCGGATGCGCCGCTCGCCGAGCCGGTCCGGCGAACCGGACCGCTCATTTTGGTCTGCCCGCCGATGGCCGGAGTATGATTAGGCATCTGGATCCGCCAGCAATTCAAAGTAACCATGGCCGGGATGAACATGCACGCCGCGAGCGGTTCTCATGCCGCTCTTCACATCGCGACCTACAACATTCACAAGGGTTTTTCCCAGTTCAACCGGCGCATGATGGTGCATGAACTGCGCGAGCGCCTGCGGCAGCTCGCGCCGGATATCGTCTTCCTGCAAGAAGTGCAAGGCCTCCATCTTGGACACGCCGAAACTCACAGCGACTGGCCAGAGCAATCCCAGCATGCATTCCTCGCCGATCAGGTATGGGAAAACACCGCCTATGGCCGCAACGTGGTCTACGATCACGGCCATCACGGGAACGCCATTCTCTCACGCTTCCCGATACTGATGACCCACAACCAGGACGTCACGCAACTGCGTTTCGAACGCCGCGGCCTGCTCCATTGCGTCATCGACGCGAGTCGTTTGACCCGCCAGGTGCATTGCGTCTGCGTCCATCTATCGCTGTTCGGGCGCTCGCGGCGCAAGCAGATGGAGGCGCTCGCCGAACGCCTCGAAGACTGGGTTCCGCCCGACGCGCCGCTGATCATTGCCGGCGACTTCAACGACTGGCGCAACCGCGCCGACAATCTGCTGATCGACCGCCTCGGCCTGACCGAAGTCTTCGGCGGCGCGAAGGGCGGCGTCGGGCCTCCCCCGAGAAGCTTTCCCAGCACCCTGCCGCTGTTCCGCCTGGACCGAATCTACGTCAGAGGCTTTTCCATCGAACGGGCCGAAGTACATTTCGGCGCACCCTGGTCCCGCATCTCCGATCACGCTGCGCTCTCCACCCACCTCGTGCCAAAGTGACCGTTAACGCGCAATCATGAGCACGGATTTCCTGCCCGGCAACCGCCTCGACCTGCTGGAAACCGGCAGTGAATATTTCCCCGCCTTGCTCGCGGCAATCGAACAAGCCGGCGTCGAGATTCGCCTGGAGACTTACATCTTCGAAAACGACATCACCGGTCACCAGATCGCCCGAGCACTCACGCGTGCCGCACAACGCGGCGTTGCGGTGCATGTGATGGTGGACGGATTCGGCGCACGCGGCTTCATGCAGCACTTGGGTGGCGATCTCCTGGCAGACGGTGTCGAAGTACTGGTCTACGGTCCGGATGTGTCTCCGTTCACTTTGCGCCGCCATCGGTTGCGCCGGTTGCACCGCAAGCTGGTGGCGATCGATGCCCGCATCGCCTTCGTCGGAGGCATCAACATCATCGACGACATGCACACGCCCCGGCACATACCGCCGCGTCACGACTATGCGGTGCGCATCGAGGGTCCCATGCTGGCGCCCATTCACGCCTCGATGCGCCACCTCTGGCAGCTGGTACGCTGGACCAGCCTGCCGCGTCGCTACAAGAGCGCCGCCTGGCGCAGCGTGACCTCGATACCCTGTGGCGAAGTTGCCGCGGCTTTCCTGACACGCGACAACTTGAGGCACCGCCGCGATATCGAGGACGGCTACCTCGAAGCCGTTCTGGGAGCGCACCGGGAGATCCTCCTCGCCAACGCCTATTTCCTGCCGGGACGGCGTTTCCGGCACGCCTTGATCGCTGCAGCCCGGCGCGGCGTCAAGGTCACCATCCTGCTGCAGGGCCAAGTCGAATATATGCTGTTGCACTATGCCACCCACGCGCTGTATGGCGCCCTGCTTTCAGCGGGCGTGCATATCCACGAATACCACAAGAGCTTTCTGCACGCCAAGGTCGCCGTCATCGACGGCACCTGGGCGACGGTGGGCTCCAGCAATATCGATCCTTTCAGCCTGTTGCTGGCGCGCGAAGCCAACGTCGTGGTGAAGAACGCAGCTTTCGCCGGCAATTTGCTGGCAAGCATGCGCCGGGCCCTGGAAAGCGGCGCCCAGGAGGTGCGTCGCGAGGACTGGACGAAGTACTCCCTGCCGGCGCGCATCGCCAGCTGGCTGGCCTACAGCGTGGTACGGCTGATGGTCGGTGTGGCGGGTTACGCCCAGAAAGGAGATCCCCGGCATCGGAAGGCGGGCGAGGATCCCACGCCATGACGGATGCTCAAACCAGCGGCGGAGCAGGCATGCGCTTGGCCGAAACGATGCCGGTGTTGACTCCGGCCCAGTGCAATCCGCCGAACAGGCGCGCATGTTCGATCTTGACACAGCGGTCCATCACCACGTCGAGACCGGCGACGGCGGCGCGCTGTGCGGCTTCCTGGTTGATCACCCCGAGCTGAAGCCACATCACCCGGGCACCGATGGCGATGGCTTGGTCGACCAAAGGCGGAATATCCGCGGGCTTGCGGAAACAATCGACGATATCCACTTTGCCGGGGATTTCCGTCAGGCTCGGATAGCATTGCAGACCGAGGATATTGCTCTGTCCGGGATTCACCGGAATGATGGTGTAGCCGTGTTCCAACATGTATTTGGCGGCAAAATAGCTGGGGCGATTCCAGTTCGCGGACAAGCCGACCACCGCGATGACCCGGCTATCCGTCAGCACCCGGCGCAAGCCGGCGATATCGTCGACGATCATCCTATCCTCCGCATCGAGAAGATTTTACTCTGGCCCCGCCAGCATGCGCTGCCGCGGCACTCGCGCCAGATCCCAGTGTACCCTGGCCCAACACCAGAGCTCGGACAGGCTGGCTTCCGCCAACTCCCCGGGCGGCATCTGGCCGAGAAATTTCAATGCCCCCAGCAGCGCCGGCAGAGGACGGCTTGCAGACAGCGGCATGGCCCGGGTCTGTTTGGAGAGCTTCTCGCCTGCCGCGTTGACGGCCACCGGCAAATGCGCATAGCGCGGGGTCGGCAATCCCAGCAAGCGCTGCAACAAAATCTGCCGCGGGGTCGAATCGAGCAGGTCGGCACCGCGCACCACATGGGTGATGCCTTGGGCTGCGTCATCGACCACCACCGCCAGTTGATAGGCGAACAGACCGTCGGCTCGCAGCAACACGAAATCTCCCACTTCGGCGCCCAGATCCTGCCGGATCGGCCCTTGCACCGCGTCATCGAAAACCATGACATCAGCATCGACGCGCAGACGCCAGCTGCGCACGGGTCTGCCCGGCATCAGGGCGGAGCGGCAGGTACCGGGGTAGATCTGCGCACCATCGCCGGCGAGGGACAAGCCGCCTTGCGGCTGCGAATCGGCAATTTCCCGGCGAGTGCAGCCGCAAGGGAAGATCCTGCCGCCCTCACGCAGCTTCTCGAATGCGGCGCCATAGATAGCGTCACGCTGACTCTGGATCACCACTTCAGCGTCCCATTCGAAGCCGAACGCAGCCAGCGCGCGCAGGATGCCATCGGCCGCTCCCGGCTGACAACGGGGTCGATCCACATCTTCCAGGCGCAGCAGCCATGCGCCGTCATGGCTGCGGGCATCAAGATAACTGCCGACGGCCGCAACCAGCGAACCGAAGTGCAGCGGTCCGCTCGGAGAGGGAGCGAATCGCCCAACGTAGCGAGCAGTCGAGTGCGTAGCGGGCATGATGCATCATCGTCACATGGCCAATAATGAAAGGGTAGCATCCCCCATATCCGCAGGTGGGTTATCATTTCAGCATGAGCCGCTCATCACCGTCCGCTTGCCCCGACCTGATTGTCCTGTACACCGGCACCGGGCATCTGAATGTTCTTGCATATCGGATCGGCATCAGGCTGAAGGCACTGCTCTGGCGCGAGCGGGTGAAATGTCCCGCCGGCGTCGATCCGCTTGCCGAATTGCCCCCCATGCTGGCACGACATGCGCTGCGCCTGGAGACCCCGACGGCGCTGGTGGCTGATCCCGCAATCGGCGGATTCCTGCTGCTGCCGGGACCGGCCCAAGCCCAGCGCGATCACGTCTGGATCGAGCGCCAACTGGAACTGGCATTGCCCTACCCACCGCGGGAACTGCTCTGGCGAACCCGTCCCGGAGCGGCGAAGTTGGAATTGTTCTGGCTGCCGAAGGCATGGGGCAATAGTCAAGCGGAGGTGCTGGCAAAACTCGGATTGCGCCTGGATGAAATCTATCCGCGTGCCGCCTTGCTGCGCCAAGAAGCCGAAAACTCGGCGGCGCACCAACCCTGCCTGCTCCAGGAAGCGGATGCCTTGCACGTGTTTGACCAGGGACTGGTGCAACGCTCGGCGCCGCTGCCGGCAGAAGCCGAAGCCGCGGCGCGAGCGCAGCAACTCGAGCGGCTGGCGCTGGGATCGAGCGCGGCCAACCTGCGCAAGGCACCGAACGAATCAGAGGAAGCGCTGGCCCAGCGCATCCTGAACCTGTGGCTAGCCGGGAGCGATGCGATTCACCTCTCGGTCGGTCGCTGGGCCGGTTGGCCGGGTGGGGCGTCCTGGCGGCCGGCGCTGACACTGTCGGCTGCATGCGCGGCGCTCGTGGCGATCGCCGCGATCGGACTGAGTTGGCAGAACGCCGCAATGGAAAACACCTTAGGAGGATTGTCCCGGGATCAACGCAAGCTGGCTCCCATCGCACAAAAATCCGCGGAGATGGAGCGCTCGGTCCGCAGCGATCGCCAGTATCTTGAAGCGGCCAAGGTTCTGGACAGGTCCGTGCTGCCACTGGAGGCGCTCAACCGGGTCAGTGCTGCATTGCCCGACAAGTACTGGGTGCAGCGCATGCAGTTCAAGGGAAACACGCTGGACCTTGCCGGTCGCGGCGGCGCCAATGATGAGGTGATCCGGCTGCTCGGCAAGAAGGGGATGGTAGCCGTGGTGTCGGAGTACCCTGCGGGTTCCGCTGACCCCGCCGGCACGGATGTCTTCCACATTCGTGTGGACCTGAACAAGCTGCCTGCCGGAGGCGGGCGATGAGCAGCCGGCAATGGCGTCGCCTGTGGCGCGAACAGGGCTGGAAGCCACTGGGCTGGTTTGCCGTCGTCATCCTGGCCGCGTTCCTGGCACTTGATGGATTGGTCAGCGAACACCTGCGCCTGGCAGAGGCGATCGAATTGAAGGAAGCCGCCCTGGCCGCCGCACAAGCCCAGCAGGAGCAGCTACCGCGCCTGGAGACCAACTATGCGGCGGGGCGGATTGCCGCCGGCGGCCTGGCGGGCCGTCTGGTTCAGTCCGATGAAGCAGCGCCGGCCGGTGCCGGGGAGCGATTTGGCCAGATCCTGCGGGAGTGGTACATTTCACAAGGCGCCAGGCAGGTCGCGGTGCAGGCGGTCAACCGGCGGGAGGAAATGGGACTGGTGTATCTTCGCGGCGAGGTTGCTGCTCCGTTGGGCATCGAGCCCTTCAACAGCCTGCTGCAGAACAAGGGAGCGGCGCCGCTGGCGCTGCGTCTGGTGGAAGCCACGGTCGATGTCAATGACATGGACGCTCCTTCCGCGCTGCGCACCCGCATGACATGGGAGGGACTGGCCGCGGTGCCCCGGCCGGGCCCCAAGGAAAAGATTGCCGACAAGAAGAATCCTGACAAGACCGTGGCGCGCACGCTTGAGCGTGGCGCTGGCGCGGTCCCGATGGTGGTTGAAGAAAAACGCAAATGAACAACCAGTCCGACTATCGACCCGGATCCCGTCTCTGTAGCTGGGCGTTGCTGGCCAGCTTTGCCTTGACCGGCGTCGCCGCGCAGGCGCAGGGAGGTCTGCTCGATGCCGGCAAACCCAGGGCAATACCGGCGGCTCAAGCTGCGACCAGGGCGGGCGACGCCAAGCCAGTCGCAACACCGGCAGCCGGGCCGAAAGCCACTGCTGAGACGATCACAGGAACCGGCGCGCCTTCAGGCTCCCGGGTGAATGTGCAGCGTCCGCCGCAAGCCGACGCCAAGCCGGTTCCCGGGGTGGTCTTGCGCTTCGAGAATGCCGACATCCAGGACGTCGTGCAATCCGTGCTGGGTGACATCCTGCATGTCAATTACCTGATGGATCCAAGCATCCAGGCCCGGGTCACTATCCAGTCGGCGGGAGACATCAGCGCCGCCGACGTTTATAACATCTTGGAGAGCGTGCTGGCCTTGCACGGCATCGCCATCGTCCGCGACGGCAAGATCTACAAGGTGATCCGCGACCCGCAGGCCAACCGCGATGCGACAACCGTTGCGGCCGGTGAAAATTCTCCGGTGGTACAAGTCGTTTCCCTGCGTTTTGTCCAGGCATCGGGACTGGTCAGCGCCTTGCGGACGGTGCTGGGAACCCAGGCGCTGGTCGTGAACGACCCGACCAATCGCTACCTGATCGCGGTGGATCGCGCCCAGAACATTGCCAAGATGCTCGAAGTCATCGATATCCTGGATGTCGATTACCTGGCCAAGGTCCGCATCAAGCTGGTGGCGGTGATCGATGAGGATGCCACGCAACTGTCAAAGGAACTGGAGGCGCTGTTCCGCGCCTCCGGCTTGTTCAACGTACCGGGAACCGATGGCAACAAGGTCTATTTTCTGCCGGTGACGCGCATGAACGCGATCCTGGTGGCGGCGACCAATGAGGAAGTTCTGGCTGCGGCGGAGAAATGGATCCACACCCTCGACGAACAACCCAAGAACGGACTGTCGTCCAGGGTCCACATCTATCCTGCGATCAACGCCGCCGCAGCGCATCTGGCCAACCTATTGCGGCAAGTGTATGGCGGCGCAGCCAGCGTGCCGGCGGCGCCGGCGGCGGCAACCCCGGGCGCCCCGGCCAGCGCACCGACCCAGGTGGTCCTGCGCGGCGCGCAGGGCGGCGCCCTGGAAGGCAACGTCCAGATCATCGTCGACGACAACACCAATAGCCTGGTGATCCGTTCCAGCCAGCAGGACTACCAGCAGATACGCATGATCCTGGCGCGCATCGACACGGTGCCCAAGCAGGTCCTGATTCAGGTCATGGTGGCGGAAGTCGGTCTGTCGGAAAACCTCCAGTTCGGCGTCGAATGGTGGCTCAAGAACCTCACGTTCCGCGCCGGCAACACCAGTTCCGGCGCCCAGGCCAGCCTCACCTCGGGGCTGGTCGCGCCGACCGGCAATCCCCTGACCTCCGGTACCGGCGGCGGCGGCCTGAATTACCTGATCTTCAACTCGGCGGGCGACATCACCGGCCTGTTCAACCTGCTCGCCAGCAACACCGATGTGAATATCCTGTCGGCCCCGCACATACTTGCCTCCGACGGAAAGACCGCCAAGATCGAAGTCGGCAGCGAAGAACCGGTGGTCACCCAGACCACCTCGACGCCCCTGTCGACCACTGGGGTTACCACATCCAACAGCGTCCAGTATCGCCCCACCGGCATCCTCATGGAAGTCAAACCGTCCATCACCGCGTCGGGTCGCGTCAGCATGAGCCTGGTGCAGGAAGTCAGCGCGCGGGGCGCCGATGTCACCGTCGGCGGAACCACCTATCCTTCCTTCAGCAAGCGCAAGGTGAGCACCGAGGTGACCATCGAGGAAGGCAAGTCGCTGATCGTCGCCGGCCTGATCCAGGATCGTGGCGATTTCAATAACCAGGGTCTGCCGGGGCTCAAGGACATCCCCTGGCTGGGCGGGCTGTTCGGCAACCAGAAGCGCACCAGCTCAAAGACCGAACTGCTGATTGCCATCACCCCGTTCATCGTCCGCAGCACCGAGGAGGGCGATCGCATCACCGCGAACTTCCGCGACAGCCTGGATGGATTGAAGAAACAGATGGCCGCGCAAAAGATCATGAAAGGCTCGCTCGAACCGTCCCGCGGCGAGCCTACCCGGGAGTAGGCGCGTGGCAAGCCCAATGAGCCGATACTGCACGCGCGTCGCAGCCGCTGCCACACCCATCCTGGGAATCCTGACGCTGCTGGCCGTTGTCTGCCCCTGCTGGCACGCCATCGGGACGGCTTCCGCCGTCGAACTGGTGGACCGCAACCCATTCGATCCGCACCGCCGGCCGTGGAAGGCGCCGCCACCGCTGCAGCCTGAGCTGCCCGTGCTGACGCCCCAGGACTTGCAGGTCGAGGCCATCGTGTCTTTTGGCCCGATGCGGGGCATCGTCGCGCAACTCGACGGCAAGCTGCGCGGCACCTTGCCGGGCAATGCGGCCGGCAAGGTACGCATCGCCGTCGGCCAGAGTTTCGGCGCCGGTTATGTGCTGGAAAGCGTCGACGCCAACCAGGTGGTGGTGCTGGGCGGCAGCGCGCGCTACACCATCCCCGTGCTGCGCAAGCTGACGCGTGGATCTGCGCCGGTGCCGGCCACCATGGCGGTGGACCAACGTATTGCGCCGCCTGCAGCCGTTCCCGGTGCACCAGCCGCCACTGCCGGCGCGGCCGCTCCAGTGCCTGCGTTGCCAAGCGGAACAAGCATGGCGCCGGTCGCGCCCGCAGCGCCGCCACCGCCCATGGCCGCTCAGGCGGCCAGCGAAGCAGTCCCCCCGGCGATCCCGCCGGCTCCAATCCAGCAGCCGATGTCCTTGCTGGAGGCGATACAGGCGGCACAGGCGGCCGCCAGAAATCAGCAAGGCTCCCCGCCACCGATCGTGAATCCGTTCGCGGTGCCGAAGAAGTGAAGGACGCCGCGACCTATCCGGAAGCACTCGTCACCGTCGAAGCGGTGGTGGAACCTCATCGGCTGGAATTGCTGTCGGCCACCCTGATGAATGAGCAGGAGTTGCCGCCGAGTTATCCGCTGCCCCCGGGCATCGACCTGGATTTCCTGCGCAGCCATGGTCTGTTGCCCCTGGCGATCGAAGAGCGGCGTTATACCTTCGCCGTGGCGCTGCCGCCACCGCTGGCGACTCTCGATGCGCTGCGCCAGCGCCTGGGGGTAAGCATCGGCATCTGCATCGCCCGCCGCGAGGATATTCTGCAGCGTCTGCAGGCGCCGGCGCCGGTCAACGGCCTGACCGAAGCGCGCAATGGGGTTGTGCTGACAGCCTGGTCGATCGATGAGATGAGCGAAGACCTGGATCTGCTCAAGGCCCAGGCGCAGGACGCGCCGGTCGTCAAATTGGCACATGATCTGCTGTTCGATTCGATCGACGTCCGGGCATCCGACCTGCATCTGGAGATCTTCCAGAATGAGTTCCGGGTACGGGTCAGGATCGACGGAGTCTTGCTGGACCGGCCGTCACCCGCGCGACGGCTCTATCTGCCCTTGATTTCCCACCTGAAGCTGCGTGCCCAGATGAACATCGCCGAGCGGCGCCTGCCTCAGGATGGCCGGATCAAGCTGTTGCGCGACGGCCGTGAGGTCGATTGCCGCGTATCCACGATCCCCACGGTGCATGGCGAAAGCATGGCGATCCGCCTGCTGGACCAGGGCCATGCGCTGATCAGCATGAAGGATCTGGGCTTGTCCGATGCTGCGCGCGCCCTACTCGAGTCAACCATCACGCTGCCGTACGGCATGATTCTGGTCACCGGTCCCACCGGCAGCGGCAAGACCACCAGCTTGTACGCGATGCTGGGCATCCTGAATAATTCGCTCAACAAGATCATCACGGTCGAAGACCCGGTCGAGTACCAGATGACCGGGGTCAATCAGATCCAGGTCAAGCCGATGATCGACTTGACATTCGCCAATGCCCTCAAAGCCATCGTCCGCCAGGATCCGGATATCCTGATGGTGGGTGAAATCCGCGATCGGGAGACCGCCGAAATTGCCATCCAGTCGGCGCTCACCGGTCACCTGGTGCTGTCCACCCTGCACACTAACGACGCTGCGGGCGCTCCCCACCGCCTGCTCAACATGGGCGTCGAGCCCTATCTGATCGCATCTTCGGTGGTCCTGATCGTCGCCCAGCGGCTGGTTCGCACGCTGTGCGCGGCGTGCCGGACGCTCCATCCGATCACCCAGGCCGATCGCCTGTTTCTCAACCAGCACGGCCTGTTCACCGA
>Ga0208566_1000252_pt1 | contig 38726 bp, 33 predicted proteins | sample PL_2010_150m_FD_184159 | JGI IMG/M metagenome (GOLD analysis project Ga0208566, IMG submission 184159) | Freshwater microbial communities from Powell Lake, British Columbia, Canada to study Microbial Dark Matter (Phase II) - PL_2010_150m... | ecosystem: Environmental > Aquatic > Freshwater >...
GCTTGATGACCTCCTCGGCCTTGGCGTAATTCAGCTGAAATGTTTCCATCCTGATCGGTTCGGAAGTGGTCGAGGCCTGCCGCGATTTCGCTTGTTCGTCGTCGCGCTTGGCAATCTCGTCCTGGGGGGCAATCCAGATGACATTGCCGGTCTTGCGCATTCCCAGACCCTTGGCCTGCAGGATGATGTCCAGCGCCTGATCCCACGGCACATCCTTCAAGCGCAGCGTTACATTGCCGCCCACCGTGTCGCTGGTGATGATGTTGAAATTGGTAAAGTCGGCGATGACTTGCAACACCGATCGGACTTCGATGTTTTGAAAGTTGAGTGACAGCTTTTCGCCCTGGGCGCCGACCCCTTGAACCAGTTTGTTGAGATTTTCTATTACCGGACGGACTTCGATGACGAACTGGTTATCGCTCTGGTAGGCATTGTGTTCCCATTGGCCATGCGGGGTGATCAGCATGCGCACGTTCTCGCCCTGCGGCTGGGTCATGATGCTGGTCACCGGCGTGGCAAAGTCGGTGACATCCAGGCGCCGGTTCAGGCTTTCGGGAAGATTGGTCTTCTTGAAATCGACAATCAGATTCTGGCCTTGCTGACGAATATCGATGCCGACGTTGGGATCGGACAGATCGACGGTAATCCGCGCCTCGCCGTTGCGGCCCCGGCGAAAGTTGATGTCGCGTACATTCTGGGCCGTCGCCTGTGGCTTGACCTCGGCAAAATGCACCACCGCCGGCGCCGCGCTCGGCGCCACCGCCGTCTTCGGCGCAAAATTGATCAGCATGGTGGCGCCCTCGATGCGCGTCTCGTAGTTGTTCAGCTGGTGCAGATTCAACACCAGCCGGGTTCGATCGCCCACCTGGACGATGTTGATGCTGCGAATGTCGCCTTCATTGACCTGTTGTGAATTGCGCCCGAGACCATTGCCGGTGGAAGGAAAGTCAAAGGCAATGCGGGCCGGGTTGGCGATGCTGAAGCTGGCGGGTTGGGCAGCTAGCGGCTGCTTCAAGGTCAGTTTGACGACGGTGATACCCCCTTGTTGGCTTACCTGCAAGGCGTCAATGCTGTTCTTCGGGGACGACCCGGCGTCCGCCGACGCTGACACTTGTTGGGCCCATGCACCCGAGGCGACCAGGCACAGCATCGACAACATCGTCACCAATTGACCGCTGATTTTGCCTAAAGGGTTCATTTCTTCATCTCCTGTTCCTGCAACTGCAAGGTGCCGGGACGCTCCACCCAGTCACCGGCGGAATCCTGGACCAGTTCTCTGAGTTGCACTTCGGTGTCGGTAATCTGGGTGATCATCCCGAAGTTTTGGCCCATGTAATTGCCTATCTTGACCAGATGCACGGTCTTGTCCGCCTTGATGATGGCATTCAACATCTTTGCCTTTTGGATCAACCCGACCATCTTCAGCGATTCCAGCGGATAGCCCTCGAGTGGCTCCCTGAACCGATTGAAGTCAGGTTTGATCCCGCCGCCGCTGCCGGCGCCATCGGGCTTCTTGTCGGGCCCGATCTTGACGGGGTTGAATGGATCCGTCATCTCGGCGGCTTCATAGGAAACGATCGGGAACGGCTTCACCTCGGGCAGGGGCTTTACCCTGCCCTTCATGTCCTTGGTGGCGTCCTTCATCCACTGCTTCAAATCCTGATGCTCATCAGTGCTGCACGCGCCGAGAACCAGGCTGGCAAGAACGACCGTGAGCAGGCTCGCCGGGCTCATTTCTTTTCGCCCTTGGCGGGAGCGGCACCGGTAGTCTTGGCCTGGACCGCCTTTTTCTGCTTGGAGACTTCCGCCTCATCCAGGTAGCGGAAGGTTTTCGCCACCGTCGTCATGGCCAGTATGCCATCCTTGCCTGTCGAAATATCGATGTCGTTGAGGGTGACGATGCGAGAGAGCTTGGCGATGTCTCCGGAAAAGGCGCCGAGGTCATGGTAGTTGCCGACCAGCTTTATGGTGATCGGCAGCTCCGCGTAGAAATCCCTGATGACTTCGTTTCCCGGCTTGAACAACTCGAACTGCAGGCCACGTCCGACGCCGGCCTGGTTGATGTCGATGAGCATCGCATCCATCTCGGCCTTATTCGGCAACTGCCTGAGCAGCGCGCCGAAGGAGCGGTCGATCTCGACCAGCTGATTGCGGTACTCCTCCAGGTTGACCGCCTGCTTCTTCTTGTCCAGCCATTCTTCCTTAAGCTTGGTTTCCTGTTGCGCCTTGCTTTCCAGTTCATCCAGCTGGTTGCCCCAGCCGAACCACCAGGCACTGGCCAGCAGCAACAGCAGCAAACCGATCAAGATCACCACGCGGGGCAATATCGGCCACAGTCCCGGATCCTTCGGGTCGAGTGTCTTGAATTCCTCCTGCAGCGCCTTGAAATCGATCGCCGGCAGTTTCGGCAGCGTGGGCGCTTTCACGGCTTCTTGTCCTTGGTTGCGGAACCGGCGGCCTTGCCCTTCATATCGTCCTCGGTGGTCTGGCGGGTGATGAAGACATTCAGATTGAATTCATTGAGGCGGCGATTGGCGATGGTCGCAGACTTGATTTCCACCAGGTCGGGGCGCTCCAGCAACGGCGAAGCATCCAGGTTGCGCATCAGGATCGACACGCGCGAATTGGATTGTGCGTAGCCGGTAACGTTGATGCTGTTCGGGGCCTGTCTGATATTCTTGAAATACACCCCTTCAGGGACCTGGCGCGCCAGTTCATTGAACAGGTGCACCGTTTCGGCGCGGTTGGCCTGCAGGGACTCGATGATGCGTTTGCGCGATAGCAGGGAGTCCGTCTGCTCCTTGAGCCGCTTGATTTCATCGATGTCCTTGTCGAGCGCGGCGATCTGCGCCTTGAGGAAGGAATTGGCGTTGTCCTGCGTGTTGATGTAGCCATTGATGATGCCGTAGCCGAGGAACCAGATCATGCCCGCCAATATCGTGATCAGACCCGACACCGCATAGAATTGCTGCCGCCGCGCCTTGCGCTTTTCCTCGCGATGGGGGAGCAGGTTGACGCGTATCACTGATCGAACCTCCGCAACGCCAGTCCGGATGCCACCAGCAGCGACGGCGCATCGGTCAGCAGCTGCTTGGGACGAACCCGCGACGACGGCACCATATTGACGAAGGGATTGGCCAGCAGGGTATCGACCTTGGTGCGTGCCGCGACTGTCTCGCCTATGCCTGCAATGATGGCGCAGCCCCCTGCCAGAACGATGTTGTCGACCTTGTTGAACTGGGTGGACGTGAAGAAGAACTGGAGTGCGCGTGACACCTCGAGCGCCAGATTGTCCATGAAAGGCCGCAGCAGCTCGGCCTCGTAATTCTCGGGGAGGCTATTGTTGCGCTTCGCCGTCTCCGCCTCCTCTACGCTCATGCCATAGCTGCGCATGATGTCCTGGGTCAGCTGGCTGCCGCCGAAAGCCTGTTCGCGGGTATAGATCGACTGGTCGTTCTTCAGCACCGTGACATTCATGACATTGGCGCCGATTTCCACCAGCGCCAGGATGCGGTCCTTGCCGCCGTCCGGCAATTGTTTTTCAATCAGCTCAAATGCCGCCTGCGCCGCATACGACTCGACGTCCATCACCACGGGTTTCAAACCGGCGGCCTCGGCGCAGGCCACGCGATCCTCGACTTTCTCCTTGCGTGATGCGGCAATCAGGAGTTCGACTTCCTCCGGTCCCGAGGGGGCCGGGCCAATCACCTGGAAATCCAGATTCACCTCTTCCAACGCGAAAGGAATGTACTGATTGGCTTCCGACTCGACCTGCACTTCCAGTTCCTGTTCACGCAGACCCGCAGCGACGATGATCTTCTTGGTGATGACCGCGGCGGTCGGCAGCGCCATCGCCACATAGCGGGTGGATGAACCCAGCCTTTTCCAGGCACGGTTGACCGTCTCCGTGACTTGGTCGAGGTTGGTGATGTTGCCGTCCAGCACGGCATCCCGCGGCAAGGGCTCGATCACGTAGCGATCGATGGAGATCACCCCCTTGCCTGCATCCGACAATTCAACCATTTTGACCGCGGACGAACAGATGTCCAGACCAATCAATGGCCGTGCTTTGGGATTAAAAATGGACAAGTCAAATTGCAAGAAAATATCCTTTTAAAATCTTATGTTAGGCACTATACGGATAATTTACATTAAATGCTAGCAGCAACTATGTCGGGTGTAAAGAATTTTCTCCTGGCATATCAACGCCTGCGGCTCTTCCCGTGGCGTCGGTTATTTGCCTGGGCCACGGCATATAATGAGCCGCTGTTTCCCCACTGTCGAGTCCCACCTTGCACGCCGCCCTCCGCTGGATCCTCTACCCCATTCTGCTGGTCGTCGGCGTCGCCCTTGCGACTGCGGCATTGCTCGGCATCACGGTGATACTCGCCTATCCACAACTGCCGTCGCTTGAGCTGCTGACCGAATACCAGCCGAAAATCCCGCTCCGCGTGTTTACCGCGGACGGCCATCTGATCGGAGAGTTCGGTGAGGAACGCCGCGACCTGGTGCGCATCGCCGAAGTGCCGGCAGTCATGAAGCAAGCCATTCTCGCTGCGGAGGACGAACGCTTTTATCAGCATGGCGGCGTCGACACCCTCGGGGTCCTGCGTGCGGCGTATTCCAATTTCGTGGGTGGCGGCAAGCGCCAGGGCGCTTCGACCATCACCATGCAAGTAGCGCGAAATTTCTTCCTTTCCAGCGAAAAGACCCTTTCCCGCAAGCTCTACGAAGCACTGCTGGCCTTCAAGATCGAACACAACCTGGCCAAGGATGAAATCCTGCAGATTTATATCAATCAGATCTACCTCGGGCAGCGTGCCTACGGTTTTTCCTCAGCATCCCAGATCTATTACGGCAAATCCATCAAGGACATTAGCATCGCCGAAGCGGCAATGCTCGCCGGACTCCCGAAGGCGCCCTCGGCTTACAACCCGGTCGCCAATCCCAAGCGCGCCAAACTGCGCCAGATGTATGTATTGAGGCGCATGCACGAATTGGGATCGATCAATGACGCGCAACTGGCGGAGGCCCAGAAGGAGGCGCTGACCATCAAGCACGACGTCAACAATTTCGGCGTGCATGCCGAATTCGTCGCGGAAATGGCCCGTCAGATCGTCTATGAGCGCTTCCAGGAAGACACCTACAACAAGGGCCTGCGCGTCATCACCAGCATCACCTGGGCCGACCAGGAAGCCGCCTACGCCAGCCTGCGCAAGGGAGTCATGGAGTACGACCGGCGCCATGGCTATCGTGGCGCCGAGGGCTACATCGACATGAAGACGATCCGCTCCGAACAGGACGAGGAACTCGAAGAGGCTTTGGTGGACTATGACGATTCCGACGACTTGCTGCCCGCGATCGTCCTCGAAGCCACCCCAGCCCAGGTGCGTGCCTACTTGCGCGGCGGCGAGATTGCCACCGTCAGCACCGACGGGCTCAAATTCGCGGCGCGGATGCTGGATGACAAGGCGCCCGCCAACAAGCGGCTGCGTCGCGGGGCGGTGATTCGCGTTGCCAGGGACGCGAAGAAACAATGGCAGATCACCCAGTTGCCCGAGGTCGAAGCCGCGTTCATCGCCGCCAGCCCGGTCGACGGTTCGGTCCGGGCGCTGGTCGGCGGCTTCGACTTCAACCGCAACAAGTTCAATCATGCCACCCAGGCCTGGCGCCAGCCGGGTTCCAGCTTCAAGCCCTTCATCTATTCGGCGGCGCTCGAGAAAGGCTATACGCCGGCGTCAGTGATTCCCGACGAACCGATCGTCATTTCCGCGGCGGAAACCGGCAGCCAGGCCTGGGAGCCGAGGAATTACGACGGCAAGTATGAAGGTCCGATGACCATGAGAACCGGTTTGGTCCGGTCCAAGAACATGGTCTCGATCCGGCTGTTGAAATCCATCGGCACCCAATACACGCAGGACTACATCACCCGCTTCGGTTACGACGCCGAGAAGCACCCCCCCTACCTCACTATGGCGCTCGGCGCAGGCTCCGTGACACCCTGGCAGCACCTCACCGGATACTCGGTGTTCGCCAACGGCGGTTACAAGATTGAACCCTATATCGTTCGTCAGATCCTTGACGACAAGGGCAAGGTGCTGGCCGAAACGCAGCCGGTGGTGGCAGGCGACGAACAGCTGCGGGTCCTCGACGCGCGCAATGCCTACCTGATGGACAGCATGATGCACGACGTGGTGCGTCGTGGCACCGCCACCAAGGCTCAGACGCTGAAACGCGGCGATCTGGCGGGCAAGACCGGCACCACCAACGACTATATCGATGCCTGGTTCTGCGGCTACCAGGCGACCGTGGTCGGCATTGCCTGGATCGGCTTCGACCAGCCGAAGAAGCTCGGCAACAATGAGACCGGCGCTTCCGCGGCACTGCCGATGTGGATCGGTTTCATGGAAAAGGCCCTGCAAGGGGTGCCGGAAAGCTACATGGAATTACCCGCCGACCTGGTCGCCATCAACGCCAAGGACCCCGCCAGCAAGTCCCTGCATGCCGAGTTCATCTACAAGGAATATCTGCAGCCGGCGGAATATGAAGAAGCCGCGCCAGTTGCGGAAACGCTCACTGCGCCAACGCCAGACATCAAACCGAAGAGCCCGGAGAAGAAGGGCGCCCCGTGACCGGTGCCCGAATTTGTTTCTGTGGTGCTAGGCGCCGATCTACCCCAGCAACAAAAGCTGGCACTAGCACCCCAGAAACAAAAACGGGCACTAGTACCCCAGAAACAAAAACGGGCACTAGAGTCTCACCTCAACGCCCGCCTGTTCGTTGATGCAGCGCGATAGTGCCGCCAGCAATTCGACGCCGTCGCGCGTGCCCACCCAGCGTCCCTGGGCGGATGCATCCAGCTTGAAATGGTAGCCGCCGGACTTCGCCGCGACCCAGATCTCGCGCGCGGCCGTGTGGCGATTAACGATGATCTTGCTGCCCTTGTCGAACTCCAGTTCGATCACCCCGCCCGGCTTGATCTCGAAATCAAGGTCGACCGCACAAGTTTCCAGCGCTTGTTCGATTCTCGCCAGCATCGCGTCGGCCTGGTCGTTGAATTCCCGCTCATCCGTGACCATATGCGGTCGTTACCCCTGTGATAGCATTGAAGTTTTCGATGCTGACCCGCCCAATGCGTCCGCTCCTGCTGATTCCCATCGTTCTGGCACTCGCCGGATGCGGCACCAAGACACCCTTGATCATGCCACCGGCTCCGGTCAAGGCATCGCTGGCCGGCATGCCGACTCCACACGCAGCGGCGCCGCACGATCATAGCAACGCGCCGCGGCTCATGCAATGAATCCGCATCCCTTCGATTACCGCAATGGCGAGTTGTGCGCGGAGGATCTGCCGCTGTCGGTCATCGCCGAACAATTCGGCACCCCTTGCTACGTCTATTCCCGCGCGGCACTGACCGCCGCTTTCGACGAATACCGCGCCGCGTTGGCGGGTCGCGACGCCATGATTTGCTATGCGGTGAAGGCCAACCCCAATCTGGCGATCCTCGATCTGTTCGCCCGACTTGGCGCAGGCTTCGACATCGTGTCGGGCGGCGAACTGGCCCGCGTCCTCGCCGCCGGCGGCGATCCGGCCAAGGTGGTGTTCTCCGGTGTCGCCAAGTCGCACGGCGAGATGCGTGTCGCCTTGCAGGCGGGAATCCGCTGCTTCAACGTTGAATCGGCGACCGAGCTGGAGTCGCTCAACCAGATCGCCGGTGCGCTGGGGGTCAAGGCACCGATATCCCTGCGCGTGAACCCGGATGTCGATCCGAAAACCCATCCCTATATCGCCACCGGCCTGAAGAACAGCAAATTCGGCGTGGCCTTCGATCAGGCATTGCCGCTCTATCGACGGGCGCAGACCCTGCCCCATGTGGTGATCCGCGGCATCGATTGCCACATCGGTTCGCAACTGCTGGACCCGGCGCCCGCCGCCGAGGCCACGCAGAAGATTCTGAAGCTTGCAGACAGCCTGGCCGCCGAGGGCATGCCATTGGCCCACCTCGATCTCGGTGGCGGCATGGGCATCCGCTACCACGATGAAAGTGTGCCGTCCGCGGCCGATTACCTGAGGCCGATGCTCGACCAACTGGACGGACGCAAGGAAAAGCTGCTGTTCGAGCCAGGGCGATCGCTGGTTGGCAACGCCGGGATTCTGCTGACCCGAGTAGAAGTACTGAAACATGGCAGCGAAAGGAATTTCGCCATTGTCGATGCGGCGATGAACGATCTGCTGCGTCCGGCACTCTATGACGCATGGCATGACATTCTACCGGTGCGCCCGGACAAGGATCTCAAGCGGCGTTACGAGGTCGTCGGGCCAGTATGCGAGAGCGGCGATTTCCTGGGTCATGACCGCAGCCTGGCGTTGCGCGAGGGCGACCTGCTGGCGGTGATGTCGGCAGGCGCCTACGGCATGACGATGAGTTCCAACTACAATAGCCGTCCCCGCGCGGCGGAGGTAATGGTCGATGGCAGCAAGGCGCAACTCGTCCGCCAGCGTGAGGACATCGCGCAATTGTTTGCCCTGGAAACGAGATTGTCATGAGCCTGCACGCTGTTGGCTCCCCTGAATCCTCCAACCGACGAATGGCATAGATGAATCGGAGACTTCCGCTGATTGTGGTACTGATTGCCGTGTTGGGGGCTGGGGGCTGGATCGCCTGGGAAAGCCAGCGCGGGAAGACCCTTGAGCCCGCGGCGTCGCCAGGAACATCCGGCGGCGTGTCGGTAACGACCACCATTGCGCAGCGCCAGACGGTGCCGGTGGTGCTTGATGTCAACGGCTACGTCGCGTCATTGAACAGCGTGGACATCCGACCGCAGATCAGCAATGTGATTGCCCGGGTGAATATCAAGGAGGGCCAGTTCGTCAAGGCCGGCGACGTACTGTTTGTCCTCGATGACCGCGCCGACCAAGTCAATCTCTCCAAGGCCGAAGCGCAACTCGCCAAAGACCAGGCAACGCTGGCCGATTACGAGCGTCAGTTGGCCCGCAGCAAGGAGCTGCGGCAAAAAGGCTTCATCGCGCAAAGCGCCACCGATACCGTGCAGACTCAACTGGAAGCGCAGCAGGCAGCGGTGCGCGCCGACCAGGCGGCGCTCGAGGGGGCGCGCGTCAGTCTCGGTTTCAATACCTTGCGCGCACCGATTGCCGGCCGCGTCGGCGCCATCAGCGTCTATCCAGGCAGCCTGGTCCAGCCGACTTCCGCCCCGTTGGCCAGCGTCACCCAGCTTGATCCGATCAGCGTCGGCTTCACCATCCCCGAAGGCGAACTGAACGCCCTGCTGGCAACATCCAGAAGCGGGCCGGTCAAAGTCGTCGCCTACCTGCCCAACAGCAGCTGGAAGCGCGAAGGCCAACTCAGCTTCATTGACAACGCGGTCGATTCACAGAGCGGCACGATACGTGCCAAGGGCCTTTTTCCGAATGCCGACCAAGCGCTGTGGCCCGGCGCCTACGCGGGCATCCGCATCTCGGTGCGGGAACTGCAGGATGTGGTGGTCATTCCCTTGGCTGCGGTCGTCAATGCGGTTGACGGTACGCATATCTACACGGTTTCAGCGGATCAGACCGTGCTGCGTCACAAGATCGAGATTCTCCATGGATTCGGCACCCAGGCGGCGATCAAGGGGATAGAAGGCGGTGAGCGGGTGGTCGTGGATGGCACCCAGAACCTGCGTCCCACCATGCGGGTGCGCGAGGCGGGCAGCGGCAAGCCGGATACGCCCGCAGTCGCCGGTCCCGGCAAAGCCGGGAATGCCGCCAAGCCCGCGGAATCCAAGGCGCCATGACGCTGCCTGAACTCTGTATCCGGCGGCCGGTGATGACCGTACTGCTGAGCATTGCGGTCGTCATCGCCGGTCTGGTGGCCTACACCAAGATCCCGGTGGCGGCGCTGCCCAGCTACAACACCCCGATCATCAGTGTCTTTGCCACGCTGCCCGGCGCCAGCCCGGAAACCATGGCCGCTTCGGTGGCACTGCCTCTGGAAAAGCAGTTCTCCACCATCAGTGGTCTGAACGTCATCAGTTCCTCGAACACCACCGGCAGCACCTCGGTTACCTTGGAATTCGCCTCGGATCGCGACATCGATACCGCGGCGGTAGACGTCCAGGCCGCCTTGTTTCGCGCCCAACGCACCCTGCCAATCGAGATGACGATTCCGCCATCGTATCGCAAGGTCAACCCGGCCGATGACTCAGTATTGCTGCTCACGCTGACCTCACCTTCCATGAGTCTGGCCGAGCTCAACGACTATGCGGAAAACCTGATCTCGCCCACCCTGTCCACCCTCGATGGCGTCGCCCAGGTCCAGGTGTATGGCCAAAAGCGCTATGCCGTGAGAATCAAGGCCAACCCAGACCTGCTTACCGCTCGAAACATCTCGCTCGACGAGCTGATGAACGCCATCCGCTCCGCCAACGCCAACACCCCGGTCGGCGTGCTCGACGGTCCTAAGCAGATGCTGACCATCGAAGCCAACCGGCAACTGAAGAATGCCGCCGAGTTTGCTGACCTGATCATCGCCAGTCGCAACAATGTTCCGGTGCGCCTGCGCGATGTCGCGGCAGTCGAGGACAGCGTCGAGTCGGTGCGCAGCGCCAATCGCTACAACGATGAGCGGGCCATAGTCATCGCAGTCTTGCGTCAGCCCAATGCCAACACGGTCGCGGTGGTCGACGCGATTCGAACCAAATTGCCGGTCTTCCGCGCGCAGTTGCCTGGGTCGATCCGCGTAAACGTCATGAACGACCGTTCGGTGTCGATTCGCGACGCCTTGCACGACGTTAGCGTCACGCTGTCGATTACGGTGGTGTTGGTGGTGCTGGTGATCTTCCTGTTCCTGCGCCGGCTGGTCGCCACCCTGATCCCGACATTGTCCCTCCCTGTGTCGTTGATCGGCGCACTGTCGCTGCTCTTCGCCTTCGGCTACAGCCTCGACAACATTTCGCTGCTGGGCATCACGCTGGCCGTGGGGCTGGTGGTGGACGACGCGATCGTCATGCTGGAAAACATCGTCCGCCACATCGAGGAGGGCATGGCGCCACTTCAGGCGGCACTGACCGGCTCACGCGAGATGAGCTTTACCATCATGTCGATCTCGATCTCGTTGGTTGCGGTGTTCATTCCAGTCTTCTTCATGCCCGGGGTGATCGGCCTGTTGTTCCACGAATTCGCCGTGGTCGTCTCGCTTTCCGTGCTGGTTTCGGCCGCCGTTTCGCTGACTTTGGTGCCGATGCTGTGCAGCCGCTACCTGAGCAGCCATTCCACCGACTCGACCAATGTCCTCACCCGCGCCTTCGAGCGCGTCTTTGCGGGCATGCTGCGCCGGTACACCGGTACACTCGACTTGGCATTAAGGCACCGGCGCGGCGTGCTGGTTATCGCCCTGCTCACCTTCATCGCCACGGCCTGGCTGTTCGTGACCATTCCCAAGGGCTTCTTCCCCGAAGAGGACATCGGCCAGATCCGCGTCACCACCGAGGCGGTGGAGGACATATCCTTCTACGCGATGGCGGCCAAGCAAAATCAGGTAGCCGATCTGTTTCGCGCCGACCCCAATGTCGACAGCGTCGCCTCGGTGGTCGGCTTCGGCGGATCGACCCAGAATGCCGGGCGAATGTTCGTCAGCCTCAAGCCGCGCGGCGAACGCCAGAACATGAATGCAGTGCTGGAAGGATTGCGCAAGAAATTTCGTGCGGTCCCCGGCATCGCGGTATATATGCGTCCGGTGCAAAACCTGCAACTCGGCGGCAAGCTCACCAAGGCGCGCTACCAGTATGTGCTTCAGAGTGTCCGCGCGGAAGAGCTCAACGACTGGGCCATCCGGATGATGGAGCGCATGTCCGCCGACAAGGCCTTCCGCGACGTCAACAGCGATTCCCAGTTGAAGGGCTTGCAGGCGAGCATCACCATCGATCGCGACAAGGCCAACACCCTCGGCGTGCAGATCGACAGCCTGCGCAGCGCACTCTACGACGCCTTCGGCGAGCGCCAGGTATCGACGATCTACACCAGCAGCAACAGCTATCAGGTGATCCTGGAACTCGCCGAACCCTTCAAGCGCGACGAGGCCGCCCTCGACAAGATCACCGTGCGCAATCGCGCCGGCACCCTGGTGCCGCTCACCAGTTTCAGCACCGTAAAGCGTACCGTCGGGCCGACCTCGGTGAATCACCAGGGCCAGCTCCAGGCCATCACCATCTCCTTCAATCTGGCGCCGGATGTGCCGCTCGGCGAGGCCGCGGGGAAGATCGACCGCTTCAAGGAGGAAATCAAGATGCCGGTCAGCGTCATCGCCAGCTACGGCGGCGATGCGGCAGTATTCAAGGACTCGCAGGCCGGCCAGGCGATTCTGCTGGTGATCGCACTGCTGGTGATCTACGTGCTGCTGGGCGTGCTCTACGAGAGCTACATCCACCCGCTGACAATACTTGCCGGGCTGCCCTCGGCGGCGGTCGGGGCGCTGCTGACCTTGCGCCTGTTCAACATGGACCTGACGCTAATCGCCACCATAGGTATCCTGATGCTGATCGGCATCGTCAAGAAAAACGCCATCATGATGATTGACTTCGCGCTGCATGCCCAGCGAAAACAGGGCATGGCGCCGGCCGAGGCGATCCGCCAGGCCTGCATCCTGCGCTTCCGGCCGATCATGATGACCACCTTTGCCGCGCTGATGGGATCGCTGCCGATTTCCCTGGGTTTGGGCGCCGGCGCCGAACTGCGTCAGCCGCTGGGCCTGGTGGTCACCGGCGGCCTGCTGTTCTCCCAGGTGATCACGCTTTACATCACGCCGGTGATCTACCTCGCGCTCGACCGCTACAGCGGGTCCGGTCCGCTGCAAATTCAGGACAGCGGCGAATAGACGCTGGCAGGCGTCCGATCAGTACCCCAGAAGAAACTGCGGGCACCAGTACCCCAGACCCAAAGACGGGCACCAGTACCCCAGACCCAAAGACGGGCACTAGTACCCCAGACCCAAAGACGGGCATTAATGCTTGTGTTCCATCGCCGGTGGCGCGGTAAGTTCGCGTACCTCGGCTCTAACCTCTAGTGTGCTGAGTCTCTTGTCCTTGCCCTCGACTTTCAAGGTTAGCGGAACTGAGTCGCCCTTCTTCAGCGGCTGTTTGAGATCCATCAGCATGATATGGTAACTGCCGGGTTTGAGCGCCACCACCTTGCCAGCCGGCAGATCCAGCTTGGGCGTGGCGCGCATTTTCATCACGCCCTTGTCCATCGACATTTCGTGAACCTCAACGGTTCCGGCGATGGGGCTGGAGACGCCGAGCAGCGCCGCATTCTCGCTGGCCTTCAATTCCATGAAAGCGCCGGTGGCTGTCTGGCCGGCCACCGTGCCGCGCACCCAGGCATCGGAAATACTGACACTTTGCGCCCAGGCGGGAGCGACCAGAAAACAGGCCAGCAGCGCCCCAATGCCTGAACGAAGGTCCAAGACTATGTCAAATAACATGCCGCACTACCTCCTTTGGTTCTAAAAGGTCTGACTATAACCGACAACCGCGGCCCATCTACTGGTTAACTGGGTACCGTTCATCTGCTGATGGAGAGGAATCTGGACGAAACCATACATGGCTGCCTGCCTGTTGATCATGACGCTCAGGCCCGGACTGAGAAACAAGCTGCGACTGCCGCTGTGAGCAGGCTCCGCCTGCATGCCGCTATCGCGTCCGCGCAGCAAGGCATTCAATTGCAGCTGGGCGCTCATGGCATGCCAGAGCGATGCGCTGATGCCTGCATCGAGCGCAAGCTGGCCGCCTGGACGAAAGTCCTGGCTTGCCTGAAGGACGCGTTGCAAGTTGGCCGCTGCGAACCAAGCGCTGCTGCTTGACTCACCGCGTGCATAGGCTCCCAGGATAAGATCGGTGGAGCCACTGCCGAGTTGCAGCGTGCGCTCGGCACGCTCACCTTCGGCGTTGTTGCGACGGGTTGAGCCGGTTGGGAGCTTGATGCCAAACTTGATTCCCCTTACCACTTCGGATACCCCGGCCGCAGGCTGGAAACGTACCGTCACCCTGGTGTCGCCCAAGCCCGTCATGTGCCAACTCTCCGGCACCGCCCCATCGACCGGATCGTTGAACAGGTGGTCGTGGTGGCGGCCAAGATACGGCAATTGAATGGCGACCCCCCAATGCTCGTCGAGGCTGTGGTCGAGCGTCAGCACCAGATTGCGGTTCAGGGTGGCGACTTCGTCATGCGTGTCAGCCGCGCCTGAGGCCCCGACTTTCGAACTGCCGCTGCGCAACTGGTCAAGACGGATGAACTCAAAACGGACATCGACTCGCGTCCCAGCTTGTGCCCATTCGCCGTGTGCCTCTGCGCCGGTGTTGATGGCACAAAAGGCGGCACCGCACGAAGCGGCGACGGCGTTGCTGAACACGGCCAAGACGACGGCGCAGAGTGCGGTTCGATGCATGGGCAGAAGGCGCGATTAGAGGGACGGATCATATTGAATAAGCCTCTTGCATACCATGTGGCATATTGTCGCAGCCCTCGCATGGTCGGCTCGGCTAGAATCGGATCTCCATCGCAGGGTGGCCCCTGATGACATTCACGCAAGCGTTTCCGCAACCCGCATCGACTCACGGCAACTACAATCTTCGGCTCCTGTTGTGGTTGCGGGGCCTGGCCATTATCGGCTTGTCGCTGATGGTCGCGCTGGCTCAAAGCCTGTTCCACGTCCTGGTGCCTCTGGTCCCGATCCTGTCACTGGTCATCTTTTGGGCCGCGCTCAACCTCCTTACATGGTTGCGTCTGAAGCGTCAGACCCAGGCCGGTGATACTGAATTCCTGGCTCAGCTCATTATCGACCTGATCATGTTGACCGCTCTGCTGGCATTCAGCGGTGGGCCTGCCAACCCGCTTACCTCGCTCTACCTGCCACCGGTCGCTGTCGCCGCGGCCGTGCTGCCCATGCGCCATGCCTGGCTGATGGCGGCCTTGAGCGTGGCAGCCTATTCCCTGCTCTGGAAGATCAGCGTGCCGTTGACCGTGGAAGATGTCGACAGCGCCATGCAAATGCACCTGACCGGGATGTGGCTGACCTTTGCCGCTTCCGCCTTGCTCATCGCCGGCTTTGTAACGCGCATGACCGTCGCGCTGCGCGAAAGAGACCGGCAGTTGGCAGCCGTCCGTGAGCAGGCACTGCGCGATGAACGGATCGTCGCTCTGGGCAATCTCGCCGCCGGCGCAGCGCACGAATTGGGCACGCCGCTGGCAACCATGGCGGTCATCGCCGGCGAACTGGCGGATGATCCGGCCACACCAAGCGCATTGCGCGGCGATCTCGCCCTATTGCGCGAACAGGTCGCCGCTTGCAAAGGCATCATCACCGGTCTGGCCGATCGCGCCGGCTCCGGCCGTGCCGAGGGTGGTAGTGAGATCGGCGTCGACCGCTGGATCGAAAGGGTGGTCGCCCGCTGGTGTTCGCTGCGCCCACAGGTGGCACCCTGCCTGACACTGGAGGGCGTCCCGCCGGCACCGAACATCGCCGGCGAGGCGACCCTGGAGCAGGCGCTGTTGGTCCTGTTCAACAACGCCGCCGACGCCAGTCCGACCGACGTGAAAATCCATGCACAATGGAGCCATGATCGCCTGCAACTGGATATTCTCGATCGCGGACCCGGCGTGCCGGCGGACGTGCTGCTGCGTGCCGGGCGCGAATTCATGGACAAGCGCCCCGAGGGCGCCGGCATCGGCCTGTTTCTCGCACATTCCACGTTGAACCGATACGGCGGGGAGATCGTCTTCGAGCCGCGTCCGGGAGGCGGTACGCTGACCCGCATCAACCTGCCCCTGAAGACATTGCTGACCGCAGGCGCGTGAACACTGAAGCCACCCCGCAGCGCCGGTTCCTGGTGATTGACGACGACCCGGTCTTCAACAGCGTCCTGTGTCGCGCCTTGACGCGCCGCGGCTATATAGTCAACGCTGCCCATGACGCGGACACTGCATTGGCCGCGGCGGAAGCCTGGCAACCCGGAGGAATCGTGCTCGACCTGAACCTCTCCGGTGCCGGCGGTACCTTGACCGGCCTGGCCTTGGTGGCGCCTCTCAAGCGCGCGTGTCCGGACAGCCGGATCGTGGTGCTGACCGGTTATGCGAGTATCGCCACCGCAGTCGAGGCGATCAAGCTGGGCGCAACCCAGTATCTGTCCAAACCGGTGGAAGTCGATGTCCTGCTGGCGGCTTTCGAAGCGGACATGCAGCCGCCGGATTCCGCCCCGGTTACCATGAAACCGGCGGCCCCTCTGTCAGTGGAGCGCATGGAATGGGAACACATCCAGCGCGTCCTGCTGGAACATCAAGGAAACGTGTCGGCGACGGCGCGGGCGCTGCAAATGCACCGGCGCACGCTGCAGCGCAAGCTGGCCAAGCGGCCCGTCAAGACCTGACTACAACACGAAGCGCGCCAGATCCTCGCTCTGCGCCAGTTCCTTGAGCCGGCTGTCAACATAAGCGGCATCGATCACCACCCGCTCGGCGCCATGCTTGCCGGTGTCGAAGGACACGTCTTCGAGGAGCTTCTCCATCACCGTGTACAGGCGACGGGCGCCGATGTTCTCGGTCGTCTCGTTGACCGCGAAAGCAATCTCCGCGAGGCGGCGGATACCCTCCACGGTAAAGTCGAGCGCCACCTCCTCGGTGCCGAGCAGGGCCTGGTACTGTCGCGTCAGGCAGGCATCGGTACCGGTGAGAATGAGAGCGAAGTCGTCGACCGAGAGTGAATCCAGTTCCACGCGAATCGGAAAGCGTCCCTGCATCTCGGGGATCAGGTCGGACGGCTTGGCCAGGTGGAAAGCCCCGCTGGCGATGAACAGGATGTGATCGGTCTTGATCATGCCGTATTTGGTCGACACCGTGGTCCCCTCGACCAGCGGCAGCAGGTCGCGCTGCACGCCCTGGCGGGAGACATCGGCGCCATGCATTTCCGACCGCGAAGCGATCTTGTCGATCTCATCGAGGAAGACGATGCCGTTCTGCTCGACGTTATTCAGCGCCTGGATCTTGATCTCGTCGTCGTTGATCAGGCGCGCAGCCTCTTCGTCGGCGATGGCCTTCAGCGCCTCCTTGATCTTTAGCTTGCGGGTCTTGCGCTTGCCACCGCCCAGGTTCTGGAACAGGCCCTGGATCTGCTGGGTCAGGTCCTCCATGCCGGGCGGCGCGAAGATTTCCATCTGCGCCGAAACCGCCGCCACTTCGATCTCGATTTCCTTGTCGTCGAGTTCGCCCTGGCGCAGCTTCTTGCGGAATTTCTGGCGCGTTGCGGAGTCTTCTACCGCCGGCGCCTCGTCGTGAAAACCCAGTGTCGCACCCGCGGTGCGCGCCGGCGGCAGCAACACGTCGAGCACCCGGTCCTCGGCGGCATCCTGGGCACGGTGGCGAACCGCGCGCATGGCCGCTTCACGACCGTCCTTGATGGCCGTCTCGACCAAGTCGCGGATGATGGTGTCGACATCCCGGCCGACGTAGCCGACTTCGGTGAATTTGGTGGCTTCCACCTTGATGAAAGGCGCGTTGGCGAGCCGTGCCAGTCGCCGCGCGATCTCGGTCTTGCCGACCCCGGTGGGGCCGATCATGAGGATGTTCTTCGGAGTGATTTCGGTGCGCAACGGCTCATCGACCTGGGCCCGCCGCCAGCGGTTGCGCAGCGCGATGGCGACGGCCCGCTTGGCGCGCGACTGGCCGACGATGTGTTTGTCGAGTTCGGAGACGATCTCGGCCGGCGTCATTTGACTCATGACCATTCCAAGGTTTCGATGAGGTGGTTTTGGTTGGTGTAAATGCACAAGTCGCCGGCGATGGTCAGCGACTTCTTGACGATCTCGGCGGGAGTCAGCTTGGTGTTCTCCAGCAAGCCGCGCGCGGCGGCCTGGGCGTATGGTCCGCCGCTGCCGATGGCGACGATGCCCAGCTCTGGTTCGAGCACGTCGCCGTTACCGGTGATGATCAGCGAATTCTCGCGGTCGGCCACCGCCAGCATGGCTTCGAGCCGGCGCAGCATGCGATCGGTGCGCCAGTCCTTGGCGAGTTCCACCGCCGAACGCAGCAGATTGCCCTGGTGCTTCTCCAGTTTGGCCTCGAAGCGCTCGAATAGCGTGAAGGCATCCGCGGTGCCGCCGGCAAATCCCGCCAGGATGTGATCGTTGTACAAGCGGCGGATCTTGCGGGCACTGGCCTTGACGACAATATTGCCCAGCGTGACCTGGCCGTCGCCGCCCAGGGCGACCTGCTTGCCTTTGCGCACCGAGAGGATGGTGGTGCCGTGGTACTGTTCCATGATCAGACTTTCAAAGAGAACCTCGTTGCACATGGCGGCACGACACCGCGATTTCAAGGGCCGTGTGACTATTCTTGCAGACTATTCGCTTATTCGGGTTTCGTCGCCGCAATCTTCAAGTTGCCCCGGCTGCCCAGCAGGATTGCCGCCAATGCCAAGGCGCACATGGCGCAGACGATCGCCGCGCCGGAAGGCAAATCGAAGAGTGCCGAAAGTATCAAGCCGATCGCATAACCGGCGGCCCCGACCGCATAGCCACCAACCAGGCGGCGCCACGGGGCAGCGCCGGATTCCGCGCCGCGAGTCGCCACTGCCGGGGCAATCAAGCTGGCGAACACCAGATACACTCCCACCAATTGCACCGAAATCGTCACCGTAATCGAGAACAGCAAGTAGAAGCCGCCTCGCCCCAATCTCGCCCCGCGACCGAACCAAAGAATCAGCACCACGGCTGCCACGACTGCCGCGACGATGAGCTGGCGCGGACTGACCCAGAGGATCTGGCCCGCCAGCAAGTCCTTCAGATGCTCGCCCCCATGGGGGTTACCGGCCAGCAGCAGGATGCCAAGGCTGGCCGCCAGCACGAAGGACAGGCCGATCAGCGCTTCCAGCATCTCCGGCCAGAGCCGCTCCGCCAGCGTCAGCACCAGCGCACCGGCAAGGGCCGCCAGCGCCGCGCAGACCTGGACCGCCAAGCTGTCGCCTTCCCAGCCCAGCAGATTGGCCGAGATCACGCCCAGCGCCGCGATCTGGGCGATGGCCAGATCGATGAAGATGATGCCCCGCCTGAGCACCTCGATCCCCAGCGGCACGTGGGTGGCCAGCACCAGCAGGCCGGCGGCAAAGGCCGGCCCCAGCACGCTCCAGTCTATGGCCGTCAAGTCGGGGCTCATTTCAGCTCCTTCAGAAGACGCTCGATGCTGTCGTCGAAGAGCCCGAACAGGTCCTTCGCCCGCTCGCTCCCGCCGACTGTGAAAGGCAGGACCACCACCGGCACGCCGCTCTTCTCGGAAATCCAGTCGGCGGCGCGCGGCGAATTGTAGACCGAGCGCAACACCATCCTCGGCGCGTTGTCGCCCTTTGCCGCAAACTGGGCGACCAGTTTGGACAGGTACGCGGCGGACGGATCGACGCCCGGCTTGGGCTCCAGGGTGGCGATTTCCTTCAGGCCGAGCCAGTCGCTGAGGTAGACGAAGGCTTTGTGCTGCACCGCCACCGGCATGCCGCGCAAGGGTGCCGCCTGTTTCTCCCAGCGCATCAACGCCGCCTGCCATTTGTCGGCAAACGCCTTGTAGCCCGCCTGATAGGCCGCGGCGTTGGCCGGATCGAGTTCGCCGAATCGTTGCGCCAGGGCGCTGCCGACCGGCAGGAAATTGCGCGCACCGGTCTGGATGTGCGGATTGCCACCGGCATGCACATCACCATCGGCGCGATCCAGGCGCTGCGGAACTTCCAGCATGCGCACCTGCTGCGCGGCCTCGAAGTATCCGGGCTGTCCGGGCATGACTTTGGCATTTCCGGACTCGCGCAGCACCAGCGGCAACCAGCCGATCTCCAGTTCGGCGCCGGTGGCGATCACCAGGTCGGCGTTGCGGGCGCGGGTGATCAACGAGGGCTTGGCCTCGACGCGATGCGGGTCCTGCAGGGCGTTGGTGGCGACAAACACCTTGAGTTTGTCGCCACCGATTTCCTGCGCCAGCGCCGCCCATTCGGGAACGGTGGCGAACACGTTGAGTCCGGCATGGACCGGCAGGCCGGCACACAGCGAGGCCGCGAACAATGCAGCTGATATGAATCGTTTCATCTGTTGCTCCTAGAATTTGTGGGCGCCGTGGGCGCCGAGGCTGACCACGTATTGCAGCCAGAATTGGTTGTCGCCATTGCCGGCGCGGGACTGGTCGCGTGCCAGTTGCATGCGCAGCAGTGAAAATTCCGACGCCGCGTAGTCAAGCATCAGCGCGTCGCGACGCGGCCGCGCCGGCGCCAGCAGCGGAAAATCTGCGCGGTTCAGCCCGGCATTCAGGCCCAGATACGGCGTACCCGAATCGAGGTGATCGTAGCGATAACCGGCACGCCAATGCGGCATAAACTTGTACACACCCTGGGCGTAAAAGCCTGATTGTGTCGATTCGTAGGGAAGGACCGCCAACCCCGAGTTGAATGCCAGCGAACCGGACTCACGCCGGCGCAGATACTCGCTCTGGAAGGAAAAGCTCTTCTCCGCCGCATTGCCGTTAGGCGCCCACTTCCAGATGAAATCGGCGAGCCAGGTCCGACTGGTGCCGGAAAAGCCGTTGCTCACCGCAGCGCCACGACTGTCCGCATCCGCGTACAGCCGATCGCGCGGCGAGGTCCCGAGGAACGACAGGCCGCCGCGCCAGCTATGGCTGTCGCCGATATCGTCGCCGAGATGAGCGAATACCGTAGCAACCGATACCCCGTTGCGGTTGCTGTCGGAAGATGGAAATGCGCCACCGCCTGCCGCCTCGGCACCGAGTTCGAAATAGATGTCCGTTGGCGCCAGCCATTTCAATTGCACGCCATCATTCTTCAGTTGATTGCCGAGGAAGGCCTTGTAGGCCAGCGGCGCATCGCTGAAGTTCCAGGCGTGCGCATGCTGCTCATTCAGATACCCGATGCCGGAGAGAAAACGACCGGCTTTGAGCCTCAGGCCATTGCCGAGCCCCAGCGTCTGAATGTGCGCCTCCTCCACCTCGATCGCTCCGCCTTGCGGGGCGACCGCTGCGGTGAAGGTCCCGCGCCAGGTGGGGTCGATGTTGGCAGAGACCGACAACTCCGATTCGCCCAGCGCGAAGCTGCGGCGTGGCGGTCCAACCTCGCCACCGCTCGGGACGAAACCCTGGATATGGTAGCGGTTCGGGTCCTGCGACAGGCGCGTGTAGGTCCCACCGAGCGTCAGCGAAATCGCCGGGTTGAAGGCACTCTCGCTGCTGGTTCCCGCCCCGGCAGGACTCCTGCTGGTTGCGGGGGCGATGCTGCTGGCGCTCTCCGCCTGGGCCAGACGACGTTCCAGGGCGCCGATGCGTTGCTCGTAGCTTTCCTTGATGCGTTGCAGTTCCTCGCGCAGCGCCTGCAATTCGGCATCGCCGGCGGCCAATGCCGAAGGCGCCAACGCCATTGCCATCAGTGCCGCGAGTAAGCGGATGGAACAAATCTTCATGGTGCTCTCCAAAGCGAATGGAAAATTCACGCGACGATGCCGCGCGAAATGGTTCAGGCAGGCTTCAGAGAGAGTAAGGCGGGGCGCGCGCGGCGTAAGGCGGCGCAGTCGAGACGGGGAGACCAAGAAGTTCAAGGCCGTCGGGCAAGCCACCGATTGCCGCGACGACCGCCGGCAATGACACAGGCAGTGGCGCTCCGGCCGCCAGTGCGCTGATCGCGAGGCAACTGGTGCACAAGTGCGAGAGGCTTAGAGCGACCGCGTCGCCGGCCGCATCCGCCGGCTGCGCCACCGCTGGCCCGACAGGGCCGAGGTGGCCGATCAGATGGACATAAGCGGCCTGCTGTGCGCCGAGCAACAACAAGGCACAGAGAGTCAGGATGATTTGGCGGGGCAGGCGACGCATGGTGGTGGCGTTTCTATTCGACGCTGACGCTGACGTGGCGACCCAGTACCCTGGCTGCCAACTCGAGTTGATCCAGCCTGGACGCGTGCTTCAAATCAAACAGCCGGTCGACCTGTGGCATATGCCAGCCAAGCCGCCGGGCTAGCTCAGCTTTCTTGATGCCTTGGTCGGTCATGGCCTGATAAACACCCAGTTTCGCGCATTCCAGCGCAGACGGGCGCACCGTGAGCTGGCCTCGCTTGGCCTTTGATGGCAGCGGAAGCGGCTGGCGAGCATCGACGTAGAACGACAGGGCGGATTCCAGCGCTTCAACGGCGTACAGCAAAGCCTCGTCTTCGTCCTGGCCGAAAGTAGTTGCCTCCGGCACGTCCGGGAAGGTGACGAGGACGGTATCGTTGTCGTCAGGGGTGAGGACGACAGGGTAATCAAGCATGGTCTATTTCCCTTTCAGGCCGAGTTGCTACTTGATGGAGTGCACCAGGTGCGTCCCCGTTCATGCGATCGGTACATTGGAAGTGTTGAGCGCTTTCCGTTCAGCTCCACACGCAAGTGACCACCCTTGCCGGGCGTGAATGTCGCACCTTGTTGCTCCAGCCAGCGCTTGAACTGGTTCGAGTTCATGCGATGAAGTATAACACATCTGTTGTGTTGATCAAGAGAACGTCACACTCCGCAACTCCGCAGCACTCTGGGGTGCTCCACCTCCGGCATGCATGTTGGATTTGCGGCCTGTGCGACAGATCGCACTCTCAACGTCGGTAGCTACCAATAACAGGAGGAATCAGAAGTCTGCTCGCAACGAAAGACGCAGGGATCTCGGCTCGGATGGATGAGTATGTATGTCATCAACCGGGGCAGATTCGGAACGCAGCTGCGACGGGTAATAGTAGTCGATATCGCTGACCCGGCTGTTGAACAGATTGAGGACGTCCATGGACAGCCTGAGCTTGCCGTCGAACCTATAGCTGACACGCAGATTGACCAAGGTCGATGCCGGCGAGCGTACCGAGTTGTCCTCCAGTAACGGACGCGCTCCGAAATAACGCAAGCGCACGCCGCCAGACCACTTTGCCTCGTCGTCGTAGGATATCCCCAAGGATGAGGTCTTCTCGATGGCACCCGGAACGTAGTATCCGGGGACTTGCGTCGAATCGATCTCGCTATAGCGGGCGCGCGACCAGGCAAGATCGGCATCCACGGTCAGCGTGGAAGCGGGCGTCCAGTAGTTGGCCCACTCGATGCCGGTGCGGCGGCTGGGAAAACTCGCCGAGGTGGTACCCGCATCGCCGGCGAAAACGAGTTCCGATGCCAAATCCAAACGCCACAGCGCCAGCGAGGTCTGTAGGCGCGGCAGGATGGCGCTGCGCATACCCAACTCATAGCCCTTGGCCCGCACCAACGGAGCCGATGCCTCTACCCGTGTACCGAAACCAGGGTCACGAAAGTCCGGGTTGACCTTGACGGTGACGCCGCGCGCATCGTTGCTGTGAAAACCATAGCCCAGATTGGCGTAATACTCGGTCTTGTCCCAGGGCCCGAAGATCAGAGTGAGCTTGGGGCTGGTGATGTGCGCCGCGACCTTGCCGGAGTTCCGCGGCGTATCGCTGGTCACATCGAAGCTATGGAAATCTTCGCGAAGTCCGAGGATGGCGCGGAATTTCGCCAGCCACTGGATCTGGCTTTCGCCGTACAGGCTCAAGCTGCCCTCTCCAACCTTGTCCTGGCGGACCGTGTTCCAGCGTTGCCGGGCGGTGGTGGTGTATAAGCCGACATTCCCGATATAGTCGTAGCGCGACTGAATTCCGAGGGTGAAGTCGGCGGACTTGCCGGACCAATCGCCATACCAGGTGCGGGCGGCGTTTATGCCGTAGACCTTGCGTTGGTCGACCTGTTCGAACTGGTCGCCGGGTCCCGGGTTGCAACCCAAGGTGCAGAAAGTGAAGTTCGACCAGAGGTTGAGACTGTAGTCCATCATATAGGCATTCGCACGCGTCCACCGGTCGTCGGCCTTTTCCGACCATTCACCGGAAAGGCTGTAACGGTGCGTTTTGCCGCCGTCGGTGGGATCGAGATTGCCGTAGCGCGGGATGAGCCCTTGATCCAGGGCCCGTTGAGGGACCTGGTCGGTCGACGACCACTTTGCCGTGTAGCCCATTGCCGCCAGCGACCAGCCGTTGTCTTTGGTGCCTTGGCTATAACGCAGCAAGCCGTTCAACTTGCGGATATCCTCCGGCAACACCCACGGACCGTTGTTTTCGGTCCATTCGAACGCGTAGAGCAAATTGCCGCTCCGCCTTTGCGATGAACCGGCCGCCAGGCCACGACGATAGCCGTTGCTGCCGGCGCTCAGGTCCGCGAAAGAGCTGTCGAGGCTGCGGAAATAGTCAACCGAGACCGATCCGGTACTAGCGAAGTTGCCAACGCTGGCTGCATAGGGGCCTTTGCGGTACTGCATGCGATCGACGATTTCAGGGATCAGAAACTGTAGATCCGAATAGCCCTGACCGTGGCCGTGCGTCGGCATGTTGGCCGGCATACCCATTACGGTGGTGGCGAAATCCGTGCCATGATCGAGGTTGAAGCCGCGCAGGTAGTACTGGTTGGCCTTGCCATCGCCGCTGTGCTGGGAAACGATGAGGCCGGGCACCGCTTCCAGGACCTCGGCGGGCCGCAGCAAAGGACGGGTTTCCAGTTGCTTGGCCGTGACCGTACCTTCGCTGGCAGTGCCGGCTTCGCCTATCAAGCCATCGGGGTGAGCAGTGACGACGATGACATCGAGCGTGGGCACGCCACTCGCCTGTGCCACACCAGCAACGGCAAGCGCTGACAGCGTTAAGAACCGCACCATTGCGCGCTTCCGCACGAGTGAAAGATGCGCTGCGACGCCTCGTAACATTATGGCGCTCGAAAGATCTCAGCGGCTGGCAGGAGCCATGAATCCTCGAACGCGCGAAAACCCGATCACCAGGAGGAAACTTCCGGCAATCAATGCCACAACCGCACTGCCAACGTAAAGTTCCTTGCCCTCACTCCACAATCCCACAACCGGCAGCGACATCTTCATGGCAGCGAAGGCCCCGACCATCAGGCTGATGCCGGCGACCACCAGACTCATGAGGCGCGACGCTATTGCAGCGACCTGGTCGGCGCGCGTAATCAGTCGTGAGATCCAAAAACCGTTGATGCCGTCGGTGAGGAGCATGCCGAACATGAATAGCAGACCCAGCATCAGGGCGTCTTGCCAGCCACCGAACTGCGTTGCGGTTAGCGCAAACAATGCCGCCTGGCTTACCGTGTCGAAGGAAAGTGCGAACAGTGCGCCGACCAGCGCCACCCAGCCGGGGCTGGCCGCCTGTGTCAAGGGGCCGAGCAAGCGGCCTTTGACGCCGACGGGTCGTACCACCTCGCCCGGTGTCGCAGCCAGAACCGCCTGAACGTTGAGCAGGCCGAGGGCAACCAGGAAGCTGATCGACACCCAGGCGCCGAAGGATTCCAGCCACTCCGGCGCCTGCCACTGCTTTGCAGCCAGGCTCACCGCCAAGGCGATGGCGATGACTACTGCGCCGTGTCCAAGCGAGAACAGTGCGCCGCAGAAACGCGCTAGCCGAGGCTGACTGCGGGAGTTGAAACGGGTCAGGCCGTCGATAGTCGCCAGGTGGTCGGGATCGAAGCCATGCTTTAACCCCAATACGAATACGAGCAGGGTCAGTGCGTAAATGTCTTGCGGCAGGGCATCCATGGATATGCAACGTACCCGATTGGTCAGAAGATCGTATGAGGAACTCAATAATATTCTTACACATACGAACGTACTTTGCGATAAGACATACCTGCGCATGTCGATAAGCGCCGCCGGGAACCGTGTCCGCACCGCCGCGAATCAACGATTCGATTGAAACGCCCTCATCTGAATTGTCAGCCCATTGCGCAGACCAGCCCTTTCAGGTATTCCCCTTCGGGAAAATCCAGCAGTACCGGATGATCGGCGGAGGCTCCCAGCCGTCGCAGCATGCGCGCGTCGACGCCGGCATCCAGCGCGGCACCGGCAACGATCTTCTGGAACAGCTCGATGCCGATGCCGCCGGAACAGGAATAGGTCATCAGCATTCCGCCCGGCGTAAGCAATTTGAACGCATTCAGATTGATGTCCTTATAGGCGCGCGCGGCCTTCTCCGCGTGGGCGGGGGAGGGCGCGAACTTGGGCGGGTCGAGCACGATCAGGTCGAACTGCTCTCCGCCGGCGCGTAGCGCGCGTAGTTCGTCGAACACATCCGCCTCGCGCCATTCCGCGAGTCCGGCAGGCAGGTGCGGGTTCAAGGCGAGGTTGCGGCGCGCGGCTGCCAGCGCCGGCCCGGAACTGTCCAGCGAGACCACCCGCGTGGCGCCGCCGGCCAGCGCCTGCAAGGAAAACCCGCCGCTATAGCAAAAACAGTTGAGCACCCGCCGGCCGGCGGCCAAGCCGCGTGCCAGCAGGCGGTTGTCGCGCTGGTCGAGGTAGTAGCCGGTCTTGTGGCCGGCCACCACATCCACTTCCATGGTGATCCCGTTCTCGGCTATGGTCAGTGCTTCATCGCGGGCGGTTCCCTGCAACCAGCCGCAACGCGGCGCCAGCCCTTCCAGGATGCGCAGGTCCGCGTCGGACCGCTCGTAGATGCGGGTGCAGCCGGTGGCCTTGTGCAGCGCGGCGGTGATGGCGCCGCGCCACTTCTCGGCACCGCTGCTGGTGTAAGCCAGCACCAGGGTGTCGCGGTAGCGGTCGCAGATCACGCCCGGCAGACCGTCGGATTCGGCGTGGACCAGCCGCAGGCCCTGCTGCCCGGCCAGTTCCGGCAAGGCCGCGCGACGCGCCAGCGCCGCCGCCACGCGCCGCTTGAAGAAGGCGTCGTCGATGCTCTCGGACGGATTGAAGCTCCACATGCGCGCGCGAATGCGCGAATCCGGGCTCCAGGCGGCCTTCCCCAGCGCAGCGCCGTCGGCCCCTATGACTTCGACCGTATCGCCGCTGCGGGCGCGGCCCTCCAGGCGTTCCACGGCGCCTTCGAATAGCCAGGGATGACGGCGCAGCACCGAGCGTTCCCGGCCGGGCTTGAGGATCAACCGGGACATGTCGTACCCAAACCCGGGGAGTCAGCTCGGACCGGGTGAGCCAGGATGATGGCGCGGATGCTCCGTCACATGGTGGGTCACGGCGGGCGCATGGTGGTGCATGAAGGCGTGCTCAGGCTCGTGGGGCAGCGGACCGCGCACCAGTTGTGGCAGCAACGAACCGGCGACCATTCCGCATCCACTGGCAATCAGGCCGGCGAACTGGGCCGGAACGAACGGATCCTCGCCCCCGAGCATGAGCAACACCAGCCACACCGCCAGCCCGCAGAAGATCGCCGCCAGTGCCCCCTGATTGGTCGCGCGTTTCCAGAACAGGCCGCACACCAGCGGCGCGAACGCCGCCACCAGGGTCACCTGGTAGGCGTTTTCGACCATCTTGAAGATGCTCGCCTTGGAATTGATCGCATAAATCGTCACCAGCAGGGTGAATACCAGGGTCACCATGCGCATAGCCAAGAGCAGCTTGCGGTCCGTCATCTTGCCGAGCATCGGCTTGAGGATGTTTTCGGTGAATGTTACCGAGGGCGCCAGCAAGGTCGCCGAGGCGCAGCTCTTGATGGCGGAGAGCAGCGCGCCGAAGAACATCACCTGGGCAAACAGCGGCGCATGCTCCAGCACCAGGCGCGGCAGGATCAACTGCGGATCGGTGTCGATCATCTCGGCGACCATCTTCGGATCGATCAAGGTCGCCGAATAGACCAGGAACATCGGCACGAAGGCGAAGAAGAAATACAGCACGCCGCCGAGCACCGAAGCCCAGACGGCGATCTTCTCGGTCTTCGCCGATTGAACCCGCTGGAATACATCCTGCTGCGGAATCGAGCCGAACATCATGGTGACCCAGGCGGCCGTGAAGGCCAGCAGTGATTTCAAATCCAGCGCCGGCCAGAACTCGAACTTGCCGGCCTGCCGGGCATGATCGACGACCACCCCGACGCCGCCCACCATCCCGCTGATCGAGCCGCCGATATAGAGCATGCCGATGACGATGATGACCATCTGGATCAGGTCGGTCACGGCAACCGCCCACATCCCGCCGAAGAAAGTGTAGATGAGGATGGTGATCGAGCCGATCCACATGCCCGTCTCCTTCTCGATGTCGCCGCCGGAAACCACGTTGAACACCAGCCCCAGCGCGGTGATCTGCGCACCCACCCAACCGAGGTAGGAGAGCACGATGGCGATGGTGGTGAGTACTTCGACGGCACGACCGAAGCGCTTCTTGTAGAAATCGCCGATGGTCAGGAGATTCATGCGGTAGAGCGGCGCGGCAAAGAACAGTCCCACCAGGATCAGGCACATCGACGAGCCGAAGGGGTCGGCGACCACGCCTTTCAGGCCGTCCTTGAGGAAGGTGGCAGGAATGCCGAGGACCGTCTCGGAACCGAACCAGGTGGCGAATACTGTCGCCGTCACCATGTAAAAGGGCAGATGGCGGCCGGCGATGGCGAAGTCCTTGGTGTTATGCACCCGCGTCGCGGCATAGAGCCCGATGGCGACCGAGATAATCCAGTAGATGATAACGAACCAGAGCAGCATGACAGTCCCCCGGCGTGGTGTTAAGACACAGAGCTGTTGCGGTGATTATAGCCAGGCCCGGAATAGCCGGCGGCGCTCAGAGCAGCAAGACTCCGGCGACCAGCAGCAGCGCCAGCGCGATCACGCCCAGCAGACGGCTCTGGCGTGTCTGTTCTGCTTGCATCACGGCCAACTGGGCGCGCAGCGCGGCGCCGTCGTCGCGCGCCAGCGCCTGATGCACCAGGCGCGGCAGCGCCGGCAACATGGTTGCCCATTGCGGCGCTTCGCGCTTGAGGTTGGCTATCATGCCGCGCCAACCCAGCTGTTCGCTCATCCAGCGCTCCAGGAAAGGCTTGGCGGTCTTCCACAGATCGAGATCGGGATCGAGCTGACGCCCCAGTCCCTCGATGTTGAGCAGGGTTTTCTGCAGCAACACCAGTTGCGGCTGCACTTCGACATTGAAGCGGCGCGAGGTCTGGAACAGGCGCAGCAACACCCGCCCGAAGGAGATCTCCTTCAATGGCCGGTCGAAGAAGGGTTCGCATACCGCGCGTATCGATGCCTCGAATTCGTCGATGCGGGTGTCCGCCGGCGCCCAGCCGGACTCGACATGGGTCTCGGCGACGCGCTTGTAGTCGCGGTTGAAGAAGGCCAGGAAGTTATGCGCCAGGTAGTTCTTGTCGATGTCGGTGAGCGTGCCGACGATGCCGAAATCCAGCGCCACATACTGCCCGGCCGGAGTCACGAAGATGTTGCCGGGATGCATGTCGGCGTGGAAAAAGCCGTCACGGAAAACCTGAGTGAAGAAGATCTCGACGCCATTGCGCGACAAAGCCTTGAGGTCGACGCCCTGTTCGCGCAGGGCCTCGATCTGGCCGATCGGCGTGCCGTGCATGCGCTCCATCACCATCACCGAATGGTCGCACCAGTCCCAATACACCTCTGGCACTTGCAATAACGGAGAATCCTTGAAGTTGCGCCGCAGCAGCGAGCAATTGGCGGCTTCGCGCATCAGGTCGAGCTCGTCGTGCAGGTATTTCTCGAACTCGGCCACCACTTCGCGCGGCTTGAGGCGCTTGCCGTCCGGCCAGATTATTTCCAGCAGCGCTGCGGCCACCCGCAGCAAGCCGATGTCATGGTTGATGATCGGAACGATGCCGGGGCGCAGAATCTTCACCGCCACTTCATGCCCGCCGTCTTCGTCGCGCAAGGTGGCAAAATGCACCTGGGCCACCGACGCGGATGCCACCGGCTCGGTGGAGAACGAGGCGAACACCTGGTCGACCGGCTTGCCGTAGACTCTTTCCAGTTCGGCGATGGCCAGTTCGGAGGGAAAGGGCGGCACCTGATCCTGGAGTTTGGCCAACTCGTCGGCGACATCCTGCGGCAGCAGGTCGCGCCGCGTCGACAGCACCTGCCCGAACTTGACGAAGATCGGCCCCAGCGCCTCCAGTGCCAAGCGCAACCTGACTGCCCGCGGTTCCCGCAACTGGCCGCCGAAAATGCGCCAGAATTGAAGCACGCCGGCAATACGCATCAGCCTGCCTGAGGGCTCATGCTCCAGAATCATCTGGTCGAGTCCGTAGCGGCTGGCAACTCGGGCGATTTTCAGAAAACGCAGGAAGTTCATCAACTAGGCAAAGCGGCAAGGCTGCATAGGTGCGGCGCTTGCGGGCGGGATCAAGGTACAAGAAGTGTAGCGTAAAAGCTGATCCGGGATTGACGGACAGCTGCAGGGTCGGCACGTGACGCGCGCCGGCATGATCCTGCCGGCGGTCAATCCGTGGCCGGCCCGTCGGTTTTGCCGGCCAGCTCCGGATACTCCTGTCGAATTGCCTCGCCATCTTCTCGCCAGGCATGACACTGGCCGACGAACTGTAGCGCCCGCAAATCCGGCCAACGCCGGGGATCGGCATCGAGTGTCCACAGGCGTTTCATCCGGTCGGGCCAGGAGGCCTGCATGTAGGTATTGGCGAGCTGACCGAGCAGGTCGGTGAGGTGGGTGCAGCCATGCGAGCCGCCGAGAAGCTCGCGCACCTGTTGCGAAAAGCCTGGGCCGATGCGCAGGCCGATCAGCTGGCGATAGGCGTTGTCGGTTTCGCCGCAGGCGGGCCAGGGCGCTGTCGTGGTGATGGCCTGCGCGGCATGGATGGCGTAGTCATTGTCGATGACCAGCTTCAGCGACAGCTGGTGCATGGTGCCGCCGGCCTGCAGTGCCGGCCGCGAGCGGAAGGCGACCTCCTCGGCCTTCTGGTCATTGACGCTGCCTTCGATTTCCCACCATCCGTCCCGCCGCCGAAAAGCCTTGCAGGTGATTTGCCGGGTATGCACCTGTTCTCGTCCAAGCTCGTCAAAATCCATTGTCGTTGATCCCTTTTCCCGTGCCACGCTACGCGCGATGTCGCCGCCATTGCGGGAGAAACTATAATCGAAGCATGATTTCCCGCTTCTATTGTCCCATACCGCTCCAGTCCGGCCGCACCGTCACCTTGCCGCCCGAGGCTGCGCATCATGCCCTGCGCGTCTTGCGCCTGCGCAGCGGCGACGAACTGGTCCTCTTCGACGGCCTCGGCGGCGAATACCCGGGCCGCGTGGTGGAAGCGGCGCGCAACCTGCGCGTTACGCTCGAGGGTCGGCGCGACATCGAGCGCGAGGCGCCCCTGGCATTGACCCTGGCGCAAGCCTTGCCGGCCGGCGACAAGATGGATTGGGTGGTGCAGAAGGCGGTGGAACTCGGTGCGGCGAAGATCCAGCCGGTGCAAGCCAAGCGCAGCGTGGTGCGCCTCGCCGGCGAACGGGCCGACAAGCGTGTGGCACATTGGCAGCAGGTCGCCATCTCGGCCTGCGAGCAAAGCGGCCGCAATCGACTGCCGGAAATCGGCGCAATTGTTGATCTACCGCATTACCTGGCCATGTCACGGGGCGAAAATGAATCTTTGGTGCTGTTGTCGGCGCAGCAGGGAATGCGCCTATCGGCTTTGCCCAAACCTCCCGCCGGCGTGACGCTGTTGATCGGACCGGAGGGCGGCTTCGATGAAGGCGAGGAGAGCGCGGCGCATTCGGTGGGATTCCAGCCGGTAAGCCTGGGCCCGCGAGTGCTGCGCAGCGAAACCGCCGGGCTGGCGGCGATGGCAGCGATCCTGGCGTTATGGGGTGATGTTTAGAGTGCCTAACAGAATGAAACGCGTGTGCGACTATGGCGTTTGGGATGCAGCGCAAGGCGCGCCGGCGCCGCTTGGGCCACCCCCAAGCAAGCCGGTGCAACGCGGCGATGCGCCCAAACGCCGACGTCCCTTCGGGTTGCGACCAGGACGGGCGCACCCCAAGGGCACTTCCTTCGGGGCGTCTGCGGCGTTGCGGCGCTTGGCAAGGGAAGCGCCCTTGCCTGCGCACCGCGCCTTGCATCCATCCCGTTCTGGTCGCAACGCATCACGTGCTTCATTCTGTTAGGCACTCTTTAGGAGAGCAATGATGTTTGAATCTTCGGAAATCGGTCACAAGATAGACAAGGAAACCTACCGCAAGGCGGTTCCCGAGCTACGCGCGGCCTTGCAGGATGCCCAGTACGACCTCAAGGAAAACGGCAAGATTCCGGTCGTTGTTTTGGTCAGCGGCCAGGACGGCGCAGGCAAGGGGGAAACCATCAATATCCTTTACGAGTGGATGGACCCGCGCTTCATCTCGACCCTGGCGTTCTCCGCGCCCACCGACGAGGAGCGCGAACGCCCGTTCATGTGGCGCTACTGGCGCGCGCTGCCGCCCAAAGGTCGGGTCGGCGTGTTCGCCGGTTCGTGGTATTCGAGTCCGATTCATGACCGCCTCGACGGCGGCATGACCAAAGCGGGCATGGACGCGCGTATCGACCAGATCAACCGCTTCGAAGCCATGCTGGTGAATGAAGGCGCCCTGGTGCTCAAATTCTGGTTCCACCTGACCAAGGACGGTCAGAAGCGCCGCCTCAAAGCCCTGGAGAAAAACCCCAAGACCGCCTGGCGTGTCACCAAATGGAACTGGGATCGGCTCAAGACCTACGACAAGCTGCAGGACGTGGTCGGCCATGTGCTGCGCCTGACCAACACGGCGTGGGCGCCATGGATCATTATCGAGGGCGAGGATGATCGTTATCGCTCGCTCACCGCCGGCAAGATCCTGCTCGACGGAATTCGCCAGCGCCTGGCCAACACCGGCAAGCTAACTACCCCGGTGGCGCCGCCGGCGCGCGTCAACATCGATGGCCGCGACGTGCTCTCGGAACTCAAGCTGAACCGCAGACCCATCACCAAGAACGACTTCGAGACCCAACTGGCCAAATGGCAGGGTAAGCTTTCGGACATGGTACGTGATCCGCGCTTCAAGAGCCGTTCGCTGATCTGCGCCTTCGAAGGCTCGGATGCCGCCGGCAAGGGCGGCAGCATCCGCCGCATCACCGCCGCGCTCGACGCACGCGACTACCAGATCGTGCCGGTGGCCGCGCCGACCGAGGAAGAGCGCGCCCAGCCTTATCTGTGGCGTTTCTGGCGGCATATCCCGCGCAATGGCCGCGTCGCGATTTTTGATCGCACCTGGTACGGTCGCGTGTTGGTTGAACGCGTCGAGGGCTTCTGCGCCGAAGCCGACTGGCTGCGTGCCTATTCCGAGATCAACGACTTCGAGCACGACCTCTCGAGTGCCGGCGTCATCGTCGTCAAGTGCTGGCTGCAGATCAGCAAGGAAGAGCAGCTCAAGCGTTTCAAGGAACGCGAGAAGATCCAGTTCAAGCGCTTCAAGATCACCGAAGAGGATTGGCGCAATCGCGAAAAGTGGGACGCCTACCACGAGGCGGTTTGCGACATGGTGGATCGCACCAGCACCGGCGAAGCGCCGTGGACGCTGGTCGAGGCCAACGACAAGAACTACGCGCGCGTCAAGATTCTGCGGACGGTGTGCGAAAGACTTGAAGCCGCAATTACGAACAAAGCCGAGCGCTTGAAGTAGCGTGAAATTGATACTATAGGAATCTTCGATAGACAAGGCGGAACAGGCATGGCGGCAACGGCAAGCACTGAAGAAAACCATGGCGACAACACCTTGACCGATTCCGCCCTGGTAGCCTGGGTACGTCAGGCGGCGCCTTATATCCACGCTTTCCGCGGGCGTACTTTTGTCATCGCCTTCGGCGGCGAAGTGCTGGAGGGCTCCGTCGCCCAGGCGCTGGCGCAGGACTTCAACCTGCTGGCGAGCCTGGGCATCCGGCTGGTGCTGGTGCATGGCGCGCGACCGCAGATTGATGCCGAAATGCAGCGGCGCGGCCTCAAGCCGCAATTCCACAAGGGCCTGCGGGTGACCGACAGCGAAGCCCTGGAATGCGTCAAGAGCGCCATGGGCGTGGCGCGTATCGACCTCGAAGCCTTGCTTTCGCAAGGCATGCCCAACACGCCGATGGCCGGCGCCTGGATGCGCGTCACCGGCGGCAACTTCATCACCGCCAAGCCGGTTGGCGTGGTCGACGGGGTCGATTATCAGTACAGTGGGGCCATACGTAAAATCATCGCCGATGAGATCAAGGCCGACCTCGACCAGCAAAATGTCGTCCTGATCACACCACTGGGCGTATCGCCCACCGGGGAAATTTTCAACCTCGCCTGGGAGGAAGTAGCCGAGGCGGTGGCGGTGGCCCTGCAGGCGGACAAGTTGATCTACCTGTGCGCCGCGCCCGGGGTGGTCGACAAGCGCGGCAGCCTGCACGATGCCATCACCGCCGACGAGGCGGACCGGCTGCTGGCGCGCCGCGTCAAGCAGGCGCCGGAACTGGCGCGGGTGCTGCCGGGCGCCGTGCGGGCCTGCCGCGCCGGCGTCGGGCGGGTGCATTTTCTCGATCGGCTGGCCGACGGCGCCATGCTGATGGAGTTCTTCACCCGTCAGGGGGTCGGCACCATCATGACCAACGCGCCCCTGGTGCGGCTGCGCGAAGCGCTGGTGGACGACGTCGGCGCCCTGCTGGCGCTGATCGCCCCGTTCGAGGCCGACGGCACCCTGGTCAAGCGCGGCCGCGAGCGCCTGGAAATGGAGATCGGCCGTTTCACCCTGCTCGACCACGACGGCGTAATCATCGGCTGCGCCGCCCTCTACCCGTTTGCCGGCGCCAAGGGCAGGGAAAAGGCCGGGGAACTCGCCTGCCTGGTGGTCATGCCGGAGTACCGCCGCTGCGGCTTCGGCGATCAACTGCTCGGGCACATCGAAGTGCGCGCAAGAAAACTCAAACTACGGCGGCTGTTCGTGCTGACCACCCGCACGGCGCACTGGTTCATCGAGCGTGGCTTCGCCGAGGCCGACGTCAGAGACCTGCCCGACGCCAAACGCGAACTCTACAACTATCAGCGCCGCTCCAAGGTGCTGGCCAAGGACATCTGAAATGGACATGAAGACTTCCCCTCTCGCGTTGTTGAAAGACCCGACACTGCTCAAGACCGACGCACTGATCAACGGCCGGTGGGTCGCCGGCAGCAGCCGCTTTGACGTTTTCGATCCCTCCACCGGAAACAAGCTGGTCGATGTGGCCAATCTCGGCCCGAGCGATGCAGAGAGCGCCATCGCCGCGGCCAACGCTGCCTGGCCGGCCTGGCGCAGCAAGACGGCCAAGGAGCGCAGCGTCATCCTGCGCAAGTGGTTTGAACTGCTGATGCAGAACCAGGAAGACCTGGGCCGAATCCTGACTGCCGAGCAGGGCAAGCCCTACGCCGAAGCCAAGGGCGAAGTGGCTTATGGCGCCAGCTTTGTCGAATGGTTTGCCGAGGAAGCCAAGCGCATCAACGGCGAGACCCTGCCGCAGTTCGACAACAACCGGCGCCTGATGGTGATCAGGCAGCCGATCGGGGTATGCGCCGCCATCACCCCCTGGAACTTCCCGCTGGCCATGATCACCCGCAAGGTCGCGCCTGCGCTGGCCGCCGGTTGCCCGGTGATCATCAAACCGGCGGAACTGACGCCGCTAACGGCTTTGGCCGCGGCGGAGCTGGCCGTCCGCGCCGGTATTCCCGCCGGCGTCCTGAACCTGATCACCGCCGATGGCAACAATTCCATCGCGGTCGGCAAGACACTATGCGCCAGCGATGTGGTGCGCCACATCAGCTTCACCGGATCGACCGAGGTCGGACGGATCCTGATGGCGCAGTCTGCCCCCACGGTCAAGAAGATGTCGCTCGAGTTGGGGGGCAACGCGCCATTCATCGTGTTCGACGATGCCGACATCGACTCGGCCGTCGATGGTGCCATGGCCAGCAAATACCGCAATGCCGGGCAGACCTGCGTTTGCGCCAACCGTTTTTATGTCCAGGAGGGCGTGTATGACCAATTCATCGCCAAGTTTTCCGCCAAGGTCAAGCTGCTCAAGGTCGGCAACGGCTTTGAAGAGGGCGTGATGCAGGGCCCGCTGATCGAAGATGCGGCCGTGGACAAGGTCAGGCGCCATGTGGCCGACGCCGTGGCCAAGGGCGGCAAGGTGATCACCGGGGGCAGCCAGATGTCCGGCCAGTTCTTCCAGCCCACGGTGATCGCGGATGCCGCCGCCGACATGCTCTGCGCGATTGAAGAAACCTTCGGCCCGTTCGCGCCGGTGTTCCGCTTCAAGACCGAACAGGAGGCCATCGACGCGGCCAACAACACCGAGTTCGGTCTGGCCAGCTACTTCTACAGTCGTGATGTGGGGCGAATCTTCCGGGTCAGCGAGGCGCTGGAATACGGCATGGTTGGCGTCAACGTCGGCATCCTGGCGACCGAGCACGTGCCGTTTGGCGGCGTCAAGCAGTCCGGCCTGGGCCGGGAAGGGTCACACCATGGCATCGACGATTACGTCGAGATCAAATACCTCTGCATCGGCGACATCATGAAGTGACTGTCCCCGAAGGATGAGTCTATTGCCCACGGGAAGACTATTGCGGTATTGTTCTGACTCGACTGTTGGCTCAAAAAACTACGATCCTGGAGAAGAGATGAAAGACATGAATCGACGCAAGCTGCTACAAACCGCCACCGCGATGTCGGCCGGCGCGATTGCCGGGTGTGCCTTGCCGGTGGCCGCGGACAATCGCCGCAGAACCCCATTTGACGTTGCCCAGATCACCATTCCCGTTGTCGGCAGCGATCTGGCATTTCCGGTACGGCGCATCTACTGTATCGGACGCAACTACGCCGCGCATGCCCGCGAGATGGGGTCGGACCCGACGCGCGAACCGCCATTCTTCTTTCAGAAGCCGACCGATGCGATCCAGAACGTCGCCCCCGGCACCACCGCCGACCATCCCTATCCGTCCCTGACCAAGAATTACCACTATGAAATCGAACTGGTCGCCGCGCTTAACAAAGGCGGCAAGGACATCCCGATCGACCGGGCACTGGAGCATGTATTCGGCTACACCGTCGGCCTCGACATGACGCGACGCGACCTGCAGCGCGCCATGGGCGACCAGAAGAAGCCCTGGGAGATCGGCAAGAGCTTCGATCGTTCCGCGCCGCTAGGTCCGATCCACCCGTTGGCCAGCATCGGCCATTTTACCAAAGGCAGCATCTGGCTCAAGGTCAATGGCCAGATCAAACAGAATGCCAACCTGAATCAGATGATCTGGTCCGTGGCCGAGCAGATCAGCAAGCTCTCGGAAGCCAACGAGCTGTTTCCGGGGGACATCATTTATTCAGGCACGCCGGAGAACGTCGGGCCGGTGGTCAAGGGTGACATTATGGAAGGCCATATCGACGGTTTGCCGAATCTTTCGGTGAAGGTTGTATAGCCGGGCGATTTCGCAATCGCGGTCGGCGGCTGCCAGCCAAAGGCCGGCCGCGCGGCAAACCGTGTGCGTATGTGATGAACCACCCCAACGAGGAGACCAGACATGACCACCGACAATCTGACCCGAAAGGGCCCCCGCGCCGGCCTGCATTTCATCGCGGCAGCCACCCTGGCGGGCGTAGCCGCGCTGCTCGTCGCCACATCGGCGTGGGCGGAAATCGAGATCAAGCTCGGCCATGTGGGCGAGCCCGGCTCACTGTTCCAGATGAGCGCGGATGAATATGCCAAACGCGCCAATGCCAAGCTGGCCGGCAAAGCCAAGGTAGTGGTTTTTGGCTCCAGCCAGCTCGGTGGCGACAAGGAAATGCTGCAAAAGCTCAAGCTCGGCACCCTCGACATGGCGCTGCCCTCGACAGTGATGTCCTCCGAAGTCGACCTGTTCGGCATTTTCGAGATGCCCTACATCGTCAAGGACCGCGCCCACATGGGCCGCATTGAAAAGGATGTGTTCTGGCCCAGCATGGCGACGGCGACGGAGAAGAAGGGTCTGAAGGTGCTCGCGGTCTGGGAAAATGGCTACCGCCACATCACCAACAACAAGCGGCCGATCAAGGGCCCGGACGACCTCAAGGGCATCAAGCTGCGCGTGCCGGAAGGCAAATGGCGCGTCAAGATGTTCCAGGACTATGGCGCCAATCCGAGCCCGATGAAGTTCTCCGAGCTGTTCACTGCCTTGCAGACCGGCGTGATGGACGGACAGGAGAACCCCTTCACCCAGATCTACTCGGCCAAACTGCACGAAGTGCAGAAGTACCTGTCGCTCTCGGGCCACGTATACACGCCGGCCTACCTGACGGTGGGGTCACGCCGCTATGCCGGACTGACCGAGGACGTGCGCAGAGTGCTGGAGGAGACCGCGCGCGAGACGCAGGCCTACGTCTATCAGACAGCCATCAAGGAGGAGACCGATTTGCTGGCCAAGCTCAGGCAGAGCGGCATCCAGGTCAACGAGGTAGACAAGAACGCCTTCATTGCCGCCAGCAAACCCATCTACGAGGAGTTTGGCAAGGAGGTCAACGGCGCCAAGGCGCTGATCGACACCGCCGTAGCGCTTGGCAAGTAAGCCGCCGGGCGAAGAGCCGACCTGCCCGATGCTTCAGCCCAAGGCAGCGCCGCCATGAAGCGATTCCGGCAGCGCTACGGCCTGTTTCTCGAATGGGTGGTGATGTTCCTGATGGTGGCGCTGGCGGTCGAGGTGACGCTTGGCATCGTCTTCCGTGCAGCCGGCCAGTCGCTAGTGTGGTACGACGAGGTGGCCTCGGCGCTGCTGGCCTGGCTCACCTTCTACGGCTCGGCGCTGGCCTCGGTCAAGCGCGGTCACATCGGCTGCCCCGAGGTCGTCGATCAGCTGCCCGTGCAGGCAAAGTACTTGGTCGGGATCCTCAGCCAG